>ERZ1036420.13-NODE-13-length-330494-cov-9.713977_pt1 | contig 330494 bp, 317 predicted proteins | sample MGYA00514220_ERZ1036420 | MGnify/ENA primary metagenome ERZ1036420 (study PRJEB33795, sample SAMN09464938) | human gut metagenome | host: Homo sapiens | place: USA: Stanford, California | collected 2016-10 | study: EMG produced TPA metagenomics assembly of the...
TCGGCGCGTCCGGTGCCCGGATCATCGTGACCCTGCTGCACGAGATGCAGAAGCGTTCCGGGGCCAAGAGGGGGCTTGCTACACTGTGTATCGGCGGCGGCATGGGAACCGCTGTCGTGCTAGAAAAATGCAGAATGTAATCACAAAAAAGGAGGACAAGAAGAATGTCTACCCCGCTGACGATCAACTCGGTTGAAACACTGGAACAGGCGCTCCCCATTATCCGTAAAGCACAAGAGCTCTACAGCACATTTAGCCAGGAACAGGTAGATGCCATCTGTGAAAAATCCGCCATGGCCGTGTCCAAAATGCGCATTCCTCTGGCCAAGATGGCTTGTGAGGAGACCGGTTACGGTATCATGGTGGATAAGGTTACTAAGAATCAGTACGCCTCCGAGCATGTATGGAATTATATGCGCAATAAGAAGACCTGCGGCGTGATCGAGGAAAACAAGGCCTTCGGCACCATGCGCATTGCTTCTCCAAAAGGCGTCATCGCCGCCATCACCCCCACCACCAACCCCACTTCCACCACCATTTATAAGATGTTGCTGGCACTGAAGACCCGCAACGCCATCATTCTCTCTCCGCACCCCCACGCTGTAAACTGCTCCATCGCTGCTGCAAAGATCATTCGCGATGCCGCTATTGAAGCAGGGCTTCCCGAACACGTCATCAGCTGGGTCTCAGTCCCCTCTCTGGAAATTTCCGATTACCTGATGAAGAACGTGGATCTCATCATGGCCACCGGTGGTTCCGGCATGGTGAAGGCCGCTTACTCTTCCGGTACCCCCGCTATCGGCGTCGGCCCCGGTAACTGTAACGTGGTCATTGATGAGTCGGCGGATCTGCGCATGGCCGTGGAATCCATCATCCACTCCAAAACCTTTGATAACGGTATGATCTGCGCTTCTGAGCAACACATCACTGTTTTGGCTAGTGTGTACGATGAGGTCAAACGGTTACTGAAGGAAGCCCGTTGCTACTTCCTGAAAGATGACGAGGCCGCCAAGGTTGCCGAAGTTTTCTTTAACTCCAAGACCCACGGCGTTAAGCCGGGCGCGGTTGGCCAGACTGCCAACCGCCTCGCAGAAATGGCTGGTATCGACGTTCCTTATGACACCAAGGTCCTGATCTATGAGACCGACGACACCTCTCACGACTGCGCATGGGCCAACGAGAAGCTGACTACCCTGCTGGGCATGTACAAGGCTGAGACGCTGGACGAGGCCTATGACATTTGCTACAAGCTGGTGCTGGAAGGCGGTGCCGGTCACTCTGCTGCCCTGTACATCGATCCCGCCGAGGAAGAGAAGATTACCAAGTTTGGTCTGCGTATGAAAGCTGGCCGCGTCATCATCAACCAGCCCACTTCCTTTGCCGGCATCGGTGACCTGTACAACTTCGACATTGCTCCCTCTCTGACTTTGGGACCTGGCGCCGTCGGTCACTCTGCTTACATGGGCAACACCAACTACGAACAACTGCTGGATATCAAGGTCCTGACCATGCGCAAAGAAAATATGCTCTGGCTTCAGTTACCCAAGAAGGTCTATTTCAAAACCGGCTGCACCCCCGTGGCTCTGAGGGAGATGAAGGAAGTTTATGACTTCAAACGCGCTTTCATTATCACCGACTCCACTCTGTATCAGCTGGGTGCCTGCGACGCCATTATTAACCAACTGCGTGACTCTGGCATTGAGACTGCCGAGTTCTTCGATATCCGTGTCGATCCCCAAATCCAGGACGCTATGAAGGGTTTGCCCAAGATGCATGAGTTCCAGCCCGATGTCATCATTGCCGTGGGCGGTGGCTCCGCCATCGACACTGCGAAGATCATGTGGATCATGTACGAGCATCCCGAAGAAGCCTTCCTGGACATGGCCACCATCTTCCTGGATATCCGTAAGAGAATCCGTTTCTTCCCGCAAATGGGCAAGAAAGCCAAGCTGGTCTGCATCCCCACCACCGCTGGTACCGGATCCGAATGTACACCCTTCACCATCATTTCCGATGCCAACACTGGAATGAAGTGGCCTCTGATTGGCTATGAGATGATGCCCGAAATGGCAATCATCGACGCTGATAATATGATGAAGTTGCCTCCCAGAGCCACTCAGGCCTCCGGCTATGACGTGTTGACCCACGCTGTGGAAGCGTATGTCTCCACCTTCGCTACCGAATACACCAACGGTATGTGCCGCGACGCCACGAAAATGGTCTTTGATTACCTGCCCCGTGCCTATCGCTCCGCATTTCACGATGCGAAGCCCGATCCTGTGGCTCGTGAGAAAATGGCCAATGCCTCTGCTATCGCCGGTATCGCGTTCGCCAATGCATTCCTGGGCATTAACCATTCTCTGTCCCACAAGTTGGGCGGCTGGTTCCACATCCCCCACGGCACCGCCAACGCTCTGCTGTTCCCCTTCGTCTGCCGCTTCAATGCACAGCGTCATCCCTATAAGATGGGCACTTTTTCGCAGTATAAGTATCCCCAGGCCTTTGAGCGCTATGTGGAGTTGGGCGAGTTAATCGGTGTCAAGGGTAAGACCGATGAGCAGACCTTTGAAAACTGGATCAAGGCCTGCGAGCAGCTGAAGAAGGATATCGATATCCCCGAGACCATCCTAGCTTGGTTGCTGGAAGCCCATCCCGAAAAGAGTGCCGAGGAGTGGGAAGCCGAGTTCCTAGCCGCTGTGGACCAGATGGCGGAGTGGGCATTCCACGATGCCTGCACCGGTTGCAACCCCGTATACCCCACCATTGGCGAGCTGAAAGGCTGCTACCTGAAGGCTTTCTATGGCGAGAAGAAGTACGCCGAGAAGTACGGTAATATCTGGGAAGTGGAAGTCAGCCTGCCCACTGAAACCCACGCCGCCTATCCCATGGGCCTCAGCGCCGATTTGGGCGTAGACAAAACTGGTGGCTTCAACTAACCGCTACCTGCTTAACACGCTTTGCACTTCTTTCACCATTCAGGGGGTCGGTGCTACGGCACCGGCCCCGCCCACAAATCTTGTGAGGCGTATATTCATTTCAGAGTGCCTGATATCCACGGAACGGGAGCTTTGATAGGAAAAATAAAGATGGATAATCCTTTGATGTTATCGCTGGATTTTCCTCCACTCTAAACCGAACGTGAATCCTTTCGATTCGTCCAGCTTGCCATCAAGGTATTAGATTGCGTCATACTTCAAACATCTCTCAACATTTGCAAGACTTCTGAGTTTATCAAGTTTTCTTATCTGTTGAGAATCAAGGTTTAGCTTTTTGAGATATTTCCTGATTACTTCGGGATTTTTTGCATGAATAATGTAGGAACTAGAGGTGAATTATGAAGCAAGCGCTGAACCTGCCGAAAAAGATCTATTTTAAAACTGGATCTGCTCCTGTGGCGTTGCGGGAGTTGAGCGATATCTATCATTGTAATCGTGCGCTGTTGATAACAGACCCCAAACTGTATCTGGCCGGAGTAGCAGCTCCGGTGGTAGACCAGCTGCGTCATCAGGGAATTCGGGTGGCAGAGTACTTCACCATTGGTGAGACGGTCTCTTATGAAGACCTCCGGGGTGCACTGCCTAAGTTGAACGAATTCCAGCCTGATGTCATTTTGGGTGTGGGCGGTGAAAATGCTCTGAGCGCAGCTAAGGCATTGTTGGCACTGTATGTCGACTCCGAATTGGATCTGACGGCCGCTGCCGACGATTCCCACCTGATTCCTGCTTGTGACAAAGCGAAGTTGGTTCTGATAGCCGCAGATTGTACGAGCGGTGCGCAGACCTCTCCCTTCGCCGTGCTAAAGGACGATGAGGGCGAGATTCGTGTGCTTAAAAGCATCTATTTGCTGCCTGAACTATCCATTACAGACGCTGATTTTACTCAGTGGTTGACAGCAGAAGGAATTAAGAACGGTGCCCTGAAGGTCCTCTCCTTCGCGGTCCGTACTTATCTGGACCCCAACTGCACAGAATTTACCAACGGTTTGCTGGTGGATGCCATTTCTCTGCTGCTGAAAGACACGAAAGCCGCCATGCACGGCAATCCCGCCGCCAGGGAACATCTACACAATGCGGCGGCACTGGTCGGCGCGGCCTGTGGCAGTGTGTTGGACACTGTGACAACGGATCTGCCCAATTTTCCCACCAATGAGGAACGGCCTACCGGTGATAACGATATCCGCTGCGCCAATCTTGCCGAGCAACTGGGCTTCCATGATTGCCGCGCTTTTTTGGCCAACTGTGACGCTTTGGCTATGTTGTGATTGTCAAGAGAAATCCTCTTTTTACTCCCAACAGGACGCCGGCTGCCGTAATGCGGCAGCCGGCGTTCCCAAATCCATAGAAAGAAGGCTTTCAAGATGAATCATCCCTATAAGACGCGAGAGCGCGGCGCTACGGTGACTGTCTTTGTCCCCTATGACTGCAAAAACCACTGTCCTTTCTGCATCAACAAAGAAGAGTATGCAGACATGACGGGCTTCTCACTAGAGAAAATCTGTGAGAGTATCGGTCGAATGGACAATATATCTCCTCGCTGTGATTTCGTTTTTACAGGGGGAGAGCCCTTTGCGAATTTGGAAGCATTTCAGATAATGATGGACGCGGTACCACCGACCCACAAAATATACATCAACACTACACTTCCGGTTTCCACAGATCAGCCGGAGGAGACAGTGTTGGACTTTATTGAACGGAACATGAGAAAAATTGCCTGCATCAATGTTTCTCGCCATCTTCAGCACTATGTGGTGGAGTCCAACGACTCCCTGCTGGCCAAGCTTCCGGTGCCCTTCCGGGTGAACTGCGTGCTCTATGAAAACTATCCGGTGGATCAGTTGGTGCCCTATCTGGAGCGGTTTCGGAAGATCCCCGGAGCCTCCATTCAGTTTCGCTTCGACTACACCGCCACCACTCAGGAGAACCTGTATGATGAGGAGAACGACAAGATCCTCCGCGATCTCAAGCGGGTGGCCAAGTACACGGGGCTTGACGGCTGCCGGATGCGTTGCGGCTTCCACTTCGACTATAAGGGCATGGAATTGATGTATCACAAGACACTACCCTACTCCACCATCGTGGAGACAGATCCCAAGGACGGTGTCACCTACGACATCCTCTATGACATCCTCATTAAGCAGACAGGTGACATCCACTCCGACTGGGACGGCACGCCCCTGGATGTGGATGCCTATGGAAAGGCCGTGTTTGAGCCCTATGATTTAAAGTGGCTGACGAGATCGACTTAGCAGTTGCAATCGAAAATTTTGCGGATTTTATCAACAGGAGTGATCTTGCATGAGCCGATTGGATATTAAAACCCCCAGCAAGGCCCAGATGGTGGTGGAACATCTGTACCGCAGCATGGAGCACCGGATCGAGGCCAGCCCGCCGGGCCTGTGCCCTATTGATATGGCGCTGAACTTTCTGAACCTCTGCCATGCCCAGACCTGCGGGAAATGCGTGCCCTGCCGGGTGGGCCTGGGACAGCTGTCGGACCTGCTCCACGAGGTCCTGGACGGACGGCCGTCCCTGGACATCCTCCAGCTGATCGAGGACACGGCGGAGGTAATCGTGGCCTCCGCGGACTGCGCCATCGGCGTCAACGCCGCCCAGCTGGTGCTGACGGGCCTCCACGGCTTCCGGGACGACTATGAGGAACACATCCTCCGCCACCGCTGCCTGGGCAGTTTGAAGAATCCCGTCCCCTGTGTGGCCCTGTGCCCCGCCGGGGTGGATATCCCCGGCTATATCTCCCTGGTGCGGGAGGGGCGCTATGCCGACGCAGTCCGCCTCATTCGGAAGGACAATCCCTTCCCCACAGCCTGCGCCTACATCTGCGAGCACCCCTGCGAGGCCCGTTGCCGCCGGCAGATGGTGGACGACGCCATCAACATCCGGGGCCTGAAGCGGTTCGCCGTGGACCACGCCGGGAAGGTGCCAAATCCGCCCAAGGCGAAACCCACCGGAAAGACGGTCACCGTCATCGGCGGCGGCCCCGGCGGCCTTTCCGCCGCCTACTACCTGGCCCTGATGGGCCACCAGGTCACCATCTATGAGCAGCGGAAGCAGCTGGGCGGGATGCTCCGCTACGGCATCCCCAGCTACCGCTTCCCCCGGGAGCTGCTGGACGCGGAGATCGCATCCATCCTCTCCCTGGGGATCAAGGTCCACACCGAGGTGGAGGTGGGGAATGATATCTCTTTCCAAGAGCTGAAGAAACAGTACGACTGTCTGTACATCTCCATCGGCGCCCACACGGACAAGCGGACGGGCATCCCCGGGGAGGACAGCCAGGGCGTCATCTCCGCCGTGGAGCTGCTGCGGCAGATCGGCGACGGGGACCTGCCGGACTTCCACGGAAAACAGGTGGTGGTCATCGGCGGCGGGAACGTGGCCATGGACGTGACCCGCAGCTCGATCCGCCTAGGTGCAGATAAGGTGACCTGCGTCTACCGCCGCCGGCAGGAGGACATGACCGCCTTGCCGGAGGAAGTGGAGGGCGCCGTGGCGGAGGGTGCGGAGCTGCTGACCCTCCAGGCTCCGGTGCGGATGGAGAGCGGGCCGGACGGCCATGTGACCGCCCTCTGGACTCAGCCCCAAATTATTGGGCAGGCGGACAAAAACGGCCGCCCCAGTCCCAACGGCGCGGATCAGCCAGAGCTCCGGGTCCCGGCGGATATCATCATCGTGGCCATCGGCCAGGGCATTGAGACCCACGGCTTCGAGCAGTCCGGTATTAAGATCCAGCGGGGCGGTACGATCCTGGCGGACAGCGGCACCCATCTGCCGGACATGGAGGGAGTGTTCGCGGGCGGTGACTGCGTCACCGGCCCCGCCACCGTCATCCGGGCCATTGCGGCAGGCAAGGTGGCTGCCGCCAACATCGACGAATATCTGGGCTACTGCCACACCATCGAGGCGGAAGTGGAGATCCCCGCGCCGCACCTGTCGGACTTTACGCCCCGGGGCCGAGTGAGCACCACAGAGCGGGAGGCCGGAGCGCGGAAGATGGACTTCCAGTGCATCGAGTGCGGCATGACCCTGGAGGAGGCCCAGCGGGAGTCCGCCCGCTGCCTGCGGTGCGACCACTTTGGCTACGGTGTGTTCAAAGGAGGACGTGAGGAGAAATGGTGACACTGACAATCAACGGACAGACGGTCCAGGTCCCGGCGGGGACCACGATCCTGGAGGCGGCGGAGAAAGCCGGGATCAAAATTCCGACCCTCTGCTATCTGAAAGACATCAACAAGATCGCCGCCTGCCGGATGTGCGTGGTGGAGGTGGAGGGCAGCGACCGGCTGGCCGCCGCCTGCGATACCCCGGTGGAGGAGGGGCTGGTGGTCCACACCAATACCCCCAAGGTCCGCAAGGCCCGGCGGGTCAATATGGAGCTGCTGCTGAGCCAGCACGCCAGCTATTGCTCCACCTGTATCCGCAGCGGCAACTGCCCGCTGCAGAAGCTGGCCAACGACCTGAATATCCACGAGATGCCCTACCATGTCCATGTGGCCAGGGGCTATACGGACACCTCCACGCCGCTGGTCCGGCAGGCCAGCAAGTGCATCAAGTGTATGCGCTGCGTCCAGATCTGCGAGAAGGTCCAGACCATGGGGATCTGGGACCTGGCGGGCACCGGCTCCCGGACCACGGTGGACGTCTCCGGCAACCGCACCCTGAAGACCTCGGACTGCACCTTCTGCGGCCAGTGCGTCACCCACTGTCCCACCGGCGCCCTGACGGCCCGGGACGACACGGTGAAGGTACTGGACGCCCTGGCGGACCCGGAAATCACCACGGTAGTGCAGATCGCGCCGGCGGTGCGGGTGGCCTGGGCGGAGTCCTTCGGCCTGACCGGAAAGAAAGCGGCCACGGGGAAGATGGTGGCGGCTTTGCGGCGGCTGGGCTTCGACTATGTCTTTGACACCAACTTCTCTGCGGACCTGACCATCATGGAGGAGGGCAGTGAGTTCCTGGAGCGGTTCACCCATCGGGACCGCTATCACTGGCCCATGTTCACTTCCTGCTGCCCCGGCTGGGTGCGTTTCATTAAATCCCAGTTCCCCCACTACGTGGACTGCCTGTCCACGGCGAAATCGCCCCAGCAGATGTTCGGCGCGGTGGCAAAGACGTACTTTGCGGAGAAGATCGGCGTCGATCCCCACCGGATGTTCGTGGTGTCCATCATGCCCTGCATGGCGAAGAAGAGCGAGTGCGCTCTGCCCACCATGCGCGACGCCTGCGGTGATCCGGACGTGGACGCGGTGCTGACCACCCGGGAGATGGACCGGCTGTTCCGCAGCGACAACATCCAGCCGGGGGACCTGCCGGAAGAGGCGTTCGACAGCCCCCTGGGCACCGGCACCGGGGCGGCAGTGATCTTCGGCGCCACCGGCGGCGTCATGGACGCGGCCCTACGCTCGGCCTACTATCTCGTCACCGGGGAGAACCCAGATCCGGACGCGTTCACGGCTGTCCGGGGAAACAAACCGTGGAAAGAAGCTGTCTTTTCCATTCCAGGTGCCGGGGAGATCCGGGTGGCGGTGGTCTCAGGGCTGGGGAATACCCGGAAGTTGATGAAGGCATTGGAGAGCGGGCAGGGCCGCTACGACTTCGTGGAGGTGATGGCCTGCCCCGGCGGCTGCGCAGGAGGCGGCGGCCAGCCCATCCACGACGGAGAGGAGTTGGCCGGGAAGCGGGAAGATGCCCTGTGGAAGCTGGATCAGAAGGCCACCATCCGGTTTTCCCACGAGAATCCGGAGATTCAGTCTCTCTACCAAGAGTTCCTGGAGCGTCCGCTGGGAAAGAAGTCCCACCACCTGCTCCATACAGATCATACAACATGGGAGGTTGTGGAAAAAGGTATATGGTTGGACTCTAATTAGATAGTAATTTTGCATATAAAATTGAATTATAAATTGGATAAAACATAGAAAACCGACTGATTTCTCAAATATTTTTAAGACCCGGCAATTACCTTGCCGGGTCTTGCTTTATCCTCAGAACCACAGAGCGAGGTGAGGAGGTGAGGTAATTGGGGCCGTCTGAACGGAGACAGGCGATATGGGAATATCTGTGCAACGCACGGTTCAGCACAACGAGACAACTGGCGGACCGTTTTGGCGTTTGCGAACGTACGATCCGAAGCGATTTGATCGCGCTTGCATGTACATATCCCATCGAAACTTCATTTGGCCCTTATGGAGGCATTCGCGTTTCCAATTGGTACCATCCAGAACAAAAGCGTCTGTCAGCCAGGCAGACATCTCTATTGGTGCGAGTCCGATTGACCCTGGAAGGCGAGGACCTGAAGGTAATGAACTCCATCCTCATCCAATTCGCTCTGCCGGGAAGCTATTAGAAAGATGGACTTTCTGTGGCTTTCGTGTACCTCGAAAAGTGAATATCCGGCAGCGGATTCCCATCAGCTGGCAGTCCCCCGGAAGGGGAAAAGCGATGCGGCGGATGCGCGAAGACCACCTGTGCAGGCGGAAGTCTGCATCAACGACGGCAAGAAAGGTGCGGAGCGGGTCCATCTAGCCCAAAGCAGCTCTGGCAGGCTGTTTCGCCACGACCCTGTCAGCCTATAATGGTACACCTGCCCCGCGTATGCGGGGCCAGCTCGGAGAGATCCTCGGAGGGGTGAGAGTCCCGTGGGCGTTGCCAAACGCCGATCCGTATGTCGCCCATCAGCTCGGGAAGTAGTGTCGAATAGAGCTGAATAACAAGAAATAGATTTTATAAGTGTCCGCCTCAGAGTATGGTTTCACAAGAGAAGCAGAAAAATTCAGAGGTCGGGACACGATTTGCGGGCCGGAGATTGCAAATAATCTCCGGCCCGTGATATATCCCATCTATAAAGCAAAATCGCTTTACAGCAAGTTCCCAGCTTGATTTCAGAAGCTACAGAGATCACAGAAAGAGCTTTTAAAGCAGACGTGGTGGCTGTATTTGTGGAATCAAGACGGTAGCAAACTATAAAAGAGAGGAGCAGACAATATGGCGAACCAAATCTATAAGTCCTTTGAGGAACTGCCTGTAATGCTGACAATCCCACAAGTGGCAAGTGTACTCAGTATATCGCGGGCTGGAGCCTATGAACTGGCCCACAGGAAAAACTTCCCGGCCATGCTCGTCGGAAGCCGGATTGTTGTTCCAAAGGATCGGCTGCTGGCCTGGGTAGACCGGAAAGTGTCTGAACAGATTTAAAACAGGAGATGAAAAAATGTCCAATCGGAAAAACCGTGGAGATGGCAGCATTCGAAAGCGTTCAGACGGTCGCTGGGAAGGCCGTTATACGGCAGGCCGGAACGAGGAAACCGGGAAACTCATTTACAAAAGTGTTCTGGCAAGGACACAAGCCGAGTGTAAGCGGCAGCTTCGGGAAGCGGTCTGGAATCGGGAACATAAAGCAACGCCGCTGACCGGTTTGGCTCAGGAAACGCAAGGAACTTCTGCACCACAAATGAATTGTCAAGAGTACACAGTCGCGCAGTGGCTCCAGACCTGGTACGATCTCTATGCGAAACAAAATATTCGAGAAAGCACCCAAATACAATACAGCTACTTTATGAATCAACTGGTAATCCCGCAAATCGGTGAAGTTCCGTTAAGTCAACTGACCGGATTGCGTCTCCAGATTCTTTATCAAGATCTTCGCATCAATGGAAGGGTACATTCCCAGAAACGGGCGAGTTCCGGTCTGAGTCCTAAAACGGTCCGCAGTGTTCATATGTTTCTGCACGCCGCATTGGAACAGGCAGTTCGTGCCGGTATCATCGCTAAAAATCCGACGATGGAGTGCAAACCTCCAAAACTGGATCGGAAGGAAATGAAGGTCATCCAGCCGGAGCAGATCGGGGACTATCTACAGGCGGCAGCAGAGCGGAACGTGCTGCCATTGTTTTTTCTAGAGCTGACTACCGGCCTGCGTCGGGGCGAGCTACTGGCTCTGCTCTGGAGCGATCTGGACCCACAGAACAGAAGCGTCTCTGTGACGAAGTCTGTCAGCCGGCTGAATGGAAAACTGGTGGTGAGTCAGCCCAAGACCCAGCATTCCATCCGTACCCTGATCGTTCCCCAGCAGGCAGTGGATCTACTGATCCAGGAACACAGTCTGCATCCGAATAATCCATATCTGTTCCCTTCCCCAACAACTGGAACCATGTACAGCCCTGAGACCGTGGCACGAATCCACAAGAGAATCCTTCGGGACGCTGGACTGGAGGACTGCCGTTTTCATGATCTGCGGCATACTTTTGCCACCGTGGCCCTCCAGAACGGTGTCGACATTAAGACGCTCTCCGGGATGCTGGGCCACTACTCCTCCGGATTCACACTGGATACCTATACCCATGTGACGCGGAAAATGCAGGAGGAAGCGGCAGAGAAAATGGGGCAGTTCATGGAGATGAAGCTGTGATGAAAGCACCTGAAATCGTCCATTTTGTCCAGCTCCGTCTAATAGAAAATGGGGCAAAAAATGGGGCAGAAAATGGGTCAGCAAAAATGAAGTCCTCAAAAAAGTACAAAAAATCCGCTGATTTCTAGTGAAATCAGCGGATTTTTGGTCCGAGTGGCGGGATTTGAACCCACGGCCTCTTGGTCCCGAACCAAGCGCGCTACCAACTGCGCTACACCCGGATAGCTGCCTCTCTTCCAGGGCACCAAGGCCCCGCAAAGCAACGTAGTTTATTATACGGAATTTTTTGGCCGTTGTCAAGTGTGGAAGTTGTTTCGATCCCTATCTCTCAGGACTGCGGCCCCAAGGCCGGGGGCACGGTATGCGTGCCCCCGGTTTGATTGCCTCGTTGGTTCAATGCTTTTTTCAGTCTCTCTTCCTGCCCTTCCGGCCCAGAATCACGATGGCTGCTGCGCCAGCCAGAGAGGCCGCCAGCAGTGCCAGATACAGCGCCAGCTGGGCAGTGTCTCCCGTGGGAACAGAGTCATCCGGTTCATCAGGGTGCCCCGGTTCGTCCGGCGTATCCGGCATATCAGGATCCGGGCTTTCGTCCGGGTCAGGGGTCGGATGCGGATCTGGATCCGGCATGGGATCGGGACCCGGGTCTGGATCCGGCTTGGGGTCTGGATCTGGATCCGGGTCCGGCGGCGGAGTCGTGTCGTCATAATTGATGATTAGCACTTCCGCCGTGTCTCCGAACGGGACCATCCCGGGGTTGTGCCCCTCGACGCGGGTCCCATAGCCGTCCACACGCGCCTCTGCCACTGTGTAGCCGACGCCGGAGGGCAGGCCCTTGGCTGTCTTGCTCTCCCCGTCTTTCAGGGTAAATGCTGCCACGCCGTCCTGGAACGTCATATCCCCGCAGATGCCGTTGATGGACTTGTCGTCAAGCGTGACGGTGAAGGAGAAGTCCCTCTGCCGGTCACCGCTGTACACTTGCTTTTTGACGGTCAGGTTCCCCTTTCCGTTGATGACGTTCCATCCGTCCACCCGGGTGCCGTAGCCATCCACCGGCTCCTCCTGCACAGTGTAGGTGTACGCCCGGCCACTGTCGTCGTAGGCGGGCCAGCTGCCGAAATCATAGGTCCAGCTGCCGTCGGCGTTCGGGGTGACTTCCCGCTCGGCAACTTTGGTGCCGTTCTGCAGGAGGCTCAGCGTGATGGAGTTCGGACGGTCGTCCGCTCCATCACCCACCCAGGTCTTCCGCCCCTGGATGGCAATTTCCGTCTCCTTGCCGCCCAGTGTGTTGGTCAGAGCCAGCGTACCGCTCCCTGTCACAGTGTACGACTCCAGGTGTTCTTCCTCCACCCAGTAGGTATAGGGATTACCGCTGCCGTCCGTATCCGGCAGATGCTCAAAGGTGTATGTCCAGACATCGGCGTTTCCGTCCTGGGCATTTTTCGCGGACAGCGTCACTTCGCCTGCTACTTCGCCCTGGGCTGCCGGATCCGTTCTGCGGTAGAGGGTCAGCTTCAGCGTCTCCGGGCGAAGGCCCTGCGCGTCACTGTCATCCCGCCAGGTTTTGGAGACCGGGATGTCCGTATAGCCCCTGTTGGTGATGGCAGTGGTGAACGCCACCGTAGTTTCCGTCGGTTCTCCATGATCGTAGATCACTTCCATGTCCTCGTCCGGGGTTCCCTGTTCAATGGCGTAATAATAGTATTTCTGGTTCTGGCTGTTTACTTTGTCCAGCTCTCCGAAAATATGGCGCCAGTTATTGGCCGCAGACAGCTCTGCGGTCATGCCGGCGACCTGCTCCACTCCATCCACGCCGGTCTTCCCCATCAGGTTCTTGTCCGTGGTCCGCCAGAGTTCCATTGTGATCGGATGTTTCTTGGTATCCGCGGTGTGCCATTTCTTTTCCACTGTCAGGGATGTCACAGCTTTATTGGTGAATTGGAATTCAGGGTAGGTCCCATCCACATCGGTCTTGTTTTCCTTTTTCGTATCTCCCACCTGGACGTAGCTGCCGCTGACCGCTTCGGTCACGCGGTATTCTGTCTCGGAGTCGGAGTCCGGCAGATAGCTGCCCGGCATTCGGGCTGGGAGGTTCTCCCAGACGGCTTTCCACTCTGCGTACTCGTAATAGGGTTTGTCCAGATCAGGATCCGTAGTTCCATCCAGCGTGACGGATACAGCCGTCAGGGTCTTCCACGTATACGCCGGGCCCTCTGCCGGATTCTCCAGCGGAACCGCATATTGCAGGTGCAGGGTGACCTGGGCGCCCTCCTCGCCGGCAGGCATCCACGTCTTGCCGGCAAAGACCTTGGTGGTCTGCATGTCGTTGGCCGCTGTGGTGAGGAAGCCGTCGTCAGACTGCCCGCCATAGGTGTAGGCCGCCGTGTACGCCTCGTTGTAGGAATCTCTGAGCAGGACATAGCTGCTCAAATCGACTGCTCCGTTCGTCATTTGATATCCTGGCTCAAGCTCCACGGCGCGATAGGTGTACTCCCCTTCCGCATTCTGTTTCGGCAGGCCGGAAATCGTCATCCCTACCGGCGATTCAACCGTGCCCTCTGTATCCGTTCCGGTGAGGGTCACTACCAGATCCTGCTTTTGACCGTTTTCGCCGGTCACCTGGACGGCTTCCCATGCTGCCGCTTCCCAGCCAACAGATAGATCCGTGGTCCGCTGAATCAGGAAACTGGTCTCCCAGGTCTTGCCGGCTTCGTCTGTATCCGGACGGGTGCCATAGACGTTGTTCCGGTCGTTCGTCCAAATCTTCTGCACCTGCAGCGAGGTCGTCGCCAGCTTGTTGGTGATGGTGGTCGAATTTCCGGATTCCGTGTAGGTGTCTTCAATTCCCGTGAAAAGGCCGCCGCTGTCTGCAACAGTGTATGCGAACTCTTCACCGCAGGTATCGACAGTAATCGTCGCGGCTCCGCCTTGATAAGCGATTTCCGTCTCCACCACGCGATAGGACAGCTCCGAAATCCCGCTGTCTTTTTTTACTACACGCGGCAGGTTCTCACAAGCTCCACTCCAGGAATCATAGATATGCCGGTTTTCCAATGTGATCGAAAAACCATTGAGTATTCCGGCATCCTTCAGTTTCTCGTACGCGTCTTCTCCCAGGTTCTCCTGCGTGAAATAGTCCGCTGCCCTCTGCCAACCTCCGCTCTTTCCCTCCTTGACATACAGCTCAAAGGTGACGGACATCTCGCCAAGGTCCATGTAATCGGCAGTGATGGGCTCGCCATCGCTGCCCACCCACCGCTTGGTGAAGGGGGCTCTGGTCTCCAGAGAGTTTTTCAGCTCCTTCATGTGGATGGTGTCGCCGTCTGCGGAGTCCTCACCCGCTGTCCCATTGCCGGTGAAGTAATATTGGTACCGCTCATACAACGCTTCCTTCAGATCGGAGTTCAGCTCTTCCTTCACGGTGTACACCCACCGGGCGCCGTTGGGGGCCCACTTTTCCAGCTCCGTCTGGGGCTGCGCGGCGGGAGGCGTCTCTTCGGAGGGATCCTGGGAATCGGGGTCTCCGATCTGGTCCGGATCTTCCGCAGGTTCTGTCGGTGTGACCGGGACGCTGCCGGCGCCGCCATGTTCCCCATCCGCCGGATCGCTGTGCAGGCTGGCGGCACTGAGGGTCTCCTCCTGCGGGGCGGACTGGCCGTCCCCGTCTCCCGCCTGGGAGTCCGGGTTCTGGTCTTCTTCCCCATCTGCCGGAGGTTCCGGACTCTGTGTATCCCCTTCGTCCGTGGGAGGATCGGCGGGCTGGTTTCCCTCCTCCGGGGGCATTTCTGTGGGCGGCGTTGTCTCCTCTCCCTGGCCGGGGCCCGGTTCGGCGGGCTCTTCCGCGGAGATGCCGGGCTCTTCTGCATCCGGATCGTCCGCACCCCAGATCTGATAAGTCCACTTTCCGGTTTCTGCATCCTGGGTCCACTTGACGGTGTAGTCCTCGCCCTCTGTCAGCTTCTCCTCGATGTGCGGGTCGCCCTGCCCCTCCTGGGCAGCGGCGCGGCGGGTCACAGTGAGCCGGATAACGGGGACCAATGTACCATCTTTCCCCTCTTCATAGGGGGCATCCGGACGCAGACCGAAGGCGTCGTAAAAGTCCTCCCAGGCTTTTTGGCCCGTGAGGGTGACGAACTCTGTCTGCACAGCCTTCCGGCTGTTCAGGAACGTGGCGTCGGCCTCTTCCCGCTCTTCATGGGGCAGCAGACCGCCGACAGTATATCCGTCCCCTGTGACGTCTTGGGCCTCCAGGTCGCCCGGGCCGCACCAGGTATCGTAGCCGCCCAGGAAGCTCTTGTCCTCCTCCACATGATAGAGGTACAGCGAGCCGTTGGGCGCATACTGCTCCAGGCCTGTAAAGGAAAGAACCGTTTCAACAGTTGTGCTGTCTCCTCGCTGCTGGTAAGCCGCCTCGACCTCCTCCGAGGACCAAGTGGCCGTCCGCACCAGCTCCTGCGCGGAGGGCTGGCCGTTGTTCTGGATGTAGACCCGGTACAGATGGAAGCGCACGGCGGGGTAGGCGATGGGCAAGTCATCTCCGCCCAAAGGCAGTTCCAGGATTTTTTTCACCGACAGACTGCCAGTCGGGCTGTGGAACACGTTCTCCACCTGGAAGGTGTTGGAGATCTCCTGTATATCAAACAGATCCAGCGATTCCTGGGGTCCCTCGCCGGTACCGTCCAGGGGCAGCCCGTTGGCGCCGGTGATGCCTTCCTCCCGGAGAACATATTCGTACAGCTTGCCTTCCTCCGTGTATTTGGGCAGCCCTGGCTGGTCTTCAGATTCCGGCCGGACGGTTCCGGCTCCGTCATCGATGATATTTTTCCCCTCATAAAGGAGCCGGAACGTATAGTTCTTCAGGCCGGACCAGTCCTGAACAGTCAGGGTCGCGATGGGGGCTCCGCCAAAGTCAAACGCCTCCCCGCTGCCCTGCACCCGCCGGTACAGTGCGAAGGCGACGTTGGGCAGGTCCACCGCCGGATAGCCAGCGGGCAGGTTGGTCCACAGCTTCCGTCCCTCAATGGCGACCGGCTTATTCAGGCGGTTGACGAAGGTACCATTTGCGTTCAGGGCATATTTGGCGTAAGAACTGCTGGCATCCTGAGACACTGGTGGGTTGACGCCGTCCAGGTTCGTGGTCTGCGCTTCGTAAGCCGCCTCCATCCCCGGGTCAGCTTCGTCACGCGTGCCCAGACAAGTTTCACCCGTCCAGTACTCCGCAATGGCGTAGTCAAAGTCGGAGGCGTTTACACTGGTGCGCTCCACCGCGGAGTAAGTGATCTTGTAACCCCAGTCGTCATACTTGGGCAAGTTCTCCAGCTCGGCCCGCCAGAAATACTGCCGGTCCGCAGATCCGTTATCCCCGGAGGCGGTGCCGGGCTCCTCACCCGCGGGATCGCCTGCTCCCTCGGACGGCGCCTCCGTCTCCGGCGGGAGCAGGCCCTCGTTTGTCCAGCGGTAGCTGGGATAGATCAGTTCGGTTTCGATCCCGTCCTCAGCAGCAGAGGTATGCACAGTCCGGTAAATGTCCAGATAGATGTCCGGACGACTGCCGGAGCCATACATATAGATGTCGTACCACTGCTTGTACCAGACAGCGTCCGTTACGCCGGTGCGTTTGTTGGTGAGGGTGATCTTCTGCTCGTCATTCTTGTTTTCACCGTCATTTGCCGTATAGGATTCTTCCTTTACAGAGCTTGTGTATGTATTCCACAGGGCATAGACCTCCGGAGAAATGGTCCGCAGCTGATCCAGCGTGATCTCATTGCCGCCGTCCAGCCAGACCTCCTCCACGGTATAGCGCACCACTGTGCCGTTGGTGTCGTACTTGGGAAGGTTCCAGAAGTCAAGGGAGTTGGACTTCGTATCTGCCGTGAGAATCGGCTGAATAGAGGAAACCCGTCTTTCGCTTCTGTCTTGAATCTGTACATCCCCGCCGCCCAGGTTCACATAGCCAAATCCATCTTTCTGATAGATTTTAAATTGTCCTTCCGTATCATCGCTGGCGGCGATCTTCAGCTTCACGGCCAGAGTGAGGCCGGAGGTGTTCTCCAGGGCTGCCTGGAGTTCCCCCACGCCGTCTCCGCCGCCGTCCCGCCAGTCCTTGGTGACGGTCAGGTCCACATTGCCCAGCCGGCGGTTGGTGACGGTGCAGACCGTCTCACCCGCGATCTCCTCGCGGTCGTATGTAGCTTCATAGGCATGGTTTCTGCCGGGGACAGTGTCGCGGGTGATTCCGGGAGCGTTGATCTCTCCCTCGGTCGGGGCGCCTTCGGTTCCAAGGACCGCAGTCGCTCCGATTTTGGTCTCCCGGATGTAGACCTGGTCCGGCGTAAGTTCTCCAATGCCGGCCCATGCGTACCAGATGGGATCTCCGTCCTCCTGGGATTCGCCCAGCGTGACGAAGGTAATCGCCTGATCTCCTTCTTTGCTGTACACCGTCACTTCCACTGGCTCCCGGTGGGCGGCGTCGCTGTCGTCCACCCAGTTCTTCTGGACCAGGATCCGATGGCTTCCTCCCGGGCCGTTGGTGACGATGGTCGTATAGTCTCCGGTGCTGCTGTCGATGGAGGTTTCATAGGTGGGGTTCCCGTTCTCCTCCAGGATCAGGTATTCATACCGGCGCCCCTCTTCGTCATACTCTGGGAGGTTCTGGAGCAGGGCTTTCCAGGCCTCAGAAAACTGAATGGAAATTTCACCGTCGATCGCATCTATGAATGCGTTTTCCTTCGTGAAATCAACATTGACGGTCCCACCTGCATCCATTGTAAAGGTAAGAACCTTGCATGTTTCTGTCAGAGACTGTTCGCCGATGGTACGGTACAGGGCGAAGGTCACCGGCCCCTCCTGGGCGCCGCTTTTCCACTTCTTTTCCACCGTATAATCTATCTGGTTGCTGACGGCATTGGTGATCTCGGTGGTGTTGCCGTTCTCCACATCGGTCACACGGTACTTTGCATCTCCCCGGCTGCCGCCGCCGGACAGGGTAAACGAGTTGTTGTCCAGAAGATTTGTTTTATTCTCGCCCTGGTAAACCGCCGACTCCACCCAGCGGTACTCCAGCTCCCGGCCCTGGTTATCGTATTTGGGCGCGCTGGCGCTGACGGACAGGCCGCCCAGGTTCTCCGCCGTAAATTTTCCCGTTTTCTCCGTTCCCAGCGTCTCGGTGATCTCCGTGTCTTCCCAGGGGTCCTCACTGCCCACCGGCCGGGCCTGGAGCATCAGCTCCACCCGGACATCCTCCAGCGCCGACTGGAAAGCCGCTGCTTTCCAGATCTTGGTCGCATTAACCGTCACCGTGCCGGAGAGCTTGTTGGAAAGGGTTCCCCCGTTGTAGAGGTATGTATTGTTCGTCTCCCGTGCAAAGTCTGCATCCTCGCTGGTCAGTTTTTTCAGCGTACCGGAATCCTCGTCCAGCGCCCAGATGATGTCCGTCACGCCGCCGTCTTCCCCCACCGCGCCGAATACCTGGGTGTAGTCCCCCGCATGCTCACCAGTGAGATACTCTCGGACCACATAGATATACTCGTAGCCCTCCGAGTCATACTTGGGCAGCTCTGCAAACTGAATGTCCTGTTTCTCCTGCCCGTTGAGCGGGACCGTCAGAATGCTGCCCCCATCATCCCGGACGGGCGCGGCCGTTGTGTAGCTCTGCCCGGCTCGGTAACGCCACAGCTGGAGTTCACCTGCCGGGCGGTGATCCGGATCCGCCGCGTCCTCCCAGACTTTGGAGGCCTGATAATCCTTTACGCCCGTGAGCGTCAGGTACAGGCTGCCGCCGTCATAGAGCTTCCCCACCTCTGTGCCCACGTTGGGCGTGCTGGAGTTGTCGTAGGAGATCTGGAAGTAGTCGCCCTCGGGCAGGGCACCCGCCGCGATGCCGTCGGCGGCGTCCAGCCGGCCGTCGCCTTTTCCGTCTCCCTCCCTGGTCTCCTCTACCGAGTAGTTGATCCGGCTGCCGTCCAGGTTGTACTTCCACAGACCGCTGACGGTGACGGTGCCGCTGGTGGGGTTGTCCGGGTCTCCATCAGGGTCCTCTTCTATCTTCATCTGATCCTTCATCTCTGCCAGCAGCCGGCGGAGGGAGCTTGCCGTATAGTTGGTGTCCACCACGAAGTCAAAGCTGTTGTAAATGGCTTCTGCGATGCCTTCCGCGCCGCCCAGATTACCCCAGCGGAGCTGAACGCGGAAGTTGAATTCGTCCTCCAGCACATAGTACCAGCCGTAGTTGTCCCCGGCGGAGGGATATTCCGACACATTGCCGTTGTTGACCTCTACCGGGCTGTAGCCGTCAACCCCTTCGGACGGTCCCATGATCCACTCTACACGGGATTCTGTTGAGGTCTCCCCGCCGTAGCCATCGGATGTTGTGGTTTCGATCGCTTCCGGCAACACGCCGGCCGGGACGGAGACCGTATAGGTGTTGTTCCCGTTGTCGGCCACCGTCATTCTCGGCATAGCGGACAGGCCCACCCCGGAGAGCGTCGACTCCTCCCCGCCTTTCAGCTCAATCCATTCCCCGTTGTCGATCCGGAACCACAGCGACGGCTGATACGCATTCGCCCCGGGACGCACTCCGTCCTCATTGTTGTTATCCACCCAGTAGAGCGTGTTCTCTTCAAATGCCCCGGCGGCATACCAGCTTGTCACCGTCACCACCGTATCTGCGTAAATCACAGGCACCAGGGTCAGACACAGTACCAGTGCCAGCAGCCCGCTGACCAGCCGCCGGCCTCCCTTCTTCGGAAACTTTCCCTTTGGGAGCCGCCCCCGCTCCCGGACTCTCTTGCCTCGATACAGCATAACCCCTCACCTCATTGAAAAATTGTTCACACACATATCCAGTGCGTCCCTATCGTCCACGCCCCTGCTGCGTCGGCTGGGCAGGACTCAGCTGCCCTGCTCCCAGCCCACAGTCAGCTGCTCCTCTTCCAGCATCCGCTCGTGGGCCTGCTCGGCCAGTATCTGTACACTGTCCCGAATGCGTTCCTGCGTGACCTGATACAGCCTGCGCAGACAGCGGGGGTTGCTCTTGTCCCCATCCACCCGGGCATCCCTGCACAGAGTCCGGATCTCTCCGCTCACCTGGGTCCTCCGCATGGGGCGGCCGCTTCGGGTGACGAATACCGGCCCCGCAGTGATCCCCACCCGCCGGAGATAGACTGTCAACTCCTTCCGCAGACAGGCAGGAATCAGGACGTACTGCGCTCTGCCGTCACAGGCGGTCAGAACACGTCCCTCCTCCACCGCCCGGACCGTCACCCGGTTCAGCTCACTTACGCGGATCCCTGTCAGGGCAAAGACCTTCACCATCAGATACGTACGCTCCCGGCCCAGATTCCGGGCTGTGGCCAGCAGGCGCAGATACTCAGTCCGGCTCAACTCCGGCTGGATCTCCTCTTCGGTGTCCAGCTGGCCGATCAGCTGCAGATCCCGCCGCCCCAGATAGGCCAGCAGCCCATTGGCGGCGGACACATGGGTGTTGGCTGTACCGGGCGAGTAGCCTTCCCGCAGCAGGGCGGCGCGCCAGAGCTCCAGTGTATCTGCAGCCACCCGCTTGTCCTCCGGAAGAAAGTGGTAAAACGCCTCCAGCTTGGGGCGGTAGACCTGGATCGTCTCCCGCCGGCGGCCCCGGGCCGCCAAGCTGTCCAGATACCGGCAGACTTCTTCTCAGGTAACTGTCAGCTCCGCCGGCGCCGCGGTCCTGTCCTGTAGTGCCGTTTCCATCGCCTCACGCATTGGGCATTCTCTCCTCTCCAAAGCCGCTTTCACTGTCTGAATGCTTTCCAAATATCTCCTCCGTATCCATCTCTTTCCGATTTACAACAGAACAATGATTCTGTTGTAAACCTGTCATCAGCTGGAAATACGGTGCCAGAGCACGAAGAGTCGGTTTTGGCCGAAACGGCACCTTTCCCTTTTGGGCCGCAAAATTGGAATCCTCAAAAAATCCAAACCGCAAAAAAAGGACGTTGCTTTTGTAGTTTTTTTGTTTTATACTAACTATATTCCAATGTATGTAGTGGAGAGAGCTTTGTCGATTTACAACAGAATCATTGTTTTGTTGTTAAACGATCAGCCGCATTTTTTCCAGAATCTGTTCATGGGCCCTGGCGCTCACTGCCACATAAATCCGGGTTGTCTCAATGGAGGAATGGCCCAGAAGGTCCGCCAGATGCGCCAGATCCTTCTCCTGTTCATAAAAGCACTTGGCGAACAGGTGCCGCAGATTGTGCGGGAATACCTTTTCCGGCATCACGCCGGCCTCCCGGCAGAGGGTTTTCATTTCATGCCAGATGTTGCTGCGGTCCAGGGGCCGCCCGGTGCGGGTGCGGAACAGGGGCCCCTCCTGGATATCCTGCGCCCTGGCATACCGCCGCAGGCGTTCCGCCAGTTCCTGCGGCAGCAGGACGGTCCGGCACTTTCCCTTCAGCCGGATCTCCGTCCGGCCAGCACGCAGGGCCTCCGCCGTGATGAAGCGCAGTTCGCTCACCCGGATACCGGTGGCGCAGATCGTCAGCATCACGTGGTACAGCCGCTGGTTCTTGCGCCCCTTGGCAATAGAGAGCAGCCGGCGGTACTCCGACTCCGTCAGGTCCCGCTGCTCCTCCCGAAACGCCCGCCGCTGAACCTTCAGCAACTTCACCTCGCAGTGCTCCGCTCCACAGAACCGCAGATACGCGTTCACAGCAGAGAGCTTGTTGTTGACCGTCAGAGCCCTGTACTGCTGCTGCAGGCGCTCCCGGTATGCCAGAACACCCGCCTTGGTCACCGGGGCGCCGCACAGAGCCAGTCGCAGCTGTTCCGCCTCCTGCACGTATTTTTCCACTGTGGCACGGGCTTTCTCGTTTTCCACCAGAAATTCCCGGAACGCGGAGATAGACTGTCCTGTGAGCGTGATTTCTTCCATCTTGACTCCTCCCAAATCCGCCCGCACAGACGCGGGTATTTTTTGTAAGCATACCCAAAATGGCGTCGGATATGTTCCGCCTATGGAGATGCTTTCCAAAAAAGTTCCGAATTGCGCAAAAAGGCAGCCCGCGGAGAATCCCTCCGCGGGCTGCCTTACAGTATGCTGTTGTTTTTTATCGGCCTCCCCAGACCCGGTAGAGCTCGCTTCCCCGTTCCCGCAGGCGCTCGTTCAGCCAGGAGCGCAGGGATGCCATGCCCTCCTCTGTCCAGGGGAAGGTCTCCGTCTCAATGTGCTGGGCCTTTTCAAAGCAGATGTTCTCATAGACCCAGGCCTGGACGGTGCCATCGTTCACCTTTCCCGTCCGCTGGAAGCGGTAGCGGAAGGTGCCGAGGGAGCCGGGAAAAATCTCCGACTTCTTCAGAAAGTTCAGGGTCAAAAATGCGAATGGATCTTCCATCGGGCAGTTTCTCTCCTCCATCAGGCCGCCTCCGTCTCCCGGCGGCAGACCTTGATCCCCGCGATGGTCAGCGCGAACACGAACCAGAAAATGCACATCACCCGGGGATAGTTCCACAGGTAATCCGCCAGACCGCACACCATGGCGCCGCACAGAGCCGCCGCTCCGGCACAGGTGATGGTGCGGGCGGCAGAGGGGGCGCAGTGCCGGACCGTGCGGGCCGCCTTTTTGATGTTCCACAGCATGGAGCCCACAAAGCCCAGAAACCCCAGCAGTCCCGCCTCGATCCATACCTGCAGGTAGAAGTTGTGGGCGTGAACGAAGGGCGCTTCTGCGTGGTAGAGGTTGAAGTCGCTGATGTAGTCCTGCACGGCGGCGGTGCCCAGACCCGCGCCGGAGACGGGAGACGTCCGGATGACCTCCAGTGCCGCCTGATACAAGGGGATGCGGCTGGCAGTGGAGGTATCCGCCGGATTGAAGATCGTCAGGACCCGGTGCCAGATGGTGTCCGGCAGGAAAGGGACCATCACCACGCACAGCACCGCGAAGGCGGGGATCAGCTTGGGCTTCCACAAAAACACCAGCACCACCATGGCACAGGCCATGCCAACCCAGCTGGCCCGGGAGTAGGTCATGCCCAGAGCCAGCACACCCACGGCAAACACGCCGCAGGCCGTCACGCGGGAGATGCCCCGCTTGGAGCAGAGGATCAGCGCCAGTACCAGGGGCAGCAGGAGGATCAGCACCTCTGCAAAGGTGTTGGGGTTGTCGAAATAGGACTCCACCCGGCCGGGCATACCGGCGTTGACCTCCAGGTCCACATAGGACTCGTTGACCTCCACGCCCTGGATCCGTTGATACACACCGTACAGCGAGGACACCAGCACACAGACCCCACCGCCGGCGGCCAGCCGCTTCAAATCCTCTGTGCCCCGGACAGCACTGACCGTCACCAGCACGCACATCGCTGCGGAGATATGGTAGAGCAGGAAGCGGAAGGAGGCGGAGGGCTCATAGGAGAACAGCACCGCCAGGAACATGGCTCCGAACAGCACCACCGGATAGAACCCGATGTGCTTCACGTCCAGCCGGAAGTCCCGCCGGGACATGGCCCCGGCATAGAACAGCACCAGCAGGGCAGCAAAGCCCAGCATACTATATGCGTTGTTCCAATGAGAGAAGGGAATCACCCACAATAGCATGATGAGCCAGGATTGGGCGACGGCGGTCTCATGTCCCATCTCAAAGGCCAGACGGGAGAAAACGCCGTCATCAAACGTAGCCCGCAAGGCAAGGTACAGCTTGTGGAGCAGCCAGGCAGGCAGGTTGATGAGGCCCGTCAGCAGTCGGCAGAGGATGCTCTCCTCCCAGGCCCGGGCCGCGACGCCCTCCCGACACAGGACCCGGAGAACACGGCTCTCGTCGATCTGGCGGTTACACCAGGCGCCCATGCGCACCAGGCAGCGGTGGACGGCGCTGTCATAGTAGACGGTGCACAGCACCGCCCAGAGGTGATACAGATAGCTTTCGCGGAGAATGCTCATGCAGGGAAACCTCGTTTCTTCAGATGCGGTTTTTGATCCGGTACAGCTGGGAGAGCAGCCAGAAGCGGCCCCCCCGCACCAGCTTTGCTGCCAGCTGCTTGTTGCGGCTCATGCCGGCGGGCGACAGCGTCCGGATGGCGTGGGCCATATCCGGCCGCGCGCACAAGGCCTGGATGGTCTCCTGCCGCTGCCGGAGGGTCTTGGGATTGCCCGGGGCGTACTCGTTGCCGATGGCGATCAACAGCCCGGCCCAGTTGGAGTTCTCCCGCCACTGGGGGCGGCCGGGCGTCAGGCCGTACCGGGCGGCCAAGTCCTCCTTCCGCTCCATGAAGCGGCCGAAGACCTGCTGGAAGTCCTTCATATACTTGTGGGTGGCGGAGGCCGGATTCTGGAGATAGCGGTACAGGGGCGTCTCCGTCACCGCCAGGCGCCGGGCGTTGCAGAAATACTCCATCAGGAACAGCTCGTCTTCTAGATAGGCGCCCTCATAGCGGAGATGGAGTCTGTCAAAAATCTCTGCGGAGAACAGATAGCGCCAGATGAATCCATTGAACACCGGCTGGGCCAGCCGGTCCCCCAGCAGGGGATTGACGATTTTCTCCCGGATAGCGTCGGCGTCGTAGATCCCGGCGGGCAGCACCGGCTCCGGCGTCTCGCTGCCATCAGGCCACAGGTTCAGGTGCGCACAGGCGGCGGTATCCGCCCCGGCCCGCTCCCGCAGGTTCCACAGCGTCTCCAGGCACTGGGGCTCGTACTGATCGTCGGAGTCCAGAAAGGCGATATAGGTCCCCCGGACATGGTCAAGGCCCACATTCCGGGTCTCGCTGACGCCGCTGTTGCGCTCCTTGTGGAACACCCGGATGCGGTCATCCTCCCGGGCCAGCTCATCGCAGAGAGCCGGGGAGCCGTCGGTGCAGCCGTCATCCACCAGCAGCAGCTCCCAGTCGGAAAAGGTCTGCCGCCGCACGCTCTCCACGCAGTCTCTGAGAAATTTCTCCGCCTGATAGACAGGCACAATGACGGAAATGCTGGGCATAGACAGCCTCCTTGCGCCCTCCGGCGCCTCTCTTCAGTCTGCGGCGCGGAAACTCCGGCGCCCTCCCCCCAGAATCTGGGGCTCTTACACGGAGCTATTGTACCCGATTTCCCTGGGAAGGTCAACGTCTTTTCCCGGAAAAGCCGGGCATACTAGGAGCGAGGTGATCCAATATGAACGATATCGAGCTGCTCCAATACGTCCATGAGACGGCGGAGATGGGCATTGAGGGGCTAAACAGCCTGGACGGGCAGGTCCGGGATGACAGCCTGCGGCGGGTTCTGAGCCAGCAGGGCGCCGAGTACCGCCAGATCGCGGATCAGGCGGAGCGCCTGCTCCGGTCTCTGGGAGAGGAGCCCAGGGACCCAGGCCTTCTGGCCAAGGTGTCCGCAGAGGTCATGTCCACTTTCAAAACGCTGGCAGACCCCTCTGCATCCAACATCGCGGAGATGGTCATTCAGGGAAACACCATGGGGGCCACCAAAAGTACCCGGCATCTGGGGGACTACGCCGGTGGAAACCGCGAGATCCGAAATCTCGCGGAGCGGCTGCTGCACACCGAGGAAGCCAACGCCGCCCAGATGAAGCAGTTCCTGTAACACACCCGGCGCAAAGCAGAGGAGGAGCCTCCTACGGGAGGCTCCTCCTCTGTTCAAAGGACCGGCAGCAGATCTTCCCCATTCAGAAAACGCTCCTCCGCCTCCTGGATAGGGATCTGCCGCTGATTCAGTCTGCGCACCAGCTGCTCTACCTCTGCCTGTTCCCTTCCCGGCAGCAGGACCACCAGATGTCGCTCCGGTTCCCAGGATTCGCCGCTGAATCCGAATCGCCGGGGGTGCCGGGTCTCCAGAACCTGATAGCGCACCTGCGGCCGCACCGCCTTGCGCCGGCGCCAGACCGACAAGGCCAGCACCCGGACCAGATCCTTCGGCGTGGGCTTTTCCCGCAGCACGCGTTGAAAGAGCTTCTGCAGCTCCGCCCGGTCTCCGCAGTCCCAGATGTCCTCCTCCGCCCGGGAGAGGGCCTTTGCCAGGGTGTCCTTTTCCTTTTCACTGTATCTCTGCGCCTCCGGATACAGCGTCTCCATGGAGAAGGTGCCCGGCATACGGGGGATGGCAGCCTTGACCAGGCAGCACAGGTCGTAATAGCAGTCCCGGCTCAGTTTCCCACTGATTTTTTCCACTGTCCGCAGGATATCTTCATCCATCCGAAACCGTCTCCTCTCCTCTTCAATTCATACATAGCATATCAAAAATCGCAGGTTTTTGAAATAGATTCGACACATTCGGACTCTTTTAGACAAATTGCGGCACCCCGGACTTGACAATCCGGAGGAAATGTGCTCTTCTACCCGTATCAGAGACAGGGAGGCGTAGGCATGGATATTCGCAGAATCGAGTCGGGCAAGCGGGACTTTCTCCCCCTCCTGCTGCTGGGAGACGAACAGGAGGACATGATCGACCGCTATCTGGACCGCGGAACGCTGTTGGCGCTGTACGACGGCGGACTTCGCGCCGTGTGCGTGGTGACCAAGGAGGCGCCGGGCGTGTTCGAGATCAAGAATCTGGCCGTGGAGCCGGCCTTTCAGCGCCAGGGCTACGGCCGGGCCATGGTTCGGCATGTGGCCGGCGCCTGCCGGACCGCCGGAGGGACACGCCTCCTGGTGGGCACCGGGGACAGTCCCCTCACCCTCCCCTTCTACCGGGCCTGCGGGTTCCGGGAAAGCCACCGGGTCCCCAATTTCTTCCTTCAATTTTACGACCACCCCATATACGAAGGGGGGCGGCTTTTGTCGGACATGGTATATTTGTCCATGGAGCTTTGAGCGGAAAAGGCGGCGCTGCTGAAAATCAGCGGCGCCGCCTGTATCATACCGTTTGATTCAGTTTTGAAAAAGGCTTCACGCCTCTGCGGCGGCCTTCAGAGCCTCCGTGCGGTCAGTTTTCTCCCAGGTCACGCCCAGGTCCTCCCGGCCCATGTGGCCGTAGGCCGCCAGCTTGCGGTAGATGGGCTTGCGCAGGTCCAGGTCCCGGATGATGGCCGTGGGCCGCAGGTCAAACACCTTGCGGACGGCAGTCTCCAGCCTGTCGTCTCCCACCGTACCGGTGCCGAAAGTGTCCACCAGCACACTCACCGGCTGGGCCACGCCGATGGCGTAGGCCAACTGCACCTGGCAGCGGCGGGCAAGGCCCGCGGCCACGATGTTCTTGGCCACGTACCGGGCGGCGTAGGCCGCGGAGCGGTCCACCTTGGTGGGATCCTTGCCGGAAAAGCAGCCGCCGCCGTGGGGGGCGCTGCCGCCGTAGGTATCCACGATGATCTTCCGGCCGGTGAGGCCGGAATCCGCCGCCGGGCCGCCCTTGACGAAACGGCCGGTAGGGTTCACGTAATACTTTGTGTTCTCGTCCAGCATGTCCGCGGGGATCACGGCCTTGGCCACCTGCTCGATCATGTCCTTCCGGATCTGCTCCAGGGAGACATCGGGGTCGTGCTGGGTGGAGATGACCACTGTATCCACCCGGACAGGGCGGTTGTGCTCGTCATACTCCACGGTGACCTGACTCTTGCCGTCGGGCCGCATATAGGGCACCTGGCCGCTCTTGCGGACCTCCGCCATGCGCTTGCACAGCTTCTGTGCCAGGGACAGGGGCAGGGGCATCAGTTCCGGCGTCTCGTCGCAGGCGTAGCCGAACATCATGCCCTGGTCACCGGCGCCGTTGCTCAGCTCGCTGTCGGTGCCCTCCTTGTTCTCCAAGGATTTGTCCACGCCCATGGCGATGTCGGCGGACTGCTCGTCGATAGAGGTAACCACGGCACAGGTGTCGCAGTCAAAGCCGTACTTGCCCCGGTCATAGCCAATGTCCCGGACCACCTCCCGGGCGATGTGGGCGATGTCCACATAGCAGCTGGTGGTGATCTCGCCCATCACGTGGATCAATCCGGTGCAGGCCGTGGTCTCGCAGGCCACGCGGCCGTTGGGGTCCTGCTCCAGAATGGCGTCCAGGACGGCGTCGGAGATCTGGTCGCAGACCTTGTCGGGGTGGCCCTCCGTTACGGACTCGGAGGTGAAGAGATAGTGTCTTGCCATAGTACAGGTTCCTTTCTGAGCACTGACCTCATCAAGGGGCGAAAAAAATGTGCGTTTCGACGGCGAAACGCACAAACGGATTTGGTTGCTTGCTCCTCATCTGTCGATCACCGCCGGATTTGGCACCTTGTCATAAGCAGGTTGCCGTGGGTTCATCGGGCCGTTCCCTCCGCCACTCTTGATAAGGGTAATAAAATTGTCCCTATTATCTTATCAGGTTTTTCCCGTTTGTCAATACGGTTTTTCCGGTTTTGCGGAGAAATCCGTCGCCCCGTCGGAAAACTGCGCAGATGTTCCGCCTGTTCAAAAATTATACATGACTTTTTTCCTCTGATCGGGTATAATGGATATCGCTTGTATATTTGAAATGTTCTGGAGGGCTTCACCGTGAGAAAACTCTGCGACAGCGTGGACCGCTTTTGCCTGCAGCATCCCCGCTTCGGCATTCCGAACCTGATGAAGTTTCTGGTGGGGATCATGGCCGTGGTATTTGTGCTGGACCTGTTCTCCAATGGCTATGCCAGCTATATGCTGTACTTCAACGCAGAGCTCGTTCTGCAGGGAGAGCTGTGGCGGCTGGTCACCTGGATGTTCCTGCCCACCAACGGCTCTCTGTTCTGGATCTTCATCAGCCTGTCCTTCTACTACTTCATCGGCACCTCCATTGAGGAGTACTGGGGCACCGCCAAGTTCACCCTGTTCTATCTGGCCTGCGCCGTGCTGATGGTGGTATTCGGCATGATCAGCATACTGTGGTCCCCGCTTCCCGTTGTCAGCAGCGGCAATCTCAACCAGATCCTGTTCCTGGCCTTTGCTACCCTGTACCCTGACGCGCTGATCCGCGTCTATCTGATCCTGCCAGTCAAGGCCAAGTGGCTGGCGGCGTTGTATGTGCTGCTGACCCTGTATGACCTGCTCCGTTCCGGTATGTGGGCGGCGCTGTTCACACTGCCCCAGCTGCTGGCCGTCTGGCTGGTGTATCTGGTGTTCTTCTGGGACAGGATCGGGGACCTTCTGCGGGAGTTCGGCTTTGCCGTCCGCCATCAGAACTCCCACCAGACCATCCAGTTCAAGTCCGCAGTGAAGCAGCAGCGGAAGAAGGCCCAGCAGCAGGGCTACCGCCACAAGTGCGAGGTCTGCGGCCGCACAGATACGGACTTTCCGGACCTGCAGTTCCGCTATTGCTCCAAGTGCGCGGGCTACCACTGCTTCTGTGAGGACCACATCTTCAACCACACACATTTTACGCAGTGAGCGTTTCCGCGGTCTCCGCCCATCGGGGCGGGGACCGCTTTTTTGACACGGCCCCTGAGATTTCTCTTCCTTCCGGCCCACAAATGCGGTATACTGAAAAAAACGACACCAGAGGAAAAGGGAGACGATACCCATGGAACGACAACTGGGAAAGCCCCTGCATATTCAGGCGGCGGAGGCCTTTGAATCGCCCGCGTTTCTTCAGAAGCTGGGAATGGCCCGCGCCGACGCGGAGCGTATCTTCGGCGGCGCCGACTGGCACCAGCTGCTCCGGGATCTAGTGCCCATCCGGGGCCGGATCTCCTGCGCCGACGCCCTGGCGGCCTTCCGCCCCCTGCTGGACCAGGTGGCGCCGGATCCCGCTGAGGGATGGCTGTCCTACGCCTACCAGGTGGCCCGGGCGCTGCTGTATCCGGCGTCGGACCCCGGACATACCTCCGCCCAGTGGGATGGAGCGCTGTGCTTTCTGCAGCTGCTCCAGGTCCTGTTTGACGCGGAGCGGACCTGCCTGCCCTTTGACTTCTGGCTGGACTTTGAATTCTGCACGGAGGAGGAACTCTCCCACAGCGGTGTGGCGGAGGAGTACCGCCGCTTCTGCTACCGGTTCCGGGAGGAATACATCTATGAGATGCTCCGCCTGAGCCGGGAGGTCACATCCTTCCGCACCCTGGAGCACATCGCCGGCGTCCACTATGTGTCCATGCGGGTGGCCCGGGCCTTCTGCGCCTCCGGCGGACTCATCGACCTGGGGCTGATCTCCGGAGCCGCCCTGGGCCACGACCTGGGCAAATTCGGCTGCAAGCCCGGGGAACGGGTGCCCTACCTGCACTATTACTACACCGACCAGTGGTTCACCCGCCGGGGACTAACGGCCCTGGGCCACATCGCGGCCAACCACTCCGTCTGGGATTTGGAGATCGAGAACCTGTCCTCGGAGTCCCTGACGCTGGTGTACGCGGACTTCCGGGTGAAGCAGACCTATGGGGAAGACCGCCGGGAGATCCCCTGCCTCTACTCCCTGCAGGAGGCCTTTGACGTCATCCTCAGCAAGCTGGACAATGTGGACGATGCCAAGCGCCTGCGCTACCGCTATGTCTACGCCAAGCTGCGGGACTTTGAGGACTATCTCATCTCCTTTGGGGTGGACACCACCCTCCGCACCGCCGGCGGCCCCGCCCGCCCGGCCAAAAATGCTGCCCTGCTGAACACGGACGAGGTGGTGACCGCTCTGCGGCGTACCGCCGTGGACCACAATATCCGCCTGATGCACCGGCTGGGCCATGAGCAGCTCTTCGGCAACACTCTGGAGGCCGCCCGGGGCGAAAAGAACCCCGCCCGGCTCCAGGCATACGTCTCCATTTTTGAGGAGTATTTCACCTACTGGAACGCCTCTCAGAAGCAGCAGACCCTGGACTTTCTGTATGAGCTGCTGCTGATCCCGGACGGAGACATCCGCCGCCGGGCCGCCGCCCTCATCGGACGCATCCTGGCCGCCTTCCGCCTGGGCTATCAGAAGGAGCCCCCGGCCGACGCCCCGCCGGACCCGGAGGAAGACCTGCCCTTCCAGCTGTGGGCGGAGTACCTGGAAAAGCTCATCGACCCGGACCGGCGGCTGACGCCCCGGCAGATCAGCATGATCCGCTATCAGGCCAAGACTGCGGCGGACGCGCTGCTGATGAACTGCTCCGACGCCGACGCCCCCCGCTTTGCCGGGGAGCTGTTCCGCCACTACCGCCGCCCGGAACTGGTGGACGCCGATGCGGCCTTTGCCCTGCTGGACACGGTGCTGAGCCTGCCGCTGGACCGGGTATCCGCCGAGGATCTGCACGTGCTGACCGGCTTTTCCGTCTGGTGGCTGGAACGGGGCGGCCTGCCCCAGAAGGCCGCCGCCCTGCGGCTGTTCCACCACCTGCTGACGGCCCTGGACCCCAATGGCCGGGACGCCGCGGCCATCACTGCCGCCGTGGAGGCAGCGGATTGCCAGGGAAGCACGCCGCTGCTGTTTCTCCAGGCCCGCCTGGGAGAGCGGCTGGGCCTGGATGTCTCCATCCAGCGGTCCCTGTTGGACCGGCAGGACGTTGTGAGCAATGTGTTTCTGGACAACCTGAAGACTGCGACCCACTGGGTTCTGAAGGCCGTGGGCGTGGAGTACCTGCTGGGTCAGGTGGAACAGGGAGACCGCGCCAACGTGCTCCACATCGCCACCCACTTCTCCAACCTGATGAAGGTCAGTGAGAATATCGTGGTCCGCCGGCTGGCGGGCGCTTCCCTGCTGGCCATTGCTCCGGCCCTGACGCCGGACCGCCGGAACGAGGTGGCCGTGGAGCTTTCCAAGGTGCTGGAGACCGGGCAGACGGAGATCTCCCAGTACATCCCCCAGTACCTGGGCCAGTTTGCCCTGTGGCTGACGCCCAGGGAACTGGACGAGATCGTGGATCAGATGCAGATCCTCCTCTCCTCCGCCAACACCGTGGTGGTGGCCGCCGCCCTGGCCACTGTGGGCGCCATGCTGGAGCATTATGCCATATACGCCCAGCGGTTCCACGAGTCCCGGGAGGTACTGGAACGCCGCTGGCGGCGGCTGGCAGGCCTGCTGTTGAAGGGCCTGGCCTCTTATCGTCAGAGCGTGCGGCAGGAGGCGCTGCAGATCCTGGGCGAGCGGCTCTTCGCCTCACAGACCCTCTCCTACGAGGGGAAGGCTGCCCTCTTCACCCTGATGGCCAAGAAGATCCTCTTCCTGCTGGGAGAGCAGCCGGAACAGGAGCTGAGCTTCTTCTACACCGCCGCCGCCCTCTCCCACATCTACCGCTTCATCGTCTCCTATCAGATTGAAAGCGGAGACTTCCCATTCTACATGCCGGGAAGGGCCGCCTTCTTTCCCGGCACCTTCGACCCCTTCTCCCTGAGCCATAAGGGCATCGTCCAGGAGATCCGGGACCTGGGGATGGAGGTGTATCTGGCCATCGACGAGTTCTCCTGGTCCAAGAAGGCGCAGCCCTCCCTGGTGCGGAGGCAGATCGTCAGCATGTCCGTGGCGGACGAGTTCGACGTGTACCTCTTCCCCCACGACATCCCAGTGAACCTGGCCACGCCGGAGGACCTGGACCGGCTGCGGGAGGTCTTTTCCGGCCGGGAGCTGTACCTGGCGGTGGGCTCGGACGTGGTAGCCAACGCCTCCTCCTACAAGGCGGCACCGGTGCCGGGGTCCGTCCACTCCATGAACCACATCGTCTTCCGCCGCTCCAGCGACGCGGAGGGACGGGAGATCGACGCAGATCTGGGCTGCATCTCCGGCCGCATCATCCAGCTGCAGCTGCCCACCCATCTGGAAGACATCAGCTCCACCCGCATCCGGGAGAACATCGACCTGGGACGGGACATCTCCACCCTCATTGACCCGGTGGTACAGGACTTCATCTACCGCAACAGCCTCTATCTCCGGGAGCCCCAGTACAAGCGGATCCTCCGGGCGGGGGATCTGGAGTTCTCCCACATCTCCCAGCCGGACCGGCACCTGTGGGAGGAGTTGACGGAGGTACCGCTTCAGGGGCGGGAGCAGCCGCCGGAGATCGACCCCAGGGACGGCCTCTGCATCCTGCGGGACGCGGGATCCCGCCCCCGGGTGCTGGGTTTTCTGACCCTGCGGACCGTGAACTCCGGCGGGCTGTATGAGGCCCTGGGGGACACGGAGCTGGCGGACTATGTCCGCAAGCACACGGCGGGGCGGGTTCAGCTGCTCACCGGACTTTACACCGCCCGCGGCTCCAGCGGCAGCTATGATGTGGGCCAGCTGCTGATGACAGAGGCCCTCTCCCGCTCCCTGGGAGCGGACTGCAGCTATGCCGTGTGGCACGCCACTGCGTCGGAGGAGACGCTGGACCTGCTGGAGAGGCAAGGCTTTGTCCCGGCGGAGCTGCCCAGCGCAAAGCCCCTGCTGCTGGTGGATATGCGCTCTCCCTCCGTACTGCTGCAGAACATCCCCACCACGCTGAAGGAGCCTTTCTCCTCCGACCGTACCGTGCTGGCGGCGGTCCGCGCCGCCCACTGCCGGATGCAGCGGGCTCTCACCGGCCTGTATCCGGGTTCTCTGATCCTGTCCCTGAACGCGGAGGTCATTTACCACCGTCTGGTGCGGAAGATCGTGGACCTGAACGGCGTCCCGGCGGAGCCCACAGTGCCCCGGGTACTGGGTCCCAAGATGTGCGTACCCTTCGGCAAGATCCTGCGGGGCAATGCCATCCCCAACACCGTCACCAAGACCATCCACACCGACAAGGTCTTTGCCAGGGACCTCACCTCCTTCGACATCGAGAATTTCCCCGGCTACGCGCCGCTGGAGAGCCAGATCCGCACCATCCACTCCTTCCGCCGGCCGGTGATCCTGGTGGACGACCTGCTCCACTCCGGCAACCGGATCCGGGCGCTGGATCCCCTCTTCCGGCAGGAGGGTGTGGTCATCGACCGGGTGCTGGTGGGCCTGCTGTCCGGCCGCGGACGGGATCTGATGGCCGCCAAGGGCCGCAGTGTGGACAGCGTCTATTTCATTCCGAATATGCGTTCTTGGTTTGTGGAGTCCACCATGTACCCCTTCATCGGCGGCGACACTGTGGGGCATGAGGAGCCCTCCGTCCCCGGCCTGACCCCAGCGGTGAACCTGATCCTGCCCTACGCCTTCCCCCGCTTCTACCGGGAGTGCGGACGGGAGGCGGTGTTCCGTTTCTCCTGTGCCTGCCTGGAGAACGCCCGGGACATCCTGCTGGCCCTGGAGACCACCTTCCGGGAGCGGTACGCCCGCAACCTCACCCTCTCCCGCCTCAGTGAGGCGGTGATCCTGCCCCTCTCCCCGGACAAGGGCAGCTGTATGCACTATGACCCCAGTCTTCCTGCCTCCGTATTTCTGCAGAACGACCTGGAGATGCTGTTGCGGATGCGGAACGTCCTCCAATCCTGACCGCGGGCCTGGCGCGCCATCCAGGCGAAAGGAGCCCTTATGTATTACTACCGCCACGGGGAGGTCATCTTCGCCTCTCTGCTGCCGGACCTCCCCCTGGAGCCGGCGAAGCGTCCCTCCGCAGGGACGCCCAGCCTCTTCCTCATCGACCGGGACCCGATTCGCAGCCGGTCCTCCTTCTGCGTCTCAGACCCCCGGCAGCTCACTGCGGAGACGGAGGATGTGACCTGGCTAGACCCCTCCCGGATGGGCGTTCCGGTCCCCTCCCTGCCCAAACGCCTCCAGCACACCATCGACGCCCGGCTGCTGCGGGCGGTTAACATCCGCCACCCCCGCTGGGCTGACTTTACCAAGGCGTCCGCCATGCATCTGCCAAGCCGCCTGCGGGTGAATCTGCTGGCGGTAGGAGATGTGGGCAGCACCCTTTTGACGGCGCTGAAGCTCCTGGGAGGCGACTGTATTGAGAGCATCGGTATCTGCGACCTGAATCAGAAGACTGTGGCCCGCTGGGTCACGGAGATGGAGCAGGTATCCTGGCCCTGGGACTACGACGCTCTTCCGGCAGTGGAGCCGGTAGCGGCCGGGGACTTGTTCCGCTGTGATGTGTTCCTCTTCGCCGCCACTCGCGGCGTTCCTCCGGTGGGAGGCGGTGTCCGGGACGTGCGGATGGCCCAGTTCGGCGCCAACCGGCCGCTGGTGGAGGACTACGCCCGGCAGGCCCGGCAGGCGGGATTCCGGGGACTCTTTATTGTACTGTCCGACCCGGTGGATCCCCTGTGCAAGGCGGCGTATCTGGCCTCCAACCAGGGGCCCGACGGCCAGTGGGACGGGCAGGGGCTTCGGGCGGAACAGATCCAGGGCTTCGGACTGGGGGTCATGAACGCCCGTGCGGCCTATTTTGCCAAGCAGGATCCCCGGTTCCGCAGCTTCCTGCTGGATGGCCGCAGCTATGGTCCTCACGGTCAGGGGCTGGTGATCGCCAACTCCCTCTCCCATTATGATGACGGCCTCTCCCGGGAGCTGACGGAGCTGGTGGCCACCGCCAATCTGCGGATCCGGGAGCTGGGCTTCAAGCCCTATGTGGCTCCTGCCATTTCCTCCGGCGCCATGCAGCTGCTGCTGACGCTCCGCCGGAGCTGGCATTGCAGCTCGGTGGCTCTGGGGGGGATCTGGTTCGGCGTCCGCAACCGTTTAACCGCCGCCGGTCTGGAAATCGAGACTGCCTCTTTGCCCACACCGCTGTTCGAGCGGCTGCGGGAAACCCAGACACTTCTGCGGGAGATCATTTAGCGGGCGGCTGCCGCCGCGTTTCATCATACCGGCCGCTGCACGCCGCTTTGCCCCGCGCACCGGGCGGGGGCTCGGCCGGAATGCAGCCGGACGCAGGAAGGAGATGATCGGCATATCTGAAGAACTGACGGTGATCCGCCCCGGCGGGGCGCTCTCCCCCCGGTGCGCCGGAGTGCTGGAGGCGGCCCTGGCGGGGCGGCAGGCAGAGGTGCTATCCCGCCTGGAGGGTCCGCTGACGGGACGGCGGCTCCTGTTTGTCGTCTCCCTGGATGAGGGCGGCGTGAACCGCGGGTTCTATGACCTGCTGGCCCATCTCCGCACCCATCCAAACTGCCTGGACCGCTGCGTGGGGAGCGTGCTGGTGGACGCCCCCGGCGATCTGTACACCAAGGCAGCGGGCCGGGACCTGGTGCTGGCCGCCAACCTTGCGGGCTGCGCCTTTGTGGGTCGCCCTCTGGTGGAAGGCACTGGCGATCTGCGGAACTTCACGGTCCAGGCCCGAAACGCTGGCTGTTCTTTGGAAGCGGCCTACCATCTGGCGACGGCGGATCTGGTGGAGCGGGTGCTGGCCTTCTCCCGCCCCCGGCTGGAGCGGCCGAAGCTGCTGGCCCTCCACGCCTCCAGCCGGGCCACCTCCAACACCCTGGCCCTGTGGGGGCTGGTGCGGACCCGGCTGGAGGAACGCTGTGACATCACGGAGATCTGCCTGCGGAACGGCACGCTGGAGGACTGTGCCGGCTGCCCCTACACCACCTGCCTCCACTTCGGAGAACAGGGCGGGTGCTTCTACGGCGGCGTCATGGTCCAGGAGGTCTACCCCGCCATCCGGGAGGCGGACGCGCTGGTGCTGCTGTGCCCCAATTACAACGACGCTCTGTCCGCCAACCTGACGGCAGCCATCAACCGGCTGACGGCCCTGTACCGCACCACCTCCTTTGCGGACAAGGCGGTGTTCGCCATCGTGGTGTCCGGCTACTCCGGCGGTGACATCGTGGCCTGTCAGGCGGCGGGAGCCATGAACATGAACAAGGGCTTCTGGCTGCCGGCGAACTTCTGCCTGCTGGAGACCGCCAACGACAAGGGCGAGGCCCTGGCCCTGCCGGGGATTCAGGACCGGGCGGATCGGTTCGCGGAGAATATGTTATGTCAGCTTGCATACTAGAAGAAGGCACGCCGAAAGGCGTGCCGCTTTTCTTGCTATGTGTTTGGGGTAGTATCGAACTCTATCACCACGTTTCCTTTGGCGTCATAGGCAAGAATAATCGGATATCCGTACGCCCGTTCCGGATTTCTTTTCCGCGGCAGGACCTCCATAATCCAAAAAAACGTGTGGTCTCCCTGCTTGATAAACGCCTCCCGTTCCACAGACAGGCAGTAAAACTCTGGGGTCGCCTGGTCAAAAGGCTCCGCCCTAATTTGCAGTTCTACGAGTTCAATTGTCGGATCGTCGATTCGGCCGAAATAGCAGTTTACCATCCTGTCATCATAGACAGCATCGTATTGGCCCACATACAACGGTGCATCGCCGGTACAGTCTACTGCGGAACCCCGTTCCGTCTCCCATCCCAATAGTCCTAAGTGCGTATCTGTCATTAAGAGCGCATTTTCATTTTCCATCAGATATAGGAGGCCAGTCGCTCTCAACTCCGGTTCCCAGCGCCGTTCCACAAGGTGGGTCCGACCTATGCCCTGCAAGTCCGCCGACCTATGAGCGGTCTGGATCGGCAGCAGCAAGCATATCCCCAGCAGGTGGTTCACCATCAAAAGAAATGCTAGTGCCAGGAGTGCCCAGCGCAGGGCCAGACACTTCCGCGTGTACATTCTGCTCTTTTTCATGGTGCCATCCCCTCCGGCAGGGGAATCTGGATACTGCCGGATTCCCCATATATGTCATACCGCAGGGTCACATAGGTGTCCTCTGGTTCTATGGCTACGCATCCGTTCCCTGCGTTCCACCAATCAAATGGCCCTGCAATCAAAGCCTCACCTTTCTCGCCGCTCTGGCTCTCCAAAACCATCTCCTTGCGGCCAACCACGCCCATAAACCGCCGGTCGTAGGAATCAAAATTGACAAAGGCCATGAGATGTCCCCATGGGATGCTGCGGTAGGTGCATACTCGTACTATCCGCACCACATCATCTCCAACTGTGAACTCCATCTTGGGATAGACAGCAGCAATGATCCCGCCAGATGGGCCAGCATGGTGTCTGAGATTTGGGACCCTGCGCTCTGTAATACCTGTCCAAACCCCAAGTGTCCCCTCCCCAGAAAAAACCAGTACTGAGGCCAAGATCCAGACGGCCAGCAAAATGGCCCCCCATTTCGCCACCAGCCAGCGGAAGGGGTATTGTTTGTTCAGCTCCCGTCCCACCTCATCTGGCTCTCCCATGGCGGCGATGGCCCGCTCTTCTGCCAGCTCCTCGTCATACCCCAGCTCCCGCAGGGCCTCCATGTGGTCCTCGATGTGGCCGTCCAGCTCCGACCGAATGGCCTCCCGCTCCTTCTCCGTCACACGGCGCAGGGACGAAAGCACCCGGTCCGTATAATCCCGCCTGTCCATATCATGCCGGGTCCAGCCCCGGACAGGCCCGGAGCACCGCATTCACCGCGCCGGAGTAGGTCTGCCAGGCGGCAGCCTCCTCCCGCAGCACCGCCGCCCCCCGGCGGGTAAGGCGGTAGTATTTCCGCATCCGGCCGGTGGGGGCCTCCTGCTGATACGCCTCCACCGCCCCGTCCCGCTCCAGGCCGTGGAGCACCGGGTACAGCGTCCCCTCCTTCATCTCAAAGGTGTGGTCGGATCTGCGGGCCAGCTCCACGATCATCTGGTAACCGTACATATCCTCCCCCGCCAGCAGGGACAGCACCAGCAGCTGGGCGTGGTCCATGGTCTGCTTTTTTGCCATCGGGCACCTCCTGTCCAGGCAACATACCTAGAATTACTATGCCTTTAGTATACATAGTAATTCTAGGTATGTCAATTACAAAAAACGCGCGCCTGCCCGGCGCGCGCTTTTTTCCTCAATTCTTCCCGATCCCCAGCAGATCCCGGCCATGGCTGTTCAAATGCGGCGCCAGCTGCTCGTAGGACAGCCGGAACTCCTGCGGCCCCATGGCGTAACAGGCAATCTCATAGGGGGAGAAGGCCACTGTCATCCCCTCCTCATTGAAGGAGACCGCGTAGCTGCTCCAGTTTGCGGCAATGTCCTGATAGTCCTCCCAGTAGCCGGCCTCCACGGCGGCTTCCGGCGTCATGTCGATCTGGCGGATGATCTCGTCCCGGACCGCGTCCAGAAATATCTGCCCGTCCGCTGCCAGAATCTCAGGCGCGAAGAACTGGCCCGTCATCAGGTCGAAGTTCCAGGCCAGCAGTACCGTGTTGGGGTGGGCCCCGCCGGTATAGCTGTAATACTCCGCCTGGATGCACACCATCTGCTCCGTCTGATAGACAGAACAGTCCAGCTCCAGCGTGTAGGGTGTCCAATTCCCACCGGACTCCGTCCGAAAGGCCAGCTCCTCCTCTGCCCAGGCCGTCACCTCGTCAAAGCCATCCGCCCCGGCCCAGTCGCGGAACCGGCTGTTGAAGGCCTCCGCCCTCTCCAGGGCCGCCGTCTCCGCCGGGGAGGCCGCCTCCGTCAGCACAGTGCCGTCCGGCAGGGTCACGGTCATCTCCGGAAGCTCATAGGAGCGCACAGCCAAAGTCGTGCCGTCCGCCGCCGCGGCGCTGTCCTCCAGCGTCTTCAGAACCACCGTATAGGTCAAGGGCTCGGATGCAGCCTGAGTGAAGGTGGCCGCGCCCGTCATCGTGCCGCTGTCCGGCTGCTTCTGTTCCGGGACGGCAATCTCCTGCGATGCAGCCGTGGGCTCCTCCGTCTCCGGAACGGGGGCTGCGCAGGCTGTCAGCATACACAGCAGCAAAAGCAGGGCGATCATCCGTTTCATAGGGGTTGCTCCTTTCCTCAGCAGGGCGCAGGCCCTCCTAAGATCACGGGACCTTCCCTCCACTCCGTGCCGCCGGCGGCGGAGAGGCGGGGATACGCCAGGGTATACAGGTCCGTGGCGCGGACCTCCAGTTCAAACAGGCGCCGGGCCTCCGGGCCCAACCGCCGGACCTGCGCCGGCCTGGTCAGCACCGGCACGGCTGCCGCCTCCCGCATCCGGGAGAGCAGTCGGCAACCGGTCCCATTGGCCGCCAGCACCCGCAGATAGGGCACCCGCTCCGGCATATCGCCGGGCGTCAGTCCCAGGTAGGACCACAGCACCATCCGCCGCAGGCGGGCCATGGCGTAACGCTTCGTCTTGGCTGCGGCCAGCAGTTCGGGCAGCGAGGCGGCAGCGCGGGAGGCGTCGTACAGTCGATTCCAAATGCCCTCCCGCCCCTGGTCCAGGGCGGCAAAGTCCGCCGCCGTCATGGACCGCAGCCGGGCCAGAATGGCCCGGTGACTGTTCTCCCAGAACACCGGGGCCCGGCCGGCGGCCTCTTCCAGCTCATAAGCGCGGGCCATGGCCGGAGGCAGCAGGGACAGGGCCTCCTCCCGTTTCCCCTGCCGCAGCAGCGCCCGGAGGCCGGAGGCCGAGGGGTGGGTGTCCGGCGCCAGGGCGCCGTCGTGGGCGCTGCCCTCCCTCCGGATGGTCACCGGCCGGAGGGGGGCGTTCTGCCCCAGCAGGGCCTTGCAGTACTCGATGCCCAAAATGTTGTTGGGAGACTCCAGCAGGGCGGCGTCCTCCTCCGGCAGCAGGCCGGTCAGCGCCCGCTGCCGGGCAGCGGCAAAGCTCACCGCTCCAGGCAGCACCTCTCGGAGCCGGTCTCGGAAGGACGGTGCCAGCAGCGCGGCGGCCACCCGCTCCAGGGCGGAGACATCGCCGCACTCACTGCCGAACAGCAGGTGCTCCACAACCCCGGTGGCCGCCAGCGCCTGGACGCCTCCGGCGGCAAATCCTTCCGCCGAGGACACCGCCCAGGGCAGGGGCAGCTCCAGCACCAGGTCCGCGCCGCTCTCCACGGCGGCCCTGGCCCGGGCGTGTTTGCGCAGCAGGGCGAAGTCCCCCCGCTGCACGAAGTTCCCGCTCATCACGCAGACCATGGCCGTGTCCGGTCCCAGCGCCGCCCGGCCTGCCTCCAGAAGCCGCAGGTGCCCGCTGTGGAGCGGATTGTATTCTACGATTATACCTGCGGCCCCCATGGATTTCTCCCCTTCCAAATGACAAAAAAGTTACAGTCCGGTGTCAGTCTCGTCAATTTTTTATCAATGCCGCCCGCCTCGGACTTTTTTTCGATCATACCATACTTTCCGGAAAACGTCCAGCCGGGCCGATTCCGGACTGCTCTGCGGCGGACAGGTGCCGCTGCGCCGGAACTTCCCCGGCAAAAAAGCGCCGGTTCGTTCAAAATTCCGGTTGTAACCGGGGAAATCTCTGGTATAATGAGAAGTGCGCCGGGACCCGCCCCGCCGGGGTACGGGTTCCCTTTCAGCCAGGCATCTGCCTGCAATTCATACGATGTGGGGATGTCCACGGGCATTTTCAAAAAAGAGGAGACGGTAAACATGAACATTCTGGTTATCAACGCTGGCAGCTCTTCCTTGAAGTATCAGCTGCTGAATCCCGAGACCGGCGCCCTGCTGGCCAAGGGCCTGTGCGAACGGATCGGCATCGACGGCAAGTTCACCTACAAGCCCCAGGTGGAGGGCAAGCAGGTGCTGGACGCCGTCGATGTGGCCATGCCCACCCACTCCGAGGCCATCCAGGCCGTGCTGAACGCTCTGGTGGACAAGGACAACGGCGTCATCGGCTCCATGCAGGAGATCGATGCGGTGGGCCACCGGGTGGTCCATGGCGGCGAGGCCTTTGCCGGCTCTGTGCTCATCACCGATGAGGTCATGAAGGCCCTGGAGGAGTGCATCCCCCTGGCCCCCCTCCACAACCCCGCCAACATCACCGGCATCAACGCCTGCACCGCCGTCATGGGCAAGGACGTGCCCCAGGTGGCCGTGTTCGACACCGCCTTCCACCAGACGATGCCCGCCAAGGCCTATATGTACGCCCTGCCCTATGAATACTATGAGAAGGACAAGGTTCGCCGCTACGGCTTCCACGGCACCTCCCACAAGTATGTCTCCGGCCGGGCTGCCGCCATGCTGGGCAAGAAGCCCGAGGAGCTGAAGCTGATCTCCTGCCACCTGGGCAACGGCTCCTCCATCGCCGCTGTGGACGGCGGCAAGAGCGTGGACACCTCCATGGGCTTCACTCCCCTGGCCGGCCTGCCCATGGGCACCCGCTCCGGCGACCTGGACGCCGGCATCCTGCAGTACCTGATGAACAAGTACGGCATGAACATCGACGAGATGCTGAACATCCTCAACAAGAAGTCCGGCGTAGAGGGTCTGTCCGGCGTCAGCTCCGACTTCCGTGACCTGGAGAAGGCCGCTGAAGAGGGCAACGCACGGGCCCAGCTGGCGGAGGAGAAGTTCGCCTACGAGGTGAAGAAGTACGTGGGCGCTTACGCCGCCGCCATGGGCGGGGTGGACGCCATTATCTTCACCGCCGGCGTGGGCGAGAACGACAAGGGCATCCGCGCCATGGTGTGCGACGGCCTGGAGTATATGGGCGTGAAGCTGGATCCCGCCGCCAACGACGTCCGCGGCAAGGAAACCGTCATCTCCGCCGCCGACTCCAAGGTGAAGGTCCTGCTGATCCCCACCAATGAAGAGCTGATGATCGCCACCGACACGGCCGCCATCGTCAAGGGCAACTAAATTCCGCATCTCCGCATATTCAGAGAGGGCAGGCCGCCGGCCTGCCCTCCGTTCTTTTGCAAACATCCCGTTTCGGAAGCAGGGATCCTGGGAAAGCGCGAGGGGAGCAGCGTCCGCCCCGAATGGGCGCAAATGCCCCGCAAAGCCTTGCCCCCGGCACAGCGGTATGCTATACTCAAAACACACCCAGCGGAAATCTTCGAAACGAGGTGATCGTGTATGCGGGATCTGCGGGAGTCCTGCCGGATCGCGGTGGTCCAGGCCGCCCCAGTGATGTTTGACAAAGCCGCCTGCACCGTGAAGGCGGTGGAGCTGATCCGGGCCGCGGCTGCGGAGCAGGCGGAGCTGATCGTGTTCCCGGAGCTGTTCATCCCCGGCTATCCCTACGGCATGACTTTCGGCTTCACCGTGGGCAGCCGGACCGCCCCGGGCCGGAAGGACTGGGGGCTGTACTACGACAACTCCATCCTGGTGCCTGGGCCGGAGACAGAGATCCTGGGCCGGGCCGCCCGGGAGGCTCGGGCCTACGTGAGTATCGGCGTGTCCGAGCGGGACGCCGTCAACGCCACGCTGTACAATACCAACCTGATCTTTTCCCCGGCGGGCGAACTGCTCACCGTCCACCGGAAGCTGAAGCCCACCGGCGCGGAGCGGGTGGTGTGGGGTGACGCGGACCGGCATTACTTCCCGGTGGCGCAGACGCCCTGGGGTCCCATGGCCAGCCTGATCTGCTGGGAGAGCTATATGCCCCTGGCCCGGGTCGCCCTGTACGAGAAGGGGATCACCCTGTACCTCTCTCCCAACACCAACGACAACGAGGAGTGGCAGGCCACCATCCGTCACATTGCCATCGAGGGGCACTGCTTTTTCGTCAACTGCGACATGGTCTTCACTCGGGACATGTACCCCGCCGGGCTCCACTGCCCGGAGGAGATCGGCCGCCTGCCGGATATCGTCTGCCGGGGCGGCAGCTGCGTGGTGGATCCCTACGGCCACTATGTGACCCAGCCCGTCTGGGACCGGGAGGCCATCATCTGTGCGGATCTGGACCTGACCCAGGTGCCCCGGAGCCGGATGGAATTCGACGGCTGCGGCCACTACGCCCGGCCGGACGTGCTGAAGCTGACCGTGGACGACCGGTGACAGAAATGCCGAAGGAGGAAGCCCCGCTGTGAAACACATCAAGCCCGGCCGGGGGCCGTCAGCCATGGGAGCCCTCGGCTCCGTCATCGCTGTGGTCTTCGGCATCTTCTGGACCGTATCCGTCGCCTCCATGGGGGCGCCCATCTCCTTCTCCATCTTCGGCGTGCTGTTCGTTATCGTGGGCATCGTCCAGGCCGTCTACAATTTCAAGAACGCCGCGGGCAAAAAACGGTACTCCGCCTTCGACATCGTGGACGGCGAGGAGGAGCCGGGCCCGCTGAATCAGCGCTTCGGCGGCCAGCCCCAGGAGGCCGGGGACACGTCCGGACCGGAGGGGCCCCTGCGCTACTGCCCCTACTGCGGCGCCAAGCTGGGGGATTCCTATACATTCTGCGGTCACTGCGGCAAGCGGCTGCCTGACGTCCAAGAGGAGGATCATCCATGAAAATCGCCCTGCAATTCGCCATGCCGTCGGAGCTCCATGCCCTGCCGGGCGCCCGGGAGCTGGCGCCGCTGGAGACCGTCTCCGGCGTTCCCATATTTGAGATTGCCCCGGACATTCTGGCCTGTGCCGGCGGCGTCAGCAAGGTGAACGCTGCCATGGCCGCGGAGCTGCTGTGCCTGCGGTACGGCGTAGATCTGATTCTCAACGCCGGCGTGGCCGGGTGCTTCACGGATCTGCCCACCGGCACGCTGGTGGTAGCGTCGGAATTCGTCCAGCACGATGTGGACACCACCGCTGTGGGGGACCCCATCGGCCTGGTCTCCACGGTGAATCAGGTGGCCTTCCCCACCTGGCAGCCGGAGTGCTGTGCGGAGCTGCTCGCTTCCCTGGGCCATCCCGCCGTCACCGGCCGGGTATCCACCGGGGATTGGTTTGCTGTGAAGGGGCAACGGGCGGAGTGGATCCGGGGTACCTTCTCTCCCCTGTTGACGGAGATGGAGGGCGGTGCCATCGCCCAGGTATGCCTGCGGAACGGTGTCCGGTTCGTATCGGTGAAGTCCGTCTCAGACCACCTGTTCTCCGACAGCCAGGCGGAGGAGTACTTCGACTTCGGCCAGGCCCTGGAGGCCCTGGGCCGGGCGGTGCTGCCCCTGGCCAAGGCACTTCAAAAAGCTGGCAGATAGAAAATGGAGCGCCCGGCGGGGATGATCCCCGCCGGGCGCTCGTATCCCGTCAGCTATGTTCCGCTGGGCCGTCCGGCTCTACGGTAAATACTTCTTCAATGGGCACCCCGAACACCTTGGCGATGTTCCAGGCCAGCACCAGAGAGGGGTTGTACCGCCCCTTTTCCAGGTTTCCGATGGTCTCCCGCCGGACCCCCACCAGCTTTGCCAGCTCCTCCTGCTTCAGGCCCAGACGGGCCCGGTGCTCCTTCATCCGGTTGCGGATCACGGCTCCAGCCCCCAGCTCTCCCGGAAGCCGTACCAGGCGGCGGTCAGGGCGTAGACCACCACAGAGGCAGCCCAGCCAACCGTGCAGCCGGTAAGGAGTGCCCGCTGGGGGGTAAAACCGCCCAGCGTCAGGGTCCCCAGCACAGCGGCCGCCATCATCAGCATCCCGACCACAAACGCCCGGGAGGCGGACCGGGCCAGCTGCGCTTCCAGCATCTCGTCAGACTTCAAAAAGAAGTACTGGAAGTCCACCGCAAAGGCGAAGAAGCCCAGGAATCCCCGCGCTTCCGTAAACACGCCTGCGAACCCCAGCAGGGAGAGAAAACCCAGCATTCCATACAATATCTGCTTTTTCATAAGTGGCCTCCCTAATCAGCGTACCAAAAAGCGGTATATTTCGCTCTTTATGAGGTGAATATATCATATACCACTTACGCTGTCAAGTATGAAGCCGGCATGAGCAGTCTCCGCGCGTCAAGCGTCAAATCCCCCTGAGCTTGCTTTCCCGCAAGGGCACGCAAAACTCACAGATATGCGCTGAGACCTTCGGATGCGCATATCGTTCTAGGATGGGTCTCGTGCCGTCCACAGGCAGCCGTGCTGCGCGTTGGGGAAGGTCTCTCCAGAAATCTGATACGCCCTCTTCTGTATGGGGGACTTCAAATACTGCCCAGCGGCCGCCGGCAACGGTGCGGACCGGCAGGCCGCAGGGGTCTTCTCGGCCGGTTAGGATCATGCCCACGTCATACCTCTGCCGGTCCTCCGGGATCTGCGCCGGATCGTCCAGAGCGATGCCCAGGATCGTTGTATCCTCCTGAAGCAGCGCATGTTCTCTCAGGTATCGTTTGAACTGCTCCATCAGCTGCCGGTTGCCTTCGCCATACCCGCCGGTCCGGCGCATATAGGCGATCTGCATGTCTCCCAGTTTCTCAATGGTCAAGCGACCACCTCCTATATGTTGATTCGTGTCCGGCCGGACAGCGAAATACTACATAGAATTCAAATATTTTGCAAGAACTTTTTTAAAATGATTGACTTTTCAGATTTTGGCTGATATACTAATTGAGCCGCTTTGAATGGGTTAAAAAGTGTCCCACCGGGACCGCCCCCGACAGCGAGCCCGTAATGAAGGAGTTGAAACAACGACATGAACGCAATTATCGTGACCGGCGGCAAGCAGTACAAGGTAGCCGAGGGCGACGTGGTCTACATCGAGAAGCTGGACCAGGAAGCCGGCGACACCGTGAAGTTTGACCAGGTCCTGGCCATCCTGGACGGCGACAAAGCCACCTTCGGCACTCCCGTGGTGGAGGGCGCTTCTGTGGAGGGCAAGATCGTCAAGAACGGCAAGGGCAAGAAGATCCGCATCTTCAAGTACAACGCCAAGAAGGGTTACCGCAAGCGTCAGGGCCATCGTCAGCCTTACACCAAGGTCGAGATCGGCAAGATCTCCGTCTGAGTATGACCACTGTCGTATTCCGTATGGAGGGCGACCGGATCACCGGCTTTGAGGCCCGCGGCCACAGCGGCTACGCCGAGGCGGGCGCCGACATCGTCTGCGCCGCCGTCACCAGCGCCATCCGTCTGGTGGAAGCCACCGTCAATGACGTGCTGGGCCTAGCCGCATCGGTTAAGGTTCGGGAGCAGGACGCGTCCATTTCGCTCCATCTGCCCGGAGGGCTGTCCCCCACGGCGGAGAGCACCTGTCAGTCTCTGCTGGCAGGCTTGATGGTTTACTTCTCCGCACTCCACGACGAGTATCCCGACAACATCGAAGTTCTGGAGGATGATTGATCCTCCCCATCTAAAAATCTTCAGAAAGGATGGTCCGTATCATGATTCGTATTGGTCTTCAGTTCTTCGCCCACAAGAAGGGCGGCGGCTCCACCAAGAACGGCCGTGATTCCAAGGCCAAGCGCCTTGGCGCCAAGCGTGCCGACGGTCAGTTCGTCCAGGCCGGCAACATCCTGGTGCGTCAGCGCGGCACCCACATCCACCCCGGTGTGAACGTGGGCAAGGGCACTGACGACACCCTGTTCGCCACTGTCAGCGGCACAGTTCGCTTCGAGCGGCTGGGCAAGGATCGTAAGCAGGTCTCTGTCTACGAGGCTGAATAAGGAAGCCAAACCGCCCCGGTCAAATGACCGGGGCGGTTTTTTGCCGTTATGCGGTTTCTTGAAATGGTCCGTTTCAGAAACAGAGCGACCTTCTGGCCGGCAGCAGTCAAAGCCAGTTGAGGGGATTCAGGATCTCCAGGAAAAACATCCAGAATGTGTCTTTAAAACAGGATTTTCGGCTCCTTTTCCCAGGAAACAGTGCCCGCATAAAGGCAATCAGCAGACATAGCAGGAGATACAGGACAGACACCAGTATGACCAGCAGGATCACGTCCTCCATCGTACAGCCCCCCTTTTCGCAGAACATTTTATAGCGAAACCAGTATAACACAGCCTGTCCCACGGCGCCACAGACTCTTCCGCCTTTTGATTCTTGTACACAAGAAGCTTCAGCAGAAGCTTCAGCAGAACGCCTCCGCTCTTGACGTGTGGCAGGTTTTCGGATAAAATAGGCAGGATTAGGAATTCTTTGAATAGATCACAATATGAGGTGCAACCATGGCAACTTCTTTCATCGATAAGGCCCGAATCTCTGTCCGGGCAGGGAACGGCGGCAACGGTTCCGTGTCCTTTCACCGGGAAAAATATGTGGCTGCCGGCGGGCCGGACGGCGGCGACGGCGGCCGGGGCGGCTCCATCATTTTGCAGGTGGATGACAATATGTCCACCCTGATGGACTTCCGCTACAAGCGCAAGTACGTGGCCGGCAACGGCGCCGACGGCCAGGGGGCCCGGAAGACCGGCAAGGACGGCACAGATCTGGTCATCAAGGTTCCACGGGGCACGTTGGTGCGGGACGCAGAGACCGGCGAGATTATGCAGGACATGTCTGGCAGCGAGCCCTATGTCCTCTGCAAAGGCGGTCGGGGCGGCTGGGGCAACAGCCACTTCGCCACTCCCACCCGGCAGGTGCCCCGCTTTGCCAAGGCGGGACTCCCCGGCGAGGCCCATGATGTCATCCTGGAACTGAAACTGCTGGCGGACGTGGGGCTGGTGGGCTTCCCCAACGTGGGCAAGTCCACGCTGCTCTCCGTGGTATCCAAGGCCCAGCCCAAGATCGCCAACTACCACTTCACCACCCTGTTCCCCAATCTGGGCGTGGTGTGGGTAGAGGACGGCGTCAGCTTCGTCATGGCGGACATTCCCGGCATCATTGAGGGCGCCAGCGAGGGCGCCGGCCTGGGCCACGACTTCCTGCGGCACGTGGACCGCTGCCGCCTGTTGGTCCATGTGGTTGACGTGTCCGGCAGCGAGGGCCGGGACCCGGTGGAGGACTTTGACGCCATCAACGCGGAGCTGAAGCAGTACAGCCCGGACCTGGCGGAGCGGCCCCAGATCGTGGCCGCCAACAAGGTGGACATCCTCCCCCCGGACTCCGACAACCTGGAGCGGCTCCGGTCTCATGTGGAGGCTCTGGGCTACACGCTCCTGGAGATTTCCGCAGCCGCTCACCAGGGCACCCGGGAACTGGTGAAGAAGACGGCGGAGATGCTCTCCGTCCTGCCCCCTGTCACTGTGTATGAGCCGGAGTATGTGCCGAAGGCCCCGGTGATCGATGCCTCCGCCCCGCTGGACATCCACCGGGAGGACGACGGCACCTGGATCGTGGAGGGTCCCTGGCTGCGGCAGGTGATGGGCAACGTGAACTTCGCCGACTATGAGAGCCGGATGTGGTTCGACAAGGTGCTGCGGGATAATGGCTTCTTCCAGAAGCTGGAAGAGATGGGCATTCAGGACGGTGACATTGTTTCCCTATACGATTTTGAATTTGAATACCAGCGGTAAAATCCAGGGGCGGGCCAAATGGCCCGCCCCTGTTTTTCCAAAATTCAAAACGAAAATTAGAGAAATTTTTTACGCTTTTTTGTAATGAACTCACAAAGTTTTTTTCAAAGCTTGACAGGCGGGCCCAGCGTGTTGTACACTCAGCCCAAGTTCAAAAGCACAAACCAATGACGCGGACGAGTACACGGACGTCGCTTCTCCAAGAGAGCTGCCGGTGGTGGGATGGCAGCAGAAGGGGCCCCGCCGAATGGACCGCAGAGGGCGGGCTGAACGGGATCTCTCCCCAGTAAGCGCCGACGGGCTTTTCCCCCGTTACCAGGGAAAGACGTGTGTTGGCACGTCGCCGAGTGGGCGAGCAATCGCCAAGTTGGGTGGCACCGCAGAAGTCGCAGACTTTTGTCCCAAGGGAACCATAGGAATGGGTCCTTGTGGGATGAAGGTCTTTTTCTTTTTCTCCAAAGGGCCGCAGATCAGAAAGGAGCACAACCATGACATTCGAGAAAATCCCCTACAAAATCTACCTGACCGAAGACGAGATGCCCATGAATTGGTACAATGTCCGGGCAGATATGAAGACCAAGCCCGCCCCTCTGCTGAACCCCGCCACCGGCACGCCCATGGGCTTCGATGACCTGCGTCCGGTGTTCTGCGACGAACTGATCCGGCAGGAACTGGACAATGACACCCGGGAGATCCCCATCCCCCAGGAGATCCGGGACTTCTATAAAATGTACCGGCCCTCTCCCCTGGTGCGGGCCTACTGCCTGGAGGAAAAGCTCCAGACCCCCGCCAAGATCTACTACAAGTTCGAGGGCAACAACACCTCCGGCTCCCACAAGCTGAACAGCGCCATCGCCCAGGCTTACTACGCCAAGAACCAGGGCCTCAAAGGCGTCACCACTGAGACCGGCGCCGGCCAGTGGGGTACTGCCCTCTCCATGGCCTGTTCCTACCTGGGGCTGGACTGCCAGGTCTACATGGTGAAGGTCAGCTACGAGCAGAAGCCTTTCCGGCGGGAGGTCATGCGGACCTACGGCGCCGCCGTCACCCCCTCCCCCTCCGATACCACCAGCGTAGGCCGGGCCATTTTGAAGGAGCACCCGGGTACCACCGGCTCCCTGGGCTGTGCCATTTCCGAGGCAGTGGAAGCCGCCGCCAGCCAGCCCGGCTACCGCTATGTGCTGGGCAGCGTCCTTAACCAGGTGCTGCTGCACCAGTCCATCATCGGTCTGGAGGCCAAGGCGGCTCTAGACAAGTACAACATCGTGCCCGATATCATCATCGGCTGCGCCGGCGGCGGCAGCAACCTGGGCGGTCTGATCTCCCCCTTCATGGGTGAAAAGCTGCGGGGCGAGCGGGATTACCAGTTCATCGCCGTGGAGCCCGCCTCCTGCCCCAGCTTCACCCGCGGCAAATTCGCATACGACTTCTGTGACACCGGCAAGGTCTGCCCCCTGGCCAAAATGTACACTCTGGGCAGCAACTTCATTCCCTCCGCCAACCACGCCGGAGGTCTGCGGTACCACGGCATGAGCCCCGTGCTCTCCGAGCTGTACCATGAGGGGCTGATGGAGGCCCGTGCGGTAGAGCAGACAAAGGTCTTTGAGGCGGCGGAGCAGTTCGCCCGGGTGGAGGGCATCCTTCCGGCGCCGGAGTCCAGTCACGCCATCCGGGTAGCCATCGACGAGGCTATGAAGTGCAAGGAGACCGGCGAAGAGAAGACCATTGTCTTTGGCCTCACCGGCACCGGCTACTTCGATATGGTGGCCTATGAGAAGTTCCACAACGGCCAGATGACCGACTATATCCCCACTGACGCAGAACTGGAGGCCAGCTTCGCCCAGCTGCCCAAGGTGCCGGGACAAGATTGACCCTAGTCACGAAGACAGCGGAGGACATGTTGTCCTCCGCTATTTTCTCTGTTCCGGTGGTTTTTCTGCATAAATGTCGCCGGTCTGCGCAAACTGGATCCGAATCCATTTGCCCAGACTGGAGGAATGTCTTGTGTCCAATCCCAACCGCCGCGGCGCCATGGCGCTGGTGTCCGCCTCCCTGTGCCTGACGCTCGCCGCGCTGTTTTATTTCACTGCCCCGGCACCGGCCCTCACCGCCTCCGCCCCCATCGCGGTCCCTGCGGCTGCGGACTGGGGGCTATCCTTCCCCACAGAGGGGGAATCCCCAGTGGGCAATGCCTCTGCGGAGGACCTGGCCCAATACGGCGCCTACTACCTGGGGGATACCAGCCAAAAGGTCCTCTACCTCACCTTTGACTGCGGATATGAGAACGGCTGCACAGAGGCCATACTGGACGCCCTGAAAAAGCACAATGCCCCCGCCGCCTTCTTTGTGGTGGGGCATATGATCGAATCTGCTCCCGACATCGTCCGCCGCATGGCGGCAGAGGGCCACATTGTGGGCAACCACACGTACCACCACCCGGATATGTCCAGCATCTCGGACATGGCCGCATTCCAGAAGGAGCTGACGGACCTGGAGACCCTGTACCAGGAGACCACAGGACAGCCTCTCTCCAAGTTCTACCGCCCGCCTCAGGGAAAATACAGTGTGGAGAATCTGAAGCAGGCCCAACAGCTGGGATACACCACCGTGTTCTGGAGTCTGGCCTATGTGGACTGGAACACGGACGATCAACCTTCTGCGGAGGAGGCCTATGCCAAACTGCTGCCCCGCATCCACGACGGAGCCATCGTGCTGCTCCACTCTACCTCCGCCACCAACGCCGCGATCCTGGATGACCTGCTGACCAAGTGGGAGGAGATGGGCTACACCTTCGCCTCCCTGGACCAGCTGCCCGGGCTGGCCTGACCACGCACCGGACCGGACGCAGCGCCCGGCTTCATTCTCCCCTTGCTTCCTGCCGCCTGACATGATAGGATGGTGGAGACGAAAGGGGGCGGCGTCCCATGCGTTCTCTCTCCAAATCCAAGTGGATGGAAGCTGTTCAGTCCTACGTGCTCTATTTCTTTTTCTACTCCATGCTGGGGTGGCTGTATGAGGTGTTTCTGGAAGTGGTGGTCTACCGCTGGGGATTCACCAACCGGGGTGTGCTGCTGGGGCCCTACTGCCCGGTGTACGGCGTTGGCGCCCTGGTGTTCCTGCTGGCCTTCTCCCGCCTGATGGCTAAGCGGGAGCCAGCGTGGTTCCGCTGGGTGAAGCCAGTGCTGGTGTTCCTGGGCTGCATGATCGCCGCCACCGCCATCGAGCTGGCCACCAGCTATCTGCTGGAGGCCCTGACCGGCGCCTGGCCCTGGCAGACCTACCGAGACTACGCTATCAACTTTGAGGGCCGTATCGCTCTCTCCCCCTCCATCCGCTTCGGACTAGGCGGACTGCTGTTCCTGTACGTGCTCCAGCCCCTGTTCCACCGGCTGGTCCACAGCCTGTCGCCCCGGGTGCGCCGCGGGGCTTGCATCGCCGTTCTGGTGCTGCTGGCTGTGGACTGCGCCGTGCTGCTGTTCCGGTGATGCCGCCTGCCGCATTAATCAAAAGAGGACTGACTTGGTCAGTCCTCTTTCTGTTCTTCCATCATCTTTTCCAGATACTGCTGGATGCAGCGGAACGTCTCCTCGCTGAGGTCGTGTTCCACCTTGCAGGCATCCTCCGAGGCCACCTCCGGCGTTACTCCCAGAAGGACAAAGAGCTTGGAGAGGGTCTTGTGCCGACCGTAGACACGGCTGGCCACTTCCAACCCGCTTTCATTCAGAGTGATGAATCCGTCCGCATCCATCGAGATATAACCGTTTTCCCGCAGCTTCTTCATGGCGATGCTGACGCTGGGCTTGGAGTATCCCAGCTCGTTGACGATGTCAATGGACCGCACCTGCCCCCGCCGCTGCTGCAAAACCAGGATGGACTCCAGATAGTCCTCTGCGGACTCGTGGATTACCATGGCGCTCAACCTTTCTCTTTGGAGAATAAATCACTTGCCGGAAAACGTGAGCCGCCTATCGGCCGTGATCTATTTCGAGCGGGAAAGGTCATGCGGATAGTGGAAAAAAGAGAGACATGCTTTAACATGTCTCTCTTTTTTGGTGGAGATAAGCGGAATCGAACCGCTGAACTATTGACTGCCAGTCAAGCGCTCTCCCAGCTGAGCTATACCCCCGAACCGCTTGTCCTATGCGGCTTTCGCGCTCGGAACATTGATAAGTATAACAAGATCATCGCCAAATGTCAACACTTATTTTTCGATTTTTCAAATTTTTTCAATAGGGGGTTTTCACTCCTCTTCAGGCCGCAGGACACCGTGGAGGACGAAGCGTGCATTCTCAAATTCATAGCTGCAGGTGGAGAGCGTCACCACCCGGTCCTCTGCCCTGGGTGACACCTTGCTGGAAAAGGCGGACTTCTCCCCCACCTCCTCCAGCCAGGCCAGGTACGCCTGCTCATCGGAGAAATCCAGCATCCAGGCACTCTCCGCCGTGTCCGCCACGTAGCCGGAAAACAGCTCCACCACATACCGCCCCTCCGGTGTCACCAGCAGAAAAACCGGGTGGGCGTCATAGTAGACCTGCTCCTGATAATTCCCCAGGGCGGCAAACATAGTGCCGTTTTTCATCCGATGGCCGTAGATCACCGTGTTGCGGCCAGAAAAATCCGGCCGGCATGATGTGTCCACAAAAAGGCACCCGGCGCTGTTGGCCGTGCCGTCCAAGAGATGGTCCAGGTAATAGTCATTGTCCGTCCCCTGGACCACCGGGTAGGAGATGCCGGTGTCCGGGCCGTAGAGCCAGGCAGTCACATCCGGATTCACCGCCGCCAGGGCCGTGAAGTCCACCTCCGGCCAGGCCAGCTCTGCCGGCGTCTCCTCCGTCTCCTCCGACGCAGGGGGCAGGGACGCAAACTGCTCCAGTTTGAAATAGGCGTCTGCTCCCACCCGGTACTCGTGCAGGATCCGCAGGACCTGATATCCGCTGAAGCAGGCAATGCCCAGAAACAGGCAGAGAAAGAGCCCGCAGCTCCGGCCCTTCATACCCCCTCCTCCTTTGCGCAGTCCTTCCAGCGCAGGCTGCGAAGCTCGTCCTTCTGCTCCGGCGTGATCCGATAGCTCTCCACAGCCTTCTGAATGGTCTTGTTGTGGGTCCAGCGGTCCAGGCGACGCTGCCGCAGATAGGGCAGCGCCGCGTCGTACTGCTTGGCCAGGGCGGTGGCAAAATACCAAGCCGCCATCATCTTCACGTAATACTCCTCCCGCCGGACACCGGCAGCCAGATCCAAGTCCTCCATCTGAAACCCCTCATCCAGATAAAAGCTCATCAGCATCCCCAGGCCGAAGCGGACAGTATAGGTGTGCGCATCCTCCACCCAGCGGCGGATCTGTTTCCGCAGCTCCGGCGGATGCTTCCGGAATGCCTTCGGGCTCAACAGGTCGCAGGTGGCCCAGTTGTCCACATAGGGCAGGAATGTCTCCAGCGCCGCCACGGCACCGTCATAGTCCGGGATCGCCGAGATCAGCAAGCCGTGGAGGTTATTCTCCTCATAATAGCGGTGGGGCAGCTCCTGGAGGAAGCCCCCTGCCACCGGCGTTCCGGCGATTTCCCGGGCCAGCTTCCGCAAAGCCGGCATCCGGACGCCGATCACCGTCTGCGGGTCTATGGTGGGTATCAGCTTGCTCTGAAAAGCCTGATAGGCCGGGTCCCGCAGGGCAAAGAGCGCAGTTTGGATGTCCGTCATATCCCCGCCTCCCATCAGCGCAGCTCGTCCTTCAAATTGCCGTCCAGATCCAGCCACTGGACGGCGTCCTCCGTCATCCGCATACAGCCGTGCCAGCTGTTCTCCTTGGGGATAGAAACAGAGCCGGGGTTCCAATACCACACCCCGTCCTCCAGACGCCTCATGGGCACGTGGAAGTGGCCGTAGACCACATACCCCGCCCCGTCCAGCAGGGTCTGGGAGGGCCGCTGATCCACATTGAAATGGTGGCCGTGGGTCAGGAACAGCCGCCTGCCGCACAGCTCCTCCACCTGGAAGTCCGCCTCGATGGGAAAGTGCAGCACCATCTGGTCCACCTCCGCATCACAGTTGCCGTGGACACAGAGGATCCGGTCCTTCACGCTGTTCAGCATGGCAAAGACCGCCTTGGGATCGTATCCCTCCGGCAGGTCGTTCCGGGGGCCATGGTACAGCAGGTCCCCCAGCAGCACCAGGCGGTCCGCCCCCCGCTTCTCCATCAGGTCCAGCAGCTTCCGGCAGTACAGGGCACTGCCGTGAATGTCCGACGCGATCCATACGTTCATCGTTCTTCTCTCCTGTCGTTTCGTGTCTCTTCCGGGTATGCGGGCCCAATCTCCAACTCCTCATAACCGGTCTCGCTGTCCGGCCGGCGGGTGAACACGCAGCTCCGGATTTCTGCCAGTACGATCTCGGCCGTGGTGTTCACCGTGCACCCCGGCAGCAGGTGGCCGCCGAAGGCGGAGAGGTCCTCCCGGCTGAAGCTGGCGTGAAGGTGGCAGCCGTACTCCGATACGGTGCCCATCAGGGAGACGATCTCCACATCCTCCTCTCCGCTGCGCACCCGGACACCGGTCGCGTCCCGCAGCCGCCAGCGGGAGACGCAGCCCACACCGGAAACCACTGCCCCGGCGGCGATATGATGCGCCTTCACATAGGCCTCGATCTCCTCGTACAAATCCTGCCCCCGGCGGAGGCGGAAACAATGATACATGATGTTCCCTCCCTGATTGCCCCCGTCTCCGGCGGCTTTGCGGCTATTGTACCACGGAACGGCGCCGCGTACAACGGATTTCCGGCGACAATGTGCAGGGGCGCGGCTTCCGCCGCGCCCCTGCGCCTCATTTGGACCGCTTCAGCACTTCCAGCACGAACCGCCACACCCGCTGGACGGAGGCGATCTCCATCCGCTCCCGCGGGGTGTGGATGTCCAGCAGATTCGGGCCAATGGACACACAGTCCAGCCCCGGCAGCTTGCCGCTCAGAATACCGCACTCCACGCCCGCGTGGATGGCCTCGATCTTTGGCTTCCGGCCGTACTGCTCCTGAAAGACCTCCGTCATCAGGTCCCGCAGGGAGGAGTCCTGCCGGTACTCCCAAGCGGGATAATCCCCGGAGATGGAGACAGTGCCCCCCAGCTGCGCCATCAGGGTCCGGAGGCGACGGTGGAGCATCTCCTTCTGGCTGCCCAGGGAGCTGCGGACGCAGAAGGTGGCCGTCAGGGCCGTCTGCTCCGCAGCCAGGATGCCCAGGTTCAGCGAGGTCTGCACCAGACCGTGGATCTCCATGCTCATGGCCTGGACGCCGTTGGGCAGGCAGGTGAGCATGCAGACTGCCCGCTCTGTGGACGCCCAGTCCATAGGCGTCTCCCGCACGGTGCAGGGCGCCGCCTCCACGCGGAGGCCCGGGTCCGCTGCGGCATATTCCCGGGAGAGATCCGCGGCCAATGCCTCCGCCGCCTGCCGGGCGACGGCATCGTCAGATACCACCACCTGGGCGGACGCCTCCACGGCGATGGCGTTGTCCTTTCCGCCGCCCGCCGCCGTCACCAGGCGCAGCTCCGTCCGTTCCGCCATGGCCTGGAGCAATCGGCCCAGCAGCACACAGGCATTGGCCCGGCCCTTGTGGATCTCTGTGCCGGAGTGCCCCCCGGCAAGCCCCCGGACCGTCACCTCCAGCGCCGCGCCGTCATAGGGCGCCCGGGTCACGGGCAGAGTGCACTGGGCCATGCTTCCGCCTGCGCAGCTGACGGTGAAGATCCCCTCCTCTTCGGAGTCCACGTTGATGAGCTTCCGCCCCCGGAGAGGCGCGGCGTCCAGGGCCTCCGCTCCCAGCATTCCGATCTCCTCGTCCGTGGTGAGGACCACCTCCAGCCGGGGGTGGGGGATCGCCTGATCGTCCAGGATCGCCAGGGCCATGGCCACCGCAATGCCGTCATCGCCGCCCAGGGTGGTGCCCTTCGCCCGGACGCAGCCGTCCTCCACCAGCAGGTCCAGGCCCTCTCCGGCCATGTCCTTGGTGCAGCCGGGCTCTTTTTCACACACCATATCCAGGTGGCCTTGAAGAATGACGGGTGCCGCCGCCTCATACCCGGGCGTGGCCTCCTGGATGATAATGACGTTCCCCGCCTGGTCCTGATGGCACTCCAGCCCCCGCTCCCTGGCAAAGGCTGCGCACCAGTCGCTGACCGCCTGGCAGTTCCGGGAGCCGTGGGGGATGGCACACAGCTCCTCAAAGAAGTGGAACACCCCCTGGGGCTCCAACTGTTCCAACACGCGCATAAACGCTCCTTTCCCGGCGGGCCATTCTCCCGGCGCCGCCGTCTGTTTCCGCCTTGTAGTATATCCCATTCCCAGGGGCGGCGCAAGCCGATTGGGAAAAACAGAAGAGGCGCCGGCCATTTTGCCGGTGCCTCTTCCCCGTGCGCTGTCTCTCACGAAAGCTCAGAGAACCGTAGGACCACCTTGAACAGGTCTCCGTCCACAGTCAGCTCCAGGGTGCCCTTCTGGAGCTCTGTCAGGCTCCGGGCGATGGAAAGGCCCAGGCCGTTTCCCTCGCCGCCTCGGGCGGCGTCTCCCCGGACGAACCGTTCCAGCAGTTCCTCCGCCGGGATATCTAACGGCGCCCGGGAGGTGTTTTTGAAGGAGATCACCGCCTGGCCGTCTCGCTCCTCCAGCGTCAGGTACACCCGGGTGCCCCGCTGGGCGTACTTACAGATGTTGTTCATCAGGTTGTCGAACACCCGCCACAGCCGTCGGCCGTCCGCCAGGATGGTCACCGCTGTCTCCGGTTGCCGGGTTACCAGGTCCAGGCCCGCGTCCTTCAGCTTCTGTTCGTACTCCCCTGCCGCCTGGGTCAGCAGCACGCCAGGCTGGCAGGGGGCCAGATTCACCTCCAGATTCCCTGTGGAGGCCTTGGACGCCTCCACCAGATCCTCGATCAGCCGCTTCAGCCGCTCGGACTGGCGGGTGAGGACAGCCGCGTACTCCGGGATCTTCTCACTGTTCGGGGGCTCCTTTCCGATGAGGTCCGCGTAATTGATGATGGAGGTCAGGGGCGTCTTGATGTCGTGGGACACGTTGGTGATGAGCTCCGTTTTCATCCGCTCGCTGCGCATCCGCTGGTCCACCGCCGCCGCCATGCCCTGGGCGATGTGGTTCAGGTCCTCGCCGTGGGATTTGAAGTCCAGCACCATCCGGCTGGTGTCCACCTGATAGCTCAGGTCCCCGGCGGCCAGAGCCCGGCCGCCCAGCAGCAGCTTCCGGCACATGAGGGCCAAAGCCAGCACCGCCAGGAGCAGCAGGAGCTTCTCAAAGATCCACAGGAGCGCCAGCAGGCCCCAGCTCCAGGCGAACATGCTGAACAGGATCCCAAGGCCCTCCAGGACACAGAGGCCCAGGAACACCAGCACGGTCTTGCCCACCAGGGGGACGTTGTGAAGCAGTCCCGCCAGCCCATGCGCTGCGGCCCGGAGGCCGCTGCCCAGGGTCCGAAGGACCGCCCCGCCGCCACGGCGGAGCAAGCGGAGGGCCACATAGACCACCGTATTTCTCCACCAGCCACCCAGTTTGAGCCGCAGGGCCAGGGACATGCACCAGCCGGTAAAGACGCCCGCCAGGGCGGCAGGACCCAGTACCACAGCCAGCACCACGCCAATGCCTCCAAAGTTGGCCTCCACCACCAGTTGGATGCCCAAGAACAGCCCCAGTGCCACCGCCGCCGTCAGAAGGTCCAGTGGGATCCGTGTCCCCCAGCCGGGACGGACGCCGTCCACGTAAGGATGGTGCCCGGCGGCACACAGCAGGAAGATGAAGCAGACTGTCACCAGCAGCGCCGCAGCAGCGATGATGGCGTAGATCCAGTAGCGGAGGGCGTAGGCCAGTTCCGCCAGCCGGTTGGCCAGGGCGTAGTCGTCGTCATAAACAAACACAGAGGACAGCGGCACTGTAATCCGCACGGTATAAGCGTTCTCAACAACGCCGGCGCTGGGCCGTTCCGGATTTGCCCAGTCATAGGAAAATCTGAACTGCCACGGACTATCATATTCTGCAAGCCCCGTGTACCAGAGCTCCCTGCCGGTCTTATCCTGTACCATGACGTAAGAGATGTTCCGCTCCGCACAGTAGCTGTCTGCTGCTTCCGTATTCATCTGGTATACCTGCTCTTCACTGTTCCAGATCAGGAAATTGAGAAGCGTCTGCCCGTCTCCCCAGGCGATATTGGAAAACAGCTCCTGCTTGAAAGCCGTCTCGCTGGTGACATAGACGTCGGTGCTGTACAAAAACACCGCGCCCAGCACACCGCCGGCGGTAACGGCGGTCATCACCAGCATCAGCAGAAAGGCTATGACCTTGGCCGCCGTACTCTCCGTGAGCCTCTTTTTCCGTTTCGGTGCCGGAGGCTGCATGGGCTGCTCCTCCATCACCGCCTGGGCGATCTCCTTTTCGATGTTCTGTTCGATGGCCTTCATGTCCGCATCCCCTTTTCCAGTTTGTACCCCTGGCCCCAGACCACCTTTAAGTACCTGGGCTCCGCCGGGTCGATCTCGATCTTCTCCCGCAGGTGGCGGATGTGGACCGCCACTGTGTTCTCACTGCCGAAGGGAGCGTCCTTCCATACCTTCCGGTAGATCTCCCTGGGGGAGAACACCTGCCCCGGGTGCTCCAGCAGCAGCTTCAGAATATCGTACTCCGTGGGCGTCAGAGCTACCGGATCCCCATCCACGGCGACGGTCTTCTCCCGGTCGTCCATCTGGATAGTGCCCAGGGTCAGCACCTCCGGCCGGAGTGCACCGCCCCCCAGCTGGAAGTACCGCCGCAGCTGGCTGCGGACCCGGGCAGCCACCTCCACCGGGTTGAAGGGCTTGGTGATGTAGTCGTCTGCCCCCACGTTGAGGCCCAGGATCTTATCCGTGTCTTCGCTCTTGGCAGTCAGCAGGATCACCGGCACGTTACTCACCTGCCGGAGCTTTGCCAAAGCGGTAATCCCGTCCATCTCCGGCATCATGATGTCCAGCAGCACCAGATGGATGTCCTTCCGCTCCAGGGCATCCAGAGCCTCCTGACCGGTGTGGGCCTCCAGCAAATGGTAGTCCGGATTGGCCAGGTAGATTTTCAGCGCGTTGACGATGTCCTGTTCATCGTCGCAGATCAGGATGTTATACATGGGGCTCCCTCCTTGGCTTCCATGATACCGGATGGCGGTTTAATAAAAAACCGGGAAACTTCTTAAGATTTTATGAAGACCGCTTTCGGTGCCGCCTTCCGCCGGGCGGCACAGCCGGACAAACGGGAATCTCCGAACGCACGGAGCGGCCCCCGCCCATACGGGCGGGGGCCGCCTGCCCCGGATCCGCCCCAGCACGCTGCCGCAGCGGTCTGTCTGGACCTCGTCGAAGCCGGATTCCTCCATCTTCCCACTGTACCAGTTCTGCCACCCCCTGCTCCCGGCCGGAAGGGCCGGGGATGCGGACGGTCTCCTGGCAGAAGGGATCAGCAGTTCCTCCCGGCTGTCCTGTTCACTCCATTTCCCGCAGCGCACCGCGCTGCTTAAGATACTCCTATGGTAGGGGATTTCGCCGGAAAAATCAACCCCGGAAAAAAGCCGCCCGGCGGGAGTTTCCCGCCGGGCGGCTTTGAAGGACGCAGGCGCATACATTTAGGCGTCCTTCTTCATCATGATGTCCAAGATGGTCTTGTCGGTCTCCACCATGCCGGGGGTGCTGACCAGGCCCATGTTGCGGATGGCCTGCTCCGGCGTCTTGCCGCAGATGCCGTCCGTGGACTGGAGCACCACATCGCTCATGGCCAGCTGGGCACACATGATGGCGGCGTTGGTGGCAGTAGCCAGCTTCAGGGCGCAGCCGATCTTGCCGCCGTCGCAGATCATACCGGTGAGGTTGCCGCTCATGTTGATGATGGCCTTTCCGATCTGCTCATCGCTGCCGCCCATCAGCCACACCATGGACGCGGCGGAGGCGGTGGCGGCAGAGACGCCGCAGCCGCAGGTGGCAGACAGCTTGCCGGTGAAGATCTTGATATACACGTTCAGGGTGTGGGAAAAGGCCAGTGCCTTTTCCAGCTGCTCCTTGGAGGAGCCCAGGTGCTTGGCCAGCTCCACCACAGGGATGATGGCAGTGATGCCGTGGTTGCCGCTGCCGGCGCTGCTCATAACGGCGTAGGGGCAGCCGCTCATGCGGCCCTCGGCGCTGCTGGCCACCCGCAGCATGGTGTTGGCCGCGAAGCTGTCGCCCAGCAGGTCTGCCTTCTTCAGGGCCGTGGCGATGCCAACGCCCAGGGTGTGCTCCAGGCCGAAGTCGGCCAGCTTCTCATTCATATCCATGCCATCCAGCATGAAGGCCAGCTCCTCCTCGCTGCACTGGTCCACCAGGGCGCGGATCTCCGCCACAGTCATGGGAGCCAGCCGCTCATGGAGCTCATCCTGTCCACCGGCCGCATACTCCTTCTTCACCAGCACGTCGTTGTTCCGCACGGTGAGGACGATGTTGGAGTGGGTACCCCGGATCTCGCTGATGCCGATGCCGGCGGTGGTGATTACCTCTGCCCGGGCATACAACTGTGTCTCCTCCTGCTTGATCATCACCACCACATGGCGACCCTCCACCAGCCGGATGGCCTCGTCGCTGACGGCGGGGGTGATGTCCTCCAGCAGCTGGAGGCTCTTCTCCGGGTTGTGCAAGCAGGCGCCCAGAGCGGCGGCGTACTTCAGCCCCACCCGGGAGAAGCCGGGGATGCCCACGCTCATGCCGTTCTTATAGATGCCGGGGTTGACTTCCACCTTGATGGAGACGATGTCTCCGCCGATGGCATGGCTGGCGTCAGCGGTGGCCAGGGCCACGCACACCGGCTCCGTGCATCCCAGAGCGGGGACGACCTCCTGCCGCAGCAGGGTCAGCAGTTCTTCTTTCGTAATCATGAGGGAAGCTCCTTTCTGTATCCAGGCGAATCTCCAATGGCCCGCAACATATTCAACCTGATAAGATAAGCAAATTTCGTGCCAACTGCCTCCCCCGTGAATTTCCTGAAAAAACAGCCTCTCCCCCTTGTAAAGGAGAGCGAATTATGGGAAAATGGTCAAAGTAAATGGTTAATTGGGAGGTGAGCTGCGTGGAAAAAAAGGCAATCTCCATCATTGCGCTGGACCCCAGAGCTGCCCGCTCCTATGGGCGGGATGTGGAGGGCCTGTTCGGAGAGGTGGCGGATGTCTCGGTGTTTTCCGTCATGGACGGGAGCGCCATGGGCATGCTGCCCCATGCGGATCTGTTCGCCGCCTCCACGGACGCCTTTGGGTCGCCGGAAGAGCTGGCCCGCCACGTGCCTATCGACAGTCAGACCATGGCGGTGCAGGCCTCCTTCCGCTGGCAGGAGCTGCGGCGGCTGAAGGAACTGCCCGCCGGCAGCCGGGTGCTGTTTGTCAACATGACGGAGACCATGGCCCGGGAGGCCATCGCCCAGCTGGAGCAGTTCGGCATCACCCACGTCCATTGGATTCCCTTCTATCCCGGGGCAGAGCTGCCGGGGGATGTGCACATCGCAGTGACACCGGACGAGATGCGCTATGTGCCGGAGGAGATCGAGACCAAAATCGACGTGGGACAGCGGGCCTGCACCTCCGGCATGATGATCGAGATCGCCCTGCGGCTGGGGCTGGAGCATCTGCTGGAGACGGAGAAATTCCAGACCTATTTCCAATCGATTGCAACCAGCAATTACAGCTTTGACCAGATGTTCGCCCGCTCCATCCGGCTCGAGAGCCAATTCCATATTTTAATGGAGACGCTGGAGGACGGCGTGGTGGGCGTCAACGAACGGGGCGAGGTCTTCGCCTGCAACCGCCATGCGGAGGAAATCACCCGTACCAGCGCCGACTTGGTGATGGGCAAGCCGGCCTCTCAGGTCTTCCCCTATCTCCCCTTCTCGAAATGTTTACAGGAGCGGGAGCGGCTGCCTGCCAAAATCATCCGCCTCAACGGCATCAACGTCAGCGCGGAGGTGGTGCCGGTGATGCGGCAGCGGGCCTGCATCGGCGCGTTTGCCATCCTGCAGCGGTTCAACGACGTGGAGGCCCGGCAGAGCCAGCTGCGCAACCAGCTGCTTCACAAGGGCTACCGCGCCAAGTACGGCTTTGAGGATGTGATCGGGGAGTCGGATGCCATCCAGAAGGCCAAGGAGGTGCTGCGGCGGATGGCTGTCAGCGAGAGCCCCATCCTGCTGATCGGCGAGACCGGCACCGGCAAGGAGCTGTTCGCCCACGCGGTCCACCGGGCCTCCCGGCGGCGGAACGGGCCCTTCGTGGCCATCAACGTGGCGGCCTTCCCGGAAAACCTGCTGGAGAGCGAGCTCTTCGGCTATGAGGAGGGGGCCTTCACCGGCGCCAAAAAGGGCGGCCGCCTGGGCCTGCTTGAGATCTCCCACCAGGGCACGCTGTTTCTGGACGAGGTGGAGGGCATGAGTCCGGCTCTTCAGGTCAAGCTGCTCCGGGTCCTGCAGGAACGGGAGATCATGCGGGTGGGCGGCACCTCCATCATTCCCATCGACGTGCGGATCGTGGCCGCCACCAACGAGTCTCTGGAGCGGAAGGTGGCGGAGGGCACCTTCCGCCGGGATCTGTATTACCGTCTCAGCACCCTGCCCATCGTCATCCCGCCCCTGTCGGAGCGGGGGGACGATCTGTTCCTGATCCTGGAGCAGTTCCAAAAGGAGCTGGGCGGCAGCTTCCGCCTGACGCCTCAGGTGCGGGGCTTTCTGAAATCCTACTCCTGGCCGGGCAACATCCGGGAGCTGCGGAACGTAGTGGAGTACTTTCTCTACACCGGCCACGATCCCATCACCATGGAGGACCTGCCCCCCACCGTGTTCCACAGAGCCCCGCAGGCGCCGATCCGGCAGTTGCCGGAGACGCCGCAGCAGCCTTCTTCTGATGTGTTCCGCTTTGTGCTGGAACAGCTGTATCAGGCCTCAGAGGCCCGGCAGCCCATCGGCCGGGAGCGGCTGCTGCAGCTGGCGCGGGATGCTTTTGTCCCCACTTCCCAACAGGAAATCCGAAGCATTCTGGCCCAGATGGCAGACCAGGGACTGGTCCGGGTCAGCCGGGGGAGGGGCGGCAGCCAGCTGACGCCGGAGGGCCGGCAGCTATACGAAACTGGTCGAATTTGATATTTAGATCAACCAATAAAACCATTTGAAAGCAAATTTGAGAAAACCGGTACCAAAATACGGCTCCGGGCGGGTTTGGCTTATCTGCCAAACCCGCCCGGAGATTTTTGGTTAGAATTTCCGATTGTCTCCTCTGTTTTAAATTCTTTTTCCGTTTCCTCGGTAATTCCCGCTTTTTGGCATATATTTTGCTATATAACAAAGCATCAGCGCACAAGAACGCCGCAGAAAGGATGGATACCAATGACCTACCAGTTTGACGCGGTGGTGGACCGCTCCGGGAACCACTCCGCCAAGTATGACGAGCGGAAGAAGAAATTCGGCACAGAGGACGTGATCCCCCTGTGGATCGCGGACATGGACTTCAAGACCGCCCAGCCCATCATCGACGCTCTGAAGGCCCGGGCCGAGGAGGGCATCTGGGGCTATACCGCCCGGCCGGACAGCTATTTTGAGGCCATTCGGGGCTGGCAGAAGCGCCGCAACGGCTGGGATATCGACCAGTCCCTCATGAGCTTCAGCCTGGGCGTGGTACAGACCCTGTCCGCCTGCGTGAAGCTGTTCACCCCGGAGGGTGGCAGCGTCCTGATTCAGACGCCGGTGTACTCCGAGTTCTATGATATGACCGAGGCATGGAACCGCAAGGTTCTGGAGAATCAGTTCGTGGAGAAGGACGGCAAGTGGACCGTTGACTGGGCAGACTTTGAGGAGAAACTGAAGCAGGCGGACCTGTTCCTGTTGTGCTCCCCCCACAACCCCCTGGGCCATGTCTGGACGGAAGAGGAGCTGCGCCGGATGATGGAACTGTGCCTGAAGCATCACGTGCTGGTGGTCTCCGACGAGATCCACTCCGACCTGATCTTCCACGGCAAAAAGCACATCCCCACTGCCACCCTGTCCCCCGAGATCGCCGCCAACGTCATCACCGGCATCTCTGGCACCAAGACCTTCAACCTGGCCGGCCTGCAGGCCAGCACGGTGGTGTTCCCCAACGCGCACAAAAAGGAGGTCTTTGACAAGTTCTGGATGAACATGGATATCCACCGGAACAACGCCTTCTCCCTCACCGCCATGGAGGCGGCCTTCAACCAGGGCGAGGAGTGGCTGGACCAGCTGCTTCCCTATCTCTCCGCCAACTTTGACTATGTGGTGGACTACTGTGAAAAGCGCATCCCCAAGATCAAGACCTATGCCCCCGACGCCACCTATCTGATGTGGCTGGACTGCCGGGAGCTGGGCATGGGCAATGAGGCGCTTCACGACTTCATGATCCGGAAGGCCAAGCTGGGCCTCAACGACGGCTGCTCCTTCGGCCGGAGCCTCAATGGCTTCATGCGCCTGAACGCCGCCTGCCCCCGCGCCACTTTGGAACAGGCCATGCGCCAGCTGGAGGCCGCTGTCAACAGCCTGTAATCCCCAGCAAGAGCGCGCAGAGAAATAAGGGAAAAGGAGAAAGAACATGGCAACCATTCAAAAGAAGAGCTTCTGGCAGCAGTACGGAGGCCTGATTCTGATTCTGGGCGGCATCGCCATCGGCGCCCTGATCGGCGCTTTCGCGCCCTCTGTGGGTACCACCATCAAGCCCATCGGCGATATCTTCCTGAATCTGCTGTTCACCATTGTGGTTCCTCTGGTGTTTGTGTCCATCGCCTCCGCAGTGGGCAGCATGGCCAACATGAAGCGCCTGGGCCGGATCCTGGGTTCCACCGTCGGCACCTTCATCTTCACCGGCCTGATCGCAGCGGCCTGCGTGCTGACCTGGGTCAACCTGTTCAGCCCCTCCGCAGGCGCCTCCATCCAGCTGACCACCGGCGAGGTAGGCGAGGCCCAGAGCGCAGGCGAGCTGCTGGTCAGTTCCCTGACTGTGTCCGATTTCTCCGACCTGTGGGATAAGTCCAACATGCTGCCCCTAATCATTTTCGCCATCATCTTCGGCTTCTGCGTGTCCGCCTGCGGCGGCGACGAGAGCCCTATGGGCAAGCTGCTGAACAACCTGAATGACATCATCATGAAGTTCGTGGGCGTCATCATGTTCATCGCTCCCATCGGCTTGGGCGCCTACTTTGCCAACCTGGTTGCCACCTATGGTCCAGAGATCGTGGGTGACTACGGCCGGTCCATGCTGGTCTACTATCCCCTGTGCCTGCTCTATGCGGTGATCTTCTTCCCGCTATATGCCTTCCTGGCCGGCGGCAAGCTGGGCGTGAAGCGGATGGTCAAGAACATCTTCCCGCCCGCCATCACCGCCTTTGCCACCCAGTCCTCCGCCGCCACCATTCCGGTCAACAAGGAGGCCTGTGACAACATCGGCGTGCCCAAGGACGTCAGCGACCTGGTGCTGCCCATGGGCTGCACCATGCACATGGACGGCTCCGTCCTCAGTTCCATCGTGAAGATTGCCTTCCTGTACGGCGTCTTCGGCAAGGACTTCGTCGGCGCGGAGACCTATGCCATGGCCATCGTTGTGGCCATTCTCTCCGCCTTTGTGCTCTCCGGCGCTCCCGGCGGCGGCCTGGTGGGCGAGATGCTGATTGTCAGCATGTTCAACTTCCCCGCCGAGGCATTCCCCATCATCGCCACCCTGGGCTTCATCTTCGACCCTGCCGCCACCTGCCTGAACTCCTCCGGCGACACCATCGCCTCCATGATCGTCACCCGTCTGGTGGAGGGCAAGGACTGGCTCGTGAAGGCTGTGGCCGCCAAGAAGGAGACCGCCTGATTCCAGCGCTTTCCAGATTGATTTCATCAGCTATCCAATTTTAGAAAAGGAGTTTTTCACATGAACGTCATTGAAACCAAGAACGCCCCCGGCGCCATCGGCCCCTATTCCCAGGGCTACGCCTTTGGAGATCTGGTCATCACCTCTGGTCAGATCCCGGTGGACCCCGCCACGGGCACTACCCCCGAAGGTATCTCCGCCCAGGCGGAGCAGAGCTGCAAGAACGTGGGCGCCATCTTGGAGGCTGCCGGTTCCGGCTTTGACAAAGTTGTCAAGACCACCTGCTTCCTGGCGGATATGGGCGACTTCGCCGCCTTCAACGAGGTGTACGCCAGGTATTTCACCTCCAAGCCCGCCCGCAGCTGCGTGGCCGTGCGGGAGCTGCCCAAGGGCGTGCTCTGCGAGATCGAAGCCATCGCGCTGAAGTAACGGAGGTATCAGATGAAAGTCACTGTCATTGGAAGCCACCTGTGCCCCGACACCCTGTACGCCCTGAACCGCCTGTCCGAGGTCAAGGCGGAGATCGAGTTCAAGAATCTCTCCGCCAGCCTGCCGGACCTGAAGGCCTATCTGGCCCTGCGGGACAGCGATCCCCACTATGAGGCCGTCAAGAAAAACGGCGGCATCGGCATCCCCGCCTTTGTCCTGGAGGACGGCACCGTCACGCTGGATCTCGGGGACGTGCTGAAATAAAGCGATCACAAAGCCCGGCGGGGGACCTTTCAGGTCCCCCGCCGGGTTTCTGCTGTTCTTCAAACCTCCGTGACGGCTCCTGTACCGCCCTCCTCCATCTGCCGCAGGGCCGCCAGGGTGCCCAGAGTGGTGCCCAGCTGGGTCAGCAGGATCGCCGTGCGGGACAGCTCCTCCGTGGTCATGCATTTTGCCATGGCCACCGCTGTGGCGTAGACTCCTGTGCTCCAATCATAGGCATCCATCCCTCGGCCCCCTCCCTGGTGAACAGTGTATGAGGCGGCGAGGGATTTCTTGACGGGGGCGGCGTGTCATTTCTCCAGCAAAGAGGTCAGATACGCCGTCTCTGTCCGCAGGTCCGCAGAGCCGGTGTACCAAAGGGTAAGAACCTGTTTTCCCTGCCGGAGCACGGCGAATTGTTCAGGACTTCCGATTCCGTCCGCCTCCTCTGCCCACCAGAAGCCGTCCAGAGCCGGGGCCTCTATTGGGTCCAGCGGCAGTTCCGGCCGGCTGTCCAGAAAGCCGGCCCGGTTCTCCGTCAGCTCTGCCGTCAAGGTCTGGGCCAATCCGGCTATCAGCATACGGTAATACGCGGTCTGGAGAAAAGCCTGCTCCCCGTCGGGCAGCACCGCAGACTGGCGGGCAGCGTACATCTCCGGCGCGATGGGAAGGGATTTTTCCTGCACCTCTGTCCGCAAAGGCTCCAGGCCGTCCAGGGCTGTCAGGTCCGCCAGAACCATCTGCACCGGCGGACGTTCCCCCGCTTCATAAACCGTCCGCGCCGCATGGTCCCAACCAGAGGGATTGCCGTCCAGATTCTGAATGCTGACCACCAGATTCAGCACAGATATGACCAGTGCAGCGCCCCACGCCAGCTGTCCCAGCCGCAGCTGACGGCGGTATGGCTTGGGCCTCTCCAGCGGGACGCCCGCCGTCAGAGTCTTCCACAGCCGCCAAGTGTTCCGGGCATCCAGCCAGAGCTGCACCCCCAAGATGGTCAGTAGCGCCGCAGCCACCAGCGGCGCGGCTACAAAGCCCAGCCAGCTGGCGTTTCTCAGGATGTTCTCCAGAGAAGCAGCCGAAAGCGCCACCGCCAGGATGAAATACGCCGTCATTGCCAGCCAGATCAGCCCGCCCCCCACTGTGCGGAAGATCATCCGCCGCTTTAAGTATCGGTATCCCTCTCCCTGGACCACCGGGTCCGTGTCCAGCTCCGGGGCGTTCGGGTCATCGCACCGCCAGACCCAGAAGGGCCCCAGCTGCCCCACCAGCCGCCAGCCCATGCTCCGGTATGCCTCCACCCGCTCCGGGTCCAAAGCCTCTTTCCACCTTTGGAGAGGCTGGAGCCGGAAGCGGCACTCCCACGGTTCGTCCAGCAGCAGGTCTACCCGGCTGCCCGTGAAGCAGACGGGGTTCTCCCCCTTGCGGGCCAGGTCCTCCAGCCAGGTCTCCACCGCCGCCACGTCGTAGATGCTGATGGGGCAGCTCTTCCGATAGGAGCTCTGCCCATGGCTGTTTTCAGCGCCCATTCTCCTCTCCCCCTCTCCGCTGATCTACTGAAATTTCATCAGAACGGCGGCGAAGTAGTCAGTCTGTATCCGCAGGTCCTTGTGCCCGGTATAGGAAAACATCAGCACGCAGTTTCCCCGCCGGGCCACCACGCACTGGCACGGATCCTCTCGCCGGGAGAGCTGCTCATCTCCGGCCCACCAGAAGCTGTCCAGTCCGGGGACCTTTAGCCGTTCCGGCTCCCCGCCGCCGAACCACTCCTGCCAGGTCTTGAGCTCTTCCTCCACCCGAAGGGCCAGCCCTTCCGTCCCCATGCGGTAATACGAGGTGTTGCCGGAGATCAGATTCAACGGGCCGCCGGGGCCTTCCGTGGACTGCCGGGTCCAGTACATCCGGGGTGCCAACAGCAGGGACTTGCGCTCAGCGGAAAAACCGGTCAGCTCCTCCGAGCCCTCCAGCTCCCGCAGATCCACATACACCACCTCCGCCAGCGGCTCGCCGTCCCCGTCCATGGCCGACCGGGTGAAATGGGGATCTCCGCCATCCGGGAGCAGCCAGGATATCAGGACGCCCGCCCAAATCAGGACCATTACCGCCTGCGTGACCCGTTTCTGGAGCCGCCAGGATCTGGGGCGTTCCAGAGGGACGCCGGTGCCCAGCGACCGCAGCAGCCGGCGCATCCGGAAGGCGTCCAGCAGCTCGAACCCCACCGCGGCCGCCGCCATCAGCAGCCAGAACAGTCCCTCGCCCGGCAGGGCATGCTCCAGCTGATCCACCAGAGGCATGTCCCCGGCGCCCCAGAACCAGGGAAGGACACAGATCCCCAGGCACACCAGCAGGATCGCGGGCAGCCGCAGCAGATGGCGCCGCATTTTTCGCTCAAGATACCCGTACCCCATGCTCTGGACCACCGGGTCCGTGTCCAGCTCCGGGGCGGCCGGGTCGCCGCAGCGCCAGATGTGGAAGGTCCCCGCCAAGGTGCAGACATATTCCCACCCCAGCTCTCTGTAGGCATCCGTCATCTCCGGCGGCGGAGACTTCTCTTTGCGCAACAGGGGCTGGAGCCGGTAGCGGCTGAGAGCGACGGAGCAATCCTGATAAAAGATTCCGTAAAGCCCCCGGAACCGCAGCAGGTGATAGCCCTCCCGGTCCCGTTCCTCCAGCCAGGACTCCACAGCAGCCACGTCATAGAGCTCCACAGGCCGGAACTCCCTGTATTCCTGCCGACCGCTCATAGATCGCTCCCCCCTCTCTTTCTGCTGAACCTCCGCCAGGACGGCAGCGTACCGCTCCGCCAGATCTATCGTTGGCTCCGTGGTGCCTGTGGAGATGCTCCACACCTGATCCCCCAGCCGGACCACTAGGAACCAATACCCGTAGTCGTCGCGAGTGGACACCCAGGTCTCGTCCAGTCCGGGGATCTGCCAGGCCATGACGGGCCAGCCTTTCTCCTGGTAGTCCGCCAAGATGCCGTCTACCAGATCGTCCGCCAGCCAGGGGAAACGGAGGCGGTAGTAGCGGTTCTCCGTCTCCCAGTCGCCCATGCCCTCAAAGGTCCACCACTGGTCTGTGGTAAGCCAGTTGTCCCAGTGGATGGCCTGGACCTCCTGCAATCCCTTTTCCGTGATATATGGGACCGGCTCGTCAAAGGTCTCCGCCGGTTCAAAGGGCCGCGATCTGGGGTCCGCCATATCGGCGCAGAGTGATGCGATGTAAATTCCCCACAGCAGCATGATCGCCAGGGACAATCCGCAGGCCAGCCGGTAAGGCCGCCTGTGGCACACGGGTACTCCCGCCCGCAAAGGCCGCAGATACCGTCGTAGAGACCACCACTGCCGGAACGCCGCCAATGCGAGTGCCAGCAGAAAGCCCCAATAGGCGGCCTCCCGCCACAGTGGCTTCCACTCCTGCACACTCCATACGAGAAGGGTTCTCTCTGTCAGAAGCGTCTGTACCGCCAGCACCGCCAGAAGCGCCGTGACCGCGGCCCAGAACTGCGTCACCTTTTGCTGGCGGCGGAACAGCCGGTCATATGCCTGGGCCTCTGTCTCCGGGTCCGTGTGGAGTTCCGGCGCATCGGGATCGTCGCACCGCCACAGGTGCATGGACTTGCCGGAGGTGTCCACATACTCCCAGCCCATAGACTGGTAGGCCGCCAGGCGCTCTGGGTCCGGGCAGCTCTCCTTTACTGGGGCAGGCTCCAGTCGGTAGCGAACAGCCTTTGGCTCCCCCTTCTCAAAGACCGCCAGGAAGAAAATACCGGGAACCGAGACGGCAAACCACCCCCGGGCGGCCTGGTCCTCCATCCGGGCCTGCTGGGCGGCTACGTCGTAAATGTTCATGGGCATCAGCTTCAGCATGGCGTTTCCCCTCTTTTTCTATTGAAACTCCGCCAGGACGGCGACGAAGTCGTCCAGGTGGTCCATCAGGTCCCGGTCTGTCCGCACCCGCTCCATCAGCACCGCCCGCCCCATCCGGCCGATGAAGCATCGGTTTTTACCCGTGTCGATCACCACCGCTTGGTCAAAGCGGCTGTCCGCCACCTCCCGGACCTCTACCACGGACCAAGTGTCCAAGAAATTCGCTAAGCGTTCCCGATACAGGGCCTCCGCCAGGAAGGTGAACCGCACCCGGTCGAAACCGGCCCACAGGGACGCTTTAAAATCCCAGCGGAACTGGCTGACCTCCCGGTGATCCGTCAGCAGACTCCGTCTCTCCCGGTAAACAGATGAATCCAAGGGCAGGGCGGCGGCCTCCGGGGCCACTGCCTCCATGGAGACATAGGGCAAGGGCTCCGGCGCGTCGGACAAGGGCATCTCCTGCTGGCTGCCGAATACAGATACGGCAAGTGCAGCCACCAGTCCGCAAATCCCCCAGGAGACGAGATTCTGCCGCCTCCGCCGCCGTAACGACGCATCCAGGTCCTCAGTATCCGGCGCCATCCCCGCCTCCAGCTGGCGGCGCATCCGCTGAACGCCCCGCAGCGCCCGCAGATTGCCGCAGAGCCACTCCAGGGCACAGACCACCGCAAGCAGCCACACAGCCCACATCCCTTTCAGGAACACATCCACCGGCTGGCCGCTCTCCCAGAGGCTGCGAAACTGCAAGATCGTCCAGACAACAATCAGCACCATGGAGATCAGCCTATGTCGCCGGAACAGCCGCAGCTGCCTCTCCCAGGTCAGACACAGGGCAGAGGGATCTGTAAACAGCTCCGGCGCCTGTGGGTCCGCGCAGGCATAGACCCGATAGTCCCCCAGGACGCCGGCAGGCTCCCACCCCATTTCCCGGTAAGTCTCCTCCCGCTCACATTGGGCGTCATAGGTCTCTGTCCGCAGGGGCTCCAACCGATACCGGAGCTTCCTGGGCTCCGCCGACTCAAACTTTCCGCTGCCATAGCGAGAAAACGACACCGGCCGCCAGCCCTGGACAGCTTTTTCCTCCAGCCACCGCTCCAGAAGGGCGGTATCCCAATAGGCCTCCGGCATGAGAAAACGCTTTTTCACGGTGCCTCCTCTCTCATCCCCGGCAGCAGCCGCTCCGACGCCAGCTCCTCCCGCTCGCCATCGGCCACGCAGAGGCGCAGGCGGGAGAGCTCCTGCCGGAACAGGGCCCGGCCCCGGTCCGTGATGGCGTAGGTCCGCTTCCGCCCCTCCACCGCCGCCTCCCGGATCAAGCCCTCCTCCTGAAATTTTGCCAGAATCGTGTACAGCGTCCCTGGCCCCAGGGGTACCCGACCGGCGGTGGCGTCATCCACATACCGGACAATCTCCGTGCCGCACCGCTCCTGCCGCAGCAGGCTCAACAGCACATAGAACATGCTCTCCGTCAGGACTTTCAGCGGCTCCCTGGCCATGGTATCCCCCCTAATATCGAAACACGATACTTTCTGGGTTCACTATAATATCGTTGCACGATATTGTCAAGCTGTCTGTTCGCTTCCAGCTCTGGAATGTTTTGAGGGTTGCAGCCCGCCCCCTCCCTCCTGTATGCTCTTGTACAGCAGCGACAAACCAGAAAGGACGAATTTTCCCCATGAAACGAAAACTTCTCTGCGGCCTGCTGGCCGCCCTTACCCTGACCTGCGCCACCGTCAAGGCGGCCCCCAGCCGGGTGGTGCCCGTCCAGGTGGACGGCACCGTTCTGAGTCAGGGCGTCAACTACCTGCAGAGCGGCGTGACCTATGTTCCCCTCCGGGGACTGCTGGATGCCTTCGGCGGCTGGAGCGTCTGGTGGGACAGCAGCCGAAAGGTGGCTGCCGCCGCCTCCGGCAGCCAGTCCGTCACCGCAAACCCGTCCCGAAATACCGTGACGGTCAACGGCCGTACATACAGCGGCAAGGTCTTTGTGGAGCGTGGCCGGACCTACATCCCCCTGCGGACTCTGGCCACCGCCCTGGGCGGCAGCGTGGCCTGGGATCCCCAGCTGGGCGGCGCGGCGGTGACCTCTCCCGGCGCGGATCACAACGCCATGGACCTTTACTGGCTCAGCCGCATCATCAGCGCCGAGAGTCGGGGCGAGAACATGACCGGCCAGATCGCCGTGGGCAATGTGGTGCTGAACCGGGTTGCGGCGAAGGAGTTCCCCAACACCATTCCCGCCGTGATCTTTGACCGCAAGCACGATGTCCAGTTCACGCCCGTCTCCAACGGCACAGTGTACCTGCCCCCCACGGCCAAATCCGTGGAGGCGGCCAAGCGGGTCCTGAACGGCGAGAACACCGCCGGCAAGGCTCTTTACTTCTACGCGCCCGCCCTGTCCCAGGGCACCTGGATCAACGCCAACCGGGCGTATCTCAAGACCATCGGCTGCCACCGGTTCTACCTGTAATTGACATTTCTCAGCCAGGGGGCTAAAATAGGGCCATCAAGAAGCAAAGGAGCAAGCCACATGCTGTTTTCCGATCATCCCCGGACCCACTACCGCAACGCCCCGGCCCATGAGGTCATCTGCCAGTTGCGGTTCCCGTCTATTCTCACCATCAACAGCGTGGAGCCCGCCGATTTTCAGGAGGCCATCCGCGCGGAGTTCCCCCAGTATGCCCGGCGCCAGGACGCCGCGCCGCCCCGCATCACCGGGCTGGGCAGCCCCAATCCCAAGGTGGAGCAGCAGCCTCCGGTGACCAATCACAACTTCGTCTCCGAGGACAACCAGTGGAAGCTGAATCTCACCAAGGACTTCATCGCTCTGTCCACCCTCCACTATCCCGGGTGGGAGGAGTTTGCCCGCCAGCTGGACAAGCCGCTGGCCGCCTTTATCCGGCTGTACAAGCCCGCCTATTTCCAGCGGGTGGGCCTGCGGTATGTGAACATCTTCTCCCGTGCCCGGCTGGGGCTGGAGGGTGCCCGCTGGGCGGAGCTGTTCTCTCCTGCCTACACCGCTCCCATGCAGGAGGCGGAGCTCCCGGAGGACCGCTTTCTCAACTGCGCCTGTGATCTGACGCTGAAGCTGGATTCCAGCTGTCAGGCCAAGGTCCACGCGGGCCCCGGTGTGGTGAAGCGGAACGCCCCCGGCGTTCCCCAGGACCCGGAGGTGAAGTTCATTTTTGACATGGATCTGTCCATGACCGGAAACACCCCCTGCACCCTGGCCGCCGGTGCGCTGGAGACGCTCCACGGCCACTCCACCCGCCTGTTTGAAGGTGCTGTCACCGACAGGCTCCGGGACGCCATGGAGGCCGGATAATCTGCGAAAAAGCCCGGGAGACGTGTACGGACGTCTCCCGGGCTTTTTGTACATGTTGTCACTTCTGGAACATGGGGGTGGAGAGATACCGCTCGCCGCTGTCCGGCAGCAGGGCCACGATGGTCTTGCCGGCGTTCTCCGGCTGCCGGGCCAGCTGGGCCGCTGCCCACACGGCGGCGCCGGAGGTGATGCCCACCAGAATGCCCTCAGTCCGGGCCAGCTCCCGGCCCGTGGCGTAGGCATCCGCATCCGTGACCGTGAGGACTTCATCCAGGACGCTGCGGTCCAGATTCTCCGGCACAAAGTTGGCGCCGATGCCCTGAAGGCCGTGTGGGCCCGCATGGCCCTCCGTCAGCAGGGGCGAGGAAGCGGGCTCAAAGGCCACCACGCGCACAGCGGGGTTCTGTGCCTTCAGATACCGGCCCACGCCGCTGACAGTGCCGCCGGTGCCGACCCCGGCCACAAAGATGTCCACCTTCCCCTCCGTGTCCGCCCAGATCTCAGGGCCGGTGGTCTTCTCGTGTGCCGCTGGATTGGCGGGGTTTTCAAACTGTCCTGCGATGATGCTGCCGGGAATGGACTGATGCAGTTCTTCCGCCTTGGCCACAGCACCCGCCATGCCCGCCGCTCCCGGCGTCAGGATAATCTCCGCGCCGTAGGCGGCGATCAGAGCCCGGCGCTCCACGCTCATGGTGTCCGGCATGGTGAGAATCACACGGTAGCCCTTTGCCGCAGCTGCGGCAGCCAGACCGATACCGGTGTTGCCGGAGGTAGGTTCGATGATGGTGCCGCCGGGAGCCAGACGGCCCTCCGTCTCCGCCCGGGCGATCATGTTGGCAGCCACCCGGTCCTTGGCGCTGCCCGCGGGATTCATGCACTCCAGCTTGGCCAACAGCACGGCCTTCAGGTCGTGGTTCCGCTCGTAATTGCACAGCTCCAGCAAGGGCGTGCGGCCGATCAGCTCAGTGACGCTGTGATAAATAGGCATTGGAAATCCCTCCGTTCTGAATGAATAGCCTCATGATACACCTGCCGCACCGGGTTTGCAACGGACCATTTGCCGAAAATCCGCCTTTAATTCATAGCATTTTTATAGGATATGGAAGAAAAAAAGCGGACCGCCGACAGGCGGGCCGCTTTGAGATGGTATACTCAGGCCACCACGGGGATTTCCACAATCCCGGCGGCACCGGCGGCGATGCTGTACTCGGGGAACACCAGCGTCACAGAGCCGTCCTCATTCAGATAGAAGGAGGTGGCGTCATCCACAGTGGTGAAGCCGCCCTGCTCCGGGGTGAAGAAGAGGCCGCTCTCATCCGCCGCGATCTTCGCATTTACGGCGTCATTGCAGATGCCGACCCAGTCCTCGCCCAGCACGTCGGCCAGGGTGATGTCCTTGTCGTTGGCCAGGTCCAGGTTGTAGCAGTACCGCTGCTGCATGGCAGCGACCCAGCCCTCAGCGAAATCCACCACAAAGGAGACCGTAGTGTCGGTCTGGCTCTTGATCTCGTAGTCGATAAGCACGTTCATCTCCCGGTCGGCCCACTCTTCCTCGGTGCCGCCGGTAGCCAGGAATGCATCCTTGTAATCATCCCAGTCCGCCTGAGCCTGGGCCAGATGGGCGTCCACCCGCTCCTGGATCTCCGCGTTGACCTTCTCGGCCAGGTCGCCCTCAGACTCCACACCGGGGACGGTCACCTTGTAGTCGATGCCGTTCTCCACGGTCTCATAGTCCCGGATCGTCAGGACCTGGAACAGCCCGCCCAGCACCGGTACATCCGCAGCCGCAGCCGCGAAGGTCGGGGAGACATTCAGGCCCGCCATCAGCACAGCCAGACAGGCGGCCACGCTGCCCGCAGTCCGCCGGACCACCTTATAACCGCGGCTACGGCTGCTGGTCCTGCCCTGCCGGATGCCTGCGCGGACCCGGGCGTCCAGCTCCTCCGGAATGGGGGTGGACTCATATTCTTCTCGTGCACGCTTGAATTCGTTCATAATTGATCTCCTTCCATTGATATCCGTAATTTCTTCAAGCCGGTGTACAGTCTGGTTTTCACGGTGTTCAGATTCCAGCCGGTGACGGTGCTGATCTCCTTGAGAGACAGGTCCTCATAGAACCGCAGCTTGATGATGGTCCCCACCTCTGGCGGCAGAGCGTCCACCCGTTGGGCTAGCGTGCCGTCCGAAGGCAGAGGGTCCTCATAGCTGCCGGCGTCCAGTGCCTCCGGCGGGATCAGCGTCACCCGCTTTCGGCTGCGAAGCACGTCCATGCACACGTGAACCAGAATGTGATAAAACCACGCACGGAGGGCCTCCGGCTCCTTCAGCTCCCCCTGTTTCTCCAGTGCCCTGCAGACGGCGGTCTGCACCGCGTCCAGAGCCTCTTCCCTGTTTTTCAGGTAGCTGTACGCCAGTCGGTAAAACCGCGCCTGATCCGTTACGAGATAGTCGGTCAGTTGCTTTTCCAGGATATGTGACACGTTTCTCATGGTCCTTTCCGTTCGTTCTGCTGTATAGACGCGCCGGGAGCGGAAAAAGTTTGGAGGGAGAACAATTTTCTGAAAAATTTTCTGCGCAAAAAAGAGACCGGTCTCCCGGTCTCTTTTCATCGGCTGGAATCAATCGTAACGCAGGGCGTCGATGGGGTTCAGCTTGGCCGCCTTGTTGGCGGGGAGATAGCCGAACAGGATGCCCACCGCCACGGAGACGCCGAAGGCCACACCGATGCCGCCAGCCGTGGGCATAGCCACGAAGCCGTCGTTGCCGGTGCCCAGCACCAGAGCGATGACATTGGTCAGCACGTTGGCCATGAGGATGCCCAGTATGATGCCGATGGCACCGCCGATGGCGGAGGTAGTGCCGGCCTCAATGATGAACTGGCTGCGGATGTCCCGGCATTTGGCACCCAGGGATTTTCGGATGCCGATCTCTCGGGTCCGCTCCGTGACGGACACCAGCATGATATTCATGATACCGATGCCACCCACCAGCAGGCTGATGGCCGCGATGAGGATCAGGATCATCATCAGGGTGTTCAGCATGGAGTCCATGGCGTCCATCATCTCTGCGGAGGTCATGACCATGTAGTAGTCCGAGGACTGGTAGGTCTTGAACAGCCGGTTTTCAATGATGCCCTTGGCAGCAGACGCCGTATCCCGGTCCGTACTGGTCATCAGATACATGTCCCCATATCCACCCCCCAGCCGCTGGGCATTGGCATAGGGGATGTAGATCACATCATCGACGCTGCCCTCGGTGCTGTCGCCGCTCTCCGCCAGTACGCCCACTACCATGTAGGGCACGCCGCTGACGGAAATCGTCTGACCCAGCGGATCCGTCCGGAAAGCGTTTTCCGCCAGATAGGAACCGATGACACACACATTCTGATGGCGCTCCACGTCAATGTAGCGGAGGAAGCGGCCATTCTCCAGGCTGGAGCCCTGCATGGTCTTCTGGGTGTCGGCGCGGTAAAATGCCTCGCTGACGCCGTAAATGCTGGTGCGGTCGAAGTCCTCCGTTCCCTGCCGCACCTTGGCTGTGGCGGACACATAGGGCGTGACGCCGGAGAGGTACTGGGGGTACTTCTCCACAAGCGCGTACATATCTTCCGTGCTCACGTCCCGGGTGCCGCCCTCGCCGCGGCCGTAGACCATCACCTGGATCAGGTTGGAGCCCAGCTGCTCGAACTGGGCGTTCATGTAATTCTGCATGCCGTTGCCCAGGCTGGTGATGATGATGACCGCCGCCACGCCGATGATGATGCCCAGCATGGTCAGCAGCGCCCGCATCTTGCTGAGCAGCAGGGATTTGATGGCCAGCTTGAAGGATTGGGTGAAATTCATGCCGGCTCCCCCTCTCCCGCGTCCTCCTGGGGCTGGACCACGGCCTGGGGATCACTGGCGTCCCCGTCGTAGATGATCCGGCCGTCCTGCAGACGGACGATGCGCTTGGCCTTAACAGCGATGGAGTTGTCGTGAGTGATGAGGACCACGGTGTCCCCCTCCTGGTTCAGCTTCTGCAGGAACCGCAGCACCTCCCGGCCCGTGCGGGAGTCCAGGGCGCCCGTAGGCTCGTCGGCCAGGATCACCGACGGATTCCCCGCCAGGGCCCGGGCGATGGAGACCCGCTGCTGCTGGCCGCCGGAGAGCTGGCTGGGCAGGTTCTTCCGCTTGTCAGCCAGACCTACCCGCTCCAGAGACTGGATGGCCCGTTCGCGGCGCTCCTCTGCGGAGACGCCGGCGTACAGCAGCGGCAACTCCACATTCTCCTGCACCGTCAGCTTGGGGATCAGGTTATACTGCTGGAAGATAAAGCCCAGCATTTTGTTGCGGATCTCCGCCTGCTGATCGTCCTCCATGGTGGACACATCAATGCCCCCCAAGTGGTAGGTTCCCGACGTGGGAACGTCCAGACAGCCGATAATGTTCATGGCCGTGGACTTGCCGGAACCGGAGGAGCCTACGATGGCCACGAACTCCCCCTGATCCACCGTCAGGTTGATGCCGTCCAGGGCGTGGACGGTCTCCTCTCCCATGTGGTAGATCTTGTAGATGTCTTTCAGTTCAATGAGATGGCTCACGGGATCAGCCTCCCATCATCATGTCCATCAAACTGGAAGCCTGGTTGCTGATGAGGACCACATCGCCCTCCTCCAGGCCGTCGGTAACCTCGATATACTCGTCATCGTTCCGACCCAGGGTGACCTCCTTGGTCTCCAGCTTGGTGACGTCCACCACGCTCAAACCGTCCTCACTGAGGGCGCCGGGGCCGGGAACAGTCACCGTGTTGCCCCGTTCCACCGCATCCACGGGGATGCACAGGGCGTTGGGGACCACTTCGCCGATGATCTGAGCGGAGACATTCATGCCCGGCCGCAGATCGCCGTAGTCCTCAATGATGATGGTGACGGGATAGCTGGTGGCACCGTTGGCGGTAGTGCCGTTGATGCTGACCTTATCCACCACGCCGGAGAACGTCTGGCCCTCCAGAGCGTCGGCGGTGATCCGCACCTCCTGCCCCACTTCTACCTTGCCGATGTCCAGTTCATCCACTGCCATCTCCAGCTCCAGATAGCTCAGGTCGTAAATCACCGCCAGCGTGCCGGAGGAAGCGCCGTCCACCTTGTCGCCGGCCTTGAAGTTCTTCTCAATCACGGTGCCGGCAATGGGAGATTTGATGTTGTAGTCATCCACTGCGCCGGAGGCAGTGCTGGCAGAGAGCTGGGCGGACTGGAGGTTCAGCCGTGCGCTCTCGATCTGGTCCCGGATGGTCTCGGACTCCACAGTGCACAGCACCTCGCCCTTGGTCACCGTGCTGCCGGCCAGCTTGGAGAAATCGTTCACCGTGCCGGAACCGGAGGCATACACCACAGAAGAGGCGGGCATGGACACCGGAGCCTGGCCGTAGCTGGAATAGCTGCCGATGATGGCGGAGGCAGTGACGGCGTCGGACACCGTACCGGGATTGTTCAGCCGCACCCGGACGGAGACGGCCTCCTTGCCGTTGCTGGTGATGGTGGTGGAGTTGGAGACATAGGTCACCGTGCCCATCTGAGAGCCGGCGTAGCCGTCCACAAACACGGTGGCGGCCTGCCCCACATAGAAGTCACTGGGGGAGGCAAAGGGGAACAGGAAGTCGATGGACAGCTCCGTGCTGGCCACGATCTTCGCCAGCTGCGTCCCAGCGGTGACGCTCTCGCCGTTGTGGACGTAGATCTCGCTCACCGTGCCGGAGATGGGCGCCGTGGGGTGCAGGGCCTCCTGGGCCTGCTGATAGGACATCTGGGCCTGCTGCACGGAGATCTGGGCCCGGTCCATGGAATCCTGGGCGTCGCTGCTGTCCATGGTGTAGAGCAGGGTGTCCTTGGTCACAAGGTCGCCCTCTTCAAAGGGAGCGCTGACGATATCGCCGGAGAGCAGGGTGGTGACGTTGTAAGAGTCCGCCGGCTGCAGCGTGGCGGTGCCGGAGACGCTGACCGTCAGATCCTGCCGGGTGACGGTGGACACCAGATAGCTGCTGCTGAGTTGGGTGTTGACGTTTTTGGTCAGTCTGGACACGCAGCCCGCCACAATGGCGATCACCACTACCAAAATAATCAGAATTTTCAGCCAGCGCTTCTTTTTCTTGCCGCCAAAGCCCTTCAGGGAGAATTTCTTTTTCTCCGTCTTTTCCGGCGCGGGCACGCTGGGCGCCTCGGCGGAGGTCTCGTTCATCCATTCAGTTTCCATGTTATGTAATCTCCTTGTTCTCGATTTCCGCGGTGGGGCGCTTCCCCATACCGCGCTTGAAGATGTTCAGAATGTTTTCCAGGCGATCCCGGGTCCCGGGATCGCCACCGGCCTGCAGGCCGGTGTAAATCATGGGAGCCGCCACAACCAGCAGTGTGCCCAGGATGTCGCCCAAGTCCCGGTCCTGCCGCAGGTCCAGCAGGTCCGGATTCACCGCGCCGCCCAGGCGCTGGAGAAGCGTTTCCGCATCCAGCATTTCCAGCAGCCCATTCTTCTGCATCCCGCTGTTGCAGCGGATGATTCCGGTCATGGCGCCGATCTCTCCCAGGTGCTGATTGTCGATTTTTGCCTGCACGTAATCATACAGATCCAACAGCGCCTGAAAAATGTCGCCGCCGTTTCGGAGCAGAAACTCCTCCAGCAGCATGAACAACTGATCCACATATCCCTTCAGCAGATAGCGGAACAGGTCCTCCTTATCCTGAAAGTACATGTAAAAGCTGCCCCGGGGGATGCCTGCCTCCTTGATGATCTGGTTGATGGACGCCTCGTTGAAAGGCCGGTGGGAAAACTCCCGGGTGGCCGCCTCCAACAACTTCTCCTGCTTTTCCGCCGGCAGATTCAAAAAAGTGCTGCTCGGCACGCTGTTTCATCCTCTCTTATACGAAATAGAAGGTCCGTTTTCTTCAGCGCCGCCCCTGATTTTATACCTTCCTCCCGGGGGAAGGTCAAGGGGTTTCCGGCGAATGGAAAAAAGAAACATGACAACCTGTCGCTTATCATAGCTGACAAGTTGTCATATTGCAAAAGGGAATTGCGAAAATTCACAAATATTTCACAGTGTTTCCGTCACTTCATACAGAGGTCGGACCCGCTGATAGGGCTGAGGCCGGTACTCCACCGAAGCGATCCGCCGTCCGGAGACACCGTACTTGGGGGAGTAGCCGAATAGATCCACATACCGGTCCAAATCGTCCCGCTCCGCCGCCATGGCCTCCAGCAGCACCGCTGCGGCCCGGGCGTCATCCACCGCCCGGTGGCTGTTCACCGCCTGATCCTCCAATCCGTAGGCTGTGATGGCATCGTTGAGCTTGTGAGGGTAATCCCGCCGGTCCCGGTACACCGTGAGGACATCCAGAAACCGGGGTGCCCGCAGGACATCCGCCCGCCCGAAGGGCCGCAGGAAATGATAGAGGAAGTTCAGATCGAACTGGGCGTTGTAGGCCGCCAGCAGCGTCCGCTCTCCCCCGCCCAACAGGTTGCAGAACGCCTCACAGGCGTCGGCTTTCTCCACGCCCTCCTGTTCCAGCTGCTCTTCCGTGATGCCGGTGAGCTGGGTGATAAAGGGCGGCAGCGTCCGCCCCGGGGAGAGGCGGAGCAGCAGGTCCATGCAGTCCGTCTCTCCCTCCGCGGAAAAGGCGGCGGCCCCCAGCTCGATGATCTCGTCCCGCCCGAACTCGATGCCGGTGGTCTCCGTGTCGAATACCACGATCCGGTCAAATTGCTTCCAAAGGCCTGTCTCCATGGCAGTCCCTCCTGTCGAATGTTGTCTTTTCAGAATAGGGCGGCCAGCCGGAATTGTCAAGGGGGTGCCGCCGTTGACTTTCTCCCCCGGGCCGGATAAAATGAAGGCAGAATCTCGGAGAGGAGGGTACTCTGTGAAGCGCGGACTTGACACCGCCTCCTAAAATCAACCAATTATTTTAGGAGGCTTATATGAACGACAATTTCTGCCCGTCCCACACTGTGGTGGAACCGGATACCTGGGAGCGAGGCCCTGTATTCCGTCATTTTATCGACGACCTGCGCTGTGTCATGAGCCTGACGGTGGATCTGGAGATCTCCCGATTCCTGAAGCGGCTCTCGGCCAGTGGCTTCCGCTTCTACCCCGCCATGATCTGGGCGGTGTCCAACGTGCTCAACGCCCACGCGGAGTTCCGGTACGGCTGGGACGATCAGGGGCGGCTGGTCCTCTGGGACCGGATCGAGCCCTACTACGCCCACTTCCACCCGGACAGGGAGACCTTTGCGAAGCTGGTGACGCCCTTCTCTTCGGACCTGGAGACCTTCCACCGCCGCTTTCTGGAGGATCGGACACGGTACGCCGCCCTGGACCACTTCGACCTGACGGACGTGCCGCCCAACACCTTTGATGTGTCGTGCCTGCCCTGGGTCCGGTACCGCAGCTTCGACATGCACATCTTCGACAGCGGCACCTATCTGGCCCCGGTGGTCACCTGGGGAAAATATGAACGGGAGGGAGACCGGACGGTCCTGCCCGTCTCCCTGAATATCCACCACGCCGTGGCGGACGGATTTCATCTGTCCCGGTTTTTCCTGGAGCTACAGGAGCTGCTGGACGCACCGGCGGAGCATTCATAAATTATAAAAAGAAGCGGGAGGCATCCAGCCTCCCGCTTCTCTTCGCTCAATGATCGAACTTGTCGATTTGGACGCTGTCGCAGTACTGGGCTTTCAGCTCCTGAAGACGGCCGAATATCTCCGTCTGGCAGTGGGCCTGCTGGAGCTCCGGCGTGGTCCAGCTCTCCACCAGCAGCAGGTCCTCCGGTGCCTCCGCCGCCAGGAAGTAGTCGTACTTCAGGTTCCCCTCCTCTTTCAGGGAGTTGGCCCGGATGCCCAAATCACAGAGGGCCTGATAAAAGGCCTCCCGTTGGCCGGACTTGCAGTGATAGGTGACGTTCCAAGTTAACATAAGATATCCCCTTCCATTTTATGGTCAAATTTCTTCACTTGCGCACTCTGTTTCCGTCAAAAGCTCCGGCGCCAGCCGGGCCATGTCCGCCGGGATGGGCGCCGTCAGGGACAGATGCTCTCCCGTCACCGGATGGTCCAGATCCAGAGCGTAGGCGTGGAGGGCCGGCCGGGGGATCAGGTCCGGGTCCTCTTCCCCGTACAGCCAGTCCCCTGCCAGGGGGCAGCCGATGGAGGCCATGTGCACCCGGAGCTGATGGGTCCGCCCTGTCTCCGGCCGCAGCCGCAGGAGGGACAGGCCGTTCGACCTCCCCAGCACCTCATAATGGGTGACGGCCCGGACACCGTCAGGCCGGACGCACCGGCCCACCACAGAATTCGGGTCCCGGCCGATGGGGGCGTCGATAGTGCCGGATTTCGGATCCGGACAGCCGATGCACACCGCCCGGTACTCCCGGCAAAACCTCTCCGTGTGGAGCGCGTACCGGAGCCGGTCGTGGATGTAGCCGCTCTTGGCTACCACCATCAGTCCGGTGGTGCCCTTGTCCAGCCGGTTCACCGGGTGGAACACGAAGTCCGCGCCCCGCTGCCAGGCCAGGGCTCCGGCCACGGTGGGCGTGTCCGGCAGGAAATTGGAGGCGTGGGCCGTCATACCGGCAGGCTTGTTCACCACCAGCAGATGGCCATCCTCCCAGACGATGGGCAGGGGCCAGGGCCCCGGCGTGGGGCGCACCCGGGGCGGACGGTGGTCGCTGGTCTCCACCTCCAGCACGTCGCCGGTGTGAAGGATATCCACTGTACGGGCATGGATGCCGTTGACCCGGATGCCGTTCTCCGTCCGGGTCAGCCGGGATATGGCGTGGGAGGAGACATGGAGCGCAGCCTTCAGGATATGCCGGACCGTGGCGCCGTCCTGTTCCGGCGGCAGGGTATATGAAATCGTCTCCATCGGACACCTCTCCTTCGGCGCAGCAGAAAAATCCCAAGCGGCAGACAGGCAGCGTCCAAGGCGGCGAACACACCCCACAGACCGCTCCAGTACCAGGCCGCCGTGTCGAACATGGCTACCAGCAGCCGATGCCAGAAAAGCAGCTCCGCCGCGATGGCGAGGAGGTCGAACAGCACATATCCACCGCCCAGCAGGTAGGCCCACCGCCCCCGGTGCAGGCAGAACAGAAAGAACGACAGGGCTCAAAAGGCCGGAACTCCTGCATGGCAAAACCTCATTTCTCTGTTATTGTACTCTGACGCCACTCTGTTTGCAAGGGTTTTGGCTCTAGTAAAACGCCATCCTTCATGGTACAATAGGAGCAGTTTTTTTCAGGAGGAACTCCCATGCTCTTATCCGCAGAACATCTCTCCATCAACTTCGGCAGCCGCCAGCTGCTGGATGATGTGAATTTCTATCTCAACGAGGGGGACAAGGTGGGCGTTATCGGCATCAACGGCACCGGCAAGTCCACCTTTTTGAAGGTTCTCTCCGGCGTCACGGAGCCGGACGGCGGCACCATCTCCCGGAACCCCAACGTCCAGGTCAGTCTGCTGCCTCAGAACCCGGCAATGGAGGAATCCGCCACGGTGCTGGAGCAGGTCTTCCTCCACTTCCCCGCCGAGTTCCGGGAGCTGAATGAGTATGAGGCCAAGGCCATGCTGAACCGGCTGGGGATCACAGACTTTGCCCAGAAGGTGGGGACGCTCTCCGGCGGCCAGCGGAAGCGGGTGGCCCTGGCGGCGGCCCTGATCCACCCGGCGGACGTGCTGATTCTGGACGAGCCCACCAACCACTTGGACAGCGAGATGGTAGCCTGGCTGGAGGACTGGCTCCGCCGGTTCAAGGGCGGCCTGGTCATGGTGACCCATGACCGGTACTTCCTGGAGCGGGTGGTGAACCACATCACGGAGCTCTCCCGGGGGAAGCTGTACCACTATGAGGCCAACTACTCCAAGTACCTGGAGCTGCGGGAGCAGCGGGCAGAGATGGTGGAGGCCAGTGAGCGCAAGCGCCAGTCTATCCTCCGGGTGGAGCGGGAGTGGATCATGCGGGGCTGCAAGGCCCGGACCACCAAGTCCAAAGAGCGGATCCAGCGGTACGAGGCCCTGCTGAACCAGGAGGCACCGGAAACGGACGAGGCCGTGCAGATGGCGGCGGCCTCCAGCCGCCTGGGGAAGAAGATCATCGAGCTGCGGGATGTGTCCAAGGCCTTTGACGGCCGTCCCATCGTCAGCCGCTTCTCCTACAACCTGCTGCGCGGTGACCGCATCGGCATCGTGGGCCGCAACGGCGCCGGGAAGTCCACCCTGCTCCACCTGATGGCAGGCGAACTGGCACCGGACAGCGGCACGGTGGAGGTGGGCGCCACCGTGAAGATCGGCCACTTCTCCCAGGAGGGACGAGAGCTGGACCTGAACCAGCGGGTCTACGACTTTATCCACGACATCGCCGATGAGGTCAGGACCGATGAGGGCACCTTCTCCGCCAACCAGATGATGGAGCGGTTCCTCTTCCCCGGTGATCTTCAGTCTGTGCCCATCGGGCGGCTCTCCGGCGGGGAGCGGCGGCGGCTGTATCTGCTGTCCGTGCTGATGGAAGCCCCCAACGTGCTGCTGTTGGACGAGCCCACCAACGACCTGGACGTGACCACCCTCTCCATTTTGGAGGATTATCTCCTGGGCTTCCCCGGCCCCATTCTGGCGGTATCCCATGACCGGTTCTTCCTGGACAAGCTGGCGGAGTCCATTTTCGAGGTCCGGGGAGACGGGGAGATCCACCGGTTCACCGGCAACTGGACGGACTGGCAGGCCAAGCGCCGGGCGGAAGAGGCCCCCTCTCCCAAGGCGGAAAAGCCCAAGCCCGCGGCAGAGCGTCCCCGGGAACGGAAACTGAAATTCACCTTCAAGGAGCAGCGGGAATTTGAGACCATCGACGCGGACCTGGCGGAGCTGGAGGCTCAGATCACCGCCTGCCAGACGGAGCAGGAGAGCTGCGGCAGCGACTATGTGAAGCTCCAGGAGCTCCAGGCCCGTCAGGCGGAGCTGGAGGCCGCTCTGGAGGAAAAGACGGAGCGGTGGGTATATCTGAATGAGCTGAAAGAACAGATCGACGCGCAGAATGGGTGAGGGGCCTTTCATCAGGAATCGGCGTTCTGCACCGTACGTACAAGTATTCTGTCAAGGGGCGGTATCTCGGCGGAATAGCACTTTACGCCTTGTGTTATGAATATCAAAATCGCGGAGGCCCTTCCAGGCGTTGGACCTGGAAAAAGAGGGGCATTGCCTGTGGGCAAGACGATGTCCATACTCTCTGCGAAGCATTGGAGATACCACGCGGCACACTCTGCAATCACATTCTTCGCAACAAACGAGCGAATGCCCAGTTTGAGAAACGCAGGGAGGAATACCGCCTTCTGATCTGTGAGGTCTTTGCTGAATATCGGCAGGTACTTGGCGCTGAAAAGATTTGGATGATTCTCGCACGGCGCGGGCATCAGGTCGGCGCCAAATTTGGCGCTGACCTGATGCGGGAGATGGGGTTATCCAGAGTTTGAAACTGCGAGAACCGGAGGAGAAGAAAATACCCTCCGTCAGCAATTTTCAGCAGACAAGCAATCAAATCCGGGCCAGTGATGTGGCCTGTTTTAAGTATAGAGAATCGATATCTTTATATCTGCGTGATCTTGGAGCTATTTTCCCGTAAAGTGATCGCGCACAAAGTTTCCCGAAAAACAGCACGCAGCTCATTACGGCTACATTACAAAATGGCGTATGAGTTGCGTAAGCCAGAGACAGGATTCATTTTTCACAGTGACTGCGGATTTTGTTTGACTTTGCAAAAGGCCGATGGATTTCCGTAAGGAGCTGATGGCCGTGAGACACAGAGGTTCAGACTTAGAAAATCAGACTGCTTGCAGCCAGAATTTGAACTGTTCCCATTTTTATGTCACATTTTACTTTCGAATACCTTTCCTCAAAAAAGCTTGTGCTGCAAGGATTTCGCACATAAAACAGCCCTACCTAATCTGATAAGTCCTACAAACTTGTTCAGATTGGGTAGGGTCGTTTCTCTTATTCTATCAATCGAACTTAGGTGCGGAAACCTCGTTTCCAGCAAAGGTATTGGGGCCGGGATTGGAGAGGGAGAAATACATTTTCGCCGCCTTGGTCGTACCAAAATCCCGGTTGGAGCCACTGTCCTGCACCTCGTTGAAGGCATCCCGGAACATCTGGTTGTGAGCCTCCTCCCGGTTGAGCAGGAAGTCGATGGTTTCACGGACCTTCTTGTCGTCGATCTGGCGGTACAGGTATTCATAGACCACCTTGGCCCGCTGCTCAGAAGCGATGTTGCTGAGCAGGTCCGCACACAGATCGCCGGTCACGGTCACATAATCGCCGGTCCAGGAATAGCCGGAGGCATTGATTAAGCCGGGGTTCAGGCCCAAGATCACATGGCTCTGGATCTCGCCCGCCTTGACCTGATCTGCATCTACATCGTGGCCGTTGAGCAGATTAATGGTCTGGGCCACCATTTCCATGTGTCCCAGTTCCTCTGCTGCGATATCCAGAAACAGGTCCTTGATCTTCTGGTCCTTGATGCGGAAGCTCTGGGACAGATACTGCATAGCCGCTTTCAGCTCACCGTTGCCGCCTCCCAGCTGCTCCTGCAGCAATGCTGCATACTGGGGATTCGGCCGCTCCACGGCCACCGGATGGAATAACTGCTTTTCATGCTTAAACATATCTACCGCTCCTTTTTCGTGGTAATTCTTAGTTTGCTTGATATGCTCCGAAATATACCGGCAGAAAGCGGCTCAGGAGATGCTAGGCCGAATCAAGGAATAGGGCCATCAGTCGCGGAACTGCAGCTAGAGCAAACAATTTTACCGCGTACATTTACAAAGCAATCGATAAAACCGAGCGGTGAATCATTTTATCGCTGTTCAAAATGGGAAGCAATGATTAATAATCGGCAGCAGAAATCGGTGATAAACACAAAGATGAAAAAATGGGAATCTCTACCTCAGGGACCATGCTAAAACCGGAGCTTCCGCCATTGTTGAGATATCGGTCAAAAACCTTTCCTGAGCGACGGAAAAGGTAAGATCTGTCGGATCATTCGCTGTGCCTATGCTTGTCCACAGTTCAGCAAACTGCTTCAGGAATACGAAGCAGGCGGCAAAGATGCTGTGGATGATAAAATCATCCACACGCTTCGCAAAAGATTCCCCACAGCTAAAATCATGCCCGACCTCCTTGTAGAAGCCCAACACAGTACGGTCCGGATCTTTGAAGTTATGAAGGCAATCACGGAAAAGAAGGATAAGCCGTGAATGCAATCGCAGAATTTCTAAGAGAGGAAAGAGTAACCTTTTCCGTAATACCACAGCCAGATGCCTTTGCGTGAAGGTGTTGACATGGGCAAACGGGAATGTGAAATGCTGCGCAGTGCGCTGGCCTCTACCCGTTATGAATACCCCCGCCCAAACTGAACAGATATCTGTCACCGTTCAGTTTGGGTGGGGGTATTCAAGGAGCGCCGGGTATGGGCGGCCGCCTTTGTCCGCTTATCTCTCCGCTTGGACAGCCATGCCTCTGTCTCATCAAACATGCGTCTCAACCGGTTCATCAGTTCCTCTCCCAGCCGCTCCGAGAACGCCCCACAGAGTTTCTTCCTGCTCAGATGTGCCTGTTCCAGAAGCCAGTCCAGTTTCTGGTTCAACTCGTCTCTTTCCGCTTTCAGACACTCATATTCCGCCCGTGAAATGGTTACCATCTCCAGGGGTGCTTGTCCCGTGATTTCTTCCGTTTTTCATGGGTGAATTATGCTATATTGGGGCCAAAGCGTTCAAAACCTCCAGTGCTTTCAGCCGTTTCCTACCCCAATTATATGTAGGCCACTCCCCGGGCGGCGAACCTTTGACCGCTCCATTTTCAACCCCTCCATCAGCCAGCGGTATCGCTGCGGCGTCAACCGCCGTACCTCCTTTTCGTTTTGCGGCCGTTGGTATGCGCCTGTTCCAGCCGCTTATAGCTTATACAGCAGGATGCATCCATCCCGGTCCCTGCAGAACTCCCTGATGCAGTCCAGCCGTCTGCCGCAGAGCAGAAACAGCGTATTGGTGAACGGGTCCGGTTTAAACCGTTGCTGCACCATGGCCGCCACCCCATCGATTCCTTTCCGCAGATCCGTATAGCTGCAGGCGAGATATATACCTTGTCTGCTCTGGTGAAGTTACGCAGCATGATTTCAGTACCTGGCAAATCGTCCACACTGCAGCCGTGTCCGCACCTGAATAGATGCCTGCTTTCCCTTTTCCGTTCCGGATGCTTGCAACCACTCCACCCCCTCTCTCCCGCTCAGGCAGCAATGGGAGTTCTACTTCGCCTTATCCGTCCCTACCTTTGACAGTTACATCACCTATACCGTGATGTACGATGCGGAGGGAAATGATCTGTCCACCATGGCAGGCATCTGGACGTCGGCATCATTGATACGAGGGCTCTGCGGCCCGAACTGACACGCGGCGATACCCAGTCCATGCCCAAAAAGGGGAACGGGCCAACCTTGCGGATGGCCCGTTCCCCTTTTTCAGGAAATTTGGAGGAAAAGAAGTATATCTATATGAATTTTATTGCGGATGTACTGTGAATACATCTCCGTCAAATGTAATATGTACAACATCCGCATTTTTCAGAGCGACCGCTTTCTCAGAGGAACCGAGGGCTTCTGCAAGCAGTTGGACGGCCAATTCCGAAGACACTACCAGAACATTGCCGCCGCCGTGGCTGTAAGTTTCCTCACAGATTGTCTGGAGGGCGCCCGTGAGACGCTGGCGGGCGCTTTCATAGTTTTCTGTCATACCGGTCTTGTCTGCGGCTGCATATGCGGCGAGACGGGCATGGGCAGTGGGCTCTTCCCCTGCCAAAGCATCCGCAACCGCACGCAATTCTCCGTCAAAATAGCCGCAGCCCACCCCACGCAGATCCATGTTCTGATTGACCATGAGATCGGGATTTACCGCGCTGTTTTCCACGATGATCCGTGCGGTATGGATATCCTTGAATTGATCGCTGGCATACACGGCCGCAAACTCCAGATTCCCCAGTGCCTTTCCAAGTTCCGCAGCCTGTGCCTGACCGTTCTCTGTCAGTGCAGTATCCAGCTGCCCATTCAAACGCATAGCGGCATCTGCCGCGGTTTCGGCATGAACGGTTAGATAAATCTCCACCGGATCAGGAGATTCCATTTTTTCCTGGGCTTTCTGTGCATAGCTCAGATCATTAAAATCCAAAACGGTGTATGTATGGTCTTTGTACTCAATCAGGACAATACTGGAGTTGTCCAGCGGCTCCAGTTCCTGCTCCTGCATAATCTCTGCTGCGATCATGCTGTTGATTCCACCGTGGGCCACCATCAAGATATTTCCGCCGCCGTTTTGGGCCCTTTCCTCACAGATCCTCTGGAAACTTTCAAAGGCCCGGTCTTTCATCTGCTCATAACTCTCGGCCAGTCCCTCCGGATCCTTTTCATGGAACTGGTTTGTGAATTCCTCAGTTGTCACACCGCTGAACTGCATACCCTCGTCCGTCATCAGTTCGGCATAACTCATCGGCTCATAGGAGCCGCCATCGACCTCTTTCAGGTCTTCGACAGGTATGATCTCCAGATCTCTGGATGTCTGACTCTGGGAGAGGATGATGCGCGCAGTTTCCTGGGTGCGGCCCAGCGTACTGGCATAGGCGGCTTCAAACTTGACGCCGGAGAGCCCCAGGCCCACGGCATATGCTACCTTGCGACCTTCCTCTGTAAGCGGCGTGTTGCCGCGGCCGCTGACAAAGCGGCCGGTCTGATTCGTCAAAGTCTGCCCGTGACGGGTGAGATAGACGTATACCGGCGCCTCTTCCACAGCCCCATCCTGAACGGGCTCCTGCACAGGAGCTGTGTCGGGGGGCTGCTGGGAACAGGCGGACAGCAGCACACAGGCCAGACAGAATATACTAAATGTCTTAAACAGACGTTTCATGGCAACAAGCCTCCTTACTTGCCCTGATAGCCCAGATCGTTTACCTTTTTAGGGATGGAAAAGGATTCAGAGATGTCGTGCAACGGAGCCCACACTTGGTTGAAGAAGGGGCTGCGGGCGGCGACGGCTCCATAATTCCAAGCATTGCGCTCGCACTCCGGGCACCAGTGCCCTCCCTTTAATATCAGGTTCGGACTGGCCTCAAATTCGTGTCCGAACGCGCAACGCCAGCGCACGGGCCTGTAGAAATCACCGGCGGTATAATCGAGGCAGGCACCGCCACGGAACTCCGCGGCTTCCTTCATGTCGTTCAGCCCCAGCTGCTCCAGTGGCTTGCTCTCATCATAGCCGTGGTTCAGATAGACCGGTGTGCGGCTGGGCTCGGGGAATTCCACCTCATCCCAGCTTTTTGGCTGTGCCAAGGCTGCCGCCCGGCTTCCAAAAAAGGCGCGCACCCAGTCATCGTGTCCCTCTTCCAGCATCCACAGCGTTCCCATCTCCTGATGGGCAATCTGCTCGTGCATGGCCTTCATCCGCTCCTTTGTAGGCAGGGCCGCAGCATCCCCGTTTGCAATCATCGTCTCCATGGCCTGCCACGCGCCAGCGATATACTGCTGATAGGTCATCACACGGAACCTCAGGATATCATTGAGTGCGTCTGAGTCCGTATACCACTGGCCATGGAAATTGAATCGGGCAAACCATCGGGGCTCAAATACATCCTTGAATCCAAAGCCAAAGGGTTTCAGCATATCATCAAAGTATTGTATATAGTTCAGCCGAAAGCTCTCGCCGCCGCCAATGTTGTAAATGCCCCGCCAGAACTTCTCCGGGACCCAATCCTCACATACGTTTGCCAGGAGGAGCCCAGACTCGATGGAAGTCACCCATTCCAAAAGATTCTGCGGCGGCTGATGGAAAATGATCGGTTCCCGGGCTGCCGACTCCTTGGAGGGCATAATTCCTGTTTGACGCAGACTCACCCAATGCTTGAGCCCGGACTCAATGACCGCTCTCTCGGCGGCGATTTTAGAGACTGCGTAATAGTCAAATGCAGATCCCTTGATGGGATCTCCGCAACGCCCCCAGTGGATAGGGGGCAGACGGCAGCCGGTCTCTGCCACTGTTCCGATATAGACCAGTTTGATCGCATCCGGATCTGGTTGTGCCTTGATCGCCCGGATGATATTCATAGTCGATCCAAGGTTGACCTCAAGACTGCGCTGCGGCAGTTTATCGGCTTCGGGAGAAACGAACGCCCCCACATGCAACACATAATCCGCGCCTGTCACACAGCGCAGGATATCGTCGTAGCAGCAGAGGTCCCCCCAGACAATCTCCAACGCAGCGTCATGTTCATAGCGGGACATAAATGCTTTGTTCTTAGCGGAAGGCCGGACCAAAACGCGAAGGTTGAAGCGGTCGGACCGGGATAGGATCTGCTTGAGGCCCTCCTCTCCCATGGTGCCAGTGGCACCAGTAAGAAATATGATTTTTTTACTTAACATGCTTGTTCAGCCTCCTTACCTTACTTACTGCCCTTTTTGACAATATCCTCCTTTCAATTTTTGAAAGGAGGATATTGTCATGTTTACTCTGCGCGATAACACACATGGTACCGGGCAATTTTGCCATCTTTTTCTTCCAGCAGCTCGCCGCGGCAGGGTATCTCAATACCGGGGTAGCAGATGATGTAATCCAGAACATTGCCGTTGAGCGAGACCGGCTTGGCACTCATGGGCATTGAGTGGAAATACATATTGAAAATCATGTCCACGCCCTCTTTTCCTCTGACAAACATAGGGTCCATGCCTGCACAGGTAGGAGCGGTGTCATAGAAGATGCAATCGTCAGCGAACAGTTCAGCAAACAGTTTGGAGTCGTTTTTATTGAAGACTTCCGCATAATTGGTCAGTGGATTCATAGTTGGATTCCTCCTTCAATTTTTATCACAATCCCTCGGTGCGCAGGAAGCCGTCCGTTCCGCCGTCGGCAAAAATGATAGCACCGCATATCGCCACAGACTCTGGACTCAGCAGAAACAGAGCAACCTTGGCAATATCATCAGCAGGCAGGAACTTGCCGGTGTTATACAGCATGGGGATAGGGTAGTTAATCATGTTGGCAGAGAAATCCGGGTCAGCCACACCCTGATCCATCAGCTCAGTCTGCGTAGCGCCGGGAGCGATGGTGTTCATGCGGACGCCGCGAGCTGCCCAAGAACCGGACCAGCGGCGTACCCAGCGGGCGATAGCATTCTTGGATGCCTGATACGCCTGATATTTGGCAGGTCCCTCCAGTGTTTTACCATAGGCAACCGCTGCGTCCTCATCGTTTTGGTTCAACATGATGTCCACCAGTTCGGTGTTCAGCTGGGGCAGCGTGGCGGAGTTTGAGGACACCACCAAGATGACGCCCTTCTTTTTCTCCACCAGCGGATAGGCGCCTTCTGTCATTTCTCTGGCAGCAAAATAGTTAATGCTGACGATGACATCCGCAGGCTGGGTGGGGCCAACGCCGGAGCAGGACACGAAGCCATCCAGTCCATCTGGCGCCGCAGCATACAGCGCCTCCAGTACCCGTCCCCGCTCTGCTTTCATCGCCAGATCTGCGGAGATGTTGACGTCCGCAGCGTCTTCAGCAGCGGCCCTTCTGGAAATGTTGATGACATAGTGTCCCTGAGCCTTCAGCTGTCTGCCGATTGCCGCGCCGATGCCGGATGATGCTCCGGTGATTGCGTAAATTCCCATATTGATGAGACCTCCTTCATTTTTATCACTTCGCACCTTCAGAATGCGAAGGGGAAAACAAATCAAATAGAGAGGGCGGCCCGATAGGCTTCATGGATAGCGTTTAGAGCCAGCCGCGGCGCCGCCAGTGCGTCGCCCACCACATAGCAGGGAATCCCTGCTTCAGCGCAGGTATCCTGTAGATCCTGAGAGGGAACCGGCTTGGACCCAATCGCCATGACCACAAGATCTGCCGCAAGCATCCGTTCCTTCCCATCCTGCTCCACGATAACTTCGTCCGCCCGGATTTCTTTGCAGGTGGTATTTACCAGGACCTGGATATCTTCCTGCGCCATTGCCATATGTGTGCCGATTTTCCGCAATTGTCCCAGCTCACCCAAAACTGAGTCTTTCATCTCTACGACCGTCACGCTGGAACCCTTCCCAGCCAGAAATTCAGCCACTTCCATGCCAACCAGTCCGCCGCCGATCACCACGGCCTTGCCCGCGGACACATCTTTCTGGGCCAGAAGTTTATGAGACTCCACGACACAACCGCTGTCAGCACCCGGGATATTGGGGATAATCGGCTTGGAGCCGATGGCAATGATGACGGCGTCCGGTTTTTCTGCCGCAATGAGTGCGGGTGTCACCGGCGTGTTGGTTCGGATCTCCACGCCCAAGTCACGGATGTTTTCTGCCGCCATGTACGCCGCCCGTTGGAAATCGCCTTTCCGGGGCGCGGCACCGGCCAGCACAAATTGTCCGCCCAGAGTGTCTCCGGCTTCGCAGAGGATTGGATGATGTCCGCGCTTGTATAGGGCATCTGCAGCCTCAATCCCCGCGATGCCGCCTCCGGCGATTAGGACTTTCTTGGCCTGAGGGGCCGGACGCAGAGCCATGGTCTCTTCCTCCAGAACAGCGGGATTGCGCAGGCAGGTAATGTGTTCCAGCGAGGGATCTTCCAGGCAGCGGCAGAAATAGTCATAGCAGCCCTGGTCGCAGCCGATGCAGTATTTGATAGAGTTCAGCTTTCCGGCCTTAGCCTTGTTGCAGAATTCGGGATCCGCCAACTGGGCGCGGGCCATGACCACAAGGTCCGCCTTGTCCTGCATCAGGATATCCTCGGCCATCTCCGGCGTGTTAATCCTCCCGCAGGGCATCGTCAGCAGACCGGTCTCCCGGCGGATACGTGCGGCAGGCTCCACGTTGAAGCCGTGGGGAATGTCCACAGGTGCAACTTCATATACGGTAGCTGCAGTCAGAATGTTGCCCCGGGAGATATTCAGCACATCCACACCAGCGTCTCCGGCGCACTTGCAGAAATCAATGACCTCTTCAATGGTCAGGCCGCCTTCCAGCATATCATCCTGGCAGTCTATCCGCATGAACAGGGGCATCCCCTCCGGCATATTGGCCCGAATCGCCTGAATACAGGCCAAAGGAAACTTTTTGCGGTTTTCAAAGCTGCCACCCCATCCGTCTGTGCGCCGGTTGATCCCGCCAGAAAGGAAAGAATGCGGCAGATAGTTGTGTGCACAATGGAACTCAATGACGTCGATCCCGGCTTCTACGACGCGGCGGGCCGCTTGGCCGAACGCTTCAATAACGGATTGAATGCGCTCCTCTGTAATGCCGGGAACTGTATATTCCGGAGAGAGCGGCATATCTGAGGGAAGCAAAATCTGCGCCTGTGGGTCGCTTGCTACGGCGAGGCCGCCTTGCCACAGCTGAACAGCGACACGACCGCCAGCAGCGTGAACTGCGCTGCACAGCTTTTTCATTCCGGGAATATATCGATCATCGGCGATGGAGAGGAAGCCAGTAGGGGCGCTTGCGGCATCCACAGAGCAAACCTCAATGGTATTCAGCCCACAGCCGCCCTTGGCTCGGGCCACATGGTAGGCAATCAGTTTGTCTGTCACCATGCGCCCGTCTTCGCTGGCCGCACTCTCATGGGTGCCCATGGCGGACATCACCACCCGGTTGCGCAGCTCCAACTCCCGGATCTTGATGGGAGAAAATAGTTTCTCGAATGACATTTTTCTGCCTCCTCAACAGCTGTTCCTGACAATTGCGCATACTAGATCCGCTCTGTCTACCGTCTCTGCTCTGTGGGAGACAAAGGGATATATTCTGTGCAATTATCATAAGTGAACTCAAATTTTATCTTGTCTGTATATTTATTATAACAGCAAAAGAGGCTGCAAAGATTTGAAAGAAATCACAAGTTACTTGCAGCGATCCTTTTAAAAAAACAGATTCCTCACAGGAGAATCGGAACGGTTCTTGTAGATTTGCTCTGTTCTTCCTGGCGTATTTCCAAAATATACTTCAAGGTCTGTGTGCAAAAAAATCCGAAATGCTCCCGCTTTTTTACAAAAAGAATATATGTATTGAGCTCGGAGTAGGTAAGCTGTATAATCTTCTCAAAAAGGAAGAACGGAGGATGCCGATGGAACAGATCGTGAGAATGCTGGAGAAGCCGCAGCGGTATTTTACAGCCCACGCCTCTTGGTACGGTGTGGTTCAGACCTATACCGTCTCAGAAATAACACCGTTCTTTTGGGAAGACGAGTGTGTGATGTTCTACGTTCGCTCTGGTTCAGGCTTTCTACGAGTGAACCAGACCTTATACCCATTAAGCCAAGGCTGTTTTTGCAGTATGCACCAATTTCATGTGTTCCGGTTTGAAGCGTCTTCAGAGGAGCCTCTGTGCATGGAAGTGCTCATCTATCCCTACCCGGAGATGGCCTACTTTGTCACAAGCTTTGCCGAAGATGATTTGGCTTTTGGGGAATCTACAGTGGTTCTGCCTGCCTGTCAGGTGGATCGTGAGCTAGTCGAGCAACTTTTAAGCCTCTATCGAGAGGAAGCCCAGTGCGCAGACGAGGACAGTCGGCTGATCCGGCTATGCATCTCAGATCAGCTGCGGCTTCTGTATGGAACTGCTGTCTCCGTGGCTCCGCTTTTCCCAATGCCCCTGTGTGGTCAGATTTTCCTTTATATAGGGCAGCACAGCCTGAAGGCACTGACGCCTGCCTCTGTGGCAGAGTCTTTTCACATTTCCACACTCCAGCTGAACCGAGAATTGCGCCGGGTTTGTCTGGAGGGGTTTAACGCTGTGCTGCGTCATGCACAGGTATGCAATGCATGCGCTTGCCTGCTGCGCAGCAATGTTACTGGAACCATGATGGCAAAATTTGCAGGGTTCAAGAGTGAAAGTGCACTATATCGGGACTTTTTGAGGTTGCGGGGAGCAACTCCGCAGCAGTACCGTGAAAAAATGCTGCTGAATAGAACCCAGGCCCAGGGGCTGATCAATGACCAGCTCTCAGAGATCCAAGTCTATGTGATGGAGAATTTTCGATCTTCGGTCACATGTGATGCCTGTGCGCAGAAATTATTCCTGACCAAGAGTATCATCAACCGCCTATTGAGCGAAAAATATGGCCCGGATATTACATTCCATAAATATGTCAACCGTATTCGTCTGCAGTTTGCAACGGGGCTACTAGCTTCCAGCGACTTGCCGATATGTGATGTTGCTATGGAATCCGGATTCAACTCTGTGCATACATTCATTCGCTTATTTAAGTTGGAGTGTGGTGAGACTCCTGCGCAATATCGGGAGAGAAAGAAGAGGGATTACGCATGATTCTGGAAGGCGGGAATATATACAATCACAGTGGCTTGAGCCGGAATTGGCTGCATCAGGACATGCTTCCCGGCAATGTTCAAATGCGCCGCCAGGTTGTATACAATGCCACTGGCTATCATTATCAGGAAGGCTGTCAGTTTATTTTGGTAGACCATGGAGGCGGGTGCCTCATAGTCAATGGGGATGCCTATTCCCTGGAGGCCGGGAGTTGCTGCCTTTTGTTTGTTCACCACTTTTACAGTATTAAACCCTCGCAGTCCGTTCCGCTCACACTTCTTTCTTGCCTATTTTCCTACAGCACATATACCTTTTTAACTACCATTTCACAATTTGATTTTCTTTCTATTGATGTTCCGTCGCCACCGAACTTTGCGAATTTTTCTCCGCAGGAGATGGTACATATCCAGCGGATCGTTGCCGCACTTTCCAAGCCGGGAATTGGTGCCAACGGAAAAAGCATTCCCTTCCTGCTGGAATGGTTGACCAGGCTTCATCGGCAGATTGGTCTTAATAAATATCATTCAACTTAAATACCACAAAGGCTGGGAATTACTAAAACCAAAAGCTTATGATGCCATACCCCACGGCCCGGTCAGAATCCGGGCTAGCCGGGAGGCGTTCGAGCGCTCCAATGAAGAGGAATGAATGTGGAACGGAGGAGGACCTGCTGCCCTATTATGCTCTGTTCGGCCTGCCCCGCAAGCTCCGGACGCTGGAAAAGACGCTTGAGAGTATCCCCAAAGCTGGTCGCAGGATACCAGGATGGGCTACTTTTGTGATGCCTGGCTCCTGCTCACCCAAGTCGCCGGGGCACAGGAAACGGTCTGACTTGTCCTATCCGAGCAGTTCCCGCTCTACCGGTCGGATGGGGCGTACGACCCCACAGAGCTGGCGGACTGGTTCCACCAGCAGGCACCGGACATCGCATACCGCTTTGACCAGCGCAACGGCTATCCTGCTCATCAAAAGAAGATAGAGACAGCTTGGGCCGGGACACAGGAGATGGCGAACCAGAGCAATTAGATGAACCTGGCCGGTTGTCAAATTCAGAACACCTACCTAAGAGACAAGCAAGATGGCCTCCTTAAACCGGAGGCCATCTTGCTTGTCTCTTTTCAAAAAAACCTGCACTCAGTCAAACCATTTTTGTTCCAGAAGAAAAGTGAATTGGTGTTTAAGAAAGATTCGGGAATTGTAAAGATACCTCCGCGGCAATCAGGTAAACTGAACACACTATCTGAATGGAGGGATTTTAATATGAATATCCGAATTTTGAGTACAGAACAGATCACCGCTTATGACACTTATCTGCGCATAGAAGAGCGGGCCGCTGGCACCCGGGAGAAGTATCTGCGGGATGTGCAGGCTTTTGTCTGCTGGCTGAATGGAGCCGCCGTGACCAAAGAGGCTGTGACTAGCTGGAAGGAGCGGCTGCTGGCCGAGCACCGGGCGCCTTCCACAGTAAACGCGGCCTTGTCCGCCCTCAACGGCCTGTTCCGTTTTCTTGGCTGGGAGGACTGCCGGACGCGGTTTGTCAGGGTGCAGCGGCGGCTGTTTCGGGACCCGGCCCGTGAACTGACCCGCCCGGACTATGACCGGCTGATCGCCGCAGCGCGGGAATTGGGCAGGGACCGGCTGGCGCTGGTGATGGAAGCCATTTGCTCCACCGGCGTCCGGGTAAGCGAGATCCGCTATCTCACCGTGGAAGCCGTTCAGCGGGGCCGGGCGGAAATTTCTCTGAAAGGGAAAGTCCGTACCATTCTTATTCCCACCAAGCTGGCCCGGAAACTCTTGAAGTACGCCAAGAAAAATAAAACCGTTTCCGGCGAGATCTTTCTCACAGGAAACGGCAAAAGCCTTTCAAGGCGGCAGATATGGGCAGAAATGAAGCGGCTGTGCGTCCATGCGGGCGTGGAACCCTCCAAGGTGTTCCCTCACAACCTGCGCCATTGTTTTGCCACGGCCTACTACCGGGCCTACCGGGATATCGCAAAACTGGCGGACGTACTGGGGCATAGTTCCATCGAAACAACCCGCATCTATCTCCTAACCTCCGGGGCAGAGCACCAGCGGCAGCTCGACCGTCTGGGGCTGGTGTCATAGGCGGAGTTAACATTCCGCCCCAAACAAAACGGTTTTTCTACCTGCGGGACTATATACATAAAGAAATTATACCATTTCTATTCTCGAAAAGCAAGGAACTTCCTAACTTCCGGGCATGGAAAAGCAAGCCGCAAAAGGAGATTTTTTGCGGCTTGGTTTTGTGCGCCTCCTGCTCTCCTTTTATTGGGAGCAGGGGGCTTTATTTTTTGTGCTTGGTCCTTCTGCTGGGCACTTGTGCGCTAAAACTGTGGTCAGAATGTTAATTCAGTTTTCGCCGGGTATATCCCGGCGTTTGTGCTATCTGTGCGGAATGTTAATTCTGACGCTGCGAGGTGATAGATGTGCCATTGGAAAAGAGCCAGGAAAGGCCGAGCCTTTCCGAGAATACGGAACGCCTCAGCAGGCCGGGACTGCGCCTGACAGACGAGCTGGAACTGCGTTTTCTGGAAAACCTGCGGGAGCATGGGCGGACAAAGGGGACAATCAGCACCTACCGCCGCAACCTCTCCAAGCTGCGGAAATACCTGCCGGAGGACAGCAATCTGGACCCCGCCTTTCTCTCCAGCTGGCAGTCGGAACTGTTGGAGCAGGGCTATTCCCCCGGCACCGTAAATAGCTGCACGGCCACAGTCAACGGTCTTTTGGAGTTTGCCGGACGGCGGGATCTCCAGGCGGGTCAGATCCCTATAAACGGGGAAGTGTCTTCGCCGGAGCTGACCCGGAATGAATATCTCCGGTTGCTCCAGGCGGCGAAACTCCTGAAGAAACGCCAGACTTATCTGCTGGTGCTGCTGTTTGGCACAATGGACCTGCCGCTTCGCTCCCTGTCCCGTGTGACTGTGGAGGCCGTACAGGAAGGATGGGTGTTTGCTCCACGGCGGTTGCGTGTCCCGCCCTGCCTGCGCGCGGAGCTGCTGGCCTATGCCGGGGAGCGGGGGATCGGGAGCGGCCCGGTGTTCTGCACCCGGTACGGTAAGCTGATGGACCGTGGAAATATTAACGTCCGCATCCAATCGCTGGCCCGCGACGCGCGGGTATCGGCGGAAAAATGTAACCCCCGGTGCCTGCGAAAATTATGTACTGCCACGCAAGAGAGCATCCGGGCCAATCTGGAGCTGCTGGCCGAGCAGACGTATGACCGCCTGCTGGAAAAGGAGTCTTTGACTGCAGGTTGGAGCGACTGCTACAAGGGAGGTGAGGAGTTATGAACGGTGGAATTCCTTTGGCGGGGGCGTTTCAATGCCTGGCCAGGCAGCCGCCGGAGGCCGGATAGAGGCATTATGGAGGGAATTGAAGCTCCATAGGAAAAACACCGATTTTTGCAGACCGCGGCTGTGTGCCAAATCCAGGTCTGTGCAAGGAGGAAGATACCATGAAAAGGCGACTGTTGGCAATGGTCCTTTCGCTGGCTATGCTGATGGGGCTGCTCCCCACGGCTGCGCTGGCGGCGGGCAGCGGGGGGCCTTCTGGCGGTGCCCCGTATCAGGATCTGGGCCAGAGAGAGGAAGGGGCGGTGTCTGCGGCCAAGTTTACCATCTACAAGGATGGCGTGAAAGGCGACTCCCCTAAAGAAAATGTGCAGGCTGGTCAGTTGAGCGAAACCGCGCCCGATCTGACCGGGGAAAACCTTTACTTCGATCACGCCGAGGTGAACGGGAAGCGCGTGTATGAAGCGGGCACTCTGACGGGGCAGGATATCACCTACTACGGCTCCATCAGCGGGGCACTGTCCATTCTGGGCGAGAGCGAAACCATTGACCTTTACTATGTCTCCAAGTATCCGGTAACGTATCATGTGACCGGCGCGGAGAAGACCGCCGGGGACGATCTGGTGAAGAAGGGTGACTCCCTGACCTTTCGGGCAATGCCGTCGGCCAAGGGACAACGACTGGTCGTAAAGGCAGGAGATACTGACATTTCCAACACCGGTACAGTCTTTGGCCAGGACACCGGTGAAATGCTCTTTACGGTGGATAACGTACAGAACGAACTGACTATTACGATCACCGAGACAGCTGCAACATCATATACCTTTTCATATAATACAACTGACGGCGCATTCCGCAATGGCCGCATTACCAGCGGTAACAATAATCAGAGCATAACGCCGGGCGGAACGATCACTTTTAGAATTGAGTCAACAGCGGGCAGCCTGTTAAATCGGTACACATTGAATATGCTGGTCATCAACGGCCACGAGGTTCAGACTCCTGGCACAGAGACCGGCGAGGGTGCTTATGTAGAGTCTACCCTTCCAAGCGGCGAAACAGTACGGATAACTCTGGTGCAGGAGGACACTACAGCAGCTCCAATTCATTATCAGAATGATTATGAGGTTACGATATCCGATGTGTACACTGACCTCTATATCAGCGAAGGTAATTTTAAGCGCACAGACAGAAACGAGGTCATCATCAAGGAACTGTCCGGCATAGGAAATATTGTGGGCTGGGACGATGGCGCTGAGGAATATGTTCCGGGAAGCGTAAACCATGTGTATCTCCAGACGGGCAGAACCGGCAACGAGTTCTACTTCAATCTCAAGCCAGGCTATGAAAAACCGCAGCTTACCGTCAAGGTCAACGGTCAGGTAAGCGAAGCGGAGATGAATTTTGAAAAGAATATCGGAAATCTGCACGACGGGAGAGAACCGAGCTATACGCAGGAGCAATATCAGTACCGCTTTGATCTTCCCAATGGCTTGGGAGACAACATAGAGCTTTTCCTGACCGCGACTCCCATCACCTATTCGGTGGAATACCGGAATGATAGGAATAACAACGACCTGATTGGCGAACCAGAGACGGGCTTCACAGTGGTGGAGGGCAACAAGGATACCATCACCATCACCAGCCGGACACCTTATGAGACGGTAAAGGGGTATTCGCCGGATGGCTACGTTGTAAGAGGAACCAGTGCCCCAGTGTATCACGCCGGCGATATTGTAGATGTAAAAGATGTAGCCGCCGATGCCGCTGGGACCACCATCATCTTTGTACCACACTGGGTTCCTGTGAATGAAGTGAACGAGCGGAATATCACCATCAACCTGTACATCGAAGACCCGACCGACATCAACGGCAGTGACATTCCGGCGGCGAACTACCTGCGCACGGTGGCGGAGGGCGACGCCCTGTTCAGACCGAACGAGGAACGTGGCCGGGAGCATATCCGAGAGTATATTAGCAGCTCTGATGAGCCGTGGAAAGACACTTATAACGATGAGGACTTTGTGCTGCGAGAGGGTGGAGAGATCCAAGTCGTTAAGGAATCGGTTAGCTCCTTAGATTTCCACTTTGATGTGAAAAAGGGCAACCTGACGGTGAAATTCCAGTGGGGTGCGGGTGAGCAGCCCGACACCGCGGTGCCTGCTCTGCCAGAGAATATCACAGAGCAAATTGCCATCAAGCAGGCATTTTCTGTGGATGTGAGTGAGTCCATACCGGAGGGCTATACTGCTTCTACGACAACCGTTGCGGGGACGATGATCGAAGCGGGTGTGGAGAAAACCGTTTACCTGTACAAGGATGCGGACAATGACAATAAGCCGGACAACCACACCATCACCCTGACGTTTAATGCCGGTGAAAACGGAATCATTGATCCTAATAATCTGACATCCGGCGGAGCACTGTCAGAGGATCAAAAGACCCTGACCTACAAGCTGGTAAAACCAGTGGAAGGCGAACTGGAGGGCGACAAGTATCCGCAGATCCCGCAGGTCAACGCAACGGCGGACAGTATGGTCTGGACGGGCTGGTTCAACAATAAAAATGAATCCAGCCGCTACGCCGACTATGCGAACCAACCCGTCGGTGCGGACGCGGCAGATCTCACCTTTGATGCGCATTACGACGCTGCCGAAGGCCATAAAGAAGTTGCCATCCGCTATTACACCGAGCAGGAGAGCGGAGAGTTTGGCCTCGCCCGTACCCTTACCAGTTACCGGAAACCCGGCGAAACTGTTACATACGGCCGCCCTGCCCGTAACGGCTATGTGACTTCCAATGAGGGGACATCCGGCAGCCTGACCGTGACCGAGGATGGACCAAATACCGCCGATGTCTATTATTATCTTGACACGGACAACAACGACAAGCCGGATACCTACACGGTGACGCTGACCTTCCGGGGCACCGGCTATGGCAGTTGGGATATTGAGGACACCATGTGGGAGCAGATGGAGGCAGGAAAGGATTACATCTATGACACGGACTCCCGTGCTCTGAAAGTATTCCTTGTAAAAGCAAACGAAGCAGGCTTTGAGGCGGAGACCTATCCCGAGGCCCCCAAAGTAATTCCCGAAGATACCTACCTGTTTGACTCCTGGCAGGATGACAGCAAGCACGCCTATGGCTCCGGCACGGAGGGCGACGGCATCACCGTTGGAAGTTCCGTGGGGGCGGAAGACGCCAACAAGAGCTACACGTCGGTCTACAACGAGGATAAGAACAACGACGAAAAGCCCGACGACGAGCAGTACATTACGATCACCTTCCGGGCTGGGGAGCACGGGACGTTTGCCGATAGCGAAAAGACAGTGACTTATGATAAGCTGCTGCCGGGCTACAGCTCTTATCCGGAGGCCCCTGCCGTGACAGCAAGCACGGGCTGGCAGTTTGCGGGCTGGAGTCCGGAATACGATAAGAGCGGAACAATAGAAGCGACTGTACAGGAAAGCCAAATGTACACGGCGACTTATCGCGGGCAAGGCACGCTGACCTATGGCGGCAACGCACAGAGCGGCGGAGAGGTTTTCGACCTGCCGGATGAGCAGACCGTTTGGGAAGGAACCACCGTGGAGCTAAGCGGCCAAACGCCAACCCACACCCCCGTCAACGAAACATCCGTTGTATTCATCGGCTGGTCCAGAACGAAAACCGGCCAAATCTATGGCGAGGAGGATCAGGAAGCGTTTGAGAAGATCGCGTTGTTGCCTGGCAGGGTTTACATCGACAGCACGGCTTTGACGATCTACGCCGTATGGGGCTATGATACTGATGGCAACCAGAAGCCGGATGTGACGGAACCCACGGAAAAGCCCAACCTGATCAATGTCGTACCGCCTGCGGCAATCACCGTGGAAAACGGCACCGCCATTGAGGAGATGGGGCTTCCAACGCAGGTGACGATTCAGACCACGAAGGGCGATATGCAGGCTAATGTTACGTGGGATACTCAAAACACAAGCTATGATCCCAGCAAGGCAGAGGCGCAGACCTTCACCCTGAACGGCACGCTCACGCTGCCGGAGGGCGTCACGAACACGAACAGCATTCCCTTGATGACCACCATCAGCATCACCGTGAATGCCAAGGATGTGGAACCCGGCCCCGATCCTTCTGAGTCCTACACCCTGACCTACGATGCCAACGGCGGTTTCGGCGGGCCGGGGCAGGAGAAAGTAAGCGCGGATGAAGCGGAAAACTATCAACTGAACACCACCGACAAACCGACTCACAAGACGGCTGAAGATGGCACCATGATCATCTTCATCGGCTGGAGCGCTGAGCAGGACACTAAAATCTACGGCGCTTCCGATAAGGACGGCCCGAATACCATTGACAAGCTCACCCTGACTGCCAACGATGAAGTTTATGCCGTCTGGGGCTATGACGCCAACGAGAACGGCACGCCCGACGTGGAGGAAGACGGCAAGTACACCCTGGCCTATGACGGCAATGCCATCAACGACGGTGATCAAGTCGCTGGCGTCCCCGACGGCGGAGAAATCAAGTATGTTTCCGGGCAGGTCGCAGTTCTGGACACCGAAGAACCCACCTACACCTTGGCGCCAGCCACGGATGACTCCGCTGTGATTCCCAGCCCCACAGACGAGCCGGAGACAGAGACGCTCCCCAGTGGAGAGTCCGCAGGTGAGGAAGAGCCCACAGAGAGCGAACCTGCCGCAACCGATCCTGTTGAGGAATCCATCCCTACCGAGGAGAGCGCCCCCCCCGTAGAAACCACTCCCGCGCATGTGCCCGAGTTAGCCTCCATCGGCATGACGCGCCTCTCCTACCGCAGTGCGGGCGATGGCAGTGGCGACAGCGTGGTGTTCATCGGTTGGTCCCTCAACCAGCACAGACAGATTTTCAAGGGAACCGATACCGAAGCTTTCAAGTATGTACAAATCGTTCCCGCCGTGACCTTCGACGATGAAGACATCACCGTGTACGCTGTCTGGGGCTATGATTCCGACAACGATGGCACAGCCGACGTGCTGGGCGAGAATTATGTGATTCGCTCCTATGCCGGTCCCAACGGCAGCATCGATCCGAGCGGAGACACCACCGTTGCAGAGGGCGGCGACCAAGGCTTTACCTTTATTCCCGACTCCGGCTATGCGGTGGATAAGATCGTCATTGACGGTGACACGTATCTGAACGACGGCAACCTCAATCTGGCCGGCTATGATGCGGACAGCAAGACCTACACCTTCACCAATGTGCAGGCCGACCGCAGCATCGTCGTGACCTTCTCCGCCGATGCGGACAGCGACGGCGTTCCCGACAAGTACGATCCCGCGCCAAGCGAGAGATACACTGTCACCGCCAGAGTAAACGACGGTAACGGCACCATTACTCCCGTCAGCAAGACCGTTGACGCGGGCGATGATGTTGTATTCACCATTACCGCCTATGGAGGTTACGCACTAGACTACATCACTGTGGACGGCAAGGTGGTCTACTCCAACAATGATGCAGAAAATCCATTCAAGGATACCTGGACGCTCAAGAACGTGCAGGCAAACAGCGAAGTTGTGGCCTACTTTGGCGAGGATCAGAACGGCGACGACGTTCCCGATGCGCCGACCTACCTGACCGTCACGGCGCGGGCCGGTGAAAACGGCTCCATCAGCCCCAGCGGCACCTTGCTGGTGAAGCGAGGCGAGAGTCAGAGCTTCAGCATCACTGCAAGCTCCGACTACCATATCTCCGATGTGGCAGTAAACGGCGTAAGCGTGGGCGCGGTCAGCAGCTATGAGATGATAAGCATCTCCGAGAACATGACCATCACGGCCAGCTTCGCCCGCGACAGCAGCGGCGGCGGAAGTCACACCACCCGCTACACCATCACGGCCAGCGCCGGTAAGGGCGGAGAGATCAGCCCTGACGGAAGCGTTCGCGTGGTCCGTGGCAGCAGCAAAACCTTTACCATTACCCCGGATGCGGGCTATGTGATCGAGGATGTGCTGGTGGACGGCGAGAGCGTCGGCGCTGTGGATAAGTACACCTTTGAGAATGTGCGTGAAAAGCACACCATCGAGGCGGTCTTTGCCGAGCAGAACGGCGGTGTGGCAGACCCGGACGACACCGGCGTATCTGGCTGGCTGAACACCAAGGACCACAGTGCCTATCTCGGCGGTTATGGCGGCGGGTGGTTTGGGCCTGACGATAACATGACCCGCGCCCAGGTGGCGCAGATGTTCTATAACCTCCTGCTCAATAAGAATGTGCCCATCACGGTCAGCTTCTCCGACGTGGCCCCGGACGCATGGTATGCCGAGGCGGTCAATACCTTGGGCAGTCTGGGCATCGTCGCCGGTATCGGCAACGGGCAATTTGCCCCCGACCGGGCGATCACCCGTGCGGAGTTCACCGTGATCGCTATGCGCTTTGCAGAACTGGACACCAGTGGGGAGAACATCTTTACGGATGTATCCGAGAACGACTGGTTCTATGACTATGTGGTAGGCGCGATCAAGTATGGCTGGATCACCGGCTACTCCGATGGCCGCTTCGGTCCTTACGACACCATCACCCGCGCCCAGGTGACCACCATCGTCAACCGGATGCTGGACCGCAGTGCGGATGAAGCCTATGTGGACCGCCACGCAGATGAACTGGAACAGTTCACCGATGTGCCGGACACTCACTGGGCTTACTACGAGGTCGCAGAGGCCACCAATGCCCACGACTACGACCGCACCAGCGGCAGCGAAGACTGGACACAGCTCTGGTAAGCATACTGAACAGTACGGAGGAAAGGGACTTCGTTCCCTTTCCTCCGTATGCATAAATAAAATAAGGAGTTCTTTAAGCCGTAATATACTTAATTGCCGCATTGCCGCCTTTGCAGAAATGGAAGAAGGCGGCAATGCATCCCACTTCAATACCGCTCTGTTAAAACACAGCATCCCTCTGCCGGATGGGCCTGCTGAATCATTGGAGAAGCACATGACAAATCCGGAAACCTTTTGCGGTGTGCCGTAATACCCCATTTTTCTTGTAACTACTCATTCGTTTTATCCATTGCCGAGAAGTGCACTGCCGGACAATTGGCATTGGAACATCTTTTTAGATTCCGTTTATAATTTGCTGTCTTAACTTTTGGCTTTAGGCCCATGAAACACACGGGTTCTATTTTGTATCCCCCTTTCTTTCACGCAGGAGAGGATGCCTGTTGACATCCCCTCTTTTTTACTTCCCTCTTCCTCCTGTCTCCTTGGCAGGACGCAGTTCTGCACTGGAGGAAGAAAACTCAAGTACGAGACCTACCTCAAGCTTATCATCGCCACCGGGATGCGGCAGGGCGACTACTGCGCGATCTGCAAGGGGGTGACATCAACTGGCAAGAGCACATCTCATCGGTTCAGACAGCTGTTTCATGCGCACACTGTAGTACAATCCTTCTCCAATTCATGGCGTCCCCATGACAACGCTGTCGCCGAGCCATTCTCCGCCACACTAAAACAGGAAGAGCTTTACCGGAAGGATTATACCTCCGAGGCAGACTTCAAACAATGTCTTGCCTCCTGCATCGAGTACATCGAGCTTTACAGCACACAGCGGCCGCATCGCACGTTGAAAAACCGCATACCCTGTCGGGTGGAAGAGGCATTCATGAACAGCAAGTGAAGGGGAGCGGTGTGCTGACATATCAGGGGTTCGAATCTGGCCGATTACATGTTTTGTATTTTGATTTTGTCCTGTTTGTATTTTGCAGATGACACAAGGCAAGAACTATAGGAAATTCTGACCTCCTTGCAGTGCAAAAAGTTCAGGCATAAATTGCCCCTACCCAATCCAAACAATGACATGCATTTGTTCAGATCGGATAGGGGCATTCACGTTGGTGGAGGTGAGGGGAGTTGAACCCCTGTCCGAAAGCACTTTAACGGGACTTTCTCCGGGCGCAGACGGTTATTGCGGGAGTCTTTCTCCCTGTTCCCCTTCCGGATGGCAAGCCGTCACGCCGTCCGGTCAGGTGAGAGTCATCATGCGTGGGCGGGGCAACTCTTACCCGCCGCACGGACGCCACATCAACGACGCCTTCCCCGGCCTGTGGCCACTCCGGTTCAGACGGCCGCCTTTAATTAGGCAGCAATAGCAACTTGTCTGTTGTTATTTGATTTATAAATTGCCCGTTTTATGGCGGTCAGGCGCCGCCGCCCGCTGGTCCCGCCTCCATACCCCCGTCGAAACCGGTACACCCCCCTGTCGTCGGGACAGACTGTGCTCTACCCGCTCCCGGCTGCACCGAGAGCTCGCAATGCTCCGTTGTCCCTCCACTTCCCATCACAAACGCTTCACTGGTTTGTGATGGGAGCCTGCGATTCGCATCTCCATGCCGAGGGCCTTTCTGGGATATCTGGCAGGATACCAATGGAGATTGTAACACATCCCGCTGTCGGAATGTGTTACAATTCCATGACATTTCAGGTTTTGGTAAATTTTACCATCAGCTTCACCGGCGCGACTTTGGCCAGCAGCCGGTAGAATTTGTAGAACAGCCGCGGCGTGTACATAGTCCTGCCCGCCTTGGCGGCCCGCAGCGCGCCCGCCGCTACCCGCACCTGGTCGCAGTAAGGCAGGTACTCAAAGGCCGGGGAACGGCCAGTGATGCTGCCCACGTCCAGGAACTCCGTTTTCATGGGGCCGGGGCACACCGCCGTAACGGTAATGTCCCTTCGCTTCAGCTCTTCACTGAGGCCCACAGTGAAGGAGGACACATACGCCTTGCTAGCGCCGTACACCGTCATCCGGGGCGTGGGGCAGAAGGATGCGATGGAAGACGTGTTGAGGATGCGTCCCCCCGCCGGCATATAGGGAATGACCAGGTTCGTCATCGCCGTCATGGCCCTGACGTTCAGATCTACCATCCGGGTCTGGACAGCGGTCTCCGTCTCCCCCATCCGGCCCAGGTAACCGCAGCCGGCGTTGTTGATGAGGATCGCCACCTCCGGTTTCTCCGCCGCCAGTTTTTCCTGCAGGGTGGTAAAGGACATGGAATCGCACAGGTCCAAGGGAAGGCAGACCGTCTCCACCCCCACCATCTCCCGGGCGATCTCCTCCAGCCGGTCCTCCCGGCGGGCAATGAGCCAGCAGCACTCAATCTCCGGGAATATGTCCGTCAGCTGGCGGGCAAACTCCCGTCCCAGACCGGAGGACGCGCCGGTGATGATGGCCGTCTTCATTGGGCTCTCCCCCTCTCAGCGCTTTTCAGGCTCCGGATAGTCCACGCCCTGGGTGTCCACCCGAATGCTCTGAATGACCACCGGTGTCTTGGGCTTGTCGTTCCAGTCGGTGGGGACCTCCGAGATGCGGATGGCCTCCTCCACGTTTCCGGTCACCTGGCCGAAGGCGGCGTACTGCCCGTCCAGATGGGGCGCCGGGGCCACCATGATGAAGAACTGGCTGCCGGCGGAGTCCGGATGCATGGCCCGGGCCATGGACAGCACGCCGGTGGTGTGCTTCAGGTCGTTCTGGACAAAGCCGTTGCCGGAGAACTCGCCCCGGATGTCATAGCCGGGGCCGCCCATGCCGTTGCCGTCGGGGCAGCCGCCCTGGATCATGAAGCCGGGGATGACCCGGTGGAAGATCAGGCCGTCATAAAAGCCCTTGTTGGCCAGGGAGATGAAGTTGGCCACCGTGTTGGGAGCCTTGGCGGGGTATAGCTCGCCGGTCATCACAGCGCCGTTTTCCATGGTGATGGTGACAATAGGGTTCGTCATGTCAGACATATCATCGATTCCTTTCTTTTAGGGTGCGGTCAATCTCCCGCTTGGCGTCCCGCTGGGAGGCAGCCGCCCGCTTGTCATAGTTCTTCTTGCCCCGGCACAGGCCGATCTCCAGCTTCACCCGGGAATCCTTAAAATAGACGGACAGGGGCACCAGGGCATAGCCGTCCTGCTTCACCAGGGCATGGAGCTTGCGGATCTCTCGTTTGTGCATCAGCAGCCGCCGGGAGCGCACCGGGTCCCGGTTGAAGATGTTGCCCTTCTCATAGGGGGAGATGTGCATCCCATGGACGAACAGCTCCCCATCCTTTACCGTACAGTAGGCGTCCTTCAAATTCAGCGTTCCGGCCCGGATGGACTTGACCTCCGTGCCCGCAAGCTCGATGCCCGCCTCGTACCGGTCCTCCACGAAGTAGTCGTGGAAGGCCTTGCGGTTCTGGGCCGCGATCTTGATTCCCTTCTTCTCCGTGGGGCTCACCTCTTTCCTGGAAGGTTTTATTATAATACCATATTTTCCCCGCATCTTCAAGAGAAAGTCACAGTTGGCTTTTTCTGGAGGATATGCTATAATAAAGTGATTGAGTATGTCCTGAATATACAAAAAATAGACACAAGGTGGAATGCTATATGAATCAGACTGCGGATCTGACGGAGAAGACCCTCAGCCGGGAGGAAAAGTACCAGGGAAGCTTCCTGAGCCTGCACGTGGACCAGGTGCAGCTGCCGAACGGCAGGACCTCTTTCCGCGAGGTAGTAGAGCATGTGGACGGCGTGGCCATTCTGGCCCTGGACGACCGGAACAATGTGCTCACCGTCACCCAGTACCGCTATGTGATCGGAAAGACGCTGCTGGAGATCCCCGCCGGAAAGCTGGAGCCGGGCGAGGACCCGGTGGCCGGTGCCCTGCGGGAGCTGAAGGAGGAGACCGGTGCCGTGCCGGACACCTTCCTGCCCATGGGCGTGACCCTGCCCTCCCCCGGCTGTCTCAGTGAGCGGCTGTACCTCTTCCTGGCAAAGGGCCTGCACATGGAGTCCCAGCAGTTGGACGAGGATGAATTCTTGAATGTGGAGCGCATTCCCTTCAATGAGATGGTCCACCGCGTCATGGACGGGGAGATCGAGGACAGCAAGACCATCGCCGCCGTGCTGAAGGCAAAAGTGCTTCTGAATCTTTGAGAGGAGACTCTGCCATGAGCGATCCGAAAACCGTCCTGATCGTGGAGGACGAGAAGAATATCGTGGACATCCTGCGGTTCAATCTCCAGCGGGCGGGCTATCAGACGCTGGAGGCCTATGACGGAGAGGACGGCCTGGCTCAGGCGGTATCCGCCAATCCGGACCTGATCCTGCTGGATGTAATGCTGCCCAAGAAAAACGGCTTTGACGTGTGCCGCGCCCTGCGGGATCAGGGCAGCAGCGTTCCCGTCATCATCCTCACCGCCCGGGAGGAGGAGGCGGACAAGGTCCTGGGGCTGGAGATCGGTGCCGACGACTATATCACCAAGCCCTTCTCTATGCGGGAGCTGGTGGCCCGGGTAGGAGCCAACATCCGGCGGACCACCATGACGCCGCCGGCTGCCGCCTCTGCCGCGGCCTCCGCCATGCCCGTGTCCGGGGATTTGTCTATCAATACCGACAGCCACCAGGTCTTCCGGGCCGGTAAGGCCATCGACCTGACCCAGCGGGAGTATGAGCTGCTGACCTTTCTGGCCAGCCATCCCAACAAGGTCTACTCCCGCATCGACCTGATGGAGCAGGTGTGGAACTACGGCTATGTGGGCGACGACGTGCGGACCGTGGACGTGACGGTCCGGCGCCTGCGGGAGAAGATCGAGGCCGACCCCGCCAATCCTGTCTTCATCCTCACCCGCCGGGGCGCCGGCTACTACTTCTCCGTGAAATGACTCCGCCCCCCATTCTCTAAGGAAAGAAGGTGTTCGCCGTGTTCCGCAGCCTGCACATGAAGCTGATGCTGATTCTGCTGCTGCTCATCACCTCGCTGATGGCGGTGGTAGGTGCATTCCTGACCACCAGCGTCTCCAGCTTCTATATCGACACCTTTTACGAGCAGATCAGCGCCGTGTTCAGCGACGACAGCGACGGCTATGTCTCCACCCTCCGGGCCCGGGCGGCCGAACCGGACGGCGCCGCCGGCATCAAGGAGATGCTGGAGGGCCGGGCCGGCTCCCTGGGCATCGACTACCGCACCCGGAACTACTTCATCCTGGATGGGCAGAGCGGCACCTACCTGGACGGGTCTGCAGAGGCGTCAGAGCTCCCCCGGGAGCAGACCGCCAACCTGCTGACCGCCCGGAATGCCGTGGCTCAGGGCGACAGCACCCTGGTGGGAGACCGCAGCGACATCACCGCCGACTATATGGACGCAGCCATCCCCATCATGGGGGGCGGAAACGCCTACATCATTTACATCCTGGACAACAAGGACACAGTGACGGACCTGAACTCCCAGCTCTTCCTCATCATCATGCAGGCGCTGGTGATCGGCCTGCTGATCTCTGTCCTGTTGAGCTTCCTGCTGTCCAAGACCATGGTGGGCCCCATCGAAAAGCTCACCGCCGGGGCAGAGCGGGTGGCCGCGGGAGACTTTGACAGCCAGCTCCCCGTGGAGTCCACTGACGAGATCGGCATCCTCACGGGCACCTTCAACGAGATGGCCGATGTCCTTCAAGCCACGCTGGCCGCCGTGGAGAACGAGCGGAACAAGCTGGACACCCTGTTCCTCCACATGACCGACGGCGTGGTGGCCTTTGACCACGACAGCCTCCTTATCCACTGCAATCCCGCCGCCACCAATATGCTCCATCGCAGTGTGCCGGAGGGCACTACCTACGATACCCTCTTCGGTCAGGTCTATCCCTTCCAGGAGACCCTGGCCCTCCAAAGACCCAACTACGCCGAGGCGGAGATGGAGGTGGGGGACCGGACGCTGGAGCTGTTTCTGGCGCCGTTTTCCGACCAGGCCAGCGGCGGCGTGCTGGTGGTGCTTCATGACGTGACGGAGCAGCACCGCAACGAGGAGCGGCGCAAGGAGTTCGTGGCCAATGTCTCCCACGAGCTGCGCACCCCCCTCACCAACGTCCGCAGCTATGCCGAGACCCTGCGGGACGCGGAGGGAGACATCCCTGTGGAGACCTCCAACAGCTTTCTGGACATCATCATCACGGAGACGGACCGCATGACCCACATTGTTCAGGATCTGCTGACCCTCAGCCGCCTGGATGCGGGCAATGCGGAGCTGGTGCTCTCCCGCTTTCCTTTCGGGGACGCCATTGAGAGCGTCACCCGTGCCAATGCCCTGGCCGCCAAGCAGCACGGGCACACGCTGACCTATACTCCGCCGGAGAGCCTGCCCTTGATCGTGGGGGACCGGAGCCGGCTGGAGCAGGTGATGATGAACGTCATCGGCAATGCCGTCAAATATACGCCCGACGGCGGACACATCACCATCACCGCCGGCTCCACAGAGGCGGAGGTCTGGATGGAGGTCTGCGATGACGGCATCGGCATCCCAGAGAAGGATCGGGACCGGATCTTCGACCGCTTTTATCGGGTGGACAAGGCCCGTTCCCGGGAGTCCGGCGGCACGGGCCTGGGTCTCTCCATCGCCAGGGAGATCGTCCAGCGCCACCACGGCACCATCGCCCTGGCGCCCCACGAGGGCCCCGGCACCACCATCCGGCTGACGCTGCCCATCGGCGGGCCCTCCAACCCCATCTGAGAAAGTCACATCCGCAAAACCGCTGAAAGGAGGCTGCCCATGGATCAAACGGCCCGGCGCAGGCGCCGCAACCTCATCCAGAACATCGCCATCGCGCTTCTGTCCGTCTCGGCGGTGCTCCTGTTCGCCCAGCTGCAGCTGTACAATCTGGGCACGTCGGAGGACCCGCTCTATCTGGAGCGGCTGACCGGCGAGGGCTCACCCTCCCGGCTGCGGGAGTTTCCCGCTCCGGTACGGGTGGTCCTCACGGACTCCTACGGCCGGTATGGCAGCCTGGGCTTCACTACCAACAGTGACGGCTTCTCCGCCCTGGGCCTGCGGGAGGCTCTGGGCTCCGTCCAGCACCTTGCTCCTTCTGCAACGGATGCCTTTCGGGGTGCCCTCTCGGGCCCTTCCATCTATTTTGATTTTTTGAATCCCCTGCCCCTCCAGGTGCTTGCCGAGCTCACCGGTGCAGAGGGCACCGCGTTGGAGGGAAATGCCCGCTGTCTGCTGCTGGCCGCAGGGGCGGACGGCTCCGTCCATCTCTATGTATGGGACGGTGCTGATACCGTCCTCACCGGCACCGTCGCCTCCACCGCCCTCTCCATAGATTCTCTTACAGAGGCAGTGAGCCAGTCCGGCATGGGAAGCGTCTCCTTCGCCTTTGAGGTTGTGGAGATGGAGCCGCTATACGGCAAGCTGTTTCCCCTCTCCATCCTGCCGACGGAGTTACCGCAGCTGCCGGTCCTCTCTGCCGCTTCATCCATCTCCGGCACGGACTGGCTGCTGGCGGCTTTCGGCTTCAACATCAACACGCGGGAGCGCTATGCGGAGGCCGACGGCACGGAGGTCATCACCGAGGTCGAAGCCGATCGCTCCCTTCACATCCGTCCCTCCGGGGAGATCACCTACCGCAGCGGAACAGATGCTACGCTGGAGATCTCCGCACAGGAGGAGGTCCCCACTGCGGCGGAAGCCGTGCTGGGTGCCAGTATCCTGCTGGAACAGCTGACAGAGGACCGCTCCGGCGAGGCAAGGCTGTATCTGGAGTCCGTCAGTCAGGGCGGAGACACCACCCAGCTTCTGTTCGGATATCAGATCGATGGTGTCCCCATTCGCTTCTCCGACGGCGGACACGCCGCCGAGATCACGCTCTCCGGCACCAGCGTCACCCGCCTCACCCTGCGGTTCCGGCAGTACAGCACCGCCGGGGAGACGTCGCTCCTGCTGCCGCTGCGGCAGACGCTGGCCATTGCAGCGGAGCATCCCGGCACAGAGCTGTCTGTGGGCTATGCCGACGGCGGCGGAGACTCGGTATCCGCCAGCTGGCTGGCGGACTGAGTGCAGCGGATACAAGCCGCTCCGGCGGTGGAAAGGAGGTCCGACGGATGGAGAGCTTCCGTCTGAAAAACATCATCATTCTGATCCTGGCTCTGATGAATCTCTGCCTCCTGGGCCTGCTGGGAGTACGGCTGACCACCGGCTATTCCGCCCAGGCAGAGGCCCGTCAGCAGATGGTGCAGCTGTTCGCGGCGGAGGGTGTCTCTCTGGATGACGGCATTATCCCCGGCGCCACACCGCCCGCCGGCCTGACCTTGTCCAGGGACCCGGACGAGGATGAGAAGCTGGCCGGCTTTCTCCTGGGAGATGAGCTGGTCATGTCTGATGGTGGCGGCGGCGTCACCACCTATCAAAGCGAAAACGGCAGCGCCGTCTTCCGGTCCGACGGCACCTTTGACGTGGTGATCGAACAGAGCGGCGAGACAGCGGACGCCCTGTGCCGGGCCTTCTGCCGTGCGTTCCACTACGAAGCCCTCGCCTTCTCCCTGGATGGGGAGGACGGCAGCGCCTCCGCGGTCCAGACCTACGACGGGGCCCCGGTGGTCAACTGCACCGTCTCCTTCTCCATCTCCGGCGGGCGGGTGGCCTCCGTCAGCGGTACCCACCTGCCCCAGGCGGGACAGACCGCCAATGGGAACGGTGCCCTGTCCGCTCTGGATGCCCTCAATGCCTTCCTCGGCACCGTTCAGAGCGGCGCGGTGGTCACTGCCGTGACGGACCTGTACCTCTGTTATGAGCTGCAGAGCACCACAGCCACTCCTATGGCCCTGGTGCCCGCCTGGTGCGTTTCTACGGATACGGCTGATTATTATGTCAACTGCTACACCGGCGCGGTCTCCTCCGGCTGAGTAACTGGAGCCCTGCCGGGCAGATAATTTGTTTCCAAATTTCTCCGCCTGTGCGCCGCGATTCGGCCTGAAGCGGCTGTTTTCAGCCGTCGGCGGCTTTGGAATTTTGACGAATTTTGACGCGGAACCCGTCCGGCTCGCAGGAAGGGTTTGCATTTTGCGCGGGGATATGGTATAGTTTGGGTGTGTGAGCTTCCCCATCCGGAAAATTTCTCCGGTTTCGCAGGTCTTTAGCGGGTATGAAGCGGCACGGGCCGGGCACACTGTTTCATAGAAATTACAGGTGCCGCCACAAAAGAAAGCGCCTTTTGAAGAGAGGGTATCGACTTTGACAAAGTATATTGTACAGGGTGGTCATCCCCTGTTTGGTGAAGTAGAGATCAGCGGCGCCAAAAACGCCGCCGTTGCCATCATTCCCGCCGCTCTGCTGGTGGACGGGGTCTGCCGGATCGAAAATATCCCCCAGATCTCCGATGTGACGCTGTCCCTGAAGATTCTGGAGCATTTGGGTGCCGGCATCCGCGTCATCAACCGCCATACAGTGGAGATCGACGCCAGCCGCATCCGCTCCACCCGAACCTCCTATGAGTTGGCCCGGAAGATGCGGGCCTCCTATTATCTGATTGGTTCTCTCCTGGGCCGCTTCGGCCAGGCGGAGGTCGCCATGCCCGGCGGCTGCAACTTCGGGGTGCGCCCCATCGACCAGCACGTGAAGGGCTTTACCGCGCTTGGCGCCAAGGTCATGGTGGAGGGCGGCTTCATCAACGCTTCCACGGAGACCGGCCGCCTCAAGGGCGCCAACATCTATTTGGATGTGGTCTCCGTGGGCGCTACCATGAATATCATGATGGCCGCCGTCCGGGCGGAAGGCAACACCGTCATCGAGAACGCTGCCAAGGAGCCTCATATCGTGGACCTGGCCAACTTCCTCAACTCGATGGGCGCCAACATCCGGGGTGCCGGCACGGACACCATTAAAATTCAGGGCGTGGACCGCCTGCGGGGCGGCAGCTACGCCATCATTCCCGACCAGATTGAGGCAGGCACCTATATGGCCGCCGTGGCTGCCACCGGCGGCCAGATCCTGGTGAAGAATATCATCCCCAAGCACATGGATTGCATCACCGCCAAGCTGGTGGAGATGGGCGTGGAGGTAGAGGAGCGGGAGGACACCCTTCTGGTCCGCCGCAGCGGCCCCTTGCAGAAGGCCAATGTGAAAACCATGCCCTATCCGGGCTTCCCCACAGATATGCAGCCCCAGATCACCACCGTCCTCTGCCTGGCGGAGGGCACTTCCCTGGTGACGGAGAGCGTCTGGAACAACCGCTACCGCTATGTGGATGAGCTCAAGCGCATGGGCGCCAGCATCCAGGTAGACGACAAGACCGCTGTGGTGGAGGGTGTGGACCATCTCACCGGTGCGCCCATCCAGGCCTGCGATCTGCGGGCCGGCGCGGCATTGGTGATCGCTGCCCTGGCTGCCAAGGGCGAGAGCGAGATCAGCTGCGTACAGTATATCGAGCGGGGCTATGAGGATATCGTCACCAAGCTCCAGGGCCTTGGCGCTTCCATCCGTACCGTGGAGGTCCCCGGTGAGTCCGAGGAGCTGGAGGCTCACATTGGCTGAAACGGGGTACAGGCTTCTCTAGGTTTCCCCCGCTGCCGCGGGGTTATACAATCAAGACATTTCCATAGATCGAGCGATTTTACGTCCGCGATGGAGGATGGCGACTTTCGTCGACGGCCTCCCTTGTGGACGTCTTACTTTTCACCGGAAGAGGTATGTTTTTTGACCACCGTACATACGCTGGCAAGCGGTTCCTCCGGGAACGCGCTGCTGCTCTCCTGCGGGGAGAGCTATATTCTGCTGGATGCGGGCATTTCCTGCCGCCGCATCACTGCCGCTTTGCGGGAGCTGGGCCTGGAGCTCGGAAGCCTCACGGCCATTCTCATCACGCACACCCACGCGGACCACATCTCCGGCCTGCAGACGCTGCTCAAGCGCTGCGCCGCCCCGGTTTTTACCACCGAGCGGGCCGCCCGGGAGCTATCCTGGCGGCTGCCCGGCGCAGAGACACGGCTGGACGCGCTGGACTTCGGCATCCCCCAGTCTATCGGAGAGTTTGCCGTGACGGCATTTCCCACATCCCATGACGCTCCCGGTTCCTGTGGTTTCCGGCTGGACGCCGCCGGCGGCGCCGTCGGTGTCCTGACGGATACCGGCTACGTCACCGACGAGGCTGCCGACATTCTGGAGGGCGTGGATCTGGCGGTGCTGGAGGCCAACCACGACATCGAGACCCTCCGCAGCGGGCCCTACCCCTACTATTTGAAACAGCGGATTCTGGGCGCACAAGGCCATCTCAGCAATGAGGATGCCGCCCGTTTTGCCGCCGTTCTGGCGCAGAGCGGCACATCAGAGATCATCCTGGCCCATCTGAGCCGGGAGAATAATACGCCCGCCATGGCGCAAACTGCCGTAGAACGGGCTCTCTCCGCCGCAGGTGTCTCGCCTCTGCTGTCTGTGGCTCCCAGGGACTGCCTGGGCCCAGCCCACACCGTGAGCAGGAGGTCCGTATGCAGAAGGTGACGATCCTGTGTGTCGGAAAGCTGAAGGAGAAATTTTATATAGACGCCGCGGCGGAGTACGTCAAGCGGCTGTCCCGCTTCTGTAAGCTGGAGCTGGTAGAACTGCCGGAGGAGCGGCTGCCGGAGGACCCCTCCCCCGCCCAGATCGAGGCGGCCCTTTTGAAGGAGGCTGCTGCCATCCGGGCCAAGCTCCCATCCGGCGCCGCCCTGATCGCTCTGTGCGTGGAGGGAGAGCCGCGGTCCAGCGAGGCGCTGGCCCGGCAGATGGCTGCCTGGGCCAGCCAGGGCGTGGGACATCTGGTGTTTCTCATCGGCGGGTCCTTTGGCCTGCACCCCTCCATCAAAGCAGAGGCCAGGCTGCGGCTCTCCATGTCTCCCATGACCTTCCCCCACCATCTGGCCCGGGTGATGGTGCTGGAACAGATCTACCGGGCGTATCAGATCAACGCAGGCACCAAATATCACAAGTAAAGGACGTGGAACTATGACAGAACCGGCAAAGGACTTCTGGGCCCGGGCGGACCGGGACCTGCTGGACCGCTGGCCGAAAGACGAGGCAGGCGCACCGGAACCCGCCGCCAAGCTGGACATCCAGTGGGAGCTAGACAGCCAGGCGGACATCACTGTGTCGTTTTTGGAAAGCTGCGGCATCCCCGCCTTCCAGAATGGGTCCCTGGGCAAGGTGCTGGGAGGCTTCGCCTCCCAGGGAGTAGAGATTTGGGTCCCCGCCTCCCAACTGGAGGAGGCCCAGGCGCTGCTGAACACCCCCGCGGAAATCCCGGAGCAGGACTAATGTCCCGCCTCCGTTCTCAATTTACACAACAGGAGGTATCTCTCGCATGGATTTTATGAAGGAATATGAAAAGTGGCTGGCGAGTCCTGCCCTGTCCGACGCGGAGCGTGCGGAGCTGGAGAGCATCCGAAATGACCCCAAGGAGATTGAGAGCCGGTTCTACGGCCCGCTGGAGTTCGGCACCGCCGGCCTGCGGGGCATCATGGCCGTGGGCCTGCACAACATGAACATCCATGTGATCCGCTGGGCCACCCAGGGCTTTGCCCAGGTCATCTGCGCCGAGGGCGAGGAGGGCAAGCGCCGGGGCGTGGCCATCTGTATGGACTGCCGGAACCACTCCATGGAGTTCGCCCGGGCGGCGGCGGAGGTCTGCGCCGCCAACGGTATCCATGTGCGGATCTTCGAGTCCCTCCGCCCCACGCCGGAGCTGAGCTTCGCCGTGCGGGAGTACCGCTGCCAGGCGGGCATCAATGTCACCGCCAGCCACAATCCGAAGGAGTACAATGGCTACAAGGTCTACTGGGAGGACGGCGCCCAGCTGCCCCCTCACCACGCCGACGCCATCGCCGCTGCTCTGGAACAGATCGACGTCTTCAATGGCATCCGGCGCATGGACTTCGACGAGGCGGTGAAGGCCGGCCTCATTGAGACTATGGGGGAGGAGACGGACCGGAAGTTTATGGCCAACGTCACTGCCATGATTAACGACAAGGAAACCGTGGCCAAGGTGGCGGACACCTTCAAGCTGGTGTACACTCCCTTCCACGGCTGCGGCTACAAGCTGGTGCCGGAGGCATTGCGGACCCTGGGCATCAAGCACCTGATCTGTGAGCCCAAGCAGATGGTGATCGACGGCGACTTCCCCACCGTGGTCTCCCCCAACCCGGAGAACCCGGAGGGCTTCTATCTGGCCATCGACCTGGCCCGGGAGAATGACGTGGACTTCATCCTGGGCACTGACCCGGACAGCGACCGGGTGGGCATCATGATCCGGAACCACAGCGGCGAGTACCGCCCCGTCACCGGAAATCAGACCGGCGTGTTGCTGCTGGACTACCTCATCGGCGCCATGCGCCGCTCCGGCAAAATGCCGGAGAAGCCCGTGGCCCTCAAGACCATCGTCACCACGGAGATGGCCCGGAAGGTGGCTGAGTCCAACGGCGTCACCTGCTACGACACCTTCACTGGCTTCAAGTTCATGGCGGAGAAGAAGAACGCCCTGGAGGCCGCCGGCGAAGGAAAGGTCATCTTCTCCTATGAGGAGAGCTACGGCTACATGCTGGGCGACTACGTCCGGGACAAGGACGCCGTCACCGCCTCCATGCTGCTGACGGAGATGGCCGCCTGGTACGCCGCCCAGGGCATGACGCTGTTCGACGCCCTGGAGAAGCTATACGAGAAGTATGGTCACTACGCCGAAAAGACCTACAACCTGGTGATGCCCGGCCTGGACGGTCTGAAGGATATGGCGCAGCTGATGAAGAATCTCCGGGAGAATCCCCCGGCGGAGATCTCCGGCGTGAAAGTCGTCACCCGGAAGGACTACACCGACGGGTCCGTGGTGGACTGCGCCACCGGTGCGAAGAGCGCCATGGAGCTCTCCGGCTCCAACGTGCTGCGGTTCGAGCTGGCGGACGGCACCACCATTCTGGTGCGACCCTCCGGCACGGAGCCCAAGATCAAGGTGTATATTCTGACCCAGGGCGCGGATTCTGCCGCCTGTGACGCCAATCTGGAGAAGTACGGCCAGTGGGTCAAGACGCTGCAAAAATAAGACGTCCCTTCTTAGTATCCAAACAACGGCGCCCGTTCCTTTCGGAACGGGCGCCGCTTTTTGGGTTTTCAGAACCAGGCCGCCTGCTGCTCCCGGAACCGGGGCTCCGGGCCGTGGGCGTAGGGGTCGTAACGGCCCAGGTTGCAGCCGAACTCCTGGAGACGGGCGATCTGCCCCGTTGCCGTCCAGCGGACCAGGGTCATACCCTCGAACACCTCCCGGCGGCCGTCGTCCATCCGGTTGGCGAAGGTCCACTCCACCACCGTCTGGTCCCCCTTGTGGAAGAACTGGCGGATATCCCACCGCTCCACCGTGCCCCGGCGATTCCACTCGGTGAACCACCAGGCGATCTTGTCCGCGCCGTGGTACTCCGGGCCCCAGCTCTCGATGTACACCGCGTCCGGGGCGAAAAGGTCCCGGATGCCGGTGTCCCGCTTGGTGAGCCACATGTCGAACCATTGGCAGATGGCCGCTTCCCGCTGTTCCATCTGATTGCTCCTTTCCGCTGTATCTGCTCTTATCTATAAGCAAAATGAATTAGGATGCGAGGATGTTCTGAACCTCCGCCAGCAGGGTCTCCCCGTCGTGCAGGGGATAGCCGTCCACCGCAAAGCGCCCCTGACTGCCCACCAGGATGACGGATTCCCCATTGGCACCCAGGAGCATGACGGTATCCGCTTCCAGAGGATATACCCCAACGGGATTCTTCCAGCGGAACCTAGAGGCCCCCCGCATTGTAGCCTCCAGGTCCGCCAGCTGCTCCGGCCGGAGCGACGCCGTCAAATCCCGTCCGTCCTGCCGGACCTCCAGCAGCTGGAAGTCCTCTCCCCCTGCCGGGGCGGGTAGCAGGAAGAAATAGCCAGCCAGGGCTGCCACGGCCACAACACATACCAGCAGAACTTTCCATGTTCTTTTCATATGCGCCCCTTCTTTGTCACTGCTCCGGCAACAGGGCCCAAAGCTGTTCCAGGAGTTCTTCGCCATTGATGAGGGGATACCGTCTGTCACCATCATAAATTACGGCGGTGTCCTCGTCCAGATAGATATGCCATAGCCCCTCACTGTCTCTCCCGTTGATCTCCACACTGCTCTCCGAGAGCCATGGAGAGCAGCCAACACGGTACCCCCTCTTTCCGCGCCCAGCACCAGTCCCTTGATGGCGTCTAAAGTATCCTGATCGATCTGTTCCGTGATGTCCTCTAGTGTCTCCCCTGCTCTGATGAAGCTGATTTCAAAGTCCCCTCCCACCGCAGGGTAGTGCAGGACATACCGTGCGCAGATTCCCACAGTCATGGCCGCCACCGCTGCCACTACCACAACGCACGCCAGCAAAATTTTCCATTTTCTTTTCACAGGCGCATCCCTCCCCTGTCACGGCTCCGGCAGCAGGGCCCAGACCTGTTTCAGCAGCCCTTCGCCGTCAATAATGGGGTAGCCGCCCCTTTGTCCGTCGCAGAGTACGCAAGCTTCGCCGTCCAGCTCAAAGAACCAGGGTCCATGGCTGTCGACGCCTATGATCTGCACCGTGTCCTCCCGCAGCTGCCTTGGAAAGACGTTTCTGCGGTACCCCCTTCTCTCTGCTTGCCGAAGCAGGTCATTGAGGGCGTTACAGGTATTCTGGTCTATCTGACCGGTAATATTCTCCAGCGTCTCTCCCACATTGATATACTGGACTTCGTAGTCCTCCCCTACCGCGGGGCGGGGAAGGAGATACCACGCCGCAGCACATGCTGCCGTCACTGCCACGACGCACGCCAGCAGGATTTTCCACTTCTTTTTCAAGAGAACCGCCCCCTCTCTGGCTCCATCATAAAGGGACCGCCCTGGGCCTGTCAAGGCGGAACGCAGATTTTTCCAACGTTATTCTTGACATATGTTCAAAATCATATATAATGGGCATATGTTCAAAACAAGGGAGGAACACCCATGCCGCGCAGCGCCAAATGCCGCCGGGTCTGCCAGATGCCGGCCCACTGCCGCTTTGCTCCGGAACAGCCCGCCCACGGGGAGGCCGTGGAGCTGACAGTGGAGGAGTATGAGGCGGTGCGTCTGATGGATTACCTGGGCCTGAACCAGGAGGAGGCCTCCGCCCAGATGGGGGTGGCCCGGACTACCGTTCAGCGGATCTATGCCCAGGCCCGACAGAAGCTGGCGGTCTTTCTGGTGGAAGGCCGTCCGCTGCAGATCGGCGGCGGCAGCTACGCCCTCTGTCCCCAGGAAAGTTGCCGGGGCTTCAGCAGGCCCTGCGGCCGGTGTGCCTCCCAAGACGGAAAGGAAGCGTCCTCATGAAAATCGCAGTCACCTATGAAAACGGCCAGGTGTTCCAGCACTTTGGCCACACGGCACAGTTCAAGCTCTATGATGTGGAGAACGGCACCGTAGCCTCCTCCCAGGTGGTGGATACCAATGGCAGCGGACACGGGGCCCTGGCTGGCTTTTTGAAGGACCATCAGGTGGATGCCCTGATCTGCGGCGGCATCGGCGGTGGGGCCCAGATGGCGTTGGCGGAGGCAGGTATCCGGCTGTACGCCGGCTGCCAGGGCGACGCGGACACCCGGGTGGCAGAACTGCTGGCAGGCACGCTGGTCAGCGCCGATGCAGCCACCTGCGACCATCACCACGGTGAGGAGCACACCTGCGGCGACCACGGCTGCGGCCACCACGAGAGCGGCCATACCTGCGGCCACTGCTGAGACCGGACCGGGAGGGCGAAACGCCCTCCCGGTTTTTGTGCAGCACCTTTTGGAAATATGGGATTCCCTTTCTGCATAGGATGGGAACAGCGGACTTTGACACTTCGCCGGAAAGGATGATCCCCTTGGAGCAATACATGGAACAGCATTATCCCTTCACCCTGCCGCCCCTGCCCTACGGCTATGACGCGCTGGCGCCGGAGCTGATCGAAAAAGTGCTGTATTTCCATCACGACAAGCACTTCGCCGCCTATGTGGACGCTCTGAACCAGCTGCTGGAGCGGACGCCCGCCTATCAGTCCTGGCCGCTTTGGAAGCTGTGCCTAAACTGGGAGGAACTGCCGGATGGCCTGCGACAGGGCGTTCGGAACAACGCCGGAGGCGTCTTTAATCATGACCTGTATTTCCGCACCCTCCACCCCCTGCCGGTCTCCGCCCCGGACATGGCGCTGGAGGGCGCTGTGGTACGGGACTTCGGCGGCATGGCAGGTTTGAAGGAGGCCATGCGCAAGGCGGCCCTGGGGCAATTCGGCTCCGGCTGGGCCTGGCTATCCGCAGACGGCGAGGGGCACCTGGCTGTCCAAAAGACCGCAAACCAGGACACACCGCTGCCCCTGATCCCCTTGCTGTGTTGCGACGTATGGGAGCACGCCTACTATCTCCAATACCAGAATCGCCGGGCGGACTACTTCGAAGCCTGGTGGCGACTGGTGGACTGGCCTGAGGTCTCCCGGCTCTATACCGGCTGCCTGGCCTGCCGTCCGCCCCGGCCCTGATGGAAGATTCCAGAGGCGGCGGCAATCGCCGCCGCTTTTGGAAAACTCCAGAAAATAGGCGTTGACAACTGCTTCCTTTTCCGTTATGATAATATGTCGAATGAAGACGCAGAGGAAGGAGCGTACCCATGAATTTCTTGCTGACCGGCGGGGCTGTTTTCCGGGATGGAACTTTCCAGAATGTGGATGTTGCCATTTCCAAAGGCCGTATTGTTTCCGTTTCTCCCTCCCTTTCCCAGGAAGGTTTTTCCGTAATTGAATGTCAGGATCAAGTCATTGTTCCAGGTTTCGTTGATGTACATGTTCATCTTCGGGAGCCTGGATTTTCTTATAAGGAAACCATCGCCTCCGGCACGGCGGCGGCCGCCGCAGGAGGCTACACGGCGGTGTGCGCCATGCCCAACCTGAATCCGGTGCCGGACTCCCTGGAGCACCTGTGGCCGGAGCTGGACGCCATCGCCCGGGACGGCCGGGTGCGGGTGTATCCCTATGGGGCCATCACCCGGGGCGAAAAAGGCGCGGAGCTGGCGGACATGCCGGCTATGGAGCCCTTTGTCTGCGGCTTCTCCGACGACGGGAAAGGCGTCCAGTCCGCCGACCAGATGCGCGATGCCATGGAACTCGCAAAACAGCTGGACAAGCCCATCACTGCCCACTGTGAGGACGAGTCCCTGCTGACTCCCGGCTGGTGCATCCACGACGGGGAGTGGGCGAAGCGGAACGGCTTCCCCGGCAACGCCCCTGAGAGCGAGTGGAAACAGGTGGAGCGGGATCTGGAGCTGGTGCGGGAGACCGGCTGCCGGTACCACGTGTGCCATGTCTCCACCAAGGAGAGCGTGGCCCTCATCCGCAAGGCCAAGGCGGAGGGGCTGCCGGTATCCTGCGAGACCGGGCCCCACTACCTGATCCTCTGCGACGAGGACCTGATGGATGACGGCCGGTTCAAGATGAATCCCCCCATCCGCTCCGCCGCGGACCGGGATGCTTTGATCGAAGGGCTGCTGGACGGCACCATCGACTGCATCGCCACGGACCACGCCCCCCACAGCGCGGAGGAGAAGTCTAGGGGACTCCGCAGCCTCAACGGCATCGTGGGGTTGGAGTGTGCCTTCCCGGTGCTGTATACGGAGCTGGTGGAGCCGGGCATCGTCCCCTTCGCCACGCTGCTGAACGCCCTGTGCGTCAATCCCCGGCGGCTGTTCCGCCTGCCCGGCGGAAAGATCGAGGCGGGAGAGATCGCGGATCTGACCGTGCTGGATCTGAACCGGCCCCATGCCATCAACAGCGGTGCCTTCTTCTCCCGGGGCCGCTCCACGCCCTTTGACGGCTGGACCGTCACCGCCGGAGTGGACAAGACCATCTGCAACGGGAATCTGGTGTACACCGCCAGCTCCCGCAACATCAATAAGACCCCCATTCCCCCCTGTCAGGAGGACTACCTATGAAACAATCCCTCTTTACCATGGAACACGCCCGGCAGCTGACCGCCGACACCTATGAGCTGGTGCTGTCCGGCGACACCTCCGCCATCACGGCGCCGGGGCAGTTCGTGAACATCCAGCTGCCCGGCAAATTCCTCCGGCGGCCTATCTCCATCTGCAACTGGACGAAGGACGCCCTGCTGCTCCTGGTCCGGGTGGTGGGCGAAGGCACCCATGACTTAGTGCGGTGCGTCCCCGGCACAGAGCTGGATGTGCTGTCGGGTCTCGGCAACGGCTTTGATCTGGCAAAGGGCGGGGCCCACCCCATCCTGCTGGGCGGCGGCATCGGCATCGCGCCCCTGTACGGCCTGGCCCAGCGGATGCTGGAGGCGGGCATCGCCCCCACAGTGGGACTGGGATTCCGCTCCGGCGGAGACGCCTTTTACCTGGAGGAATTCGGCAAGCTGGGCTGCCGCCTGATGGTGGCCACGGAGGACGGCAGCTTGGGCACAAAGGGATTTGTTACGGATCTGGCCCGTCACGTGCCGGAGTGCGGCTACGCCTTCGTCTGCGGCCCCACCCCCATGCTGAAGGCCGTCCACGGCCTGCCCCAGCTCACCGGCGGGCAGTTCAGCTTCGAGGCCCGGATGGGCTGCGGCTTCGGCGCCTGCATGGGCTGCTCCGTGCCCACGGGAAACGGCTACAAGCGGGTGTGCAAGGACGGTCCCATTCTGTACAAGGAGGAAATCGTATGGTAAGCCTGTCTGTCCGCCTTGCAGGGGTGGAGCTGAAAAATCCCGTAATCCCCGCCTCCGGCACCTTCGGCTATGGCCGGGAGTACGCAGAGCTGTATGACCTGGACCTCCTGGGCAGCTTCTCCTGGAAGGGCACTACCGCACAGAGCCGTCCGGGCAACCCTCAGCCCCGGATCGCGGAGACCGCCTCCGGGATGCTGAACGCCGTGGGCCTCCAGAACCCCGGCATCGACGCGGTGATCGCGGAGGAGGTGCCCAACATTGCAAAGATCTTTCATGGGCCGGTGATCGCCAACGTGGGGGGCTTCTCTCTTCAGGAGTACGCTGAGAACTGCGCCAAGCTCAACGACGTGGAGCAGGTGTCCATTCTGGAAGTGAACATCTCCTGTCCCAACGTCCACGCCGGCGGCAGGAACTTTGGCTCCGATCCAAAAGCTGCGGCGGAGGTGACTAGGGCCGTGAAGGCTGTCACCCGGAAGCCGGTCTTCATGAAGCTCTCCCCCAACGTCACGGACATCGCGGAGATCGCAAGGGCCTGCGCTGACGCGGGAGCCGACGGCATCTGCCTCATCAACACCCTGTTGGGGATGCGGATCGACCTGAAAACGAAAAAGCCCCTCATCGCCAACCGCACCGGCGGACTGTCCGGCCCCGCGGTGTTCCCGGTGGCGGTGCGGATGGTGTGGGACGTGTACGAGGCGGTGCAGCTGCCCATCATCGGCTGCGGCGGCGTCTCCTCTGCGGAGGACGTGTGTGAGATGATGCTGGCGGGGGCCAGCGCCGTGGAGATCGGCGCCGCCAACCTGCGGGACCCCTATGCCTGCAAGAAGATCATCGAAGCCCTGCCGGGCGTGTGCGAAAGGCTGGGCGTGGAGCGTATCGCGGACCTGACCGGCGCGGCGCACGGCTGAACGCTGTCACCGAGAAATTTACAGAAAGGACTGTTTGAATATGAGCGCAAAAGACGTCATCATCGCCCTGGACTTCCCCACCCGTGAGGAGACCCTCTCCTTCCTGGACCAGTTCCCCGCCGGGGAGAAGCCCTTTGTGAAGATCGGCATGGAGCTGTTCTATGCCGAGGGCCCCCAGGTGGTCCGGGACATCAAGGCCCGGGGCCACAAGATCTTCCTGGACCTGAAGCTCCACGACATCCCCAACACCGTGAAGCGGGCCATGGCGGTCCTCTCCCGACTGGATGTGGATATGGTGAACCTCCACGCCGCCGGGACCTCTGAGATGATGCGGGCCGCCCTGGAGGGCCTGACTCGTCCCGACGGCACCCGCCCCCTGCTGATTGCCGTCACCCAGCTGACCTCCACCGACGCCGCCGCCTTGAAAAACGAGCTGCTGATCGACACCCCCATGGCAGAGACGGTGCTCTCCTACGCCAAGAACGCCGCCGCCAGCGGCCTGGACGGCGTGGTCTGCTCTCCTCTGGAGGCGGCTCTGGTCAAGGAGCGTTGCGGCGCGGACTTCCTGACCGTCACCCCCGGCATCCGGTTCGCGGACAGTGCCGCCGGCGACCAGAAGCGGATCATGACCCCGGAGAAGGCGGGCAAGTCCGGCTGCGACTACATCGTGGTGGGCCGTCCCATCACCCAGGCGGAGGACCCGGTGGCCGCTTATCGGAGAGCGGTCAAGGACTTTTGGGGCTGAGCGGAACGGGGGCACGTCTGCATGAAATTTGATTTGATGGAACTTGCCCTTGTCATTGCTGTCTTTTTCATGGTACTGGCATTCGGAGTAATCTGGATCAAAGCCCTGCCATTCGGTTATACCGAGTCGGCGCTATTGTACCTTGCAGCCATTGTGGCCGCAAGTGCTTTCTGGGTCGGCCGAAAGCACTGACCATCTTCGCACATTTGGATAAGGAGGATTTTTCCATGAACTTAGAACGTGAAATCGCCCACGATCTGCTGAGCATCGGCGCGGTGTTCCTGCGGCCGGACGAGCCCTTCACCTGGGCCAGCGGCATCAAGAGCCCCATCTACTGCGACAACCGCCTGACCCTCACCGCTCCCGCCGTCCGCACGGCCGTGGAGAAGGGCTTGGTGGAGCTGATCCGCACCCATTACCCGGATGCGGAGGTGCTGATGGGCACGTCCACCGCCGGCATCGCTCACGCGGCCATCGTGGGCCACCTGATGGACCTGCCCATGGGCTACGTCCGCTCCGGCAACAAGGACCACGGCCGCCAGAACCGCATCGAGGGCAGGCTGGAGAAGGGCCAGAAGGTCGTTGTGGTGGAGGACCTGATCTCCACCGCCGGCAGCTGCATTGAAGTTGTAGAGGCGCTGCGGGAGGCGGGTGCCGAGGTTCTCGGCGTCGCATCCATCTTCACTTACGGGCTCCAAAAGGGCCTGGACCGGCTGGCCGCCGCGAACGTCGTCAACCACTCCCTCTCCAACTTCGATGCCGTCTGCGAGGTGGCCGCTGAGGAGGGGAAGATCAAGCCGGAGGACATTGAGCGGCTGAAGAGGTTCCGGGCCAACCCATCCGACGAATCCTGGATCACGTCGAAATAAATTCCGCTCATTCCGCTTCCGGCTTTGCCGGGAGCTATTCCCTGCCGCCCGAGGAGCGGCTCCCTCCCACCACACCCCTGAAAGGAGTTCATCATGCCCAGAAATCTCATCGACATCACCGACCTCTCCGTGGAGGAGATCAATCAGCTGATCGCCACTGCGGAGGACATTATCGCCAACCCGGTCAAGTACCAGGACGCCTGTGCCCACAAGCAGCTGGCAACGCTCTTCTTCGAGCCCTCCACCCGGACCCGGCTCTCCTTTGAGTCCGCCATGCTGGCCCTGGGCGGCAGCACCCTGGGCTTTTCTGAGGCCAGCTCCAGCTCCACCGCCAAGGGCGAGACCGTGGGCGACACCATCCACACCGTCAGCTGCTACGCCGACATCATCGCCATGCGCCATCCCAAGGAGGGTGCTCCCTACGCCGCCTCCCAGTTCAGTGAGGTACCTATCATCAATGCTGGCGACGGCGGCCACAACCATCCCACCCAGACGCTCACCGACCTGCTGACCATCCACCGGGAGAAGGGGCGGCTGAACAACTTCACCATCGGCTTCTGCGGCGACCTGAAATTCGGCCGCACCGTCCACTCCCTGGTGAACGCCCTGAGCCGGTACGATCACATCAACTTCGTGCTGATCTCCCCCACCGAGCTGAAGCTGCCCCGGTATGTGAAGGAGGAGGCTCTGAAGAAGAAGGGCATCCCCTACACCCAGACCACGGATCTGGAGTCCGTCATCCCCCAGCTGGACATTCTCTACATGACCCGTGTCCAGAAGGAGCGGTTCTTCAATGAGGAGGACTACCTGCGCTTGAAGGACAGCTACATCCTGACACCGGAGAAGCTGGAGAACGCCAAGGCGGACCTGTCCATCCTCCACCCCCTGCCCCGTGTCAACGAGATCACTGTGGCGGTGGACAAGGATCCCCGGGCCGCCTACTGGAGACAGGTGAAGAACGGCAAGTACATCCGCATGGCACTGATCCTGAAGCTGCTGGGCATTCAGGTGTGAGAAGGAGGCATTGACGCTATGAACATCGACAGCATCCAAAACGGCGTGGTCCTGGACCACATCCAGGCTGGCAAGAGCATGGACATCTACCGCTACCTCCATCTGGACCAGCTGGACTGCTCCGTGGCCATCATCAAGAATGTCCGCAGCGGCCGGATGGGTAAGAAGGACATCATCAAGATCGACTCCCCTATGGAGGTAGATCTGGATGTGCTGGGCTATATCGACCCCAACATCACCGTCAACATCATCCGCAACGGCGTGCGGGTGGAAAAGAAGCATCTGGAGCTTCCGAAAAAGCTGGTGAATGTCATCCACTGCAAAAACCCCCGCTGCATCACCGTAGCAGAGCCCCAGCTGGACGCCATATTCCTGCTGAGCGATCCCGCCACTCACACCTATCGCTGCGCCTACTGTGAGACCGCAAAGGACAAGAAGTTCTGATTCCCCGTGACGGCACTGCCCGTTCAGACTGCGTGGACATCCAGTTTTTTCCCCTCCGGCAGGGCCGTATATACGGATTCTGCATTGCAGGAAAGTTTTCCTGCAATGCAGAATTTTTTTTGCAATTTCTGTTGCGTTTTGGAGGAAAATGGCGTATACTGCGGCCCGGATTTCAGAAAACGGAGGCACTCCTATGAAGCATCATCCCTCTTGGACCGCTCTGCGCAGCTACGCGATCACAGCCGGTCTGGCCTGCCTGATGGGCGTCAGCTATGAGCTGTTTGTCTTTCCCAACGCCTTCGCCCCGGCGGGCATCAACGGCCTGGCCACCATGCTGCAATACCTGCTGCACATCAACATCGGCTACCTCTCCCTGCTCATCAACCTGCCGCTGGTCCTGCTGGCCTGGAAAAAAGTCGACCGGGACTTCGCCCGCAAAACGCTGGTGTTCGTGCTGGTGTTCTCCGCCGTCACGCTGGTGCTGGGCCAGATGGACCTAAGCGCCATCGCCTATGACTCCGGCTCCTCTGCCATCCTGGGGCCTGTGGCGGCCGGTGTGGTCAGCGGCGCTGTGTACGGCTGGGTGATCCGGCAGAACGGCTCCACCGGCGGAACGGACATCGTAGCCGCCTGGGTGCGGAAAAAGCACCCGGAGGCCAGCCTGGTCTGGCTGATCTTCAGCCTCAATGCCGCGGTGGCGGTGTTGTCCTTCTTCGTCTACGGCTGCCAGTTCGAGCCGGTGATCCTGTGCCTGATCTACTGCTATCTCAGCTCCAGCATCAGCGACACCATTTTGAAGGGCGGCAAATCCGCCATGAAATTCGAGGTGGTCACCCGGCAGCCGGAGGAGCTCTCCCGGCAGCTCATGCAGCAGCTGCGCCACGGTGTCACTGTGCTCCAGGCGGAGGGAATGTACTCGGAGACTCCCCGTTCCCTGCTGATCTGCGTGGTGAACCGCCATCAGGTGGTTCGGTTCCAGGAGATTCTGGCCCGCTTCCCGGATACCTTCGCCTGCGTCTCCAGTGTCAATGAGACCTGGGGGAATTTCAAGCACGTGGCATAGAAAAACCGGCGGAGGCCGTACAGCCTCCGCCGATTTTTCAGGTTTTTACTCCGCCGCCCGCTCCAGCCGGTTTTTTCAGTGGCAGGAATTTTTTCTGCCACTGGCACTATACCATAGTTCTCCGGGACAGTCAACATAAATACGTTATTACAGGAAGCAACAGGAAAATACCATTCTTGGACAGGTACCCTAAATCCTTTAATTATGTAACGGTTTATCCGTTCACGCACAGCGCAAACGGGTAAACCATTATAGTGGAAAACTCATCGTCGCAATAGCGACAATGAGTTTTCCGCACAATTACTCTCATTAACCTCTTTCTGGAATCCATCCATACTTACCCATTTCTACTATATTGCCGTTTATTTCGTAGTCCAACCTATATAACACTTCATCCGAACTCGACAAAGCAACCGCTTCAAATTTAACATCCATATCGCTCCTATCATCTGTTTTTATTTGTATTACAACGGGTTGATTGAGAGGAGCTTCTCTTTGAATAACAGTATCTCCACTTTTGATTCTAATCGATCTCACCTCTGGGTCGTGAGAAATTGATACAACCCAACCTGCATCCACATCTTCTCCCACCCAAAATTTATTAAGAAGTTCTACGCCGCTTTCTGTTTTTTCTTGTCCACTCGAGCCAACATACCCTCTCCATAAAAATTTTGTTTTTTTACAGTAAACAGTATAATATTGTTCTCCAGCATCCACGAGATAAAATACGCAATTTGAATTTATTCTCTCATTGAGCAGGATAACTGGAGCTTCTGCCGGATAAAAACGCACAGCTTTTACGGCGCTCTCTGGTGTAAGTCGATACCCAATGAAGACATTACTTATAATCGTAATAACTATAAGTATGGCGGCCATTTTTAATAAATTTGTTTTTGTGTTTTTTTTCAATCTTTCCTCCAAAATTATTTATCACAATGCCCCTGGTATATAATATACTAGGGGCATCGTGATGGAATTTACTTTTTACCAGCCTGTCTGGAAATTCTGTTTGTATGATGTTGATGCACTGTGACCTACAACAGATCCATTTTCAAAATTTGCATCAACTGTTGTAGTTGCACTAAGAGAAAACGCCGTTGCAAATCCGCTTGCTGCACTGATTTGAGGCCAATTTAGTGTCACAAAATTCACATTATTGTATGGTCCCAGAGTTCTTTCATAAATTTTGCTTCCGCTTGTTACCGCAGGTGGCCACGAAACCGATACTTGCAGCCCTGTTGTTTCAAATGTCTCAGTAATATAAATGGAGCTTGGAGTATAATCAGGGCTTGTATAAGCAGCTTTACTTACCCCCCCAACAACCCAAAGATATGCGTAATTATTATCAATACTTTTACAAAATGTTCCAGACTGGGATGCTGTTAATGAAACATCTGTTGGAGAGTGTTCACTCGTGTTGAACTTCTTTGACGCGGTAGCCGTAGGGCCCGATGCAAGAGGCATCGGAGCATCCGAAGCCATTTCAGATTCTATCTCCCTGATTGCGCCTTCCATGTCAGTCTCTGTTAAGCCCTCATCAGTAAACTCATACGTTGTGACAATAAATCCCTGATCGTCATACGTTTTCACAGTCGTGGAGATACCGTTGATTTCAATATTTTCTGTGCTAATCAATCGGTTGTCTTCTTTTTCAAACTCCGTAGCTGAACCTGTAATGCCACATGACAGTACCATCACAAGAGCCAAAACCAACGCAGCAATTTTTTTCATAGAAGCCGCCTCCTTTCAACATCCCTAATAATTTACAAATCCGGAAACACTCACTTTGTAACTGGAGTTGTTTCTTACCGCAAATGTATAGGTCCCTCTGAGATCGATCCTGATCGTCTGGTTAATGCTCCCGTTGCTTCCTCGTACAGGGTAAAATAGCCCGTCGGAGTCGATCAGTCCGAAGTCGACACTCGCTGACGCCGGAGAATAAGATGCCGTAATGGTAACGGTTTCCCCATATTCCATCGGAAAGCTGGTGCTTGCTTTTCTCATGCTCTTCGCAGAAATCTCAAAATCAAACTCGCCTGTGGCTCTTGGTTCTGCGATCTCTGTTGCCTGTTCTCCAATATCAGCTGCAACGGCCTGAGCGGGAATACAGCTAAAAATTGCAATACAGGCGAACAATAAGCACAGATATCTTTTCATCCCCATTGGTTTCACCTCCTTCCTGTTACTCCCAATTCAAGTTAAAATCCGGCTCTTCCAACAACGTACTTTCTTCTCCCTGAATTGAATGTAAATCCAAGCCATTTTCCTTCTGCCCTCTTCCATACCAGAAAAGGAAGCATACCAGCAGGGCCAAAACAACGGCGCCGATCACAAGCAGCCTCATCCACTGCTTTTCTTTTTTCTGTACCTTCTGCTCCGGCGCCCTCTCTGCAGCCGGGGCCGCCGGAGCCGGGGCAGGAAGTTCGTCCCCGCTTTCATCCAGCAGATACTCCAGCGGGACGTTATAGAGCCTGCTCAGAGATTGCAGATTTTCTATTGATGGCCTGGACGTCCCTGTTTCCCATTTTGTTACGGCCTGCCGGGACACATCCAGCGCTTCCGATACCTCTGCCTGGGACAGCCCTTCTCTTTTTCGCAAACAGGCCAATTTTTTCTCTAGGGTCATTGTTTACATCTCCAAATCTATCCCAGCAAGAAATGAAAGTAAACCGCGTGCGGCTTACTTTCCGGCAACCAACGGTTGCCAACTGGGTTTTTTTATCCTTTTTTGAGGTTTCCATGCCCCGGAATGTCCGCTCACGCTGCGCCGCTGCACATATCACGTTGGACTTTCAAGGGGGGCCGGGCAACACCAAACAGGGGGATGCCGCCTCCTTTTCAGCCCGGTAGTTGGTCTTGCGCACAGAACCGACATCCCACCCCGCTTGGAAATCGGCCCTATGGTATCATCTCCGGCAGGGGCTGTCAAGCCTGCGGTCCCGGGCAAAAAAGCAGCCGCAGAGCGTTGCTCTGCGGCTGTTTCATTTGGTTTTACAGGCCCCGCCACTCCTCCGGCCGGAGGCGGCTCAGGTCGTGCTCCGCCGCGTCGATGGTGCGGAGCATGGCCTCCTTGTCCCGGTTCAGCGTGCCCTTCAGCACCAGGTAGTTGCTGGCGTGATTCATCCGGAACACGCTGCCGGGGCTGTCCAGATGCTCCATCAGCAGCCGGGTTTCCTCCAGCACCTGGGGCTGGGTCAGCAGTTGGAAGCTGCCGTCCCGCACCCAGTCGTAAAGGGGCGTCTCCGGCTCCACCATCAGCGTCAGCATCCCGATATACTCCGGGTTCATGGCGTTGAAGGCCTCCGCCGTCTCGATGGCGTGGCGCTCCAGCAGCTCCGGGCCGCCCAGGCCCGTGATGGCGGTGACGGACAGCGCCATGCCGCACCGGCGGACCTTCCGGCCCATCTCCACGATCTCGGCGGACATGTGGCCCTTGCGCATCCGCTTCAAAACGTCATCACACCCGGACTCCAGTCCCATGTAGACCATGGTCAGGCCCTTGTCCCGCAGCGTCCGCAGCTCCTCCTCCGTCCGGATACGGATGGAGGCAGGGGACGCGTAGCTGGTGACCCGCTCACACTCTGGGAACAGCTCCCGAATGGTGTCCAGGATGGTGTAAAGCTCATTCGCTTTCCGGACTAATGCATCGCCATCTGCCAGAAACACCCGGTCCACCCGGCGGTACACGCCCCGGGCGATGCGGAAGTCCTCCAGCACCTCCTCCAGGGGACGAATGGCGAAGTGCTTCTCCTTATACATGCTGCAGAAGGCGCAGGTGTTGTGGCTGCACCCGTAGGTCACCTGGACGATGAGGCTGTACGCCTCAGAGGGTGGACGGTAAACGCTTCCCTTGTATCTCATACGCCCAGCTTCTCCAGGGCCGCCATCTTCAGGCAGACGCACAGCACGGCGATGGCCTGCTCCAGCTCCTCAACAGGGGGCAGGGAAGGCGCGATGCGGATATTGCTGTCCTGGGGATCCTTGCCATAGGGGAAGGTGGCGCCTGCGCCGGTCATGGTGACGCCCGCCTCCTTGCACAGGGCCAGCGTCCGCTTGGCGGTGCCGGGCATGGCGTTCAGAGAGACGAAGTAGCCGCCCTTGGGCCGCCGCCAGGAGGCGATCTCCAGCGGCGCGATCTCCCGGTCCAGCGCGTCCACCACACAGCGGAACTTGGGGCCCATGATGGCGGCGTGCTTCTTCATCAGCTCCAGGGTGTGGGCCTTGTCCTTGAGATAGAGCACATGGCGCTGCTGGTTCACCTTGTCGAAGCTGATGACCTGGACAGTGAGGAGCTTTTCCATGTAAGCCATGTTGGCCTCGGAGCAGGCAAAGCAGGAGATGCCGGCGCCGGGCAGGGTCACCTTGGAGGTGGAGGCGAACTCGAACACCATGTCGGCGTTGCCGTATTTTTCACACTCCGCCAGGATGTCCGGGAACTCCACATAGTCCCCCTCGAACTCATGGATACAGTAGGCATTGTCCCACATCAGCAGGAAGTCCGGGGCGGCGGGCTTCATAGAGGCGATGCGCCGGATGGTCTCGGCGGAGTAGATGATGCCGTCGGGGTTGGAGTACTTGGGCACGTTCCACATGCCCTTGACCGCCGGGTCCTGGATAGCCTTCTCCACCGCGTCCATGTCCGGTCCCTCGTCCGTCATGGGGATGGTGACGAGCTCAAAGCCAAAGGACTCCGTCACCTTGAAATGCCGGTCATAGCCGGGGGCGGGGCACAGGAACTTCACCACGGGCTCCCTGCACCAGGGGCGCTCGCTGTGGAGCAGGCCATGGGTATAGGCCTTGGAGATGGTATCGTACATCAGCTGCAGGCTGGCGTTGCCGCCCACGAACACCTGCTCCGGCCGGCAGCCCAGGATCTCCGCGAACAGCCGCTTGGCGGCGGGCAGGCCACTGAGTTCGCCGTAGTTACGCACGTCGACGCCGTCGGACACGTAGTCTTCCGGCTTCTGCATCAGGCTGAAAATATCGCTGACCAGATCCAGCTGCGCCTTACCGGGCTTGCCCCGGGCCATGTTCAGATTCAGTCCCCGGGCCTTCAGCTCCTCGTACTCCCGGGTCACCTCGGCGTATTCCGCCTTCCGCTCCTCGGCGGTCATCTTGGGATAAGCAGTCATTACAGCGCTTCCTTTCTGTTGAAAAATCTTTACAAATCCAATTCAGTATATCGTTTTTTCAACAAACTTGCAACCCCATTTCTCCTGGGCGCAAACACGAAAAGGGCCCCGCCGAAATGGGCGGGGACCCTGTTCCGCTTTCCTCAGCAGCCGCCGCAGCCGATGCAGCTCTCTGCGCAGGTGATGGTGGGGTCGCAGGTAGAAATGGTCGTGCCGTAGCGGACCGGGATGGAGACACAGACCTTCTGGGTCATAGTCACGGTGCACATGGTTCCGTCTGCATTGGTGGCGCAGGTGATGGTGGGATTGCCCTGACAGGTGACGGTGGGGCTGCCCATGACTGCGGTGGGGGACAGGATCACGGAGGCAGTCACATCCACACACTGGGTACTGACCTTGTTGCAGCCGTTCAGGGGGCAGGATTCTTCGGACTGATATGGTAAAATGGGCTCATGCTCATAGGCTTCATTGATACGCAAAGGAATTCCCTCGTTTCATGGAAATTATATCCGGCGTTTCCGCCCTGGATACAACCCATCTTATGCGCGGCAACGCCTGACTGCGCCTGTCAGCTCTGCTGAAATTCTGCAAGGGCCCGCCGCAGGAAGTTCTTGGTCTCCGGTCCGCAGAAGGCGGCGTCCACCGCCGCCTCCTGGCAGGCCAGCAGTTCCTCACGACTCATATAGGCGAATTCTGCGGCCCGGCGCAGCTCCTCCGTCAGGGTCAGCCCGCCCAGGAAGGTAGGATCGTCCCGGCTCAGGGTCACCACCGCCCCTGCATCCAGCAGACGCCGCAGGGGATGATCCTCCCGCCGCCGGTACAGCAGTGTCAGGTTGGAGGTCAGGCAGATGTTCAGCGGCACCCGCTCCCGCACCAGCCGGGCCGTCAAATCCGCGTCCTCTGCCGCCCGGACGCCGTGGTCCAGCCGGTCCGCCTCCAGGAGATCCAGGGCGTCCCGCACGCCATCCGGCCCGCTGCTCTCCCCGGCGTGGGCGGTGCGGCCGAAGCCCGCCGCACCCGCCGCCAGGAACGCCGGACGGAACCGCTCCCCCGTTCGGCCCGCCAGGGCCTCGTTCCCGTCAATGGAGAGGCCCGCCAGCCGGTGGGTCCGGTGGGCTTTCATATCCTCCACCAGGGCCATGGCCTCCGCCCCCGTCTGGGTGCGGGAGAGAGACAGCGTGAATCGGCAGTCTGCGCCGCCCTGTGCCGCAGCCCGGTCAAACCCAGCGGTCACCGCGGCGATGATCTCCGGTACCGAGAACTGGGGCCAGTGGGTGGGGTTCAGGATCATCTCGCTGTACAGGATATGCTCCCGTCCACTCTCCAGCGCAGCGTGCTCCGCCGCCTCCGCCAGCTCCTCCGGCGTGCCCACAAAGGAGCAGATGTTGTCCAGAAAGGCGAGGAAGTCGCTCAGGTCCTCAGCAGAGCAGTCGTACAGCCGCTCCGCCGGGCGGGGCAGCTCCCGCCCCTGCCGGGCCGCGAACCGCGCCAGCATCTCCCCCGGCATGGTGGACTCCAGATGGACATGGAGCTCCACCTTGGGCATGCGCGTCAAAAAGGCAGTCAGATGTTCCATTGCGTTTGCTCCTCTGGTTGTTTTTTCTATAATGAATGTAGGGCACCGGAGGGAACCACCGGACCCGCTGTTTTCCATTATACCATACCGGCGCCGATGTGCCAATCCCCGGAAAATACCCTTCCCTTTTGTCAGAGCCGTGCTATAATTCTGTTAGGATCATGTAAATATTTCAGGAGGAGGGCTCTCCATGGGTGAAGAACAGGAACAGAAATTCCACCAGCTCACAGAAGAACCGGTGAGCCGGATGATCTCCCATCTGGCCGTTCCCTGCATCATCAGTATGCTGGTGACCGCTTTTTACAACATGGCGGACACCTTTTTTGTGGGGATGCTGCGCAGCAACGCTGCCACTGGCGCTGTGGGCGTGGTGTTTTCCATGATGGCGGTGATCCAGGCTGTGGGCTTTTTCTTCGGCCACGGCAGCGGCAACTTCATCTCCCGGGAGCTGGGGCGGCGCAATACGGATTCGGCCTCTAACATGGCGGCCACCGGCTTTTTCTCCGCCCTGTTCACCGGACTCCTCATCTGCGTTTTCGGCGAGATCTTCCTGACGCCCCTGGCCGCGTTCCTGGGCTCCTCCCCCACCATTCTGCCCTATGCCAAGGACTACCTGCGCGTGATCCTCATCGGCGCGCCGTGGATGACCGCCTCCCTGGTACTGAACAACCAGCTGCGCTTCCAGGGCAACGCCATCTACGGCACCATCGGCATCGCCAGCGGCGCCGTGCTGAACATCGGGCTGGATCCCCTGCTGATCTTCGTCTTTGACCTGGGAGTGGCGGGCGCCGCCTGGGCCACCATCATCAGCCAGTTCGCCGGGTTCTGTCTGCTGCTGGCGGGCTGCACCCGGGGCGCCACCCTTCACATCCACATCTCCCGCGTCCAGCTGAAATGGTCCTACTTCAAGCTCATCATCCAGGGCGGGCTGCCTTCCCTGGCCCGGCAGAGCTTGGCCAGCGTGGCCACCATCTGCCTCAACCACGCCGCCATGCCTTACGGAGACGCGGCCATCGCCGCCATGGGCGTGGTCCAGCGGATCACCACCTTCGGCGCCTCCGCCATGATCGGATTCGGCCAGGGCTTCCAGCCGGTGTGCGGCTTCAACTACGGTGCCCGGCTGTATCACCGGGTGAAGGAGGGCTTCTGGTTCTGCGTGAAGGTGGCCGCCGTCTTTCTGCTGGTGATCGGGGCACTGGGGTTCGCCTTTGCACCGCAGCTCATCGCCCTGTTCCGGGATGACCCGGGGGTCATCGCCATCGGCACGGTAGCCCTGCGGTTCCAGCGCGTGACTTTCTTCTTCCAGGCGTGGATCACCATGAGCAACATGATGCTCCAGACCATTGGGCGGACCGTTCCCGCCACCTTTGTCGCCATGGCCCGGCAGGGCATTTTCTTCATTCCCCTGGTGTGGCTTCTCTCCCTGTCCCCGTTGGGACTTCTGGGCGTCCAGATGGCCCAGTCCGTCTCCGATCTTCTCACTCTGGCGGCGGCTGTCCCCATTCAACTGTATGTACTGCGCCAGATGTCACAGATGCAGCCCGCCAAGATTTGAACCCGAAACAGGAAAAAGCACCCTGCGGCCGACGGCCGCGGGGTGCTTTCAGGTTGTCTTACGGTCCTCTCATGCGGGCAGCAGCGCCTCCACCGCGGCGGCCAGCGCCTCACCCTCCCGAATGGCATAACTCCAGTCCGGATCCTGATAGACGGCGAAGAGCCCGTCCTCCATGGAGAGTACCACGTGCAGGGCCTCCTCTCCGCCGACGACGTTCACCTCCACCATATCCCGGAAGGAATGCGCCGGGAGTCCGCCCCGGGAAATCAGACCGCGGGAGGCGCCCTCCAGCAGATCCAGCACCTCGTCCCCGTCCACCTGGGACGAGATCTCCTGTCCCCGGTAATAGAGCGAGGTGAGCCGGTACTCCACCTCCTCGTCCAACACGGGAGCCGACAGGGACAGCACCACCGCTCCGGCCGCCACTGCCAGCACCGCAACGATCAGCACCACAATGCTCTTTCGCATCCCATCACCTCCTGTTTTTTCCATTATATCCGGCTCCGCTCCCCGCTGTCAAGCAAGAAAGCGCCGCCAAAGGCAGCGCTTTTCTGTTCGGCTCCGCGGCGCGGACAAGCTGTTATTCCGCAGGTTCTGCCCGGCGCAGAGCCTCATCCGCCGCCGCCAGCTCCGGAAAGACGGGCGACCAGAGGCGGAAGCACCGCCCTTCGATCATGCGCCGGTAGGCAAAGGAATCCCGCACCCGCTCCGGCAGGAGGACGCCAGCCCGGCACTCGTCACCATCCTCGTGGGTGTCAGACCCTGCCAAGCGCAGATACTCCGGGTGGCGCTTCGCCAGCTCCAGGGCCCGGTCGTTATGGTTTTCATGGCGGGGATGGGCGTTGAGGATCTCCGTGCCGTGGACAGCATCTTCAAATACCGTGGTATTGCCGTCGCGGTAAGGGTGGGCGTGGACGATCAGTACTTGGTCGTGGAATTTCCGGTAGAACTCCCGGGCGCTCATGCAGCACAGATATGGGTTCGCCCGCAGCCACGTCTCGTCAATGCCATAGACCAGATAGTCGTTGTCGTTCTCCGGGAAGCGCAGCTCCGCCCCCAGGATCACATCCAGCCCCAGTTCGTCTCCCCGGGCCTTGGAGGCCCGGTAGCCGGCAAGATAGTGGTCGATCACATGGTCCCAGTTGTGGTCCGTGTCAATCCGGGACAAGTACTCCGGGTGGAGGTGATCTGTCACCACCAGGCCGGAAAATCCGTGCCCGGCATAGCGATCCACCACCTCCGCCGCCGGCAGATGGCCGCATTTGCTGGTCTCCGCCGTGTGGGTGTGGGGGTCGTAGAGATACTCTTTCATAGCTGATCGCCTCTTCTTATCCGTCAAGCAGTGCGCCGCGCCGCAGAACGGCAGACGTCTCTCATGTCAACGCCCTGCAGGAGCTGCGCTTCACCAGACTGGGCATCAGGATCTGATGGACGTAGCCCTGGGTGCCCCGCTCGATCTTATCCAACAGAATCTCCACCGCCTGAAGGGCCATCTCCCGCTTGGACTGCTCCACCGTAGTCAGGTCGATCCGCGGCATGGCGGCAGATGCGATGTTGTCAAATCCCATCAGACTCAGCTGCTCCGGCACCCTGATCCCAAGCTCGTCCGCCGCCCGCAGAATCCCCAGGGCGTTGGAGTCCGTGGAGGCCAGGATGGCCGTATAGTCCAGGGGCTTGGTAAACAGCTCCCGGGCCAGCTCATAGCCGCCGGCCACTGAGGAGCGGGGAAAGCTGCTGTCCACAATCCGCGGTGTCAGCCCCATGTCCCGGCAGGCCCGCAGGTAGCCCTCTGCCCGCAGCTGGTGGGTGACGGTGTGCCTGCGGCCGAAGTACAGGATCTCCCGGTGCCCCAGGCTCCGCAGGTATTCCATGGCCAGGTAGGTGGCCCCGGTATTGTCCGTGGTCACACAGCTGAGGGGTTCGTCCCGCAGATCCTCGCTGAGGAAGACCGTGGGCACCTGCTCCGTGTAGACCCGGAGCTCCTCACAGCTCCGGTGCTCCTGGGGGACGATCAGCATCCCGTCCACCTGGCGGCCCACCAGCAGCTTTACCACCGCCTTCTCCTGCCGCAGATCCGGCCCGGAGTTGCACAGCATGAGATTGTAGCCCCGCGCCCGGGCGCTCATCTCCGCGTGGTACGCCAGCTCTGCCATGAACTGATTGTCAATAGAAGGCACTACCAGACCGATCAGCTCCGTCCTCCGCATGACCATGGAGCGGGCCACATAGTTTTTGGTGTAGCCCATCTCGTCGCACAGGCGCAGGATCCGCTCCCGGGTCTCCCGCCCGATCTGTGGGCTGCCTGACAGAGAGCGAGAGACTGTGGAATAAGAGACGCCCGCCGCTCGGGCCACGTCCTTCAGCGTGACGTTCTTCATCTGACTCTGCCTTTCCCGCCGCCGGTGCGGCGCATTCTGCGCAAACGCTTTCCCCACCCGCCAAAGCCGGCCGGAGGCGTATGCCGTCCCATATAGAATAGCGAATTTGCCGGGGCTTGTCAATTACAGAACGATGCAGGGCCTTCCGCCGCAAGCCTTGCCGCCCGTAGGTGTTTCTGGAAAATCGAGGAAAACCTTGAAGTGCTGCTTTCCATGGTTTTCCTTTCTCTGGAGAGTCACTCCCCCCTGCGCCTGTGTACCTTCCTATCTCCGGAAGTTATTCTTGTGAAAATTCAAACTCATATTGACTCCGTATAGGAGGATGGGGTAAAATATAGAAAATGTCAGGGTTGATTTTTGGTCAAAACCACCATATTTTTGTGCAGACATTGGGAAATCCGCCGATACACGCTTCTTCAGGTTCGCCCCACGGCACCACCGGCGGGACGAATTTTCAAAAACCTTTGATAACCCCCCTTTTCATGTTTTGGAATTTGTGGTATTCTGAAAGCGAAGTAATCGTTTTGCTTTTTCTGTTGGCGCACACACATTGCATTCTCACTTCTCAGCGACCTGTCCCCCTGTCGAACCTATGCGGCGCAGGTTTCCGCGCGGCGTGCAATTTAAGTGAAGGAAAGGAAGAAACACCCCATGAACGAAAAAAAGTGCAAAGTTCTGGCGGCTGAGATCCGGCTGGAAACGCTGAAGGTCATCCACTCCCGGGGCTTCGGCCACGTGGGCGGCTCCATGGACCTGGCGGACCTGATGGCCGTCCTGTACGGAGAGGTTATGAAGTTTGACCCGAAGAACCCCCGGTGGGAGGATCGGGATTGGCTGGTCCTGTCCAAGGGCCACGCGGGCCCCGTGGCTTACGCCACTTTTGGCCTGATGGGCTACTATCCCATGGAGGAAGCTTATACCCTCAACCATCCTCACACCAAGTTCCCCAGCCACACCGACCGGAAGCTGACCCCCGGCGTGGATCTGACCACCGGCTCTCTGGGCCAGGGCGCCTCCACCGCCACCGGCGCCGCTCTGGGCAACAAGATCGATGGCCGTGACAGCCACGTGTTCTGCGTCATCGGCGACGGCGAGGCCGACGAGGGCCAAGTCTGGGAGGCATTCCACTTCGCATACGCCCACAAGCTGGACAACATCATCTACTTCATCGACAACAACGGCTATCAGCTGGACGGCCCCACCGCCGACATCCTGGACCACGGCAACATTGCCAAGAAGGCGGAATCCTTCGGCCTGTATACCCAGGAGATCGACGGCCATGATGTGAAGGCTATCTACGACGCCATCCAGAACGCTTACGCCAAGAAGGGCGTGCCCAGCTGCATCGTGCTGGACACCTGCAAGGGCAAGGGCGCCACTTTCGCTGAGCCCAAGCACGACCACTCCTCCCAGCCCAATGAGGAGCAGTGGGCCGAGGCGCTGGCCGCCGCGGAAAAGGCTCTGGAAGACGCCAAGAACGCTTGAGGAGGGTGAGAGCAATGAACGTGAAACTGATCGGTAAGCATGAAAAGGACTCCCGGGCCTGCCGGGACGGTCTCGCCCTGACCCTGGACGAGATGATGGCGCAGGACAAGTCCATCTGCTATGTGGACTGCGACCTGATGGGCTGCATCAACACCAAGCGGCTGCGGGAGCACTATCCCGACCGGGCCTTTGAGGCCGGCATCGCCGAGGGCAACGCCGCCGGTGTGTCTGCGGGTCTCGCCGCCACCGGCAAGAAGGTTTTCTTCCACTCCTTCGGTACCTTCTCCTCCCGCCGGTGCTATGACCAGATCTATATGTCAGCTGCCTATGCCGGGCTGACGGTCCATGTTCTGGGTTCCGACGCCGGCGTCACCGCCGCGTTCAACGGCGGCACCCACATGCCGCTGGAGGATGCAGCCATGTACCTCTCCATCCCCGAAACCACAGTGCTGGACCCCGCCGACTATGACCAGCTTGCCAGTATCACCCGCCAACTGGTGAACATCGACAAGGGCGTCACCTACACCCGGTTCGTCCGCAAGGGCATCATCCAGGTGTACGGCGAGGGAAGCGAGTTCGAGATCGGCAAGGGTGTGGTGCTGCATGAGTCCGACAAGGATCAGGCCACCATCATCACCTCCGGCATCATGGTGGACGAGTCCCTGAAGGCCTATGAGGCTCTGCAGGCAGAGGGCATCTCTGTCCGGGTCATCGACATGTTCACCTGGAAGCCCCTGGACGAGGAGCTGGTGGTCAAGGCCGCCAAGGAGACCGGTGCCATCGTCACCGCCGAGAACCACAACGTCACCTGCGGCCTGGGTTCTGTTGTGGCCAACTGCCTGTCCAGGAACGCCCCCACCGTACAGGAATTTGTGGGCGTGCAGGACCAGTTCGGTCAGGTGGGTCCCCAGGACTTCCTGATGGACGAGTACGGCCTCCGCGCCGCCAACATCGTGGCCGCCGTCAAGAAGGCCATCGCCCGCAAATAAGTTCAGATACCCGGCGGGGTCCCTCAGGGGCCCTGCCTGTATCGCCATATATCATTTTGAAAAGGAGACAAGAATCATGGATGCTTTTTCCGCTTCCCTGATGGCTGACAAGCGGGAGATTATTTTCGCTCCCACAGTGTACAAGTTCCAGACCTTCGCCCAGATGGCGGAGGAGTTCAAGCTGAACGAGCGGGACGTGGTGCTGACCAACGAGTTCATCTATACCCCCTTCATGAAGGATCTGGGCCTCAAGTGCCATTATGTATTCCAGGAGAAGTTCGGTGCCGGCGAGCCCAGCGAGGAAATGATCCAGGTCATGTACGACGCCATCCCCTACGACAGCTACGACCGCGTCATCGCCGTGGGCGGCGGCGCCATTATGGACCTGTGCAAGCTGCTGGGCTGCAAGCGCCCCGATACCGTCCACAACCTGTACTTCAAGCGATTCCCCGTGGTGCACGAGAAGGACGTCATCGCCATCCCCACCACCTGCGGCACCGGCTCTGAGTGCACCAACATCTCTGTGGCTATCGTCAAGGACGAGAAGGACGGTGTGCTCACCGGCGGTGAGACCAAGCTGGGCCTGGTGTCCGACGACATCATCCCCAACAAGGTGTGCCTGATCCCGGAGCTCCTCAAGACCCTGCCCTACAAGCCCTTCGCCTGCTCCGCCATCGACGCCCTGGTCCACGCCACCGAGTCCTTCCTGAGCCCCCACCGCAAGACCATGACCTCCGAGCTCTTCAGCGAGAAGGCTATGGATGTGATTCTGAAAGGCTTCAAGCTGATCGACGAAAAGGGCCAGGACGCCCGGTTCGAGTATATGGATCAGTTCGTGACCGCCAGCTTCTACGCCGGCATTGCCTTCCTGAAGGCCGGCTGCGGCCCGGTCCACGGCATGAGCTTCCCCCTGGGCGGCACCTATCACGTGCCCCACGGCGAGAGCAACTATATGCTCTTCGGCGCCATCATGGACTACTATGACGAGCACAAGCCCGACGGTGAGATCATGAAGTTCAAGGAGCTGGTGTCCAGCATCCTGGGCTGCGAGGTCAAGGACGCCATCCCCGAGATGAACGCCCTGCTGCAGCGCATCCTGCCCCTGCGGCCCCTGCGGGACTGCGGCTTCACTGAGGCGGACTTCAAGGCCTTCCCCCTGTCCGTCGAGGCCAACCAGCAGCGCCTCATGACCAACGCCTACTACCCCTTCGACCTGGAGTCCGAAGAGGCCATCTACCGCAAGTGCTATTAAAATTTTTCCAGACAACGAAGGGAGAGACGGCGGCTGCCGTCTCTCCTTTTTTCCTTTCGCCACGCGGTTTCTTTCCTCTATACACCGCACCTTTCTTTGCATTTTTGTACAGTACACACAAAAATATAATGAAATCAAAAACATTTTATGGGCGTTCTTTTTGAGATTGAGGATTGACTTTCCGAAAGAGAGCCGCTACAATTGGAAACAACATCAACGGGTTGTCTGTTTTGAAAGGAGTGGAACACCATGGCATTTTACACGACGTCTTCCCAGTCCATGATGATGAATGGTGCGTCCGCTCGCCAGGCGGCGTCTGCTTCCTGCGCCTATTCCACGGAGATGTCCCGTGCTTCCATGATGAATATTGCTCTGATTCTGGACGCCATTCTGCTGGCGTCCATTATTATTTGCGCCCTGATTCCCCTTGCCATTCTGGTATCCGTACTGGCAGTGGCCCTGTTTGTTCTGGTACTGGTATTGTTGGCAGCAGAGTATCATCATACGCCGAGATCGCGACGAGGTGCATAACTGTTTGATACAGTAAAGCGGCTCCGCATCTGGCGGGGCCGCTTTTTTGTATAATCTGAACCAAGAAAAGGAGATTGCAAGATGAAAAAGAAGTTCTTTGCCCTCATGATGGCCATGGTTATGGTCCTCAGCCTGGCCGCCTGCGGCGGCTCGGATGAAGCCGACTCCAACTCCGGCGATTCTGCCGGCGGGGAGAGCTCCGGCAGCAGCGCCTTCAAAGTCGGCGTCATTGGCCCCCTGACCGGCGGCGCCGCCATCTACGGCACCTGCGTGGCCAATTCCGCCCAGATCGCGGTGGACGAAATCAATGCCCTGGGCGGCGACATCCAGTTTGAGCTGATGACTGAGGACGACGTCAACGACGCTGAGACCTCCGTCAACGCCTACAACGCCCTGATGGACGACGGCATGCAGATCCTGGTGGGCACCGTCACCACCCAGCCGGCCCTTTCCGTGGTCCCGCTGTCCTATGAGGACCGGGTGTTCACCCTGACCCCCTCCGCCTCCGGCGACGATGTCATTTCCATCAACGACAATGATAACGTGTTCCAGATCTGCTTCACCGACTCCAACCAGGGCTCCCGTTCCGCCCAGTACATCGATGAGAACTTCGACAGTCCGAAGATCGCCATCATCTACAAAAACGATGACCAATACTCCATCGGTATCCGGGACAACTTCAAGGCAGAGGCCGATTCCCGCGGTATGGACATCGTCTATGAGGGCACCTTCACCGAGGCCAGCCAGACCGACTTCAACGTCCAGCTGGCTGGTGCCCAGTCCGCCGGCGCCGATCTGCTGTTCCTGCCCATCTACTATACCCCCGCCTCTGTCATTCTGACCCAGGCCAACGCCATGGGCTACGCCCCCACCTTCTTCGGCGTGGACGGCATGGACGGCATCCTGACCGCCGAGAACTTCGATGCCTCTCTGGCTGAAGGCGTCTACCTGCTGACTCCCTTCTCCGCCGACTCTGAGGACGAGATGACCCAGAACTTCGTGGCGGAGTATCAGGACCGGTTCGGCGAGATCCCCAATCAGTTCGGTGCCGATGCGTATGACGCCATCTACACCCTGTATCAAGCCATCCAGGCCGCCGGCGCCACCGCCGACATGTCCAATGAGGAGATCTGCGATGCTCTGATCGAGGTCATGCCCACCCTGGCCGTCACCGGCCTGACCAGCGCCGGCTCCGAGATGACCTGGGACGAAAACGGTGCTGTGTCCAAGGACCCCACCGCAGTCATTATCGAAAACGGTACCTATGTCACTCCCTGACAGCGGAACACACACTCCACTGTAATAGAGGACAGGGATCGGCTGCCGGAACTCCGGCAGCCCTCCCTGGACTTCTATGGTGGAAACCGACGCGGGGAGCTGTCACCGCCCCGGTTTCTGCCATAGAAGGGGAAAGAGAGGAAAATACTTATGGAATTTCTATCCTACCTGATCACGGGCATCAGTCTGGGAAGCATCTACGCCATCATCGCCCTGGGCTACACCATGGTATACGGCATTGCCAAGATGCTGAATTTCGCCCACGGCGACGTTATCATGGTTGGCGCCTATGTGTCCTTTTACGTGACCATGTTTGCAGGCAGCAACCTGCTGGGAGAGGATCCCTCCGCACTGACCACCGGCGCTGTGGCTCTGGTGTCCGTGCTGCTGGCTATGGTGGTCTGCACGGTTCTGGGCGTGGTCATCGAGGGGCTGGCTTACCGCCCCCTGCGCCAGGCCGGCAGCCTGGCGGTGCTGATCACCGCCATCGGCGTCAGCTACTTCCTGCAGAACGCAGCGCAGCTGCTGTTCGGCGCGAATCCCAAGAACTTCACCCCCGTGGTCAGCGGCCAGCTGACGCTGTTTGACGGACAGCTTCGGATCTCCTATGTGGCGCTGCTGACCATCACGGCCTGCGTGGTCATCATGCTGGGGCTGACCGCCTTCACTGGAAAGAGCAAGATGGGCAAGGCCATGCGGGCCTGCTCGGAGGACCGGGGCGCAGCCCAGCTGATGGGCATCAACGTCAACGCCACCATCTCTATGACCTTTGCCATCGGTTCCGCCCTGGCGGCCATCGCCGGGGTATTGCTGTGCTCTTACTCTCCGGTGCTCCAGCCCACCACCGGCTCCATGCCCGGCATCAAAGCCTTCACCGCTGCGGTGTTCGGCGGTATCGGCTCCATCCCCGGCGCCTTCCTGGGCGGACTGCTGCTGGGCGTCATTGAGGCCATGGCGCAGGCCTATATCTCCACGCAGTTGTCCAACACGATCCTGTTCGCCGTGCTGATCGTGGTGCTGCTGGTCAAACCGTCCGGCCTGCTGGGCAAGTATGTGCCTGAGAAAGTGTGAGGTGGCGGTATGAAAGGCTATTTCAAAAACATGAAAACCATCACCAAGGTGGACTTCGCCACCTATCTGGGCGTGATCCTAGCCTTTATTGTGGTGTCGGTCTGCCAGGCCCAGGGACTGGTGAACCGTTCTCTGGGCGGTATGCTGGTTCCCATCTGCTGCTACGTGTGCATGTCCATCTCCCTGAACCTGACCGTCGGCATTCTGGGAGAGCTGTCTCTGGGCCATGCCGGCTTCATGAGCGTGGGCGCCTTCTCCGGCATCATTGCCGCCATGAGCCTGCAATCTGCTGTCCCAAATGATCTGGTGCGGATGATCGTCGCCCTGGTGGTGGGCGCCTTCTTTGCCGCCATCGTGGGCTTCATCGTCGGGATTCCGGTGCTGCGGCTCCGGGGGGACTACCTGGCCATTGTCACCCTGGCCTTCGGCGAGATCATCAAGGATCTGATCAACTGCCTTCTGGTGGGCTGGGATGAGAACGGCCTGCACATCGCCCTGAACGTGGACGGCACCAAGAGCATGTCCTCTCTCGGCCTCAGCGAAAACGGCATCGAAATCATCAAGGGCGCCCAGGGCGCCACGGGCAACGCCCGCATCGCCACCTTTGCTATGGGCTTTGCACTGGTGATGATTACCCTGGTGGTGGTGCTGAATCTGGTCCGCAGCCGGACCGGCCGGGCTATCATGGCCATCCGGGACAACCGGATCGCCGCCGAGAGCGTAGGCATCAACGTCACCAAGTACAAGCTGATTGCCTTCGTCACCTCTGCCTCCCTGGCAGGTGCCGCCGGTGCCCTGTTCGGCCTGAACTACTCCAATGTCACTGCCGTACAGTTCGACTTCAACACCTCCATTCTGGTGCTGGTGTATGTGGTGCTGGGCGGTCTGGGCAACATCTGGGGCTCCATCGTGGCAACAGTTGTCCTGTATGTGCTGCCGGAGGCCCTGCGGCAGTTCTCTGACTATCGGATGCTGGTGTACGCCATTGTGCTGATTCTGGTGATGCTGGCCACCAACAACCCGCAGGTGCGGACGCTGATTAGCCGGATCATTCCCAGAAGAAAGGGGGCAGCCCTCGATGAGTAAGAAATTTGAAAAGGGCAAGATGGTCCCTGTTCCCAGCCATGCCATCATTCCGGAGCGGGACATCGACAAATCCCCCATTCTGGAGTGCAGCCACCTGGGCATCGACTTCGGCGGCCTGCGGGCGGTGAATGACTTCAACCTCACCATCGGCCGGACGGAGATCGCCGGCCTCATCGGCCCCAACGGCGCCGGCAAAACCACCATCTTCAACCTGCTGACCAAGGTCTATCAGCCCACCCGGGGCACCATCCTGCTGGATGGACTGGATACCTCCGGCAAGACCACAGCTCAGATCAACCGCATGGGCATTGCCCGGACCTTCCAGAACATCCGCCTGTTCAACAACCTCTCCGTGGAGGACAATGTGAAGATCGGTCTCCACAATCAGGAGCGCTACTCCGCCATCACCGGCGTTCTGCGCCTGCCCTGGTACTGGAGCCGGGAAAAGGCCGCTCATGAGCGGGCACTGGAACTGCTGTCCCTCTTCGGGATGGCGGACTTGGCGGACCATCAGGCCGGTTCCCTTCCCTACGGCGCCCAGCGCCGGCTGGAGATTGTCCGGGCCCTGGCCACCAATCCCTCTCTTCTATTGCTGGATGAGCCCGCCGCGGGCATGAATCCCTCTGAGACGGCGGAGCTGATGGAGAATATCGTCAAGATCCGGGACACGTTCCAGATCGCCGTCATGCTGATCGAGCACGACATGAAGTTGGTCATGAGCATCTGCGAGGGCATCTGCGTCCTGAACTTCGGGCAGGTCATCGCCAAGGGCACCGCCGAAGAGATTCAATCCAACCCCGCCGTCATTGAGGCATATCTCGGTAAACAGAAGGAGGCGTGACCATGGAACCGATTCTGAAAGTCAGCGACATCAACGTCTACTACGGCGCCATACACGCCATCAAGGGCGTCTCTTTCGAGGTAAATCCCGGAGAGGTCGTCACCCTGATCGGCGCCAACGGCGCCGGCAAATCCACCACGCTGCAGACTGTCTCCGGCCTGCTCCACTCCCGCACCGGCTCCATCGAATTTCTGGGGGAGAACCTGATGGGCGTCCCAGCCCACAAGGTCGTGGCCAAGGGACTCGCCCAGGTGCCGGAGGGGCGGCGGGTCTTCCTGCAGATGACCGTAGAGGAGAATCTGGAAATGGGCGCCTATACCCGGTCCGGCGGCGACATCGACGCGGATCTGGAAAAGGTCTACGCCTATTTCCCCCGGCTGATGGAGCGGCGGCGGCAGATCGCTGGCACCCTCTCCGGCGGCGAACAGCAGATGCTGGCCATGGGCCGGGCGCTGATGAGCCGTCCCAAGCTGCTGATGCTGGATGAGCCCTCCATGGGCCTGGCACCCATTCTGGTTGAGCAGATCTTCAAGATCATCCAAACCCTCCATGAGGCGGGCACCACCATTCTGCTGGTGGAGCAGAATGCCCAGGCAGCCCTGAGTATCGCCGACCGTGGCTATGTGCTGGAGACCGGAAAAATCGTCACCTCCGGCACCGGAACGGAGCTGTTGGCCTCCCCGGAAATCAAAAAAGCCTATCTGGGCGGCTGAAGTCTCAGAAAAAGGAGAGCGTGTGCTCTCCTTTTTTCTTTGCAATCTGCCGGGCATGTGGTATACTGCTGTCATGACGGAAAGGAGGGATCCCATGCGCGCGGAAGAACGGCGGCAGGCCATTCGGGAGCTTCTGCAGCGGGCAAAGCAGCCTGTCAGCGCAACGGCCCTGGCGGCTCAATTCTCCGTCAGCCGACAGATCATCGTGGGGGATATTGCCCTGCTGCGGGCGGCTGGAGCAGACATCTCCGCTACGCCCCGGGGCTACGTGATCCTGCGAGAGACGGGAGGTCTGGTGCGGCAGGTGGCCGTCCAGCACGATGCCGCTGGTATGGGAGAGGAGCTAAACGCTATGGTGGACCAGGGCTGCACGGTACTGGATGTCATTGTGGACCACCCCATTTACGGGCAGCTGACCGGCCCTCTGCAGCTCTCCAACCGCTATGATGTGGGGCAGTTCCTCTCCCGCTGTGCGCAGTCCGACGCCCGCCCGCTGTCGGAACTGACGGAGGGGATCCATCTCCACACTCTCTCCTGTCCGGATGAGGCGGCATTCGGCCGGGTGTGCCGGGAGCTGCGGCGGCTGGGCGTCTTGCTGGAAGGTTGAACATGTAAAAAAGCAGTTGACAGGAACCGGGATTTTGTGTATGATACGGTTTACAGGTGTCAAGACACCTGTAAACCGTATTTTTTGATTCTACATAAAGCAGGTGTCTCCCATGGAACAGGTCAAAGGCTTTCTGAAGCGCAAAAACATTGTGATCTCCGCCAAGCGGTACGGCATTGACGCCCTGGGCGCCATGGCTCAGGGACTCTTCTGTTCCCTGCTGATCGGCACGATCCTCAACACCATCGGCACCCAGTTCCACATTGGCTTTCTCACCGCCCAGGTCATCACCATCAATGGCGTGGGGTATACCATCGGTGGACTGGCGTCGTTCATGAGCGGGTCCGCTATGGCGGTGGCCATCGGCTACGCTCTCCAGGCGCCGCCTATGGTGCTGTTCTCCCTGGTGACGGTGGGCTATGCCTGCAACGCCCTGGGCGGGGCGGGCGGACCGCTGGCCGTGCTGTTCGTGGCTATCATCGCCGCTGAGGTGGGCAAGGCCATCAGCAAGGAGACGAAGGTGGACATCCTGGTGACGCCCATCGTCACCATCCTTGTGGGCGTGGGAGCGGCCTGGATCATTGCGCCCCCCATCGGCGGAGCAGCCAGCGCCTTTGGCCAGCTGATTATGCGGACCACGGAGCTGCAGCCCTTCTTCATGGGCGTTCTGGTGTCCGTGCTGGTGGGCATCGCCCTGACGCTGCCCATCTCCTCCGCCGCCATCTGCTCCGTGCTGGGACTGACCGGACTGGCAGGCGGCGCCGCCGTAGCGGGCTGCTGCGCCAACATGGTGGGGTTCGCCGTCCTCTCCTTCCGGGAAAACCGCTGGGGCGGACTGGTGAGCCAGGGCATCGGCACCTCCATGCTGCAGATGCCCAACATCGTGAAGAACCCCCGCATCTGGCTCCCTGCCATCCTCACCTCCGCTGTCACCGGACCCCTGGCCACCTGCTTTTTCAAGCTGGAGATGAACGGAGACCCCATCAACTCCGGCATGGGCACCTGCGGCCTGTGCGGCCAGCTGGGGGTCTGGACCGGCTGGGTCAATCCCAGTGACGCGGCTCTGGCCAATGGGGCCGCCGCCATGGCCCCCACCGCCTTTGACTGGGTGGGACTGATCCTGATCTCCTTCGTCCTCCCCGCTGTCCTCACCTGGGCCTTCGGGCTGTTCTTCCGGAAGATCGGCTGGATCAAGCCGGGGGATCTGACCCTGCCGCAGTAGGTAAAATGCCCGGACCGCGATGCGGTCCGGGTAATTTTATTTGTTCAGGCCAAGGAACACGAGACAGCCAGTCAAGAACCACGGGCTGTATCGCATAAGTGTATAGTAGTTCATATTTTTGATCCAATCAACAAACCCAGGAATATTTGCTAAAAAAATGAATCTATGCCCAAAACAATAAATCACAAATATTAGATAATACCCAATGGCAACAGCGCCAAATATCAAAGCCATCATCCGAAGCCGCTTGGATGGCAGGCGGAGGTCGACAACCAATGCCGTACCGGACATCAAAAGGCCTCCAGCCGCCAGAGCAGCAGCTGACGGCACAGTCAAAGCGTACCATACCCACGGCATAAGGTCATATGTTTCCCAGCAAATCTGCTGCACAAAGGGCCTTAATACTGTTTCCAGCACGCAGAATATGAATAACACCGCTACACAGATGGCTGCCAAAGCTGCATACTTCCGTTGACCGCGTCGATAACTTTCCTCTCGCCCCGGGCCGTAGATCAGCTCCCGGACGTCGGCGTTCAGCGCCTCCGCCAAGGTGGTCAGGGTCTCGATATCCGGCTGGGTCTTTCCGGTCTCCCAGGAGGACACCGCCTGCCGGGTCACATGGAGCCGCTCCGCCAGGGCGTCCTGGGTCAGCTTCTCCCGCTGGCGCAGCTGCTTCAGATTTTTTCCCACCGCGTTCACAACCTCGCCTCCTGCTGCCAGCGTACCACAGTCCCGGCGCTTTGTCACGCAACAAAGTGTTGCGCGCCCTGCAAGGGCTTGCGGCGGACCGCGGGATATGGTATCGTTAGGATATCCGAGATCAAAAACAGGAGGAACTGTCATGGAATACCGGAAATTTGGGGACGCCTACATCGTCCGCCTGGACCGGGACGAGGAGATCCTGGCCCAGCTGAAGATCTTCGCAGAAAAGGAACAGGTCAAACTGGCCTCTGTCACCGGCCTGGGGGCTGTGAAGGACTTCACCGTAGGAGTGTTCGACTCCAGCGCCAAGGCTTACAAGTCCAACCGCTTCCAGGGGGTCTATGAGATCGTCTCTCTGGTGGGGACCATCAACACGATGAACGACGCGTTTTACTGCCATCTCCACATGTGCGCCGCCGACCAGGAGGGCCACGCTTTCGGCGGGCATCTGAACGAGGCCGTCATCAGCGCCACCTGCGAGCTAGTGGTCACCTGCCTGCCCGGAGAGACGAACCGGGTATTCAGCGACGAGGTGGGACTGAATCTGATCTCCTTCTGAAATCCGCGGAAAAGAGGCTGAGGAGTATTCCTCAGCCTCTTTTCCGCTTTTGGGGGACGCTGTCCTCACCCGAAGGCCCCTGCCGCGTGGTCCCGCAGAGGCAGCTCCTGGAAAATGGATGCCTCCACCGCCTCGTACTCCCCCGGCGTCCGAAGGCGGCGCATTTTCTTGTCATGGCGTTCGCCGCCCTCGAACAGGTGGATCAGGAAGAACCAGACCTCCTTCATCCGCTGGGCCGCCGGGCCCACCTGGCCATAGAAGTCCTGGTAGGACTGATACAGCGTCCGGGTGAAGGTCTGGAGCTCCTGCCGGGTGGTGGGGACGCCGCCCCGGAGCTTCCGCAGCAGGGCCGGGTCCGCGATGGCCCCTCGGCCGATCATCACCGCGTCGATGGCAGGAAAGTCCACCGCAAAGACTGTGCAGTCCTCCACGGTCACCAGATCCCCGTTGTAGCACAGGGGATTCCGGCTGCGCTCCGCCGCCCAGGCGAACCAGTCCCGGTGCACGGTCCCCTTGTAGAACTGCTTCTGCACCCGGGGGTGGATGGTGAGGCAGGCGATGGGATAACGGTTGTAAATGTCCAGCAGCCGCTCGAACTCCTCCGGCTCCTTCACCCCCAGCCGGGTCTTGACGGACACCGGCAGCTTCACGGCGGCGAATACCTCGTCAAAGAACCGCTCCAGCTCCTCCGGCTTTGCCAGAAAGCCCGCACCCTTGCCCTTGGCGGTGACGGTGCCAGAGGGACAGCCCAGGTTCAGATTCACCTCCGTATAGCCCATGTCTGCCACGATCTCCGCCGCCCACAGAAAGTCCGGTGCCCGGCAGGTCATCACCTGGGGCACCACAGGAAGCCCTGCGTTGGCCGCCGGGTCCAGCTCCCGTTGATCCCGCTTGGTCAGGATATGCTGATCCGTAGGGGAGAAAAACGGGATGAAATACCGGTCCGCCCCGCCGAACATCCGGTGGTACACCTGCCGGAACACCACCTTGGTGATACCATCCAGCGGGGCGAAGTCGTACCGCTGGATCATCCCAGTGCCGTCTCCCACTCCGCCTGGCGGAAGCCGGTGCGGACGAAGTCCTCCCCCACCAGAATGGGCCGCTTTACCAGCATCCCGTCGGTGGCCAGCAGGGCCAGCTGCTCCTCCTCGCTCATCTCCGGCAGCTTGTCCTTCAGGCCCAGAGCCTTGTACTGGAGGCCGCTGGTGTTGAAGAACTTCTTCAGGGGCATTCCGCTCTTCTCCCACCAGCCCCGCAGCTCCTCCGCCGTAGGATTTTCCAGCTTAATATCCCGGGCCTCGTAAGAGACGCCCCGCTCGTCCAGAAAGGCTTTCGCCTTCTGGCAGGTGGTGCACTTGGGGTACCACAAAAACAACATGATGCTCTCTCCTTCTTTTGATCTGTCTGCTCAGTAGCTGCTGATCTCCAGGCTCTCGTCGTCCCGGCCCTTCTCGATGGCCCGGATCTCCACCCAGTATTTCACCTCCGGACTCACCTCCACCTGGATCCGGTCTCCCACCTGACGGCCCAGCAGAGCCTTTCCCACAGGGGACTCCTTGCTGATGAGGCCCTTTAAGGCATCCTGCCGCAAGGTGGTGACGATCTGCAGCGTCATCTCCTGCTTCGCCAGCTCGTTGTAGATCGTGACCTTGTCGAACAATCCCGCTCGGTCACCCTGGTCCTTCACCTCGATGACCTTGGCAGTGCGGATCATCCGCTCCAGGTAGCGGATGCGGCTGTCGTTGCGGTTCTTGGCCTGCTTGGCGCACTTGTACTCGTAGTTCTCGCTGAGGTCGCCGAAGGCCCGGGCCGTCTGCACCTCCTCGATCAGCTGAGGACGCAGGACCCGGGTCCGGTAGTTGATCTCCTCCTGCATCTTTTTGATGTCCACTTCCGTCAGTTCGTCGTACATGACACAGCTCCTTTTCAGGCTGGGGTCGCGGTCCGGGTCCGTTTGCTTTGCAGGTCTCTCACAGGTGTGGGGAACCCGGCGCAGGTGAAATGCGAAATCGCCGCTCTGCGGCTATTCTACCACGTCCGGCAGGAAAGCACAACCCCGGCGGCTCCCTGCCCCGGCACCCTTTCCTCCGCCGGGAATAGAATGAAGTGTATCACGAGTCGAGGAGGCAATTGAAATGGAAAGCACTTCCAGCGCAGTCACCATGTGCGCCACCGTCCTGCGGGTCTGCCCCTGCGAACTGTGCGTCTGCGACCACGAGAACTGCCAGCAGGTCCTGGTCCATACAGACAACGCCTGCTGCTTCCGGGTGGGCCAGCAGGTCTGCATCGAGTTCAGCGGCGCCATGACCCGGAGCTGTCCGCCCCAGATCACCGCCGACTGTGTCCGGCCGGTGAACTGCTGCTGTTGAACATTTGAAAAAGCCGCCCGGGGGCGAATCCCCGGGCGGCTTCGGCTTATGGGTTGCATTGGCCGCAGGGCGTATAGCCCTGGGCGATCAGATCCTCCCGGCTGCCGGTATACTCCTGCCGGTTGGCGGTGCTCATGCCGGACACGCTGGAACAGTCCGGGTCGTGAAATTTGTGGCTGTTGGTATTGAGGATGTACGTGGTCTCGCCGCTTTGCGGCTCCGCTCCCTCCTGCCAGCTCTCGCCGGTGGCGTAGTCGATGGTGATGCCGGGCTGGACGTTGTACACATAGACATTGAAGCAGACGCCTTCCCCCTCGTCCTCCACAGACCAAGCCTCCATCTGGACACCGCTGGCTACCAGGTTCTGACCCTCGAACACCGGGGTCACCCGGTAGAGGACGTGGTTGTCCGTCTCCTTTACATAGTCCGCCACCAGATTTTCAAAGGGCAGCATCCCGTCCACATTCATATAGCGGGTGCCGGTGATGAGATTTTCCTCGTTGGCGTTCTCTCCGGTGAGCTGAAAGCCGATCAGGTGACAGCGGTTGTACAGGTACTCCCCGTCGTACTCCCGGTTGATCCAGCCGGAGGGTGTGACGGAACTGATGCTCTCCCGGTCCTCTGTGGGCATCAGATCCTGTCCCACGTTGGCATAGGCTACGCCGCAGCGGCCCAGAGTGTCCAACTCACTGTACGTCTCAAAGGACACAGAGGTCATGTCCTCCTCCGGAAAATCCGGCTGGTTGCCATCGACGGCCACGTAGGGCTCCCCGGACCAGGCGGGAATATCCTCCAGAGAAAAGGAGGTGACGGTGCCCTCCGCCGGGGGCATCATGCAGCCGGAGAGGAGCAGGCACAAGGACAGCAGCGCCGCCGTCAGGGAAATGCGGGTTCGATTCATGGGATATAGACTTCCTTTGTAATGATCTCGTGGGAGAAGCCGGGGAACTCCTCCCGCCGGGCCAGAGTCCAGCCCTCCAGGGACAGGTCCCAGTAAAGGTCCGCCGGATAGGCCCGGTCCCAGCGGTACAGCACCACCCGCTCCACACGCCCGGCAAAGGGCGCCACAGAGCGGTCCTCCACAAAGCAGGGCTCCCCTGGCCCCGCCTTTTCCAAAAACGACTCGTCCACACAAAGGCGGCTCTGCTCCTCCGCCGGGAACTGGCGAGCCGTGGCCCCACTCACCCAGAGGCAGGCCTCCCCGACCTCTGCCAGCAGGTCCGCCCGCACCGCCCGGTCCCGGCTCTGCCGGCGGCAGTTGAAGGCCATGCCGTTCCGGCCGTCCACACAGGCCATCAGGATCATGCTGCATCCTCCCTTCGCGCTCTTTCTCTACGATACCCAAATTCCGCTCGAAACGCAAGGAAAATTTTTCGGCTTCCGCCGGGGGAAGCCGCCGTACCGGGCGGAAGCCCCTCCCGCCTGGGAGGGGCTTCCCTTTGGAAGATATCCTTACGCCTTGTCCGGACGCTTGTACTCCACATGGAGCAGCTGATGGGTGCGGCCCTTCATCGCTCCCTCCAGGAGCTTTGTAACGATGGGGTTCCGCTCAGACCGCTTGATGAGGGCGGTGCGGTCCGCCTCATAGAGGCCCTCTGCCCGCTGCTGCTTCACCGGGATCAGCCCGTAGGGCTGGCCAGCGCCGCCTACGCAGCCGGTCTTGCAGGTCATGACTTCCACCAGGTCGAAGTACTCCTGACCGCTCTCGATATCGTCCAGCAGCTTCTGTGCGTTCACCAGGCCGTGGACCACCGCGATCCGCAGCGCCCGGTCCCCCACCGGCAGCGTCACCGCCCGGATGGTCTCGCTGCCCCGGATGCCGGAGAACTGGATGGCCTGCAGGGTGTTCTTGGACTTGTCCTCCACTACCCGCCGGGCCACGGCCTCCGCCACGCCGCCGGTGGTGCCGAAGATGGTAGCCGCCCCGGTGCCCATGCCGAAGGGCAGGTCCGGGGACTCCCCCTCCAGCTCTGCGAAACGGATGCCGGACTCCTTGATCATCATGATGATCTCCTGCGTAGTCAGCACCAGATCCACATCCGGTTTTCCGTCATGCTGGAACTCCGGCCGCTTGGCCTCCATTTTCTTGGCGGTACAGGGCATGATGGCGATGTGGTAGGTGGTGCGGCCGTCCTCTTCGTCCTTCCTGGCGTACTGATCCTTCAGCACCGCCGCGAACATCTCCATGGGAGACTTGCAGGTGGAGATGTTCTTCAGGAAGTGGGGCCGCTCCTCCTCCACATACTTCACCCATGCCGGGCAGCAGCTGGTGAACATGGGGAAGGGGCCGCCTTTTTTCAGCCGCTCCAGGAACTCGTCCGCCTCCTCCATGACGGTCAGGTCTGCGCCAAAGGTGGTGTCGTACACCTCGTCGGCGCCCATCATCTTCAGGGCGGACACCAGCTTGTTGATGGCATTGACGCCGGGCTCCAGGCCGAAGGCCTCGCCCACCGCCACCCGGACCGCCGGGGCGATCTGGAACACCACCCGCTTCTTCGGGTCGTGGAGGGCCCGCCACCCCCGGCCGATCTCGTTAAAGATGGTGATGGCGCCGGTGGGGCAGGCGGCTGCGCACTGGCCGCAGCTGATGCAGTTGGTCTCTCCGAGCTTGCGGTCAAAGGCCGGGCACACCACCAGGTCGCTGCCCCGGTGGGCGAAGTTCAGGATACCCATGCCCTGCATCTCCTCGCACACCCGGATGCAGTCGCCGCAGAGGATGCACTTGTTGGGATCCCGGACGATGGCCGGAGAGGAGGTGTCTATCTCATAGTGGGGCCGGGTGTCCTTGAAGCGGACGTGCCGCACGCCGAAGCGCAGGGCCAGCTCCTGCAGGCGGCAGCTGCCATTCTTTTCGCAGGTGGTGCAGTCCCGGCAGTGAGAGGACAGCATCAGCTCCAGGATCATCCGCCGGTGCTTTAAGAGCCGGGCGGTATTGGTGCGGATCACCATGCCATCCCGGGGCTCCATGGAGCAGGAGGCGTCGATCTTGCCCCGCTCGTCCTCCACCACGCACATCCGGCAGGCGCCGTAAACAGACAGTTCCGAATAATAGCAGAAGGTGGGCATATCGATGCCGGCCTTCCGGATCACAGCCAGGACGTTTTTCTCCCCGTCGAAGGGCACCCGCTGGCCGTCAATGTACATAATTCCCTTTGCCATGGTACTCCCCTCCTCACTTACTGGCCGCGATGGCGCCGAAGGGACAATTGGTCACACAGGCGCCGCAGTTGATGCACTTCTCCGGATCGATGACGTGGACCTGCTTGGCCGCGCCGGTGATGGCCTCCATGGGGCAGTTCTTCCGGCACTTGCCGCAGCCCTTGCATTTCTCCGGGTCGATGGTGGGGTGGGGTTTTTCCTTGTTGCAGATGGGACAGTGGTGGTCCACTACATGGGCCAGATATTCATCCCGGAAATACTTCAGCGTGCTCTGGACGGGCTTGCAGGCGCTCTGCCCCAGGCCGCACAGGGCTGTCTTACTGATGGTGTCCGCCAGCTCCTCCAGCAGGTCCAGATCCTCCAGTGTGCCCTTGTTGTCGATGATCCGGTCCAGGATCTCCAGCATCCGCTTGGTGCCCTCCCGGCAGGGGACGCACTTGCCGCAGGACTCCTTCTGTGTAAACTCCATGAAGAACCGGGCCGTCTCCACCATGCAGGTGTCCTCGTCCATGACCACCAAGCCGCCGGAGCCGATCATGGCGCCGATGCTCTTCAGACTGTCGAAGTCCAGGGGCAGGTCCAGGTGCTCGCGGCTGGCGGTGGTGGCGCCGCCGGAGGGGCCGCCGATCTGAACGGCCTTGAACTTCTTGCCGCCCCGGATGCCGCCGCCGATGTCAAACACCACCTCCCGGATAGTGGTTCCCATGGGTACCTCAATGAGGCCGGTATTCACCACGTTGCCTGTCAGCGCGAAGGCCTTGGTGCCGGGGCTGGTCTTGGTGCCGATGGAGCGGTACCAGTCCACGCCCTTGCGGATGATGAGGGGCACGTTGGCAAAAGTCTCCACATTGTTCAGCACCGTGGGCTCGGCCCAGAGACCGTGCTCGATGGTCCGGGGCGGCTTGACCCGAGGCATGCCCCGGTTGCCCTCGATGGAAGCTGTCAGGGCACTGCCCTCGCCGCAGACGAAGGCGCCGGCGCCCATGTTTACATGGATCCGGAAGGAGAAGTCTGTGCCCATGACGTGATCGCCCAGAAGACCGTACTCCTCCGCCTTGGCGATGGCCGCTTTCAGCCGGCTCACGGCCAGCGGATACTCCGCCCGGACATAAATATACCCCTCGTCGCTGCCCACGGCGCGGCCGGCGATCATCATGCCCTCCAGCACGCTGTGGGGGTTACCCTCCATAATGGAGCGGTCCATGAACGCACCGGGATCGCCCTCGTCGCCGTTGCAGACGATGTATTTTTTCTCTGACTTCTGTTTCCGGGCACCGTCCCACTTCTGGCCCGCGGGGAAGCCTCCACCTCCGCGGCCCCGGAGGCCGGAGTCGATGATGGACCGGCAGATCTCCTCATCCGTCATCTCAAAGAGGGCCTTTTCAAAACCGGCGTAACCGCCCTTGGCGATGTACTCCTCAATGTCCTCGGCATCGCTGCTGCCGCAGTTCTCCAGCACCACCCGATGCTGCTTCTTGTAGAAGGGGATGTCCTCCTGCCGGGGGTAGGCTACGCCGTCCAGGTGATACACCAGCCGGTCGATGATCTCGCCGCCCAGCACGGTCTTCTCCAGAATCTCATGGCAGTCCTCCGGCTTCACATGGATGTACATGACGCCCATAGGCTCGATGTGGACCAGAGGCCCCATCTCGCAGAAGCCGTGGCAGCCGCTCATCTTTACATGGAGGCTCTTCTCCGCGTCCGTGTCGTGTTTGAGGCCCACGTAGACCGGCAGACCCCGTTTTTCACACTCCGTCTTCAAATTGTCATAGATCTTCATGGCGCCGCCGGCGATGCAGCCGGTGCCGGCGCAGATCAGGATAGAGGGCACCTGCTCGCTCTGCTTCAGGGCGTTGCGGGCGTTAGCCTGGAACACGTGGAAGCTGTCCCGCGTCATCTTTACCTGTCTCATGCGGTGGCCGCCTCCTTTCTGCGGATATCCTCCACCAGCGCCAGCGCATCTTCCGGCGTCATCTTGGCGTGGACCTCTCCGTCAATGGTCATGACCGGTGCCAGTCCGCAAGCGCCCAAGCAGGCCACGGTCTCCAGGGTAAACAGGCCGTCCGCGGAGGTCTTCCGCTTTCCGGTCAGACCCAAAGCGTCCCGCAGGCTGTCATAAATGGGTCCGGATTTGCGCACGTGGCAGGCCGTGCCGGTGCATACCTTGATGATGTGCCGGCCCTTGGCCTCCAACGAGAAATTCTCATAGAAAGTGGCCACGCTGTACACCTTTGCCGTGCTGATGCCCAGCTTTTCCGCGATCAGGGTCAGCGCTCCCTCGCTCAGGTACTTATACTCCCCTTGGATCTCCTGCATGATCGCGATCAGGTTCGACTGATCGCAGCCGTAGGCGTCGATGATCGCCTCCGCCCGGTCCAGATTCTGCTCCATAAATTCTCCCCTCATTGATTCGGATGATAAAAAACACGCGGGATCCGCACTTGCCGGCGGATCCCGCGCTTGTGTGCTCTGTTTCCGATATGTGCTTATGCGTCTGTATCAGAATACGCCCTGCTCCATCATGGCCTCAGCCACCCGCTTGAAGCCGGCGATGTTGGCGCCTGCCACCAGGTTGTAGCCCAAGCCGTACTCCGCGGCCGCGTCCACGCTCATCTGGTAGATGGTGTTCATGATCCGGTGCAGCTGCGCGTCCACCTCTTCCGCCGTCCACACCAGCCGCTCGCTGTTCTGCGCCATCTCCAGTGCGCTGGTGGCCACGCCGCCTGCGTTCACCGCCTTGCTGGGCGCCACGATCATCCCGGGCTGCTCCATCAAGAACCGCAGCGCGTCGTTGGTGGTGGGCATGTTCGCCACCTCAATGTAGTACTTCACGCCGTTGGCCGCGATCTGCTTCGCCTGCTCCATGTGCACGTCGTTCTGCATGGCCGAGGGCATCACCACATCCGCCTTCACCCCCCAAGGCTTCTCACCGGGGAAGAACTCCACGCCGAACTTCTCCGCGTAGTCCTGTACCCGGTTGCGGCCGCTGGAGCGCATCTCCACCAGATACGCAATCTTCTCCTCCGTGGCTACGCCGTCCGGATCATAGATATATCCGTCCGGGCCGGACAATGTCACCACCTTGGCCCCCAGCTGCGTGGCCTTCTTACAGATGCCCCAGGTCACGTTGCCGAAGCCCGCGCAGGCGATGGTCTTGCCCGCGATCCGCTCCCCCTCGTGCTCCAGCACGTTCTGGAGATAGTATACCGCGCCGTAGCCCGTGGCCTCCGGCCGGATCAGGCTGCCGCCGTAAGAGAACCCCTTGCCCGTCAGCACACCGTTCTCCCAGGCCCCCTTCAGCCGCCGGTACTCGCCGAAGAGATACCCGATCTCCCGGCCGCCCACGCCCATGTCCCCGGCAGGCACGTCCACGTCCGGCCCGATGTACCGGTACAGCGCCTGCATGTACGCCTGGCAGAACCGCATGATCTCCGCGTCCGACTTCCCCGCCGGGTCGAAGTCCGCGCCGCCCTTGCCGCCGCCGATGGGCAGGCCCGTCAGGGAGTTCTTGAAGATCTGCTCAAAGCCCAGGAATTTGATGATGCCGGGATACACGTTGGCCTGGAACCGCAGGCCGCCCTTGTAGGGCCCCAGCGCGCCGTTGAACTGGCACCGGTAGCCGATGTTCGTGTGCCACTGACCCTGATCGTCCTCCCAGGAGACCCGGAAGGTGAACATCCGCTCCGGCTCCACCATCCGGTTCAGCAGGTCCACCTTCTCATACTCCGGGTGCTTCTCAATCACCGGCTCCAGAGAGGAGAACACCTCCTCCACCGTCTGCACGAATTCCGGCTCGTTGCTGTGCTTCTTCTTCACGTTCTCGATCACGCTGGTGAGATATGCGTTCATGGCTTTTTCCTCCAATCAAAATTTTGAAAGCCGTGGGCACACAGGCCCGTTCATATCACCAGACAGGAACGGAAATACCTCTCCGCTCCCGCGTCTGTCCTCATACCACCTCTAACAGCCGTTCACGTTCCGCTGCGTTTTTTTCTCCCCCTCTCCGCCGGCCCTCTGCCGGCCTCCGCAGCAATCTCGCTTTCGCTGTATCCGGCGGACGGCATCTTTCGATGGCCGTTCCGCCCCATGCGATCTTTCCAGTTTGATTGTAGCAAAAAAACATATTCTTGGGAAGCCCTATTGTGTAAAAAGTACATTTTTCTTTATTCACTCATTAGTATTTTACAATATTTTCCATAAACGTTTCCTGTATAAACCAGAACTATCTGTAGCCAGCCGTGGCGGAAAATACCACATCTCTCTTCCCGGGTGCCCGAGGCAGCGGCAACGAAGCGGAAAACCAAAAAGCCTGTGGTACAATAACTTCCAGATCTTTACCTGTAAAAGGGCTGTAATTCAGTCCTCCGCGGTTGAAAGCCTTGTGCCGTCATATTCATCGCAGTATCAGCCGCCTGGGGCGATCCGCTTCAGGTTGCGGCTATGCACTGCCGCCCAGGTGAGCGGCGGTCAGAGAGCTCAGGGCGTCACAGCGAACTCACAGCATCGCTAATCAGTGTCAATATTGTGGGTAATAAAGCGGGCCCTGAAATTGCGCTGGTTGCACATCGCCCCCACCATGCTGCCGAGCGGCTGTCAGGGCCAGCGTAATCTTCAGGGAACCGCCGCAGCCGATGTGATCCATATTGGCCACCTTTGTAGGACGATCTTCTTCTGGAGGAACGTCCCCTCGGCATTCTATATGTCGGGAGCCCGTTCCATGACATTCCTTCCGGGAGCGTAGGCTAATCGACCTGATAAAAGGAAATGCCGCATACCAGCCTCAACAGGCCGATATGCAGCATAAAATCGGACGAAACACCTGGTTCGGTATCTCCGGATGCTGAAAACACAGCGGAGTAAGGCTGACCTTCCGCAGGAGCGGCTTTATGTGCGGCAGCGTGGGTACAGTTTCCTTGTTCTTTCATTGCGCACAGCGCGAAAAGCATTCATAGGCGCCCAAAACAGATGTCTTAAAATTCAGCAAACACGCTGAGAGAGCAAAGAAAACCTCGGAACCATTGCAGTTCCGAGGTTTTCTCATCTGGCAGCGGGTGAAGGATTCGAACCCTCACATACAGAGTCAGAGTCTGCTGTGCTACCCTTACACAAACCCGCTATGAAGTTGTGTTCACTCCGCAGCGAACAGATATTATTATACAGAAAAGCGTGATTTTGTCAACCCCCTTTTTTATTTTTTTCCACATGTTTTTTCAAGCGGGCGCGGAATCCCGATCCCGCGCCCGCCACTATGTAAGACCGTTCACTGGCCCCGCAGGCCGTCCAGAAAGCCCCGGAGGAATCCGCCGCCCCGTCGCCTGCTCCCATCTTTCTCCATACGGTCCGCTGCCTCCTGGGCGCCCGCATACCCTTGCTTCGCTGCGGCCTGATAGAGTTCTCTCGCCTGCCTCAGATCCCGGGGCACGCCTTTGCCGTGCTCATAGCACCAGGCCAGATTATACTGGGCACGGGGCTCGGACTCCTCCACTGCCTGGCGGTACCACTTCACCGCATCTGCCCAGCTCTGGGCCACGCCGACACCGGTCTCGTACAGATATCCCAGGTTGCAGGCGGCCACCCGGTCGCCGCCCTCTGCAGCCTGCCGGTACAAATCGGCTGCCTTGGCCGGGTCCTTCGCCACGCCGTGGCCGAACTCCCAGCAGACGCCCAGGTTGCACTGGGCACGGGGGTAGCCCTGCTCCGCCGCCGCCTGATACCAGCGGACAGCCTCTTGCCAGTTCTGTTCTACACCCTCTCCGGTCTCATACAGATATCCCAGGTTGCACTGGGCGGCCGCGTCCTCCCGCTCCGCCGCCTGTCGGTACAGCCGGGCTGCCTCCGCGGCATCCCGCTCCACGCCTTCGCCCCGCTCGTAGCACACGCCCAGGTTGCACATGGCCGCCGCGGAACCGGCATCCACCGCCCTGCGATACCAGTGGACCGCCTCTTCCCAGTTCTGTTCCACGCCGCGGCCGTATTTGCAGCAGATGCCCATGCAGAACATCCCCCGGGGGTCCTCCTGGTCCGCCGCCTGTCGGTACCAGTGGACAGCCCGCTTCCAGTTCTGCTCCACGCCCTTGCCGTACTCATAGCACCAGGCCAGGTTGCACTGGGCACGGGGCATCCCCTGCTCCGCAGCAGCGCGGTACCACCGCACCGCCTCCTCCCAGCTCTGCTCCACGCCCTCGCCGCTCTCATACAGGAATCCCAGATTGCACTGCCCGGCGGCATTGCCCGCCTCGGCTGCCTGGCGATACAGGCTCACAGCCCTGCTCAGGTCCCGCTCCACGCCCTCACCGCGTTCATAGCACACGCCCAGGTCGCACATGGCCGCCGCGGAGCCCGCGTCCGCCGCTTTTTGATACCAGGCCACTGCCTCCGTGCTGTTCTGCGTCACACCGCGGCCATAGTCAAAGCAGCGGGCCACGCAGAAAAGTCCTCTGGCATCCCCCTGCTCGGCCGCTTTCCGGTACAGACGGTAGCTCTCTCCCAAATCCTGGGGGACGCCCTTGCCGTATTCATAGCACCATGCCAGATTGCACTGGGCACGGGGCAGGCCCTGTTCCGCGGCGGCACGGTACCACCGCACCGCCTCCTCCCAGCTCTGCTCCACCCCCTGGCCGCTCTCGTACAGAAACCCCAGGCAGCACTGGGCGTCCTCGTCCTCCTGCTCGGCCGCCTTCCGGTACCAATCCGCGGCAGCCGACGGATCCAGCGGGACACCCCGGCCCCGCTCACAGCAGAAGCCCATACACAGCTGTCCCCGGGGATAGTCCTGCTCCGCAGCGCGGAGATACAGCCGGGCCGCCTCCGGGTAGTCCTGCTCCACGCCCTTGCTATGCTCATAGCACCAAGCCAGGTTGCACAAGGCCCGGGGATAGTCCTGCTCCGCAGCAGCGCGGTACCACCGCACCGCCTCCTCCCAGTTCTGCTCCACGCCCTGGCCGCTCTCATACAAGAACCCCAGGCAGCATTGGCCCGGCGCGTTGCCGTTCTCCGCCGCAGCGCGGTACCATTTCACCGCCTGCTCGATACTCTGGGGCAGGCCGGTGCCGAACTCCAGGCAACGCCCCAGTTCTGTCTGCGCCGCGGGATAACCCAGCCACGCGGCGGACTGATACCAGCGGGCGGCCTCCTCGTCGCTCTGCTCCACTCCCAGGCCGCGGGAATATGCCTCCCCCAGCAGGAACTGGGCCCTGGGAAAGCCGTTTTCCGCCCCCTTTCGGAAGCACTCCACCGCTTTGGAATCATCCCGCGCCACACCGATGCCATGGGCATAGCAGTATCCCAGGTTCGTCAGGGCGGGCATATAGTCCCGGGCGGCGGCCTGGGCGTACAGCACCACCGCCTGCCGGGGGTCTGCAGGCACGCCGATCCCCGCCTCCAGGCACCACCCCAGGTTCGTCACACCCAGCATATCATCCAGGGCCGCCGCCTGTTGGTAGCAGGCCAGCGCGTCCGTCGGCCGCTCCTCATCCACGGCCCGGTTGCCCAGCTGCACCCAGTCGGGCCCCGTCAGCTCCTCTTCGTCCACAGAGAGGAAAAAGGTGCCCCCGCACTGGGGGCAGACATCCGGTTCCTCCTCTGCCAGAAACCCGCAGTCCGGGTTCTCACAGCGATAGTAATTCATCTGCGCACCTCCTCTGTATCAAAGCGCCGCTTCATCCTCCGCAGAGGAGGCGCCCCGCAGGTTGTAGGCCTCCGGAAACGCGAACGCCCTGCCCCGGAATTTGAAGCCCGGGAACGTGTCCAGCTGGACGCCGTGAATGGCCCGGAACATGCTCTTCTCAATATTGGGATTGGTCTTTTTCAGCTCCCGCAGCAGGAGCTTCATCTCCTGCCGCTTGCTCTCGCCCACACCGTCGGCCGCACCGTCCCGCTCCTCTGTGAAGCGGCAGGCGCACTGGAGAAACCGCAACCCATTGTAGTTCTTCCAGGCAATGATGGCGTCCTCATGGACACAATACAGCGGACGGATCAATTCCATGCCTGGGAAATTTCTGCTGCGGAGCTTGGGGGGCATGGTCTGGAGCTGGGCACCGTAAAACAGGCCCAGCAGCGTGGTCTCCAGCACGTCGGAGAGATGGTGCCCCAGGGCGATCTTGTTGCAGCCCAGCTCCTGAGCCTTGCTGTACAGAAAGCCCCGGCGCATCCGGGCGCATAAGTAGCAGGGGTTCTTCTCCACCTGATAGGCAACGTCGAAAATATCGCTCCGGAACACGGTGATGGGGATGCCCAGGCGGGCAGCGTTCTCCTCGATCAGCGCCCGGTTGGCCGGGGCGTAGCCCGGATCCATCACCAGAAAAACCAGCTCAAAGGGCTGTTCTGTGTGGCGCTGGAGCTCCTGCATCAGCTTGGCCAGCACCATGGAGTCCTTTCCCCCGGAGATACAGACGGCGATCCGGTCTCCGGGAGCGATCAGCTCATACCGCTTGACGGCGGCAATGAAGGGGTTCCAGAGCTCCTTGCGGTATTTTTTGATGAGGCTGCGCTCCGCAGCCTCCTGTGGTGTCAATTCGCGGGACATGGGGACCTCCTAAAGCAAAATGAGAGCGGCCGCGTCAGAACCAGATAGCCACCAGCCGCAGCAGAGAGGCGCACATTTTGCGCAGCCAAGACCGCTGATTCCACTCCGCCAGCGTATAGGGCGCGCTCTGGGCCACCATCCGGTCCATATCCTCCAGCAGGTCTTCCACCGCGGGCATGTGATAGAGGAGCACGGCGCATTCGTAGTGCAGCTGGAACGTCCGGTAGTCCATGTTGGTGCTGCCCACCAGGGCCACCTCCCGGTCTACCATGACGCTCTTGGCGTGGACGAAGCCGGGGGTATAGCGGTAAATCTTGACGCCGTGGGCCAGCAGCTCACCCCAGTAGGTCTCCGCCACCATGTAGACATATTTCTTGTCCGGGATGGCGGGTACCACCAGCCGCACGTCCACCCCTGCGTCGGCTGCGATGCACAGGGCCTTCTGCATGGACTCCTCCACCGCGTAATAGGGCGTGGTGATATACAGCATCTTCTGGGCGGAGGCGATCAGCTGGAGGTAGGTGTCCTCGATGGGATTGTCCGGATTGTTCAGCGGACCGTCCGTGAAGGGCTGGCACCAGCCGGTGCCCTCGATCTCCACCCGGGGACGGTAGTAGTCGTCCTCATTGGGCAGGGAGCGGCCGATCATCTTCCACATCTGAATGAACTGGGAGGCAAAGCCCCAGGCCCCGGCACCGTCGATCCGGACACCGGTATCCTTCCAGTGGCCGAACCGGACAAAGAGGTTGGCGTATTCATCGGCAATATTGATGCCTCCGGTGTAGGCGTGCACCCCGTCAATGACGGCGATCTTCCGGTGGTCCCGGTAGTTGAAGTAAATCCGATTCACGTAGCGGTGGACTGGATTGAACACCTCCACCTCCACGCCGGCGTCCTGCAGGGCCTGGAGGGAGGCGTCGGAAAAGCGGGTGAGGTTGCCGAAGTCGTCGAAGATGATCCGCACCTCCACACCGGCGGCGGCCCGCTCCCGCAGCACATGGAAGATCCGGTCCCAGATCTGGCCCTCCGCCAGGATGTAATACTCCAGGAAGATGTAGATCTCCGCTCTCTGGAGGTGGAGCACCAGGTCATCGAAGAAATCGGCTCCCTCCGCGAAATACCGGGCCTGTGAGCCGCCGTACAGCAGGAAGTCCCGCGACTGCAAATAGGAGGCCAGCCGTCCCCAGGCCGGGGAGCGGCGGCTCAGGTGGGCCACATTGGCGGCGCTGGCCTGGCGGGCGCTCTCCCGCTCCACCGGAGGGGCGACCTTCCGCAGACTCAGGCTTTTGGCCTGATGGCTCCCGCCCCACAGAAGGAAAAGAATCATACCGGCCACCGGCAGGGCCAGCAGCAGGCACATCCACACCAGCTTATAGGAGGGGCTGCCGGGGCGCAGATACACCCAGATCGCCACCACGGCGCCAGCCAGCTCCAGAATGAAATAGACGTAGCTGATCTTTTCCGCCAGCAACTGGGTCAGCGCCAGCGTCAGCACGATCTGGGCAATCACCGTCAGTGCGCAGATGGACAGGCTGGTGGCGGCGGAGATCCGCCGTTCCGTCCGCTCTTCCGGCTGGGGCAGACTTCTTTTTCGCATGGTGCGGTCCACCTCCTTCTCTCTCAGCTTCGACCGCTTATCTTATTATTATACCGAAATACCCAGCACTCCGCAACCAATATTCTGTGAACAAACAGCCCCGCCGGAGGGCGGGGCTGTTGGGTCATCTGCTCCGGCAGAGCAGATCCTGCTTGATGTCGAACAGCTTCTGACTCAGATCCACATAGTAGGTGTGAGGGTTCTCGAACCGCTTCACCGTGTCCCACAGGGTATCCACCTGGGCACGGCAGTAGGCCTGGATCTCCGGCAGGGCGGGCAGCTGATAGACCAGCTCTCCTCCCTGAAAGACCGGGACCTGAAGGGGCTTTGCGGTAAAGTTCGTATAGGTCTTGCGCTTCCAGGTGGCCCTGGGATCGAAGAGCTCCAGTGGGGCGCTCTCGTCCACCGTCTCGTCCCAGACGGTGATGTAGTCCGCCTCCGCCTTGCCGGTGGCGTTGTCAAAGATCCGATAGGTCTTCTTGAAGTGGGGAATGGTGATCTTGTCCAGGTTTTCGCTGACCTTGATCTTGGGGATGATCTTCCCGTCTCCATCTTCCACAGCCGCCAGCTTGTACACACCGCCGAACACCGGCTCGCTGCGGGCAGTGATCATCCGCTCACCCACACCGAACACATCGATCTTGGCGCCCTGCAGCAGCAGGTCCTGAATAATATACTCGTCCAGGGAGTTGGAGGCGGAGATCTGGCACTCGGTCCAGCCGGCGGCGTCCAGCTTGCGGCGGGCCTCCTGGGTCAGATAGGCCATGTCGCCGGAGTCCAGACGGATGCCGCACTTGCGGATGCCCAGGGGCTTCAGCACCTCATCAAAGGCCCGGATGGCATCCGGCACACCGGACTTGAGCACATTGTAGGTATCCACCAACAGCGTGGCATTGTGGGGATAGATCTGGCAGTAGGTCTTGAATGCCTCATACTGGCTGTCGAACATCTGGACCCAGGAATGGGCCATGGTGCCGCCGGCAGGTACGCCGTACAGCTGGTCGGAGATCGTGCAGGCGGTGCCTGCGCAGCCGCCGATATAAGCCGCCCGGGCTCCGGAGATGGCGCCGTCCGTGCCCTGGGCCCGGCGGGAGCCGAACTCCAGCACCGTTCGCCCCTGGGCCGCCCGGACGATCCGGTTGGCCTTGGTGGCGATCAGGCTCTGGTGGTTGATGGTCAGCAGGGTGAAGGTCTCGATCAGCTGGGCCTGGATGGCCGGCGCCCGGACCGTCACCACCGGCTCCCGGGGGAAGATAGGCGTCCCCTCCGGCACCGCCCAGATGTCGCCTGTGAAACGGAAGTCCCGCAGGTAGCTCAAGAAATCCTCGGAGAACAGGTGCTTGTCCCGCAGGAAGGCGATGTCCTCCTCGTCGAAGTGCAGGTTCTGAATATACTGGACCAACTGTTCCAGACCCGCGCAGACCGCGAACCCGCCGTTGTCCGGCACGTTGCGGAAAAACACATCGAAATAGGTGATCCGATCCTGGAGCCCTGCCCGGAAATAGCCGTTGCCCATAGTCAGCTCATAAAAATCGCAGAGCATCGTCAGATTGAGTTTCTCTTCCGTTTTCATAACCGTTTCCCCTGTGCCGCCGGCACAGATCCTTCCATGAAGTTTCAGGCCCCCACACCGCTGGAGGCGGTCTGTCCGGGGTTGTTATTCCCTTGAATTATAAGCGGTTCCCCCAGGAAAAGCAATGCTTTTTCCGAATTTGTTGTCAATCTTTTATCAATCGTCTTGACAACAACTCCGCCCTCCCCTATGATGGGGAAAGATTGAACCGCACATTTTCCGGTACACAGCGGACTGGAGGGTTTTCTCGTGAAAAAGTTTGCTCTCTTCTTCTCCGCGGCGGCCGTTCTGTGCATCCTGACCGGCCTCACTGCATACCACCGCTCATTTCCTCTGGACGCGGACCTCAATGGGCTGGAACCGGCTGCGCTCCAATGGTTCAACCGGGGCAGGTCCGTTCCCTGCGAGGCGGACCAGTTGGAGCTGTACCAGCCTGTGACCGTGGGGCGTCTCACCTATTATCCTCTGGTTCTGGATGGACGGTTGGGATACCTGTGTCTCTCGAGAGGATTCACCGGGCGGTATAAATTCGACCACTCCGGTCGCGGGACCGGCTCCTTCCGCAACGGAGTGGTGGAGTCCGACGGGGAGCAGATGCTGCTCTTCGAGGGGCGGAACGGCGACGGCCGCATCGCCCGGGCGGTCTTTTCACTGGAGGGCGGTGGGCCTTATGCGCTGGACATTCCGGCCTCTCCCGTCTTTCTGGTGAGCACCTCAGTGGATGATACCGTCTCCACAGGTCCTATCAGCATAGAGGAGATTGTCTTTTATGACAGCCAGGGGCGGGATATCACCAAGTCGTTTGACCTCAGCGGAGGCGCCATCCAGTAAGCGCCCCCACCGAAAACCAAGCGGCCGTCTGCCGCTGAAAGGAAGTCATCACAATGGATGTGATCTTAGGCATTGACATCGGCGGCTCCACCACCAAAATCGTGGGTCTGCGGACGGACGGCAGTGTGATCTCCATGCTGCGGGTCCGGGCGGAGGATCAGGTGACCAGCCTGTATGGCGCCCTTGGCAACTATCTCACCAGCAACCGGCTCTCCCTGCGGGATGTGCGGCGGGTAGTGCTCACCGGCGTGGGCGCCTCTTATGTGGAGGGCGACATCTACGGTCTGCCCACCTGTAAAGTGGGCGAGTTCTCCGCCAGCGGCACCGGAGCCCTGGCCCTGTCGGGCCAGTCCTCCGCCGTGGTGGTCAGCATGGGCACCGGCACCGCTTTCCTCTGGGCGTCCCCCGACGGCATCCGCCACCTGTGCGGCAGCGGCATCGGCGGCGGCACTCTGGGCGGGCTCTGCCACAAGCTGGTGGGAATGGAGCGCTTCGGCCAGATCAAAAAGCTGGCGGAGAGCGGCAATCTGGACCATGTAGACCTGACCATGAAGGACATCACGGTCCACTCCGCTCCCACTCTGGACCCGGATATGACTGCCGCCAACTTCGGCGATCTGGCGGAGGACGCCACTCCTGCGGACCTGGCGGCCGGCGTGGTCAATCTGGTGCTCCAGGCCATCGGCACCATGACGGTGCTGGCCTGCCAGTGCTGTGACTCCAAGACTGTGGTGCTGACCGGGTCCATGACCACCCTGCCCCAGGCGGTCACGAATTTCCAGCTGTTTGAAAAGCTGTACGGCATCCACTATATCATTCCCGAAAACGCCACGTTTGCCACCGCCATCGGCGCGGGACTGTACAGCCTGCAGAAAAAGCCGGAGGCCTGATTGTGCCATGACGGAAAATTGGTCCCTGTATCATCCGGAGATCCCGGAATTTCTCCGCCGTCTGGCAGAGACGCCGCCCATGGCCCGGCTGCGGCAGGTGGGCATGAACTGCGGGTGCGAGTACACGTCCTTCCCCCACTTTGCCGGGTGGGCCCCCTACTCCCGGTTTGACCACAGCGTGGGCGTGGGGCTGATCGTGTGGCACTTCACCGGCGATCTCCGCCAAAGCGCGGCGGGACTGCTCCACGATGCGGCCACACCCGCCTTTGCCCATGTGGTGGATTTTCTCCACGGGGACCACCTGCATCAGGAGTCCACCGAGGCACGGACGGCGGAACTCATCGAGACCTCGCCGGAGCTTCAGGCGCTGCTGAAAGAATACGGCCTCACCACGGAAGACGTGGCGGATTACCACCGCTATCCCATCGCGGACAATGACTCCCCTCAGCTCTCCGCCGACCGTCTGGAGTACACGCTGGGGGACCTGCGGTGCTACGGCTTCGCCGGGGCGGACGCCCTCCGTGTATTCTACGAAGATCTCACCGTCTGGCGGGACGAGTCCGGCCGGCCGGAGCTGGCCTTCCGCACGCGGGAGACCGCCTGCGCCTTCACAGAGGCATCGCTCCAGACCGCCCAGGTCTATGTGGCGGACGAGGACCGCTTCGCCATGCAGGCCCTGGCGGACCTGCTGCGCGATGCCGTGAACCGGCAGGTCTTGACAGAGGATGACCTGTATCGGACGGAGTCTTTTGTCATCCAAAAGCTGGAGGCAGATCCGGCCAGCGCCCGCCGGTGGCGCCGGTTCCGGCGCTTCTGCCGGGTGGAGCGGAGCGCGGAAAGGCCGGAGAACGGACTCTGGTTCCGGATTCCCGCCAAGCTGCGGTACATTGATCCGCTGGTGGCAGGCCTTGGCCGCGTCTCTCGCTTGGACGCCGGGGTGCGGCAGGCCCAGGAGGCCTTCCTGGCCACGGACTTTGCCTGCTGGATCGGTGTTCCGGAGGAAACCGCCGGAGAGAATGATTGAAAGATTGGGAGAAAGAGACATGGATTACAGAGAAAAAGCCGTCCGGTGTGTGCGGGAGACCGTCCTGCCTGTCCAGGCGGCGCAGTTCCGGGCGTGCGGCTGCGACCTGGACGCCCAGTACCGAAAATACGGGGACACGGAGAGCTTTTTTGCCAAGGTTCTCCAGCCCGGGCGCCTCTATGAGGTGGGTTATCCCAAATGCGTCTGCCCTGAGGTGCTGGGGGGAGAGACGGCCGACGCCGCCCACTGCGAATGTTCCCGGCAGAGTGTGCTGTATATTCTGGAACAGCTGCTGCCCGAAAGACACATCACGGTCCGGACCGTGGAGACGGTGCTGGGCGGCGGGACCTGCTGCCGGTTCGCCGTTACAGTGGAGTAGCAGCGGAAAATGCAAACAGGAGCCCGGTGCTGTGCACCGGGCTCCTGCGCTCACATATAGGGATTATTCCTCGTCCTGGGGCTTGTCCTCGTCCTCCAGGCCGTTCAGATCGAACTCCAGCTTCTCGCCGCAGTTGGGGCAGATGACCTCGCCGTCCTCCAAGACGGACTCGTCGAAGTAGATGGTCTCCTCGCAGGTGGGGCAGGTGGTGGCGTAGCAGTCCTCGTCCTCCTCCGGCTCCTCATACTCGTATACATCCTCTTCGTCCTCGTCATCCTCGCCGAAGACGGCGTCCTCCACATCCTCCAGGTCATCGCTGACAGCGTCCAGGCCGTCGTACAGCTCCTCCTGGTCCGCCTTCATATCCGCGATCTCCAGGGCGATGTCGTCCAGCACGTCGATGATGGCGGCAAGCAGCTTGCCCTCCTTCTTCTCGGTGTCCAGTTCCATGCCTTCAGCCAGGCCCTTCAGATACGCGACCTTCTCCGTAATCTCCATAACAGCAGCTCCTTTCCTTTACAAACAGCGTTGCAGTCATTCTCAGGAACAAAAGGGGGGAATACGCTTCCCCCCCTTTGCCTCACTTACTCCTTGCTGCGGCCGATATACTCGCCGGTGCGGGTGTCGATCTGGATCTTGTCGCCCGTGTTGATGAACAGAGGCACCTTCACCTCAGCACCGGTCTCCAGCGTCGCGGGCTTGGTCACGTTGGTGGCGGTGTCGCCCCGCAGGCCGGGCTCGGTCTCCGTGACCTCCAGGTCCATGAAGTTGGGCACTTCCACGGTGAACACGCTGCCCTTGTAGCTCACCAGCTTGCAGACGGTGTTCTCCTTCACGAAGCGGAAGGCGTCGCCCAGCACGTCCCGGTTCAGCGGGACCATGTCGTAGGTCTCGGGATCCATAAAGTAGTACAGGTCGCCGTCGTTGTAGCTATACTCGGCATCCTTGCGCTCCACAGTGGCCTGCTCGAACTTGGCGGTGGGGTTGAAGGACTCCTCGCGGATGGCGCCGGTCATCACGTTCTTGTACTTGGTGCGCACGAAAGCCGCGCCCTTGCCGGGCTTCACGTGCTGGAACTCCACCACGGTGCAAACGCTCCCGTCCTTCTCAAAAGTGACACCATTGCGGAAATCGCCGGCAGTAATCGTTGGCATAAATGATCCTCCTCTGAAATCTCAAGAAAAGCTGACCAGCCGGCCGCCTCTCTATCTCTACAAAAATTCCTCTGCTATTTTATCCTATGTTGTCCGGTAATGCAAGTATTTTTCAGGACTTTTTTTCCATTTTGCGGCGGCAGATAGCCTTAAACGGGGCCTGGAGAGCGTGGAGCACCTTCTGCCATGCCGTCACGGCGCCGCCCACCGGCTCCACCATCAGAGGCAGGACTCCGGCCCGGTTGGCGGCCAGCATATCCGTCAGCAGCTTGTCCCCCAGCATGGCGGTGCAGACCCGGTCCGCCCCAGCCCGTGCCATGGCGGCCTCCAGGCCCCTGGGACTGGGCTTTCCTGCACGGCCCTGATAAGGCACCCCCAGGTCCGCGCAGAACTCCGTCACCCGGCTGCCGGAGCGGTTGTTGGAGACGATCATGAAACCGATCCCCGCATTGCGGAGGGCGGCGATCCAGTCCCGCAGGGACTGATCCGGCCGACGGGTCTTCTTGGCGGCCAGGGTGAAGTCCAGGTCGCTGAGCAGCAGGGTGATCCCCTGCTGCCGCAGCCAGTCCGGCGTGATCTCGCTGTAATGCTGGAACACCCAGCGGGGCGTCAGGGAAAACGGCATAAGCGGCTCCTTCTCTGCATAGTCTCCTTTTAGTATACCAGTCCCAACGGGATTCCACAAGGGGGAGTTCATTTTGCAGATCTATCTGGCCGTGACGCCGGCCGAGGCCCAGGAGGCCTCCCGCTTCCGCTGTTCCCTGGCCCATGTGGCCTACTGTATCGGGCCGGACTCCACGCTCCTGCGGCAGAACCTGCTGCTCCAGACCCGGGGCGGGCTATTGTCCGTCACAGACCGGGGCGCGCCCTTTATCGCCAGCCCGGAGCGGCTGTCGGCCGCCGCGCTGCGGGAGTGCGGGCGGCGGAGCTACGGCGGCGTACTGCTGGATTTCGAGCAGCCTCCTGCGCCGGACCGGCTGGCCTTTGCGGAGACGCTGGCCCGGCGCCTGTCGCCCCGCCCCGTTTATGTGCCGGAGTCCTACGCCGCGGCGTCAGGCGCCATTCCCCTGATCTGCACCGCCATCTCCGGCGGGAACTTTGTCCAGCGCCTGCAGGAGGCCGCTGCCGGACGGGACAGGGCAGGCGGTCTGGCCCTGGATGTCCAGCGGCTGCGGATGGACTTCACCCTCCCGGCTCAAAGCGGCGAAGGCCGCCCTCTCAGCGGCCGGGAACTCCAGGACCTGCTGGACCGGGAGTCCCCCTCCGTTTTCTTCTCCCAGGACCTGTGCGCCCGGTATTTCACCTATGCCCGGGACGGCGAGACGCATTTCGTCCTCTTCGACGACGCGGACACCCTTTCCCAGAAGCTGCGGACCGGCGGGAACATGGGCTTCGCCGCCGCCTTCCTGATGTATCCGGAGGTGCAGGATCTGCTGCCCAAGCTGTTTCCCGGGCGGAGGACATAAAAAGTGCTGTACCTTTCGGCACAGCACTTTTCCTTGACAGATCAATAATAGCGCTTCTTGTTCTTGCGAGCGGCCTCAGACTTCTTGCGGCGCTTGACGCTGGGGCTCTCATAATGCTCTCTCTTCCGCACTTCCGCGATGACGCCGGCCTTGGCGCAGCTGCGCTTGAAACGCTTCAGCGCGCTGTCGATGGACTCGCCGTCCTTCACATGGATCTCAGACATCTATATTTCCCTCCCTCCGAGGTATCCGGCTTAATCCAGGATACTTTAAGGGCCATAATCTATGGCTTTAACATAAGTATTATACAAACCTTCCGGGCCGTTGTCAAGAGATTTTCCGGAAAATCAGCATTTCTCCCGGGAGATCAGTCCGCCGCTCTCCGGTACACGATGGGCACATCGTACCCGAACGTCCGCTTTCCGTTCACCTCCATGGTCTCCGCCACCTCCAGGGACTCCTGAGAGAATCGCTCATACAGGGTGAACTTCAGCACCGGGGAGAACATGCTGACGCTGCCCCCCTCCCACACGCCGTCGTGCAGCGTATAGAGGGCAGGCGTGAATTTCTCGGAGATCTCCAGATCCTCCCATTTCAGGGGCGGCAGCGTCTCATAGGTGGCCGCGCCGCCGTCCGCCGCCTTGGGCAGCTGATAGGATGTCAGCTTCACCGCCTCCCCCTCCTCCGTAAAGAGGAACAGATGGGGTGAGGCGTGGGTCTTTCCCTCCGTGGTGTAGTAGCTCTCCTCCAGCACAAATGCTCCCGCAAAATCCGCGGGGAGGCCGTCAATCTTGTCGTTGCACACGGTGTTGACATGCTCTGCCAGCGGCAGGGCGGGGCTGCCGCTCCGCCGCAGCTCCTCCAGCTGCCGGGTATTGTCAAACCTGCCGCACAGCAGGCGCAGGAATTCATCCAGACGGCTCATAGGTTCTCCTTTCTCAGGCAGGGCCTGAAGCGCAGGCCGGACGGGATTTCCCGTCCGGCCTTTTGGTGTGATTGGGATGAACTGGGATGCTCCCACCAGATGCATCGGCCGGTTCCCGGTCCAGCGGGGCTCCCGCATCGGAATGCAGCCGGACAGGCACAGGCCGTCCGCCCCAAGGTTGTTGCCTCCGGCAAAAACGCTTGTACGCACCGCTGGGCGCAGTCTTATTTCGCGGGCTTGACGATCAGGTTCACCAGCCGGTTCTTCACCAGGATGGTCTTGATGATCTGCATCCCTTCGGTGGCCTTCCGGACCTTCTCCACCGCCAGGGCGGCATCCGCCACGGCCTTCTCCTCACTGTCGGTTGGCATGGAGATGGTGCCCTTCAGCTTGCCGTTTACCTGGACGGCCAGCTCCACTGTGGAGGCCACGGTCTTGCTCTCATCCGCCACGGGCCACTCCGCCTGGCAGCACATCTTGCCCGTCTGGGCGGCGAAGCCCAGGTTCTCCCACAGCTCCTCGGTGATGTGGGGGGCGAAGGGGTTCAGCAGCAGGAGCAGATACTTCAGGTCGCCCCGGGTGCAGCCGTTGGCGTTCAGCTCGTTCACCATGGTCATCATGGCGGCGATGGCGGTGTTCATCTTCAGACTGTCCACATCCTCTGTGACCTTCTTGATGGTCTTGTGGATGACGGCCTCGTTGGCGGGGGTCACATCATAGCTGTCGGAGGCGCTCTCCGCCAGATTCCACACCCGGTCCAGGAACCGCTTGGAGCCCTTCACCGCGTCGTTGGACCAGGTTGCGGCCTTCTCAAAGTCGCCGATGAACATGATATAGAGGCGCATGGTGTCGGCGCCGTACTGGTCCACGATGTCGTTGGGGTTCACCACGTTGCCCCGGGACTTGGACATCTTCTCGCCGCCCTCGCCCAGGATCATGCCGTGGCTTGTGCGCTTGGCATAGGGCTCCTTGGTGGGCACGGCGCCGATGTCATACAGGAACTTGTGCCAGAACCGGGAGTACAGCAGATGCAGGGTGGTGTGCTCCATGCCGCCGTTGTACCAGTCCACGGGAGACCAGTAGTCCAAGGCCTCCTTGGAGGCGAATGCCTTGTCGTTGTGGGGATCCATATACCGCAGGAAGTACCAGCTGGAGCCAGCCCACTGGGGCATGGTGTCGGTCTCCCGCTGGGCGGGGCCGCCGCACTTGGGGCAGGTGGTGTTCACCCAGTCAGTCATCTTGCTGAGGGGGCTCTCGCCGGTGTCGGTGACCTCATAGGAGTCCACCTCCGGCAGCAGCAGGGGCAGCTGCTCCTCCGGCAGGGGGACCCAGCCGCACTTGGGGCAGTTCACCAGGGGGATGGGCTCGCCCCAATAACGCTGGCGGCTGAACACCCAGTCCCGGAGCTTGAAGTTGGTCTTGGGACGGCCGATGCCCTGCTCCGTCACCCACTTCTTCATGGTGGGAATTGCCTCTTTCACGGTGAGGCCGTCCAGGAAGCCGGAGTTCACCATGATGCCGGTGTCGTCCTTCAGGGTGAAGGCCTCCTTGGTGATGTCTCCGCCCTGGACCACCTCCACGATGGGCAGGCCGAACTTGGTGGCGAACTCCCAGTCACGCTGGTCGTGGCCCGGCACGCCCATGACGATGCCGGTGCCGTAGCCCATCAGCACGTAGTCGGAGACGAACAGGGGCACGTGCTTGCCGCTGGCGGGGTTGACGGCCTCGATGCCCTCCAGCCGGACGCCGGTCTTCTCCTTGTTCAGCTCGCCCCGCTCAAAGTCGGACTTGCGGGCGGCCTCCTCGATATAGGCGGCCACAGCATCCCAGTTCTGGATCTGGTCCTTCCACTGCTGGAGATAGGGATGCTCCGGGGAGATGACCATATAGGTCACGCCGAACAGCGTGTCGCACCGGGTAGTGTAGACCGTCAGCTTGTCGCCGTTGGTGGCGGTGAAGTCCACCTCCGTGCCCTCGGACCGGCCGATCCAATTCTTCTGCTGGATCTTCACCCGCTCGATGAAGTCCAGGTCGTCCAGGTCGTCGATGAGCCGGTCGGCGTACTTGGTGATGGCCAGCATCCACTGGCTCTTCTCCTTGCGGATGACCTGGCCGCCGCAGCGTTCGCACACACCGTCCACGACCTCCTCATTGGCCAGGACGATCTTGCAGCTGGTGCACCAGTTGACGGGCATGGAAGCCTTGTAGGCCAGCCCCTTCTTGAACATCTGCAGGAAGATCCACTGGGTCCACTTGTAGTAGCTGGGGTCGGTGGTGTTCACCTCCCGGTCCCAGTCGAAGGAGTAGCCCAGCATGTGGAGCTGCTTGCGGAAGTTCTCGATGTTGTCGTGGGTCACCTTGGCGGGGTGGATGTGGTGCTGAACGGCGTAGTTCTCTGTGGGCAGGCCGAAGGCGTCATAGCCGATGGGGAACAGGACGTTGTAGCCCTGCATCCGCTTCTTCCGGCAGATGATGTCCATGGCGGTGAAGGGCCGTGCGTGGCCCACGTGGAGCCCCTGGCCGGAGGGATAGGGGAACTCGATCAGGCCGAAGAACTTCTCCCGAGTCTTGTCCCCCGTGACGGCGGTGAAGGGCTTCTCCTCCAGCCACTTCTGCTGCCACTTTTTCTCAATGCTGGCAAAATCGTATTTCATATCCTTCTCCTCATTCCTGTGAATGGATTTCTCTGTTCGATTTATTTTTGCCGCGGCGCGCCCCCGGGCGGCCTCTCTTGCTTCTACGGGGCAATTCACCTTCTGTACGTGGCAAAAATACTTTGACCCAACCGCCTTGGGTTGTGTCGCCAGTGACTGATGCCGCTGGTGAAGGCACTCTGCTGCGCAGCCGTTGGCGGCTCTGCCGCCTGACGGATGCGGTGTGCCCCCTGCGGGCAAGGAGATGTCAATCCCCTCTTTAAGCTGTAAAAGCGCCCCCGACCTTACGGTCAGGGGCGTAAAAGCTACGCGGTACCACCCTGGTTTCGCCAGCCGTTGCCGGATGGCGCTCAACGGCCCGGAGGGCCTCGGCCAGTAACGGGGCCTGCCGTCCCACCCTACTATGTCCGTTCAGGCGGGAGACTCCGGGAACAGTCATCCGCGAAGGTCCCCCACCGGCTCGCAGCAACCGCCGGCTCTCTGAAGGCGGGACATTTCGCCTTTCTTCCCATCAATGTCGTTAACGGGTCTATTTTATGTGGCTTTGCGCGTTTTGTCAAGAGGTAAGCGGGAAAAGCGCTTTACAATCCAGTCGACATCTTGTTTTTGCCCGTCCTGCTCTGTATAATGGGGAAAATCCAACGTATGGCAGCAGAAAAAACTCTGGCAATTTTGGGGGGAGGCGAAACCGTGAAGGGCACCCTGATAAACACGCCCACATTGGAAACCGGGCGTTTGATCTTGAGGAAATTCACAGAGCGCGATCTGGAATGGCTGTTTCTGATTCTCCATGACAAGGAAGTCAATCAATTCCTGCCCTGGTATCCGATAGACAGCATAGAAGAAGCCAAGAAATTCTATGAAGAAAGATACGCTTCAAAATATGTCCAGCCGCAGGCATACGCTTACGCGATCTGCTTGAAAACGGACGATCATCCCATCGGCTACATAAAAGTGGATATGGAGGAACATCACGATTTCGGATATGGGCTTCGCAGGGAATTCTGGCATCAGGGACTTGTCACAGAAGCGGGCAAAGCGGTGATCGCCCAAGTGAAAAAGGACGGCCTGCCTTATATCACAGCAACGCATGACCGAAACAACCCAAGAAGCGGCGGCGTTATGCGGAACGTTGGAATGAAGTACCAATATTCTTACGAAGAACAGTGGCAGCCCAAGAATTTTCTGGTTACATTTCGGATGTACCAACTGAATCTTGATGGGAATACAGATCGGGTTTACAAAAAATATTGGGACCAATCTGCTGCCCATTTTATAGAACCGAACGTGTGAACAGATGGATATTGGAGAAAAGTTGGGCGCCGAGGCAGCCGGACTTGTTAAAACCGAAGTGCTTGGTGCATGGACCTGCCTCACAGGAAGCAGGCCCATTTTCATACAGGCGCGCCCAATGCGCCCTCACACTTCGCAGGGAAGGCTTTTCGCCCCCTGACTTATATCGCTGCCCCTTGATTCCGATTGTTTCATACTTCCCCGCCGGTCGCCTGATGCAGCAGCTCCTCCGCTGGCACACCGAAGAGCTTCGCCAGGGCCAGCAGGTTGGAGGTGCTGGGGTCCGCCGTGCCGGTCTCCCATTTGCTGACCGCCTGCCGGCTGACCCCCAGGGCCTCCGCCACGAACTCCTGGGTCATCTGGCAGCGCATCCGGTGGGCCTTGAGGACCTCTCCCAAGGTGCGGCGGGTCTCCGCTTTTTCCCTGCGGGCCTCCCCGCCCCGCAGGTACTTCCGCAGGGCCCGGATCAGCAGGATCAGCAGATAAATGAGCCCTGCCCAGATGGCCAGAAACAGGAGCAGCAGCGGGAGCATGATAATGGAACTGAATGCCATTGCAGTTGCCTCCTTTTGTTTTGGTGGTCTCAGCATACCCGGGGCGGGCGGTTGCGTCCACCAGCTATCGCGCAACTCTGGGTTGATAAGCAGAAAAAAGCTCCGGCGGTCAGCGCCGTCGGAGCTGATGTTTCCCCTTTTCACCGGACACGGCGCCCCACAAAATCTTCGTTTTGCGTGGCACCACATTGGACTCAAATGGGCAGGCAGAGCCTGCCCATTTCATATTTTTGCCTGCGGCAAAACGCTTGGACACGCCACTTGGCGCGAAGGGCGATCAATTCTCCGTCAGCACACCGGAGAGATCCACCGGCTTGCCGTCGTGCCAAAGCCGCTCCAGCGAATAGAACTCCCGGGCCTCGGCGGAGAACACGTGGACCACCACACAGCCGTAGTCCAGCAGGACCCAGGTGCCGTCCCGGTAGCCCTCCCGGCGGAGAGGATCCTCCCCCGCCTGCTCCTTCATGGCCTTCTCCACTGCGCCGCACAGGGCGTTGATCTGGGTGTTGGAATTGCCGGTGGCAATGACGAAATAGTCCGCCAGGGTGGTCTGCTCCGTGATCTCGATGGCGGCGATGTCGCCGCCCTTTTTCTCGTCCAGGGCTTTGGCCGCAGTCAGGGCCATCTCTTTGGGTGTCATGGACTCATCCTTTCTGATCGTTTGAATCTGCGGCACACCTGCCGCTCAGGTTACAATAATAAACCCGTCATCCGGGGCCGCGGTTCCGCCGTCGGACGTACCGGGGTCTACAGGAGGCGCCGTCTCACCATCAGACGGCTGGGAATCCGGCGACTCCGGGGCGGTTCCGCCGCTCTCACCTGCCGCCGGGTCTCCGCTGCCGCCCGGGAGCTGGCCGATCACCTGTCCTGTACCGGGGTCCAGGATCTGCCCGGTGCCGGGATCGATGATGCCGCCGGTCTCCGGGTCGATCAGGTCTCCCGTGTCCGGATCGATGCTCCCCGTACCGGGCTCCGTGGCTCCGCCGGGATCCGTGGTCTCTCCGTCGCCGGGCGTCCCGGCCGCCCCGCCGGTCTCCGGCGCTCCGGCATCAGGGCCGGTCCCTGTGCCGGTCTCCCCCTCCGGGGGCGTCTCCTCCTCCGGCTCCTGGGGCGTCCACTGGGCCTGCCAGTAGGACCGGGGATGGGTGGCGTTGCTGTCTTCCACATGACCGGTGGAGGAGCTGACGGAGCCGTCGCTGTTCACGGTCATCATATCCAGATCGCTGCGGGTAAATACCTCGGCGTAGGGGCTCAATTTGGTGTTCACCAGCTCCAGCAGTTCATTGGGATAGGGGGTCACATAAGAGGCCTCCGAGTATTCGCCGTTCGCCTTGCTGATAGACGCGCTGTAAGCATAAGCACTGCTGTTACCCGGCATGGTGACGAATTCCACGTTCTCCGCCTTCAGGCCACCTAAAAATGCGGCCTGCGCAAACCAGAGGATGTTTTGAAACGTCAGGTTTGTCTCCACATTGTCCTGAAATACCTGAATGAACTGCCGGACTTTCGGCACATTTTCCACTTTCAGCAGTTGCTCGACCATCGCCTTCAAAAACGCCTGCTGGGTCTTGATGCGGCCCACGTCTCCCTCCGGGTATCCCAGCGTCACGCCGTTCTTGCGGTTGTCATGGCGGTAACGGAGGACTTCCATGGCGTCCTCGCCCGTGAGCAGGCGATAGCCTTTCTCCTGATGGATATGGAGGTTTTGAAGAGGATCATCATAGTTCATATTCCGGGGCACATCGAACCAGACGCCGCCCATGGCGTCCACGATTTCACCCACGGCCTCCCACTCCACAATCACCTGATAATCCGGCTCAAAGCCCACCAGCTGGGAGATCTCCTTATACAGGGCCTGGATACCCCGGTCTCCGCCGCCATAGGTATTATAGACAGAGTTGATCTTCTTGATATCCCAGGAGACATTCACCATAGTGTCCCGGGGAATGGACATCACCGTGGCCTTCTGGTTGGTCACGTCGTAGCTGGCCAGCAGCATCGTGTCCGTATTGCCGCCGCCCCCCGTGTCCCGGCCCAGGATCAGAACTGTGTAGTAGTCCTGACTCTTCCGCTCCCCGTCGCTGCGGGGGCGGGTCCCCTCGCCCCAGTCGATCTCCTCCACCGGATCGGTGGGTTCTTCCGTCTCCTGGGGCTCTGTCTTGCCGGTGTTGAGGTCCGGCCGGACGAACAGGCTCTGCCAGGCCAGAACTCCCGCCAGGGCCACAGCCAGAACTGCGGCTGCGGCAATCAGCCCCTTCTGCCCCCTGGTCAGTCCGGACCGTCTCTTTGGGGGACGTCCTTTTCCATCCATCTGGTCCGCCATGGTGCCACCCCTTTTCCGTCGTTCAGCTCACGATGATAAAGCCGTCATCCGGAGCCTCTTCTGCGGCAGCATCGCCGCCTCCATCTCCGGTGCCGGAGGTCTGGCTGTCTCCAGTGCCCGAATCGGTCGTTCCTCCGCCTGCGTCAGGCGTGCCGCCGTCCGGAGTCCCGCTTGTGCCCGTACCCGGATCGGTGGTCCCGTCGGTGCCGGTGCCGGTGGTTCCTTCTCAGGTGTCAGGTCCTGTGGTCCCGCCGCCGGTGCCGGGATCTGTCCCGCCGTCGGGCGTTGTCCCTGTTCCGGGATCCGTCGTGCCAGAGCCCGGGTCTGTGGTCCCGCCCGTCCCCGGGTCCGTGGTTCCGCCATCCGGCGTCACCGGCAGGCCGGTGTCCGGATCGATGGGATTACCGTTCTCATCCACCGTGGGCGTCTCCTCCTCCGGCTTGCTGGGCGTGGTAGGCTTCACCGGCGGCCGGGCCGCCCGGCTGTCTTCCACATGGCCGGTGGACGAGCTGATGCTGCCGTCAGAGTTGACGGACATAATGTCCAAGTCGCTGAGGGTGAATACCTCCGTATAAGGACTCAGCTTGGTGTTCACCAGCTCCAGCAGCTCATTCGCGCTGGGCACCACGTAGGATTGATAGTTGTGATAGGTGCGGCTCCAGCAGGATGCGGTCCGGTTGGGCATGGTGACAAACTCCACGTTCTCCATGCTCAGCCCACCCAGAATCGCCTGCTGGGCAAACCATAGGATATTCTGGAAGCTCAGGTCTGTCTCCACATTGTTCTGGAACACCTGGATGAACTGGTTGATCTTTGTGACGTTCTTGATCTGCAGCAGCTGGTCCACCATGGCGGTCAGAAACGCCTGCTGGGTCTTGATGCGGCCCAGATCGCCGTCCGGATAGCCGTAGCGCATGTCGTTGTCGTGGCGGTAGCGGAGCACCTGCATGGCGTCGTCCCCCGTGAGCAGGCGGTAGCCCTTCTCCTGGTGGATGTGAAGGTCCTGATAAGGATCGTCGTAGTTCATGTTCCGTGGCACGTCGAACCAGACGCCGCCCATGGCGTCCACGATCTGGCCCACGGCGTCCCACTCCACAACCACCTGATAGTCCGGCTCAAAGCCCACCAGCTGGGCGATTTCCTTGTAGAGATACTGGATCCCCCGGTCTCCGCCGCCATAGTAGTTATACACGGAGTTGATGCGCTTGATATCCCAGGAGACATTCACCATGGTATCCCGGGGAATAGACATCACCGTGGCCTTCTGGTTGGTCACGTCGTAGCTGGCCAGCAGCATCGTGTCCGTGTTGCCGCCGCCCCCCGTGTCCCGGCCCAGGATCAGGACCGTGTAATAGTCCTGACTCTTCCGTTCCCCGTCGCTGCGGGGGCGGGTCCCTTCGCCCCAGTCGATCTCCTCTTCCTGGGTCCCGCTGTCCGCATCCGCGTTCTTGTCCGGCAGATCCGGGCGAACGAACAGGCTCTGGCAGGCCACCACCGCGATCAGCACGATGGCCAGTACCACGGCTACCGCGATCAGCAGCTTCTGCTGCCGCGTCAGGCGGCTCGGTTTCTTCGGCTTCTTGGGTCTGCTCTTTTTCGGCGTCCCGCCCGCCGGATGCTTTCCGTTTTCTCTATCCACTGTCTCTCTATCCTTTCAATGCGTCCCGCGCCTCAATGGTGGCGTGGTGCACAGGGTTTCCCATTTCGGTCATCTCTTCGATGGTCATCTCCAGGCCCATCAGCAGGCCCTCGTCCAGGTCTTTATAACACACAGCGCGGAGTTTGTCTACCCCCGGAAAATTCCGGGAGGGCTCGATATAATCCGCCAGATAGATCACTTTTTCCAGCAGGGTCATGTGGGCATGGCCCGTGGTGTGCCACCAGATGGCGTTGTAGATTTCATCGTCCACACCGAACACGTCCCGGGCGATGGCCGCGCCGGTCTTGGCGTGGAGAAGCTTCAGGGCCTCCTGCTCCAGCTCGTCCAGCTGGATGCCGTACCGGCCGCACAGTTCCAGCTGCTCCTCCATGTTCAGCTTTTTTGTGCAGTCGTGCAGCAGTGCCGCTACCCGGGCCTTCTCCACATCGGCGCCGTACCGCTCCGCCAGACGGATGGCCTCCTGCTCCGTGCCCAGCACGTGGGGGATGCGCTTGTTTTTCAAATAACTCAGAGCTATCGGCCGCAGCTCCCGCAGGGGCAGGCGCTTCAAATCCGCCCGGGTGCCGTACAGTCCCTCCCGCAGGATATAGCCGTACACCGCCGGAGGCAGGAGATTCACGCCCTCTCCCTTCGCCAGCATGGTTCGCAGGTCCGTGGAGGACACATCCACCACGCCGGGGATGGTGAGGGTGAAGATCCGGGCCTGGGGATATGTCCGGTACAGATAGTCCCGCTGAACGGAGAACAGCTCCTCCGTGTCCGCCTCCGTTCGGCCGAAGGCGGCAATCCCCGCCAGGGACAGAATCTTCTCCGCTTCGTGCCAGGTCTGGATGGTGAGGAACATGTCCGTGCCCACCAGCAGCCACAGCTCGTCCTCCGGGTACCGCTCCTTCAGCTGGGCCAGGGTGTCGGAGGTATAGCTCCGCCCCGTCCGCTTCAGCTCCAGATCCAGTACCTGGACCCGATCCCCCAGGCCCAGCTGCTCCCCCGCCAGGCGGGTCATCTCAAGCCGCTGTTCCGGAGTGGGGCTGCCCGCTGGCAGCGCCTTGTGGGGTGGCTCCCGGTCCGGGACCAGCAGCAGCAGGTCCAGCTTCAGCAGCTCGAATACCGCCCGGGCCGCGGTCACATGGCCCAGGTGGGGCGGGTTGAACGTCCCGCCGTAAACGCCGATCTTCATACGCGATTCCTCTTTATGGTTCAGATTTTTCCGCCGGAAGCTCCAACTCCATCTCGTCATCCGTGGCGGTGAAGCCATACCGCTGATACAGCGGGCGGCCCATGGCGGTGGTGTGGAGAGAAACCGTCAAACAGCCCCGCTCACAGGCCGCTGCCGTGAGGAGATCCAGCATCCGCCATGCGATCCCCCGGCCTCGGAAGGCAGGATCCGTCCAGATGTTCATGATATGGCCGGACAGACCCGCGGGATTGTGATAGGAGGGCATCTCCCGGCGGAGGTCCAGGCCGCCAGTGGCGGCCAGCCGCTCTCCCGCCAGCGCCAGAAGCGCAATGTGGCTGCCGGACGCCAGGGCCTGGCGGTAGTAATCCCGGACCGCATCCGGCAGGCCATGCGGCAGCGCCGCCGTCTCCGAAAGGTGCCGGTAGGTCCGGATGGCCCGGAGGCGGCTCTCCGTCAAGAGCTCCAGATCCCCGATCCCGGCAGTGCGGAACGTCAGTTCCATCGGGCGCCTTCCCGGGTCACTGGGGGCGCTTCTTTGCCGGCTTCACCAGCTGGATGCGCTTCTCCCTGGGCTTGGAGTGGCTCTCCCGGTACAGCACGAACTTCGTGCCGATGACCTGCACCACCTCGCTGCGGGTGGCCTTGGCCAGCTCCTCCGCGGCGGTGCGGGCGTCGTAGTCGATATTGTTGTCCAGCACCCGGCCCTTGATAAGCTCCCGAGCCTCCAGTGCGTCATCCGCCTGCTTGATGAGGTTTGCCCCGATACCGTCCTTGCCCACCTGCAGGATCGTGTCGATGCTGTTTGCCAGGCCCCGCAGCTGGGCCCGCTGTTTGCTTGTCAGTTCCATGTATACTCCTTTATTCCGGGAAATGGCCCCGGTCTTTTTTATTTTTCGTCATGCCAAGTAGACTGCCGCAGCTTCTCCATAGACTCCTGGGCAATCCACTCTTCTGTATAGCCGCAGCTGCGGCAGACATACCTCTGAATTTTTGCATTTACAAAAAAACCGATGGAAAAAGAATTGTACAGCCCCGGCTCCACTGCCAGCAGGTCCGCGCTGCCGCATTTGGGGCAGCGTCCGGTCGTTTTCACCGCAGTTCCCTCCTCATCAAAGGTAGACGGTTATTTTTTCAAATAAGTTGCCAGTTTCTCCGAAAATGCCCGCAGAGCTTTTCCTCTATGGGAGATGGCGCCCTTCTCCTCTGCCGTCAGCTGGCCGAAGGTCCTGCCCTTCTCCGGCACCAGGAACACCGGGTCGTAGCCAAATCCCGCCGTCCCCATGGGGGCAAAGGCGATGGCACCGTCGCACCGGCCCTCCGCCGTCAGCTCGTCCCCGCCGGGAAAGGCGCAGGCGATGGCGCAGGCGAAGTGGGCCGCCCGGGTAGTCTGTCCCCGCATGTTCTGCAGCAGCAGGGTATACCGCCCCCGGTCGTCCAGCTCCTCCCCGCCGTAACGGGCGGAATACACGCCGGGTCCTCCGTTCAGGGCGTCCACACAGAGACCGGAGTCGTCCGCGATGGCGGGCAGCCCGCTGGCCGCGCAGATGGCCTTGGCCTTCAGCATGGCGTTTTCCGCAAAGGTGGTGCCGGTCTCCTCCACGTCTACGGAGATTCCCACGTCTGCGGGGCTCACCACTTCCACCCCCAGTCCGGAGAGGATATCCGCCATCTCCTTCAGCTTACCGGGGTTATGGGTCGCCAACACGAATTTCATACCGTCTCCTCCTTTTCCGCCGCACGGTCCAGACGCTTGTTCCGGATGGTCAGCACCAGGTCGATGGTGACCATGGTGATATCCAGAATGTAAAAAGCCGCCACATAGGTGACATTTCCACTGATGAACTTCCCCGCCAAGCCGCAGAGATAGCCCACGATGATGCACACCTCAAACCATAGGCTCTTGCCCTTTGCAGTACGGGAGCGCACGGACTTTGTGATGTTGAAGGGCCAGGACAGGCCGAAGCAGATCAGCATAATCATCTCGAATACCTGCGCCACGGAAACCATCTCCTTCTTTCAATTTGTGGTTTTATCGCTTCAAAATCTCCCGCTGGAGCTTCAGCAGCTCCCGGTTGCCCTTGGCGCACAAGCGCACCAGCTCCTGTTGCTCCTGGGGTGTGAAGGCCCGGCCCTCGCCGGTGCCCTGGAGCTCGATGATCTCCCCCAGCTCATTCATCACACAGTTCAGGTCCACCTGGGCACGGCTGTCCTCGCTGTACTGCAAATCCAGCATAAGGGTCTCCCCGACGATTCCCGCAGACACCCCGGTGACGAAATGCCGGATGGGATTGGAGGCCAGCACGCCCTCCTCCACCAGCTTCCGGCAGGCCAGGGCCAGCGCCACAAAGCCGCCGGTGACGGATGCGGTGCGGGTTCCGCCGTCGCCCTGGAGCACGTCGCAGTCGATGGTGATGGTATGCTCCCCCAGCTTCGCCAGGTCCACGGCGGCCCGGAGGGAACGGCCCACCAGCCGCTGGATCTCTGCGCTGCGGGGCGAGAGCTTCAGCTTGGCGATGTCCCGCTTGCTGCGCTCCCGGTTGGCCCGGGGCAGCATGGAGTACTCCGCTGTCACCCAGCCGGTGCCCTCCGGCACATGGGGCGGCACCCGGTCCTCCACGCTGGCGCAGCAGAGAACCATGGTGTCGCCGCACTGGATGAGACAGCTGCCCTCCGCGAATTTTACGAAATCAGGGGTGATTTTGATCGGGCGCAGCTCGTCAAACGCCCGTCCGTCTTGTCTGGTCATGGTATGCGCTCCTTTTCATTTTCCCCGCAGAGAGGACTGGATCGCCGCGAACGCACGGTCATAGTCATCTCTGTGAACATAGATGCTGTAGGTCAGGACGCTGTCCTGTACAGCAGTCGGAACGGCCCCCTGCTGCGGCGGGCAGCCGCGGTGTATAGGCCCCGGGTCCTGGTGCCGCTGGAGAGCCCGGCATCTGAAAGCGCCCCGCGGATCCGAAAGTACATCTGCTGCGACGACACAGAGATCAGTTCTCTCCGATTCCAAATGGTGATCCTTGTCTCTCTGCTGCCGCTCAAATAATGGCCTCCACATATTCCTTCGCGTCGAAGGGCTTCAGGTCGTCCACCCCCTCGCCCACACCGGCCAGCTTCACCGGTACGCCCAGCTCCTTGGCGATGGCGATGACGATGCCGCCCTTGGCCGTGCCATCCAGCTTCGTCAGCACGATGCCGGTGAGTCCTGCAGCCTCCTTGAACTGGCGGGCCTGGATCAGGCCGTTTTGTCCGGTGGTGGCATCCAGCACCAGCAGCGTCTCCCGTGCGGCGCCGGGGCATTCCCGGTCGATGATCTTGGAGAGCTTGGCGAGCTCCGCCATCAGGTTAGCCTTGTTGTGGAGGCGGCCGGCAGTGTCGCACAGCACCACATCCACCCCTCTTGCCTTGGCAGCCTGCAGGGCGTCGAACAGCACCGCGCCGGGGTCAGCCCCCTCGTGCTGGCGCACAAGTTCGCAGCCGGCCCGCTCCGCCCAGATCTGCAGTTGGTCCGCCGCTGCGGCCCGGAAGGTGTCCGCCGCGCAGAAGAGGACCCGCTTGCCCTCGCTTTTCAGCTGATAGCCCAGTTTGCCGATGGACGTGGTCTTGCCTACGCCGTTGACGCCGATGAACAGCACCACAGCAGGCCGGGTCGAGAGATCCAGCTCCGTGCCGCCCACGTCCATCTCCTCCGCCAGAATGTCCCGGAGGGCGGCCTTGACCGCCTCCTGGTCCTGGAGCTTCTCCTTCCGGACCCTCGTGCGGAGTTTTTCCACGGCGTCCAGCGCCGTGTCCATGCCCAGGTCCGCCAGGATCAGCGTCTCCTCCAACTCCTCGAAAAAGGCCTCGTCCGCCTCGGAGAAGCCGGAGAAGAGATTTGTGGTGATCTTTTTCAGCTTGTCAAAAAAGCCCATGGTATCCTCCCAAATCGGAAATCAGCGCCGGAGAGGCTTATCCCAGTCCAACCTGTTTCCGCAGTATTTGCAGTATTCGCCGGGAAAAAGCGGCAGATGTGCCCCGCACTCCGGGCAGCGGATCACGAACAACTGGATCGCAAGGCCCGCCGCCAGCAGCAGTCCCCCGATCACGCCCGCCTCCGGTACAAATACGGTCCTGCTGAGGAACTGCAGAACAAATCCCGGGACTAGCAGGATAACGCTCAGGATCGTCCATCTGCGCAGTGTCATGAGATCGTCCTCCCAATCGCTTCAAATCCTCTTGCGCCGGGTCGCCGTTCACTCCACTTTCTTGCCGCAGTATGGGCAGGTCTTATCCGGTCGGAGCTCCCGAACGGACTTTCCGCAGTGGGGGCAGCGCAGCAGCCACCACACTAGCCCCAGATCCAAAAGGAAAATCAGCAGCCCTGCATAGGTCATCCATCCGCCCCGGAAGATAAGGAGGCCTGCCAGCAGGCCCACCCAGATGATCAGTATCTGTTTATGCTTGCGCTTCATGGATTCCGCTCCTTATTTGATCTTCAGCTCTTTCGCCATGTCATTCAGATTGATGGTCAGGATCTTGCTCACGCCCTGCTCCTGCATGGTGACGCCATAGAGGACGTCGGCCTCCTCCATGGTTCCCCGGCGGTGGGTGATGACGATGAACTGAGTCCGGCCTGCCAGCGTCCGCATATAGCGGGCGTAGCGGGTGACGTTGGCGTCATCCAGAGCCGCCTCGATCTCGTCCATCACGCAGAAGGGCGTTGGATGGACTTTCAGAATGGAGAAATACAGCGCGATGGCCACAAAGGCCTTCTCGCCGCCGGACAGCAGGGAGATGGTCTTGAGGGTCTTTCCCGGCGGCTGGGCCTTGATCTCGATGCCGCAGCCCAGGATGTCCTCCTCGTCCTCCAGTTCCAATCTGGCCGTCCCTCCCCCGAAGAGCTCCTGGAAGGTGGTCTGGAAGCTCTCGGACAGCAGCTTGAACTGCTCGGCGAAAATCTTGGTCATCTCCTCCGTGATCTCGCCGATGATGTTCTGCAGCTCGCCCTTGGCCTTCTCCACATCGTTGCGCTGGTCCGTCAGGTAGGTGTAGCGGGTGTTCACCCGCTGGAACTCGTCGATGGCCCCGATGTTTGGGGTGCCCAGGGCGGTGATGTCCCGCTTCAGCTCCCCGATCCGCCGGTTGGCCTTGGGCACGCTCTCCAGCTCGATCCGCTGTGCCTGGGCGTCGGAGTGGGAGAGTTCGTAGTGTTCCCACAGCCGGTCCAGGATCTGCTTTTCCTCCATGGCGGAGGTGGCCCGCTTCTGGTCCAGCTTGGCCACCGCCCGCTCCAGGTTCAGCAGGTTCTCGTTCATCTCCTGGCCCGCCCGGTTCTTGGCAGTCCGCTCCGCCTCCAGGGCGTTCTTCTCCTCTGTGATGGCGGCCAGCCGCTGCCGGAAGGCCGCGCCCCGGCCCGCCAGCTCCTCCAGCGCCGTCTGCAATCCGGCGATCTCTTCCTCCGCGGCGGCGATGTTTCGGCGGTAGGTCTCCGCCATCTGTTCCTTCTGCTCCCGGTCACCAGAGAGATCCGCGCACAGCGCCCGCAGGTCCGCGGCGCTGCGGACTGTGGCCTCCCGCTCGGCCGCCAGGGCAGCCAGATCGCTCTTTCTGCCGCTGATCTCCTCGGCCAGGGCACCGGATTTCTCCAGCAGCTCCGATTGGCCGGAAAGAGCCGCCTCCGCCTGGGCCCGCGCGTCCGCGGCGGCGGATTCCTGTCGGTTGATCTCCACCTGGGCGGCGGCAGACCGGGCGTCGTTGTCCGTCAGCCGTCCGGCCAGACTCTCCAGCTCGCCGACGAGGTTCTCCACGCTCTCCTCCAGGGAGCGCAGCAGGAGATCATATTGTCCCCTGATGCCCTCCAGCCGCAGGACCTCGTCCTCTGCGTGGCGGCGCTGGGCCTCCGCGGTCTCCAGCTCGTATTGGGCGGCGGCCAGTTCCCGGGCGGTATCCTCCTCCGCCTGCTTTGCCTCCGCCAGCTTTGCCTGCATGGCAGCGGTCCGGGCGGTGAGCTGCTCCAACTCCGCGGACCGGCTCAGTACACCGGCGGACCGGCTGGTGCTGCCGCCGGTCATGGAGCCGCCCCGGTTAATGACTTGGCCGTCCAGCGTCACGATCCGGAAGGCGTTGCGGTACTTCCGGGCCATGGCGATGCCGCAGTCCAGGTCCTCCACCACCACAGTGCGGCCCAGCAGGTTGTAAACAATATTCCGGTACGCCGGGTCAAATGTCACCAGCCGGGACCCCAGGCCCACAAAACCAAATTCCTTCTCCACGCCTTTTTCATGGAGCTCGTCACCCCGGATGGCGGTGAGGGGCAGGAACGTGGCCCGTCCGGCGTCCCGCTGCTTCAGGTAGCTGATGGCGGCCTTGGCATCCTCCTCCCGGTCCACCACAATGTTCTGCAGTCCCGCCCCCAGGGCGATCTCGATGGCCAAGGAGTACCTGCCATCGGTCTTCACCAGATTGGCCACCGGGCCATGGATGCCCTGCAGGCCGCTCTGTGCGCGGCACACGAACTTGACCGCCTTGGAGAAGCCCTCGTACTCCTTCTCCATCTCTGTCAGCAGGCGGCGGCGGTTTTCCAGCGCCCCCGTGTCCATGGTCAGCTGGACCCGCCGCTCCGCGGCGGCAGCGGCCTTCTTCTTCCGTTCCTCCATCCGCAGGCTGTGGCCGGCGATGATGTTGGCGGCGGCCTCCGCCTCGTCCCTGGCATCCTCCAGGGCGCGGCGGTTCTCCCGCGCCTCCTGCCGGGCGGACTGAAGCTGCTCCTCCGCGGCGGCCCTGTCTCGCTCTGCGGCCTCCCGCCGCTCCTGGATCTGCTTCTTCTCCGCGGCGGCGGCGGCCAGTTCCGCCCGCGCGTCCGCGGCGGCGGCCATGGCGAGGGCCTCCTGTGCCCGCAGGCGCTCCGCCTCGTTCTGGGCGCCGCCGGCCTGTTCCGCCATGGTCTGGGCGGTCTCCAGCAGGGCGGCCAGCGCACCGTTCAGCTCCCCGATCCGGCGGTCGATCTCCGCCACCCGGGCTTCCTGCTCCTCCGCCTGCTTCGCAAGGCCGCCGGAACGGCTCTCCGCCTCTGCCAGCTCCGCCTCCGCCCGCTGGATGTTCTCCCGGTTGTGGGTGACGGTGCTCTCCAGCACGGCGGCGGCGGACTCCTTCTCCTTGATCTGCTCCTCCAGAACGGCGGACTCTGTCCGGACACGCTCAGCCTCCATGTCCTTCTCCCGCATCCGCTCGCTGTACCGCTCCCCCTCGGCATAGAGGGCGTCCAGAGCGGCGCGGGCCTCGTCCCGCTGGGACTCTGCGGCGTGAAAGTCCGCCTCCAGCTTCCGGGCGCCCGCCTTCAGGGTGTCCAGGTTCTCCAGCCAGACGGAGATCTCCAGAAGGCGCAGCTCATCCCGGAGCACCAGATACTTCCTGGCCTTCTCCGCCTGCTCCCGCAGGGGCTCCACCTGAAGCTCCAGCTCGGCGATCTTGTCATTGATGCGGACCAGATTCTCCTCCGTCCGCTCCAGCTTCCGCTCCGCCTCCTCCTTCCGGTGGCGGAATTTGGAAATGCCGGCGGCCTCCTCGAAGATCTCCCGCCGCTCCCCGCTCTTGGCGGAGAGGATCTCATCAATCTTGCCCTGGCCGATGATGGAGTAGCCCTCCCGGCCCATGCCGGTGTCCAGGAACAGCTCCGTCAAGTCCTTCAGCCGGACAGACTGGCGGTTGATGTAGTATTCGCTTTCGCCGCTGCGGTAATAGCGGCGGGTGACGGACACTTCGCTCTCCTCCATGGTGGGGAAGATGTGCTCCGTGTTGTCCAGCACCAGCGTCACCTGGGCAAAGCCCACCTGGCTGCGCTTCTCCGTGCCGCCGAAAATCACGTCCTCCATCTTGGCGCCACGGAGGCCCTTGACGCTCTGTTCCCCCATCACCCACCGGATAGCGTCGGAGATGTTGGACTTGCCGGAGCCGTTGGGACCCACGATGGCGGTGATGTCCTCGCCGAAATTCAGGACCGTCTTGTCTGGAAAGGACTTAAACCCCTGGATTTCCAATGCGCGCAGATACAAACTCTCACCTCATTCGGCCTCTCAGCCAGATCACATACTATAACTAGTATAGTATAGCAAAGCCACTCCCCTATTTCAAGGAAAAATCTCCAGGTTCGGCGGCTCCAGCCGGAGCTGGGCCGTTATCCTCGAAACAGATCTCGCTTTTTCCATTTTTTCATGTTATTCTTTTGAAAAAATAACGAGTAGAGGAGGGAGTCCGTGCGAGAAAAAAGCCCCCGGCTGATCGTGACGTTTCACACCACTGCCGGGGCCATCGCCACAGAGCAGCTCTGCCGCCGCCTGGGGCTGGAGGGCAAACTGATCTCCGTTCCCCGGTGCATCACATCCGACTGCGGCATGGCCTGGTCCGCGCCGCCGGAGCTGCGGGAGCACCTGGAGACCCGGCTGCAGGAGGCCGGGATCGAGACAGCCGGTTTCTATGAGCTGCCCCTGTGACGATTTTCATCCCAGCGCCGAAGAGAGTGAGGAGTGTATTTATGAGAGAAAAGAGTTGGTTTCGGGAATACGGATTGATCTTGGCGGCGGGCGTGGCCGTGGGCATTGCCGCCCTGATCCTTACCGCCTCCGGCAACCCCAAGAACATGGGCTTCTGCATCGCCTGCTTCCTGCGGGACATCGCCGGCGCCCTGGGGCTCCACAGCGCCGCCAATGTGCAGTACATCCGGCCGGAGATCATCGGCATCGTGGTGGGGGCCGCGGCGGCAGCTCTGGCTGCCAGGGAGTTCCGGGCAAAGGCCGGGGCCTCTCCCGCCTGCCGGTTTGTGCTGGGGATGTTCGTGATGATCGGTGCTCTGGTGTTTCTGGGCTGCCCCCTGCGGATGGTCATCCGGCTGGGCGGCGGCGACCTGACTGCCGTTGCCGGGCTGGTGGGCTTCATCGCCGGGATCCTGGTGGGCGTGGTATGTTTAAAGAAGGGTTTCTCCCTGGGCCGGGCCTATCCCGTCCGCATGGGCGAGGGGTTCGTCCTGTCTGGGATCCTGATGGCGCTGTTGGGGCTGCTGCTGTTGGTGCCCACCCTGCTGAAGTTCTCTGAGGCGGGCCCCGGCTCCATGCGGGCCTTCTGGGGGATCTCCCTGGCGGCCGGTCTGGTTGTGGGCGTGCTGGCCCAGCGGAGCCGGCTGTGCATGGCCGGCGGCATACGGGACGCTGTGATGCTGCGGGACTTCAAGCTCCTCTCCGGCTTCCTGGCCATCTGGGGCACGGTCACCATTGGCAATCTGGTCCTGGGATCCTACAGCCTGTCCGCACTGTCCCAGCCCATCGCCCACAGCCAGTACCTCTGGTCCGCCCTGGGCATGGCCCTGGCGGGCTGGGGTTCCATCCTGCTGGGAGGCTGCCCCCTGCGACAGTTGATTCTGGCCGGTGAGGGCAACGGCGACTCCGCCGTGACCGTCCTGGGCATGATCGTGGGCGCCGCCGTCTCCCACAACTTCGGTCTGGCCGGCGCGACGGATTCCGTGGCGGAGGACGGCACCTATGTGGTCGGCGGCATCGGCACTGCCGGCATGGCGGCGGTGGCCATCGGATTCGCGGTACTGCTGGCCATCACGGTGACCCATTTGCCGAAAACGGAGGCTGTATCGCGTGATTGAGCACACAATGTATGAAAATCGTCTATCGCCCTGTCCTGACAGGCAACCGGCGATGGCGGAAAATTTTCCCATTTTGCACAGGGAAAATCCTTGAATCTGTGCCGCATATCGCGGCGAAAGGGGAATTTGATATGGTAGATACCCGCGGATACATCTGCCCCACCCCGGTGCTGATGGTGCAGAAGGCTTTGAAGGATCGGCCCGCCATGGTGGAAGTCCTGGCGGAGGCCGGCGCAGCGGTGGAGAACATCACCCGCTTCGCCCACTCCCAGGGCTATCAGGTCAGCAAGACGGCGGACGGACCGGACTGGAAACTGACCCTGACGAAATAAAAGACAGGCGGGGAGCCCGTAGGCTCCCCGCCTGCCGTTTTTCCTGTCCCGCGGTCTGAGGTCAGGATGTCTCCCGCTTTCCTTTGGCCTCCTCGATCTGGCGGTAGAGGCACTGGAGTCCGTCAGAGAGGCCGCCCACCTGGTCGATGATGCCCAGGGACACTGCCTCCTCTCCATAGACCACGCTGCCAACGTCGGCGGCCATATCGTCCTTTTTCAGCATCAGGGCCTGGAACTTCTGAGCCGTGATCTGGCTGTGGCTGGAGACGAAGGCCACGATCCGATCCTGAAGCCGCTGGAAGTAGTTGTAGGTCTGGGGGGCGGCGATGACCGTGCCGCTCATGCGGACCGGGTGGATGGTCATGGCGGCGCTGGGGACGGCAAAGCTCCGTCGGGCAGCCACTGCCAAAGGCACGCCGATGGAATGGCTTCCTCCCAGGACGATGGAGACCGTAGGCTTTGTCATGCCGGCGATCAGCTCCGCGATGGCAAGGCCCGCCTCCACGTCACCGCCCACGGTATTCAGCAGGAAGAGGACGCCGTTCACCTCGTCGCTCTCCTCCAGCTTGGCCAGCAGGGGCAGCACATGCTCGTACTTGGTGGTCTTGGCACCGCTGGCGGCGGTGTTGTGGCCCTCGATCTGGCCGATGATGGTCATGCAGTACACGGAGCCGTGGGGTGTTTTGGTCAGGGCGGAGCCGAAGTCCACGATCTGCTGGGCGCCGTCCTTTCCGCTCTCATCATTTTCCTCTGTGGTGTCCGCAGGTTTGGTGCGTTCTGTCATGGTAAACCCTCCTTTTCCCCGGTATTCTCTGCAATTTTATGAAAAGTACGCGCTGGACTTTCTTTTTGCCGGTTCCTGTGATATGATAAAACATCTAAAGTATCTAATCTCCTACTCTGGCCCTTCTCAATAAGGAGATTCCTATGAAACAGCATTTTCAAATCCCCTGGGCTCAGATCCTGATTGTTTGCGCCGCTCTAGTTATGGCTTTTGGAATGGGGGGCTCTGTTCAGGTGGAGCAAGAAGCGGTGGGGCAACGGGAAGCCTTCCGACGGAGCCTGCAAATGCTGGACCAGTACCTTTGTGCCCTATCTGAGGATCTGGGTGATCCGGATATTCTTGCCCTGGAGGCTCCCTTGGAGGATGATCGCATTCAGGAAAACCTAGTCCGGGTGCGGCGGACCTCTGTTGCCCTCAAACAGGACTATGTCTCCAACGCCGGGAGAGAGACTTCCCCGCATCCCCACGTGTATCTCTATCTCTTGGCACTAGAGGAAACGCTATTGGAGAGCAATTATCTGGATCTGGAGGCACTTTCTCAGATACTGACTATCTGCCGTTCCCTGTGGGATATTGAAACTGGACTTTCCTACAAGGAGATCATGGCCCAGCTGGAGGAAAACGTCACCTCCGGGGACTACCAGGACGCCTTGGAACTGCTGGGGATCAGCGATATGATACCAATTACCACCCAAGGAGGAACATAACTTTGGAACAGAACAAACAGCGCATTGTGGTGAAGGTGGGCACCTCCACCCTCACCCATAACTCCGGCGCGTTGGACCTTTGGAGCATGGAACATCTGGTGCGGACCCTGGCGGATCTCCAGGGCATGGGGCATGAGGTGATCCTGGTGTCCTCCGGTGCCATCGCTGTGGGCACCGCCAAGCTGGGGCTGTCCGAGCGGCCGAAGGAGCTGCGGATGAAGCAGGCAGCCGCTGCGGTGGGCCAGTGCCGGATGATGCACATTTACGACAAATTCTTCTCCGAGTACAACCGCTCCATGGCCCAGATCCTGCTGACAGGAGATGATGTGGAGGACCCGGAGCGGGCGGAGCACCTGTCCAACACCTTCTCCGCCCTGCTGGAGATGGGGGTCATCCCTGTGGTGAACGAGAATGACTCCGTCTCCTCCGCCGAGATCGAGACCGGACGCCATAAGGTCCTGGGCGATAACGACACCCTCTCTGCCATCGTGGCGGAGCTGTGCCGGGCGGATCTGCTGGTACTGCTCAGCGACATCGATGGGCTGTACGACGCGGACCCCAAGACTCACCCGGAGGCAAAGCTCCTCCACCAGGTGACGGAGCTGACGCCGGAGATCCTGGAGATGGCCGGCGGCGCCGGCAGCTGGCGGGGCACCGGCGGCATGGCCACCAAGCTCTCCGCTGCCCGCATTGCCATGGAGGCCGGGTGCGATATGGTCATCACCAACGGCAGCCGGATGGAAGACCTGTACGGCATCGCGGAGGGGAAGGACATTGGAACGCGATTTGTATCGGGGAAAACTAGGAATTGATGGATTGCACCCCCAGCGGAATGATTTGAAATTCGTCCGGATCCGCCGGACCCCTAAATTTCCAACTCCTAATTCCTCTTTCAAGAAAGGTGTGACGATATGACAGCATTACAGCAGCAGGGACAGGCGGCAAAGGCCGCCACCTACGTTCTGGCCACCGCCGGGACGGCCAGGAAAAACGCGGCGCTGAATGCCATTGCGGACGTTCTGACAGAGCGGCAGACAGAGTGGCTCTCCGCCAACGCAGAAGACGTGGCCGCCGCGAAGGAGGCGGGGATGCGCCCCGCCATGCTGGACCGGCTGACCCTGACGCCGGAACGGGTGGCAGGCATCGTGGACGGCGTGCGGCAGGTGGCTGCCCTTCCGGATCCCATCGGCAGAGTGGACAAGATGGAAACCCGGCCCAACGGCCTTATCATCGGCCGGCGGCGGGTGCCCCTGGGGGTCATCGCCATCATCTTTGAGGCCCGGCCCAACGTCACCGTAGACGCTGCGGCGCTGTGCTTGAAGTCCGGCAATGTGTGTATCCTCCGGGGCGGCAAGGAGGCCATCCGCTCCAACCGCTGTGTGGCGGAGCTGATGCGTCAGGCCCTGCGGTCCGTAGGTCTGCCGGAGGACTGCATCTCCCTGGTGCAGGACACCAGCCACGAGACCGCCAATGAGCTGATGCACCTGGACGGCTATGTGGACGTGCTGATCCCCCGGGGCGGCGCCGGGCTGATCCGGGCCGTGGCCAAGGAGGCCAGCGTGCCGGTGATCCGCACCGGCGAGGGCGTGTGCCACATCTATATCGACGATGAGGCAGACCTGGACATGGGTGCCAGCATCCTCTTCAATGCCAAGTGCTCCCGTCCCTCTGTGTGCAACGCCGTGGAGTGCGTGCTGGTCCACCGGGACGTGGCGGCGGACTTCTGGAAAAAGGCCCTTCCCCTTCTGGATGAGAAGGGCGTGGAGCTGCGGGCGGACCCGGAGGCCCTGGAGATCCTGGGCACCCGGGCGGTACCGGCAGAAGACAGCGACTGGGACGCCGAGTACGACGACTACATCCTGGCTGTCAAGACGGCAGGCGGCATGGATGAGGCCATCGATTTCATCAATGCCCACGGCACCCAGCACTCCGAGGCCATCATCACGAAGAACTACTTCAAGGCCCAGCACTTCCTGGACCACGTGGATGCGGCGGCGGTGTACGTCAACGCCTCCACCCGGTTCACAGACGGCGGCGAGTTCGGTCTGGGGGCGGAGATCGGCATTTCCACCCAGAAGATGCACGCCCGGGGCCCCATGGGACTGGAGGAGCTGACCAGCTGCAAGTACGTCATTTACGGTGAGGGACAGGTGCGGTAAGCGCCTGCCGGAAGTTAAAACACCAAGAGGGGATGGTCTCTATGGCGGCGATCATTCTCTCCCTGCTGGCTGCAGCGCTTCTGTCGACCGTGCTGCTCATCCCCGCCGGACACCTGAAGCAGGCGCTGGGCATCCCGTCGGCGGTCTGTTCCGCTGCGGCGATGGGGCTGTACCTGCAGATGCGCACTGTCTCCGGCGGGCCTGGTACCGGAATAGCACTGGTGCAGCTGTACCTTCCCTGCGCTGTTTACGGACTGGTGATCCTGGGCGGCGCGGCCCTGGGTCCGACAGGATGGTGCTGCGGAAAAAAGCGAAGCTGAACATCTGATTCTGATTTGAAAAAAGAGGTTGATGCACAATGGCGACATTTGGTTTTATCGGCACCGGAAATATGGGCGGCGCCCTGGCCCGGGCGGCCCGCAAGCGGCTGTCCGGCGGAGAGATCCTGTTGGCGAACCGCTCCGCCACCAAAGCGGAGGCCCTGGCCCAGGAGCTGGACTGCCGGGCTGTGGACAATGCGGCGGTGGCCGCTGGGGCAGATTACATCTTCCTGGGCGTGAAGCCCTATATGGTGGCAGGGCTGATGGAGAAGATCGGCCCCGTGCTGGCGGCGCGGAAGGACCGGTTCGTGCTGGTGTCCATGGCGGCGGCCCTCACCATCCCCGACCTGCGGGAGCGGGGCTGCGGGGACTGGCCCCTGATCCGCATCATGCCCAATACCCCCTCTGCCATCGGGGAGGGCGTGATCTTCTACACCTGCGACGGCGTCACGGCGGAGGAGGAAGCGGCGTTCCTGGAGAACATGGCAGGCGCCGGGCGGCTGCTGCCCCTGGACGACCATCTGATGGACGCCGGCAGCGCCGTGGCCGGCTGCGGACCGGCCTTTGTGGACCTCTTCATCGAGGCCATGGCGGACGGCGGCGTGGCCTGCGGCCTCACCCGTCCCATGGCGATGGAGTGCGCCGCCCAGACGCTGATCGGCGCCGCGCGGCTGATGCTGGAGACGGGCCGCCATCCCGGTGCGCTGAAGGATGCGGTCTGTTCCCCCGGCGGCGCCACCATCCAGGGCGTCCGGGCGCTGGAGGCCGGCGGGTTCCGCAGCGCAGTGATGGAGGCGGTCATCGCCGCCTATGAGAAGAGTGCGGAGATGAAGTGAACGGTCCGTGGCCGGAGGCAGCTGCCTCCGGCCACGGCATTTTTTGTCCGCCTGCGGGACTTGCCAGCAGACGGCGAGATGTGGTATGATCGTTCTCCCATCTTTTTGACAGGAGGACATGTATGGCACGGGACATCATCTTGAATCTGGCAATCAGCCTGGATGGCTTCATTTGCGATGAGGACGGCGGCTTCGCATGGATCAGCGGCCAGGGAGATGTCCGGGCCGACACGGCGGACCACTTCGACTTCGACGGCTTCCTGGCATCCTGCGACACCATCGTTATGGGTCGAAAGGCTTATGAGGACTGCCTTAGTTCTCTGCCCGAAGCGGCGGAAAAGCGATTCCTGGTGGCCTCCCGGACACCTCGGGCGCCGGAGGGCAGGGTTGTCTTTCTCTCCGCCGATGTGGTGGCGGAAGTTCTGGCGCTGAAGGACCGGCCCGGCAAGCACATCTGGCTGTTCGGCGGTGGAGAGCTGGCCTCCGACTTCATTCGCGCCGACGCCGTAGACCGGTATATCGTCGGCATCCTGCCGGTGATCCGGGGCAAGGGCCGGCGGCTGTTTCAGGAGGGGATTCCGCCGGTGGAACTCCATCTGGACCGCTGCACGGTCTCAGACGGCATCCCTATTCTGGAGTACAGCCGGCGGGGCCGGTAAGGCAGATAGACAACAGCCGCAGGGAGCGTTCCCTGCGGCTGTTGTTTTGTGATTTGAGAAGATCTGACTTCTGTCGCTCAGGCAGCAGCGTTGGCGGCCCGGTACAGGAAGGTCACAATCTGGCCCCGCTGGCAGACGGTGTCGGGAGAGAACGTGCTGCCGTCACCGGTGCCGAGGGTGACGCCCTGGGCCACGGCCCAGTTCACCGCGGCGGCGTAGTCCGCGTCAGCGGCCACGTCGGTGAAGGAAGCGGCAGCAGCCTCGGGGCTGTCGGCGGCAACCCACATGAAGTACACCGCCATGGCGCGGGTGCAGCCCGCATAGGGATCAAAGGTCTCGCCTTCCACCAAGCCCTGCTCACTGGCCCACTGGACGGCCTTGAAGAAGTACAGGCTGGTGTCCGTCACATCGGTATAGGCGGGTTCCGTGCTAGCAGGCTCCGGAGAACCGGCGGCGCGCCACAGATAGGTGATGATCTGGGCACGGGTGCAGTTCTGGTAGGGAGAGAAGGTGGTGGCGGTGGTGCCGTTGGTGATGCCCTCGTCCACGGCCCACTCAATGCCGTCATAGTAGGGAGAGGTCGCCGCCACGTCGGTGAAGGCCAGGCCCTGGTCAACAGTGATGCGGCCAGCGGGCTGACCGTAGGCCTCTTCGGTGACGGTGCCCTTTAGCTCGTCGGTGATGTAGTCCATGACCACCTCATCCATGGAGAGGCCCAGGTCATAGTTGACGGAGGCAGCCGCGAACGCATAGTAGGTGTCGCCGCCGGCGGCCATGAAGTCGTTGGTGGCGATGGTGTAGGTGGCGTTGGCATCAAAGGGCTCGCCGCCCACAGTCTCGATGGTGACGCGCTGGATGCTCTTGGGGCCGTAGTAGGTGGAGCCGGGATACTGCTCGCCCTGGTCATAGGCCTTGGTGGTGTCCACGGTGAACTCGATGCCGCTCACCTGGGGGAAGCCGCCGATAGAGGTGGGCGTGCAGTAGGTGGAAGCCTCCAGAGCCTCCAGCAGCTCGGCGCCGGTGACTTTCACGATGGAGAGGGTGTTGCCGAAGGGCAGCACAGTGTTGATATCCTTCTTGGTGATGTCGCCGGCGGCGATGGAGGCGCGGATGCCGCCGCCGTTGGTGACAGCCGCGTCCACCTCAGTGCCCTCACGCTCGGCGCCCCAGACCAGAGCGTCGCAGATCAGGTCGCCCAGGTTGGTCTCCTCGGTACGGTTACCGGGCTCCTTCTCGCCGTTCAGGGCCACTTCGGTCTTTGCAAACACCGTGCCGTATTCCTTGTCGATCTCCGCCTGGATCTTGGCGGCGCGGGCAGCCACATCAGCGTCCGTGGCGGTCAGGTCGGCAACGGGGGTAGTGGCGGTGGTGATGGTGCCGTCGGCATCGATGGTGACCACGCCCACGCTCTCCAGCTTGGTGCCGGTAGAGGTCACCAGAGTGTCGCCCACCTTCCCGGTACCGCCAGCGGCGGCCTTCACGTCCTCAAGGGTGGAGTGAGAGTGGCCGTCGATGAACACGTCGATGCCCTCCACCTTCTCCAGCAGGTCGATGGAGCGGTTGCCGGTGGACTCGGCATCGATGCCCAGGTGGCCCAGGCAGATGATGTACTCGCAGCCCTCTGCCTCCAGTGCGTCCACCTGATCCTGCGCGCAGTCGAACATCTTATCGCCGGCCAGGAAGGTCACGCCCTGGATCTTGGCGGGGTGGGCCTTGGTTGCGGTCTCCGGGGTGTCCAGGCCGAACACGCCGATCTTGGTGCCGTCGGGCGCGGTGAAGACCACGTTGTCCTCAAAGGCCACCTGGCCGTTGTACAGGACATTGGCGTCCACGATGGTGAAGTCGGCGTCCGCCTCCAGATCCTTGAGGTTCTGGTAGCCGTAGTCGAACTCATGGTTGCCCATGCTGGCCACGTCGTAGCCGGCCAGGTTCATCAGCTCCACGGCGGTGGCGCCCTCAGACGTGCTGACGGTGGGATCGCCCTGGATGAAGTCACCGGCGTCCATCAGCAGGACGTAGGCGCCGCGGGCCTCGTAGGCGTCCTTCAGCGCGGCCACTTTGGCATAGCCGCTGATGGCGCCATGCACATCATTGGTGTGCAGGATGACGATGTCGCCGTCCAGATCCTGTGCCGTCTCTTCCGCCGCATTGGCGGTGACGGCCAGGGAGAACGTCATGACCACCGCCAGCAGCAGGGACAAGACTTTCTTTTTCATTCTGTTACCTCCTCTGAAAGCGCGGGAGATGACCTCCCGTGGTATGGATATAGTATAGCACATCTGGAAAAAATGGACAGAGGGGACTTCGCGGATTTTTCGAAAAAAACCACCAGAAATATCCCACGTTTTTTGTAGAAGAAGCGCAATTTTTTTCTACCCGCACTTCTGGCATTCCCTTGCGGCGGGTGTTATACTGAAAAAAAGCGTCTGCCGGAGCTTCCCGGCAGCCTGCCGCCGGGCGGCCGCATCGTGCCGCAGACACACAAGGAGGTATATTTATGACCACATTGCTCAGGGGCGGGACCATCATCACCGGTGCCGGACAGCGGCGGGCCGACCTGCTGCTGGACGGGGAGAAGATCGCCTGGGTGGGCCGGGGACCTCAAGCCGCAGACCGGGAGGTGGATGTCTCCGGCTGTTTCCTCTTCCCCGGCTTTATCGACGCCCACACCCACTTTGACCTGGATGTGGCGAACACCACCACGGCGGATGATTTCTGCACCGGCTCCCGGGCGGCCCTGCGGGGCGGCACTACTACGGTCATCGACTTCGCCTGCCCCAACAAGGGCGAGTCCCTGCACCACGGCCTGGACCTGTGGCATCAGAAGGCGGACGGCAGGACTTTCTGCGACTACGGCTTCCACATGACCATCGACGACTGGAACGAGTCCATCCGGGCAGAGCTGCCGGACATGTTCGCCCAGGGCATCTCTTCTTTCAAGATGTATCTCACCTATCCCGCCATGATGATCGGCGACCGGGACATCTACTGGGCACTGAAGGAGCTGAAGCGGCTGGGGGGCATCGCCGGCTTCCACTGCGAGAACGCCGGTGTCATTGACGGCATGATCGCCGAGCGGAAGGCCGCCGGAGAGCTCTCCCCCGCCTCCCACCCCCGCACCCGACCGCCCTATCTGGAGGCTGAGGCAGTGAGCCGCCTGCTGCGGATCGCCCAGGCAGCGGACGCGCCGGTGGTCATCGTCCACCTCACCAACCGGGAGGCCCTGCTGGAGGTGGACCACGCCCGGAAGCGGGGCCAGACCGTGTATGTGGAGACCTGTCCCCAGTACCTGCTGCTGGACGAGAGCGTGTATTTCAACGAGGACTACTCCGCCGCTGCCCGGTATGTGTGCGCGCCGCCCCTGCGGGACAAGGCCGAGCAGGAGCACCTGTGGAAGGGCCTGCGGCGGGGCGCTATCCAGACCGTGTCCACAGACCACTGCTCCTTCACCCTGGCCCAGAAGGACATGGGCCGGGAGGACTTCACCAAAATCCCAGGCGGCCTGCCCGGCGTGGAGACCCGGGGCGAGCTGCTGTACTCCTACGGCGTGGCCAAGCGGAAGATCAGCGCCGCCCAGATGTGCCGGGTGCTCAGCGAGAATCCCGCCCGGCTGTATGGTCTCTATCCCCGGAAGGGCGTGCTGCGGCCCGGCAGCGACGCGGACATCGTGGTCTACGACCCCGGCGCCAGCCATGTGATCCGAGCGGAGGACTGCGTGGCCAATGTGGACTACAACCCCTATGAAGGCTTCGTCACCGCCGGCGGCATCCGGCAGGTGTGGCTGCGGGGGCAGCTCTCCGTGGAAAACGGAAAGGTCCTGGTGGAGGCGCCGGCGGGCAAGTATATGGCCCGGGGCAAGAACTCCCTGTGAGCATTCGTCCATGAATCTCGTCATCATCGGGCGCTTCCCTGCGGCCACAGACACGCAGATCAGGGCATTCCTTCCCGCTGACCGGGAGGTTTTTATCACCGAATCGGATCTGTCCGGCCCCTTTTTGCAGAGTGCGGATGCGCTCATCCCGGAACACATCCCGATTCCCTCTTTTGGGGACAAGGCTCTGAAGCTGCGGATGATTCAAACCGGGGCCGGGTATGGCGAAGATAGAGCCGTCTGCTTTTCTGGTCAACATGGCCAAGAGGGATCGTTCACGAAGAGGTCCTGATCGAGGCTTTAAGCGACCATCAGATCGCCGGCGCTTGCCCGGATGTCTTTGAGGCAGAGCCATTTTCCCAAGCAAGCTGGCTGAGGGCGCTCCTCAACGTAATCCTCGCGCCGTACACAGCAGGGGATCCTGGCGGCGTGAAACTGCACGAAAAACAGGATTCCTTTTTCCCAGTAGCATCCGGCAGGCACGGAGCGGAGAAATGCCCGCCAACATGCTGAACCGGGACACCTGGAAGGCGTGGAGATAAGCCCCTTCTGCAGGTGGACAGCCCATAGACGTAAAAGAGCTGTGCGTTCAACTGAAAAACAGGCGTCTGCCTCATTTGGAATGAGGCGGACGCCTGTTCTGCTTTTCATGCGTTTCTGTTACTCTTCTGCCAGTCCCTCCCACTGGACATCCACGATGGTGCCGCCGGAGAACTCAATGTACTCACTCTTCAAAATATAATCCGTCTTGCCGATCCGGACCTCCTGGTCTCCCACCTTGGTGGTCATGACCTCGCCGGCAGGCGTCTCCGTGGTGGCGGTGAAGAGCAGCGTCACATGCTCCGGATCCTCGATCCACTGCCCATCGGGGCCCAGCACGTAGTAGGGCTCCATCTCCACGCTCTCAATCTGGCCGCCCACCAGAGCGCCGGAGGCCATCAGCGGAGAGGGCAGATGGGCCTGGCAGGTCTCGTACAGCTCCGTGGGCACACCCTCGCACTTAACCACATAGGTCACCTTCACCATGCCGCCGTCCTCGGCGGCGGTGCCGCCGCTGCTGCCCAGCAGCTTCCAGGCTCCAAAAGCCACCACCGCCACGATCAAAATCACGGCGATGATGTCGATGATGTTGAACTTTCCAACGCGTTTTGCTTTCTGTTCCATGGTCTCCTCCGTAAAAGGCGCGGACGCGCCTGTATTTGGCGTTTGTCGTCTGGACAATATCTGGTTCGTATTGTATAATATTTCTCGCGATTTCACAACCCCTATTTGCGGAAAGCGGAAAGAAAGGCATTCCATGAAGGTCATTCATCTCATCAGCGGCGGAGACTCCGGCGGCGCAAAAACCCATGTGCTGAGCCTGCTGCAACATCTGAATCAAACCATCACCGCCCAGCTGGTGTGCTTCCGGGACGGCCCCTTTGCCGAGGAGGCCCGCCAGATGGGCATTCCCACCATGATCTGCGGGGGCAACAACGTCTTCCGCACCCGGCGGAAGCTGGCGGCCTATATCCGGGAGGGCGGCTACGAGATCATCCACTGCCATGGCTCCCGGGCCAACATGATCGGCGCCATGCTCCGCAAGGTCACGGGACTGCCGGTGGTGACCACCGTCCACAGCGACTACCGCCTGGACTACATGGGCCGCCCCCTCAGCCATCTGACCTTCGGCACCATCAACGCCCTGGCCCTGCGGCGGCTGGATTACCGGATCGGCGTGTCCGACGCCATGGTGGACCTGCTGATCTCCCGGGGCTTCCCGGCGGACCGGTTCTACACCATCTATAACGGCATCGACTTCACGCCCCCGCCCACCCAGGGGGACCGGCTGGAGTACCTGAGGAGCCTGGGCGCAGATGTGGACGAGAACTCTGTGGTGGTAGGCATCGCCGCCCGGATGAATCCGGTGAAGGACATGGCCACTCTGGTGCGGGGCTTCGCCGCGGGCCACGCCAAGTGCCCCCGACTGCGGCTGCTGATCGCCGGCGACGGGCCGGAGAAGGACAAGCTCACCGCCTTGGCGGCAGAGCTGGGCGTAGAGCGGCAGGTGTGCTTCGCCGGATGGATCTCCGGCGGCATGGACCGGTTTTACAGCGCCCTGGACATCAACGCCCTCACCAGCCTGTCCGAGACCTTCCCCTATGCCCTGACGGAGGGGGCCCGGTTCCATCTGGCTACCGTCTCCACCGCCGTGGGAGGCATCCCCTATCTCATCGACCAGGACGTGAACGGCTATCTCTTCCAGCCCGGCGACTGGCAAGCCCTGGGCAACGATCTGGCCGCCCTGGGCAATGACGATGAATTGCGCCGCCGCTTGGGGGAAAAGCTCTATGAAAAGGCGTCCACCCAGTTCTCTATTCAGAAGACCGTGTCCACCCAGCTGCAGATATACGCCTCCATCCTCCGCCGCCACCGGCGGCGCTCCTCCGCCCGGGACGGCGTGGTGATCTGCGGCGCCTACGGCCGGGGCAACGCAGGTGATGACGCCATTCTGGAGGCCATCCTCCAGGAGATGCGCTCCATCGACCCGGACATGCCCATCACCGTGCTCAGCAAGGATCCCAGGAGCACCCGGCTCACCTACCGGGTGCGGGCGGTGCACCGTTCCAACTTCCTGGCCTGGCACGCCGCCATGTGGAACAGCCGCCTGTACATCAACGGCGGCGGCAGCCTGATCCAGGACGTGACCTCCCGCCGCTCCCTGTGGTTCTATCTGGCCAATATCCGGGCGGCAAAGCGGGCAGGCAACCGGGTACAGATGTACGGCTGCGGCATCGGCCCCGTCACCCGGGAGAGCCACCGGAGTCTGGCCGCGAAGATCATCAACAAATATGTGGATGTCATCACCCTGCGGGAGCCGGACTCTTTGGAAGAACTGCGGGCCATGGGGGTGACGGAGCCGGAGGTCCTGTTGACTGCGGACCCGGCGCTGATCCTGCAGAAGGCCCCGGACGACGAGACCGACAGCGTGCTGCTGCGCGCCGGTATCCCGCCCCACGGCAATTACCTCTGCTTTGCCCTGCGGCGGTGGAAGGGGTTTGAAGAGAAGGCCCCCCTCTTCGGCGCGGCGGCGGAATACGCCTACCGCACCTATGGTCTGACGCCGGTGTTCGTGGCGGTGGAAAAGCATCTGGACCCCGGTGCGGGCCAGCTGGCCGCCCGCGGGCTGACGATCCCCCACTATTTCCTGGACGATGCCGGCGGCGCCGGGACCATCATCGGCGCCCTCAGCCGGATGCAGGCGGTGGTGTCCATGCGGCTCCACGCGCTGATCTTCGCCGCCGGGCAGGGGATCCCCCTGGCGGGCGTTGTCTACGACCCCAAGGTCTCCGCCTTCCTGCGGTATATCGGACAGGAGCAGTTCGTGGATCTGGCAGAGCTGACCGGGCAGAATCTCTGCGCCATGATGGACCAGTGCGTAGCCCAGGCGGCCCACCCGGAGGCCCAGGCCGCCGCCGTGCGGAACCTGCAGGCCATGGAGCAGAAGAATGTGGAGGTGGCCCGCCGCCTGCTGAAGGGTTGACGGGGCCACCTGTTGGAGGAATCTATGAAAATTATGGTCTATGAGGCCCGCCCGGACGAACGGGCGGACCTGGAGAAGCAGGCGGCGCTCCACGGAGTGGAGCTGTCTGTCACAGACGCGGTGCCCACACTGGAGAACGCCTCTCTGGCCGCCGGCTGCATCGGCGTGTCCATCCTGGGCCAGGGGTGCATCGACGCGGCCCTGCTGGATGCCTATCACGCCCTCGGCATCCGGTATCTCTCCACCCGCACCATCGGATATGACCACATTGACCTGGACCACGCCCGATCCATCGGCCTGCGGGTGTGCAGCGCCAGCTATGCCCCCAACGGCGTGGCCGACTTCACCGTCATGATGATCCTCATGTGCCTGCGGCATTACAAGCAGGCTCTGTGGCGGGGGCAGGTCAACGACTTCTCTCTCACCGGCCTCCAGGGCCGCGAGATGAAGGATCTGACCATCGGCATCATCGGCACCGGCCGGATCGGCGCCCAGGTTGCCCGAAATCTCTCCGGCTTCGGCTGCCGGATTCTGGCCTATGACCTGCGGCGCAATCCGGCAGTGGAACCCCAGGTCACCTATGTGGACTTCGACACCCTTCTGGCCCAGTCGGATGTCATCACCCTCCACATGCCTCTGCTGGACTCCAACCGCCACATCATCAACCGGGAATCCATCGCCAAAATGCGGGACGGCGTGGTAATCGTCAACTGTTCCCGCGGCGAGCTGGCGGATATCGAGGCCCTGATTGAGGGGATCGAGACGGGAAAAATCGGCGCCCTGGGTATGGACACCGTGGAGGGGGACGAGGGCATCATCCACGCCGACCACCGGGTCGACATTCTGCCCAATCGGAACTGGTTCTATCTCCACCAGTTCCGCAATGTCATCATGACCCAGCACATGGCCTTTTACACCGATGCCGCCGTGTCCAGCATGGTGGACTGCGGCATCGGCGGCATCTGTCAGATGGCCGCAGGCGAGTCCTGTCCCACTGAGCTGACAGGCCCGGTACAGTAAGCCGCTACCTCCCGCCGCGGGTCCGGCGGCGCTGGACGGAGATCGTCTCCAGCGTCTCTCCCAGCTGAACCAGCAGCGCCGCTGTCAGCTCCAGGTCCTCGTCGTTCAGCCGGGCAGCCAGAGAGACCGCCAGGGTGTTGACAGCGGTGGTCAGGGCCAGCGGATCACAGGAAAGTTCCATCATCGCATCACCGCTCTCATTCTATGCCTGAGCGGAGCCATTCATCCTGCTCCGCCGGTGTGAACACATTTTAGAAAGGGACGGCCGCCCTGTGAGCGGCCGTCCCTTTTTCCAAAATGCACGTGCTCAATCCCTCTCCGTCTCTTCCCCGCCTCCCTGCTGGAAGGGGGGCACCGGCTCACCGGCGTGATAGGCGTTGGTGCGGACATTGATATACTGGGCCTTCAGCTTGGAGTAGACGATGGTCTGGCTGGAGTACAGCCCATTGTAGCCGGAGAGCATGTAGCTGATGCCGCAGATCAGGGCAAAATACAGCAGCCCACCATCCCCGAACAGCTCCACGGACAGGAAGATGGAGGCCAGCGGGCAGTTGGTGGCCCCGCAGAACACAGCGGCCAGCCCCAGCGCCGCGGCGAAGCCAGCCGGAATCCCCAGCAGCGGCCCCGCCACACAGCCGAAGGTGGCCCCCACGAAGAAGGAGGGCACCACCTCACCGCCCTTGAACCCTGCGGAGAGCGTCACCGCGGTGAACAGAATCTTCAGCAGAAACGCCTCCGGCCGGGCAGTGCCCTGCTCCACGGCGGCGGTAATGAGATCCATGCCCGCGCCGTTGTAATCCCGGGTCCCGCAGAGGTATGTCAGGGCAATGACCGCACCGCCACCGACAAGGACGCGGAGCCAGGCATTGGGCAGGCGCTTCTTCATCTGATGCTCCGCGAAGTGCAGGGTCCGGCACAGCAGAACGGACACCAGGGCGCAGCCTACGCCCAGCACCGCCACCCGCAGCAGCATCAGCTTCTCCAGCTCCGGCGCCGCCACAGAAAAGCGGGTGGGCGCCACCCCCAACTCCACAGAAATCCAGTAGGCCACCAGGGAGGCGGTCAGACATGGAATGAACGCCACGTGGTACACCACGCCGATGCTGATGACCACGATGGCGAACACCGTGGCGGTAAGGGGTGTGCCGAACAAGGCGGAGAAAAACGCCGCCATGCCTGCCATGGTGGCGGTGCGCAGGTCCCGGTCATCCAGATTGAAAAGGTTCCCCGCATGGCGGCCGATGGTGCCGCCCATCTGGAGAGCCGCGCCCTCCCGTCCGGCGCTGCCGCCGCACAGGTGGGTGAGAATTGTCCCCAGGAAGATGGCGGGCAGCAGCCAGATGGACAGGGGCTTTCCGTGGTGTACCGCGTCGATGATGTCGTTGGTACCCTGGCCCTCCGTCTTTGTCAGCTTGTAGAAGGCCACGATCACCAGTCCCGCCGCCGGCAGACACCACAACAGCCAGGGATGTTGCTCCCGCAGCTCTGTGGCCCGCTCCACACCGATGTGGAACAGGGAGCCCACCACGCCGCAGCAGACGCCGGTGACCAGCGCCACCGCCAGCCACTTGGCCATGGCCTGGACGTAAAGGCCCACGCGGGTGTGGCCATGCTCCTTTTCCAATCCGTTCACTTCCCTTCCCCGCCGCCGAAGGGCGGGCCGTGCTTGCAATGGAAATATTATACGGCAGGCCGCCGTTCTTTGCAACAGGCATGGTGCGCCACGCGAAAAGGGCCGGTCCGAAAATCGGGCCGGCCCGTATTGTCAGGCAGACTCAATCACTTTGCAGCAGCCTTTTTCCTGCCCCACATCTTGTTGCCGTCCTTGTCCCATATACCAAAGCCGGAGAAGGCGCAGAGGATGGAGAAGATGGGTACAATGAAGATGAACCAGCAATACGGGATATACTCCGTGCCGCAGCCCAGTACCTCCATCACATACAGCGTGGCAACGCCCCAGGGGACGATGGGTGCACTCAGGGTCCCCGCATCCTCCAGCGTCCGGGAGAGGACCCTGCGGTGGATGCCCATGCGGTCGAAGGCGTCCTCGAAGGTCTGCTCGGTGACGATGATGGCCACGGTCTGGCCGCCGGCCGTGAGGAAGTTGACGATGTAGCAGTAGATCAGAGTGACGGTCACCAGGACGCCGCGGCTCTTGATGAACTTCAGCAGCACGTCCTTGGCCAGCACGTCCAGGATGCCGGTGGCGGTGATGATGCCGCCCATGACGCTGGCTACCATGAAGGTGATCAGCAGACCGGTCATGCTGGTAATGCCGCCGCGGTTGAGCATCGGGTCCACAATGTCCACGCCGGTAGACAGTGTGAAGCCGTTGGCCGCATAGTTCATCAGCTCCACAAAGTTCACTCCCTGAAATACCATGGCGAACACGATGCTGACCACCACAGTGAGGCCCATACCCAGCAGGGCCGGCAGCTTGAACACCGACACCAGCAGCACCAGGATGGCGGGCAGGATCAGGATGGGATTGAGGTTGAAGTGCTCCGCCAGGGTGTCGCAGATCAGGTTGGCGCGAGTCGTATCCATCTCGCCGCCGCTATGCATCAGGCCGGCGGCGGTAAACAGCACCAGCGCCACCAGTGCAGCGGGAATAGTGGTGTACATCATGGACCCGATGTGGTCATACAGGGGAACCCTGCTGACACCGGAGGCCAGGTTCGTGGTGTCGGACAGAGGGGACATCTTGTCGCCGAACCAGGCACCGCAGACCACCGCAGCAATGACCAGCGGTACCGGGATGGAAGTAGTGGAGGCCACGCCCACCAGGGCAATGCCCATGGTCGCCACGCTGCCGAAGGAGGTTCCGGTGAACTCCGCCGTCAGCCCGCTGAGGACGAAGGCCAGGGGCACCAGGATTTTCGGGGAGATCAGCTTCATGCCGTAGTACATCAGGGCCGGGACCGTGCCGCCGGCCATCCAGATGCCCACCAGCATGCCCACCATGATGACGATCAAAAATGTCGGGATGCAGTCGGACACCACTCGCAACAGCGTCCTTTCCACATCCGCCCAAGGGATATCCAGCAGGAGCGCGATTACCACGGCGATCAGGGCCGCGATGAACACGGACATAGTGGTGTCCACGCCCAGGTTGATGAGCGCCACCAGCACGGCCACGATCACCAGGAAGGAGATCACGGCGAAAGCCGGAGTTGGGGTCTTCCGCGTCTTGACTGTCTTTGTCTTATCCATTCTCGTTTCTCCCTTCTAGATTGTACGGCGGCGCGGGACCGCGCCCGCGGCGCCGCAGGAGTCCTCCGTTCAGCCCAGCAGCTCCCGGGTCAGGAATGCCAGAGCCGAGTCCATCCGGGCGGCCCGAAACGCACAGGATTTGAATCGGTGCTCCGCGCCATGGACCACCAGGAATTCCGCCCGGTCTCCATAGATCTCCTTGTACCGCTCCGAACAGTGGATGGAGGCCGTCACGTCCTCATCCCCGTGTACCAGATTCACGCGCTTGGTGAATTTGGCCGCCACGGCGTAAGGATCCAGCTCCAAGGCATCCTGATAGAAGCCCAGGCCCACCCGCAGGCCCTCGTAGTCTGCGTAGCCCTTCTCCTCGATGTCAGACACATCCACGCCGCAGAGCATCTTGTGCTTCATGTTGTAGACCACGTCCGGCGCCGGGCACCACAGGCTCAGGGCGCACACGTCCGCATCCCGCAGGCCCGCCACCATGGAGGCCACACATCCCCCCATGCTCAGGCCGTGGATCGCGATCCGGCTCTGGTCCACAAAGTCCAGACTCTTGACATAGTCCAAGATGGCAAGGCCGTCTTCCACCTCACTGGAGACAGTCATGTCCTCGAACCGCCCGTCGCTGTCGCCGCTGCCGGCAAAGTCGAACCGGACACTGGCGATCCCCCGCTCACACAGCCTGCGGGAGAGCTCCGTGTGGACGAAGTTGATCTCGTTCCGGTCGTCGCAGAAGCCGTGGAACAGGATCACAAAGGGTACTTTCCCCGGCCGCTGGTCTGGCACATGCAGCATCCCCCGTAGGGTCAGGCCGCGGCTCTCGCACTCCACATACCGTTCCATCTCTCTTCCTCCTTTCTCCGCAGGCACCGTTCCGCTGGCCGGCCCCCGCTTGGTTTCTGATCTATGCAAAGCCGCTCCGCGGCCTCACATCTCACTCAGGCCTCCTGCCGGAAGCAGCGCCCCTCCACCCGGGCGCCCAGGCGGCTGAACAGCTCGTTGGTAATGGTGCCGGCGTTCTCCGCCAGCTCCTCTGCGTAGATGACACAGTCCCCCTGGCGGCCGATGAACACCGCCTCGTCCCCCACCCGGACATCTTCAATGCCGGTGACGTCCAGCATCAGCTGGTCCATACAGATCCGGCCGATGCCCTGGGCGTACTGTCCCCGGACGATGGCCCGCAGCTTTCCGCCGCTGAGGCAGCGGGGGATGCCGTCGGCGTAGCCGATGGAGACGGAGGCCACCTTGGTGGGCCGCTCCGCCCGGAAGATCCGGCCGTAGCTCACCGTCTCCCCGGGTCCGATCTCCCGCACAGAGGTGATCCGGGCCTTCAGGGTCATGACCGGCATGGGCTGCAGGTCCTCCCGCAGGTAGTCCGCCGCGCTGCTCTTGACGCCAAACATCAAAATGCCCAGGCGGGCGTAGTCATAGGCGTACTCCGGGTAGTTCACCGCCGCATAGCTGCTCAGAAGGTGAACCGTCCCCAGCTCCACGCCCCGGGCCTGGAGGGACTCCACCACGCTTTTGAAGGTCTCCGCCTGCCAGCGGGAAAAGTCCACATGTTCCTCCTCGTCCGTGTCCGCCACGCAGAGGTGGGAGTAGATGCCGGTGACCTGCAGGATGCCGTTCTCATACACCCGCCGGATGGCGTCCAGGTCCTCCGGCAGGAATCCGATGCGGTGCATACCCGTGTCCACTGCGATATGTACCTTGAGGCGCACGCCGTTCTCCCGGCAGTAGGTCTCCAGCTGGGCGGCGTGGTCCGGGCAGGTGGCGGTCTGGGTCAGCCCGTGCTCTGCCAGCAGGTGGAAATACGCAGGGGCGCTGTATCCCAGGATCAGGATCTCCCCCTGGATGCCGGCCTCCCGCAGCTGGACCGCCTCGTCCAGCGTGGCAGTGGCAAAGTGGCGGATGCCCAGCTCCCACAGCTGGGCGGCCACCGCCCGCGCCCCGTGTCCGTAAGCGTCCGCCTTCACCACGCCCATGATCCGGCAGCCCGCTGGCAGAAGGCTCTGGTAGCGCCGGATGTTGTGGGCCAGGGCCTCCCTGTCCAATTCAATCCAAGTCCGATTCATCTATCTCCCTGCCGCCGCAGTGCGGCGGCGCTCCCTTCCCAAAATTCTTGATCCCGTCAAGAGGTCATACCAATGGCAATTTTTTTCAGAATACCCGAAGTCTGCCAAAAAAGCAAGTTTTCTGCAAGTTTTTTTGTGCCCCTAAAACTTTTTACGGGCTGTCCGCCGTCCTCTCTCACAGGCGGACTCATCCCGCTTTTCCGGTTGATTCTTTCCAATTCTGTGCTATACTGGAAGAGGAAACAGACAGATGTCTGCGCGCCGATGCGAAACCCCAGAACAAAAAGTTTGGAGGAAATGAGTATGAAATACGGACGTACCTATAATTTCTCCGCCGGACCCGCCATGATGCCGGAGGAGGTCTTGGAGGAGATCGCCGCCGAGATGATGAATTACCGGGGCAGCGGCATGTGCGTCATGGAGATGAGCCACCGCTCCAAGGTCTTTCAGCAGATCCGGGACGAGGCCGAGGCGGACCTGCGTCAGCTGATGGGCATTCCCGACAACTACAAGGTTCTGTTCGTTCAGGGCGGCGGCACCGTGCAGTTCGCCATGGTGCCCATGAATCTGATGAAGAACGGCGTGGCCTGCTATGTGGAGACCGGCAACTGGTCAAAGAAGGCCATCAAGGAGGCCCAGAAGTACGGTGAGGTGAAGATCGTCGCCTCCTCCGCGGACAAGAACTTCTCCTACATCCCTGACTGCTCCGATCTGGACATCCCCGACAACGCAGATTACGTCTATATCTGCGAGAACGAGACCATCAACGGCACCACCTATTTCCATCTGCCCAACACCAAGGGCAAGATCCTGGTGTCGGATCAGTCCTCCATGTTCCTCTCCCGTCCCTGCGATGTCACCAAGTACGGCCTGATCTGGGCGGGCGTACAGAAGAATGTGGGTCCCGCCGGCATGGCGGTGGTCATCATCCGGGAGGACCTGTTGCGGGAGGACCTGCCCCAGTTCGTGCCCACTTACATGAGTTACAAGACCCATGCGGACAATGACTCCCTGTACAACACTCCCAACTGCTGGGCCATCTACTGCTGCGGCAAGGTCTTCAAGTACCTGCTGGCAAACGGCGGACTGGAGGCCATGAACAAGCGCAACGAGGAAAAGGCCGCGGTGCTGTACGATTTCCTGGACCAGAGCAAGTTCTTCACCGGTGCTGTCCGCAAGGAGGACCGTTCCCTGATGAACGTGCCCTTCGTCACCCCCAGCAAGGAGCAGGATGCCGATGTGGTGGCCGCCTCCAAGGCCGCCGGCTTCGACAACCTGAAGGGCCACAAGAGCGTGGGCGGCCTGCGGGCGTCCATCTATAATGCCATGCCCAAGGAGGGCGTGGAGGCCCTGGTGGAGTTCCTGAAGAAGTACGAGGCAGAGCACGCGTAACGGCTTTCCATGGAGGACCTGCTCCCCCATGGAGGCCCCCCGTCAGTCTGCAGACTGGTGAACGCCGCCCAAGGCGGCTGAGTCGGGGAATTTTGGGCAGGTACACGCCCTGCGGAAAAGGATTAAAAATTCTTCTTTTGCCTCCGGCAAAAGAACTGGGGAAACCGGCGAAGCGCCGCCAGCGGTCTCGAAAGCGAGCCGATTTCGAGACCGCGGCGCGATTGGCGGCCCAAAAGGGCCGGGAATCGCAATGCCGTAACGGTGTAGCCCCCACGATTTCTACCAGCCCCCTTCCTTTTGTGCGGGTGGGGGAGCGAGTGGAACACGCCAGGCGTATCTCCACTCTTCACGCTCCACATCTTCACTCCGGTGAAGCCAGAGAGGCTTCGCCTTCCCCCTTCTTGCGATGGAGTCCGGAGCGTCAGGCAGACTGCCGTACGCGCAGCTCCTATCTCTGAACTCCACTCTCACGGAGGCGCCTGTCCCCCAATGGGCGTTTGGGGTTTCCGACATTGGCACCCCTGGGGTGTGCCGGAAATGTATGAAAAGGGGTATTATATATGGCATTAAGAGTTTTGGTTACCGATGGGATGGATGCTGGCGCAATGGAACAGCTGCGCAAGGATGGATATGAAGTCATCGAGCAGTTCTATGAGCCCGATCAGCTGGGCGCAGCCCTGCGGGACTTCGACGTGGTTATCATCCGCAGCGCCACCAAGATCAAGGAGCCGCAGATCGACGCCGCCGCAGGCAGCCGCCTGAAGCTCATCATCCGGGCCGGCGTCGGTGTAGACAACATCGCAGTCAAATACGCAGAGGAACACGGCATCCAGGTGAAGAACACGCCCCGCGCCTCCTCCAACGCGGTGGCGGAGCTGGCTCTGGCCCTGCTGTTCTCCTGTGCCCGGAACATCTCCATCGCGGGCCACACCATGCGGGAGAACAAGTGGGAGAAGAAAGCCTACTCCAAGGGCTTTGAGCTCTCCGGCAAGACTATGGGCGTCATCGGCTATGGCCGGATCGGCCAGCTGGTGGGCGCCAAGGGTCAAGCCCTGGGCATGAATGTGCTGTCCGTGGTCCACCGCAACAAGCCGGAGGGCTGCGAGTGCGAGACCATGCACTTTGTCACTATGGACGAGCTGCTCTCCCAGTCCGACATCGTCGTCCTCTGTGCCCCCAGTGGCGACAAGCCCCTGGTGGATGCGGAGTCCCTTGCGAAGATGAAGGATGGCGTGGTGATCATCAACGTCTCCCGGGGTGCCAACGTGAACGAGGCCGCCCTGCTGGACGCTCTGAACTCCGGCAAGGTCAAGGCCGCCGGTCTGGACGTGTGGCTGAGCGAGAAGGATCCCAACTGGGCCCTGGCCTCCCACCCGGCTGTCTCCTGCACGCCCCACATCGGCGCAGGCACCAAGGAAGCCCAGAAACGCATCGGCGCGGAATTGGTGGACATTGTAGAGAACTTCGGCTGATCAGTATTCCCGGTCAAACGCCCCTCCCGTTTTCACGGGAGGGGCGTTTTTCTGTGCCGTCTTTCCGATTTTTTCTTTTTCCGTAAATTGTTCCTATATTTTTATAATTTTTTAACTGCCATCCCTATTTACTTTTCAAAGTTGGCAGTGTATAATAGGGGCCATACAATCGCAGAACAGAAGGTGATGGCTTGAGGCAGGCAGTTGTCCCGTCCCAGTATCTGCAGATCGCTTTGGATCTGGCTACCCGCATCGCCCAGGGTGAGTTGACGGAGGGCAGCCGGATTTACGGTCGGTCGGTGCTGGCGTCGGAGTACGGGGTATCCCCGGAGACGATCCGCAAGGCCCTGCGGCTGCTGGCGGACATGAAGGTGGTGGATGTGAAGCCCCAGAGCGGGGCCGTAGTCCTCTCCGCCGACAGCGCCCGCCGGTACATCGAAAACTTCTCCGAGGATGCGGACATCCATTCCCTGCGCCTCCAGCTGAAGGCGCTGCTGGCGGAGTCCGCCGAGGTGAACCGGCGCATGGCGGACACCGTGTCGGCCCTGGTAAAAGGGCAGGACACATTTGCTGCGGCCGGTCAGCCCCTCCCCAACTATGAGGTCCCTGTCCCCAAGGACTCCCCTCTCATCGGCAAGAGCATCGGGGAGCTGAAATTCTGGCAGTCCACCGGCGGCACCATCGTGGCCATCCGGCGGGGCCAGACGGTGATCCTCTCCCCCGGTCCCTATGCCGAACTGTACAGCGGCGACGTCATCATCCTGGTGGGAAGCCCCAGCGCCGCAGAGGCCGCCCACCGGCTAGTAACGACAAAGGAGTGAAGGCAGCGATATGATCCAGTTTGAACACGTCTCCAAGAGCTATGGCAAGACCCCGGTCCTCAAGGACCTGAATTTCACCATTCCCGACGGACAGTTCGTGGTCCTGATCGGCCCTTCCGGCTGCGGCAAGACCACCACCATGAAGATGATCAACCGCCTGCTGGAGCCCGATTCCGGCACCATCCGCATCGACGGGCAGGATATCCACTCCCAGGACAAGGTGGAGCTGCGGCGGCATATCGGCTATGTGATCCAGCAGATCGGCCTGTTCCCCAACATGACCGTGGCCCAGAACATCTGCGTGGTCCCCAAGCTGCTGAAGTACGACAAGGCCCGGTGCGATGAGATCGTCCAGGAGATGCTGCAGCTGGTCCACATGGAGCAGTCTGCCAACAAGTATCCTTCCGAGCTCTCCGGCGGCCAGCAGCAGCGCATCGGCGTGCTGCGGGCCCTGGCGGCTTCTCCCCCCATCGTGCTGATGGATGAGCCCTTCTCCGCTCTCGATCCCTTGACTCGCGAGTCCCTGCAGGATGAGGTGAAGAACCTGCAGCAGAAGCTGAACAAGACCATCGTCTTCGTCAGCCACGACATGAGCGAGGCGCTGAAGCTGGCGGACATCATCATCTTCATGGCCGCCGGAGAAATCGTCCAGATGGCCTCCCCCGAGGAGATGCTGGAGCACCCCGCCAACGATCTGGTCCGCACCTTTATGGGCAAGCACACGCCGGACACCGCCCCCTCCAAAGTAGAGAGCTTCATGCGCACCAATGTGTTCAGCGTCCGGAAGGATCGCGGCGTGTTGGAGTGCGCCGAGCGCATGGCCCGAGGCAGCGTGGACACCCTGCTGGTCACAGACGAGCAGAACCGGTACTTAGGCACCATCTCCATCGGCGACATCCGCCACTGGGGCCGGGAACTCACCAGCATCGAGCCTCTGATCCGCCAGACTGCCCGGACCGTCCGGGTGGGGGACGAGGCCAAGGAGAGCTTCGACTACCTGCTGGACTCCGGTGCCAACTACGTGGTGGTGCTGAATGCGGACGACACCATCGCCGGTATCGTCACCAAGACCAGCGTGGCCCGCAGCGTGGCGGAGAATCTGTGGGGTGATTCCAAATGATGACGCTGATCCAGGACTACGGCGCCGACCTGCTGCGGGCCATCGGACTGCACACGATATATGTGCTGATCTCCGTGGTCATCGGCTTTGCGGCGGGACTGGTGTTCGGCATCCTCCTCTCCCGAATCCCGCGGTGGCTGTCGGGCATCATCATCCCCATTCTCTCCATCTTCCAGACCATTCCCGGCCTGGTGTTCATCGGCGTGCTGTTCATCTGGTGGGGGAATATCTATCCCACGGTGATCGTGGCCCTCAGTGTGTACGCCATGTTCCCAGTGCTGAAAAACACCTACACCGGTATTCTGGAGGTAGAGCCGAAATACATCGAGGCCGCCAAGGGCTGCGGCATGTCCTCCTTCCAGACGCTGGTGCGGGTGGAGCTGCCCCTGGCCATGCCGGTCATCATCTCGGGGCTGCGGATGGCCGCCATCTACACCGTCTCCTGGGCGGTGCTGGCCTCCATGATCGGCCTGGGCGGCCTGGGCGACTTTGTGTACCGGGGCACCAGCTCCAACAACAACACGCTGATTCTCCTGGGGGCCATCCCGGCGGCCATACTGGCCGTTCTCTTCGGACTGGTCATTGACCTGCTGCAGAAAAGGGTCACGCCCCGCGGCCTGCGAAAGGAGGCGGGCAAATGAGCTGGGACCTGATTTTTCAACATCTCTTCATCGTTCTGGCGGCCAGCCTGCTGTCCATCGCCGTGGGACTGCCCTTGGGCATCTGGGCATACGTCTCCAAGACCGCCCGGCCCGTCATCCTGCGGATTGTGGACCTGCTGCAGACCATTCCCTCCCTGGCCCTTCTGGGCATCATCATGGTGGTGCTGGACCCCGGCAAGCTGACGGTCATCACCGGCATCACGCTGTACTCCCTGCTGCCCATCGTGCGGAACACCTGCTTGGGACTCCAGGAGGTGGACCCGGGTGTGAAGGAAGCCGCCCGGGGCATGGGCATGAGCAAGCCCTACCGGGTGCTGATGGTGGAGTTCCCCCTGGCCTTCCCCACGGTGTTCACCGGCATCCGCATCGCGGTGGTAAACGCCATCGGCACTGCGGTATTCGCAGCTTTCGTGGGCGGCGGCGGTCTGGGCGGCGTCATCACCCAGGCCATCCGGATCTCCGATATGTCCCTGATTCTGGCGGCCACCGGCGTCCTTATGGTCATCGCCGTGGTGCTGGACCTCATCATGAGCTGGTTCGAGGGGCAGATGCGCAAGAGCCGGGGCGGCTCCAAGAAAATGTGGATCCCGGTGGCGGCCATCGTACTGGCGTTCATCCTGCTGCTGCCCTATGGCCGCGGCGGCACCGGCGACATTCTTCTCTATGACGGCGACTACTCCGAAACCCAGCTGATGCACCACATGGTAAAGATGCTGGTGGAGGACCAGACGGACCTGACCGTCACCATTCAGGATCAGATGTCCCAGGTGAACAACTGGAACTCCCTGAAGGATGACAGCCACACCTGCGACCTGATGATCTCCTACGACGGCACGATCCTCACCACCTTCCTGGGCCAGGACACGGTGGACGTTCCGGAGGGCATGACGATCTACGACTACGTCCAGGGCGAGCTGGACAGCTACGGCCTCACCCAGCTGGAGCAGCTGGGCTTTGAAAACACCTACGCCATCGGCGTGCCCCAGGCCCTGGCGGACGAGTACGGCCTGGAGACCATCAGCGACCTCATCCCCATTGCGGACCAGCTGACCTTCGGCGCGGAGCAGGAGTTCTTCACCCTGGAGGGCAGCATGAAGTATGACCCCTTTGTGAAGTTCTACGGTCTGAATTTCCAGGACGCGGTCTCTGTGGATATGGGCCTGAAGTACTCCGCCATTGAAAACGGCAGCTTCGATGTGGCGGTGGTCTACTCCACCGATGGCCTGAACAAAAAGGTCGGGCTGAAGGTCCTGGAGGACAACCAGAGCTTCTTCCCCGACTACAACGGCGTCTTTCTGGTGCGGGACGATCTGCTGGAGAAGTACCCGGAGGTGGCGGACATTCTGAACCAGCTGGCGGGCAAGATCCCCACCGAGCAGATGGCGGAGCTGACCTACCAGGTGGACGTGGAGGGCCGCACTGTGGATGAGGTGGCCCGGGAGTTCCTGGTGAGCCTGGGGCTGCTGGAGGCCTGATCCCCGCTCTCTTTCAAAACCGCTCTGGAGCGCGAACGCTCCAGAGCGGTTTCCTTTGGAAAATTTCCACTTCTTTGCAACCGGCATCACGTTTTCTCGTCTATGTTGGTGAGAGAACCTCCGGCCGTGGGCTGGAGACAGGAGGAGGATCCCATGAATCTGCAAAAGCGGTACTTATTGATGGGCGGAGCCGTGCTGGCCATCCTGCTGACGCTGGCGGCAGGACTGCTGTTCTGGGGCCGGAGGCCCTTCCGGGGTCTGGAGGCGGCGGACATCGCCGCAGCCACCGTCCTGGTGGCCCCCCCGGATGTGACACTGGAGCTGGATGCCGGGGAGATCGAGACCCTGGCGGATCTGCTGGCAGATGTCCGCATCACGCGGCCGGACCAGTCCTATTCGGAGTATGCCGGACAGACCGTCCTGTTCACGGTGACCATGGCTGACGGCACAGCTGCGAACGTCACGGCCTACAACCCGTTTCTGATTATCGACGGCACCGGCTGGCGCACCGCCTATGCGCCCTGCGAGGCGCTGAACCGCTTTGCCAACGAGCTGCTGCGGGAGAGAGGAGGATAACATGGAGGACACGGAGATCATCGACCTGTACTGGCAGCGGGATCAGCGGGCTATTGACGAGACCCACGGCAAATACGGCGGCTTCCTGGCGGGGATTGCCTGGAACATCCTCCGCAGTCACAGCGACGCGGAGGAGTGCGTCAACGACACGTATCTGCGCACCTGGAACGCCATTCCTCCGGCCCGCCCCTCCGCCTTCCGGGCCTGGCTGGGGCGCATCGTCCGCAACCTCTCTCTGGACCGCTGGAAGCAGAGCCGCACCGCCAAACGGGGCGGGGACGGCATGGAGGTGCTGTTGGGGGAGCTGGATGACTGTGTGCCGGAGCCCCACGGAACCGAGAAGACGATGGAGGACCAGGAAATCGCGTCGCTCATCAGCGCGTTTCTGCGGCGGCAGAGTCCGGAGAGCCGCATCATCTTCCTGCGGCGGTACTGGTACGGGCAGAGCGTGGCGGATATTGCCGCCGGAATGAACTGCGGAGAGGGGAAGGTCAAGTCCTCTCTCTTCCGCACCCGGAAGGCCCTGCGGACCTATCTGGAACAGGAGGAGGTGTTTTTGTGAAAGCGGAGCGGTTGTTTCAAATCCTGGGTCTGGTGGACGAAAGCCTCATAGAGGAGGCGGACACCGCCTCCTCCCCCGCCGCTGTACAGCGGCGGCCCTCATGGGTTCGGCTTTTGGCCGCGGCCGCATGTCTCGCGGTGATCTGCGCCGGGGCGTGGGGACTGTGGCAATCGAATCTGGGAGCGGGCACCGGCAGCCCCGGAGATGCCGCGCTGGCCGGTGGAGAATCCGGCGGTGACGGCCACAGCCCGGGCACTACCTTCCTGTCCTACGCCGGGCCGGTCTTTCCGCTGACCACGGCGGAAACGAACACCCGCCTGACCGCAGGGCGGACCGTCACCTGGGATTTTGCCCCCGGCTCCTATGAGGATGGATCCCCCCGACAGTGGGGGGCCCAGGTGACAGACAGCTACACGCTGACCAATCCTGCTGACGGCAGTGTGACGGTCAACGCCCTCTACCCCGTCTCCACCAGCTGGCTGGACTTTCCCGAGCTGAACGCTGCTGTCACCGTGGATAGCGGGGGGACCGGTTTCTCTGTGCTCTCCGGCGGCTACGCCGGAGGCTTTCAGGACGCCGGGGAGCCGGACGGCTCCACCTGGAACCTGGCCCCGCCGGACGAATGGGCCGATTATCAGGCACTTCTGGCAGACGGAGAATACCTGTCCCGGGCGATGGAGGAAACTGCTGCCCCGGAGGTCCCGGTGACTGTATATCAGTTCACGGATTTCGCCGCGCCCCATGAGGAATACAACGCCGCTACCCAGGCGGTGACCTTCACTACCGACCCAGAGGCCACCACAGTCCTCTCCTACGGCTTCAACGGCATGAGTCGGGATGCGGACCGGGGCTGGTGCCAGTACAGCTATTTCGTTCCCGACGGTGTCCGGAGAGAGACGGAAACAAAAATTCTGATCGTCCTGGGTGATGACATCGGCGATTATGTCCTCCAGGGGTATGCCGACGGCGGCTGTGACCAGGAGATCGATGGGGTGTCCTGCACCGTCACCCGCCGGGAGACCACCTTGGCCGATGTGCTGGACCTGCTGTGCCGGGCTTATCAGGCGGAATTTGAGCAGTTCAGCCTGGGCCGCGGGCAGGAAAGCCCCTTCCGGTATCTCTCTCAGGCGCAGTACCAGGGATTGGTGTGGCAGCTGCTGGAGCAGTACGGCCTCTTCTCCGGCACCCCCAAGGACCGGTACAGCGACGGCCGACTGGATGAGATCCTGATGGAAGCCCTGTCCCAGGAGCGGGTGCTGTACCTGTCCTTCCCCGTCACCGTCCCGGCAGGCGGCAGTGTTACTGTGGCGGCTTCTTTTTGGAAGGCACCCAGCTATGACTACGGCTGCTCTGGTTCGGAGAACGTGGGCCTCCAGGGCTATGATCTGGTGACGGCCCTGGGATCCACGCTGGAGTTCACCGGCCAGACCGCCGCCCTGGTGAACACGGACACCATTGAGATCGTCCGGCAGAACCTGGGCTTTGATCTGGAAAACGGTGTTACCCAGGTATCGCTGGATCTGGCGGAGCCTCACTACTATCTGGAAATCCGTCCTCTGGAGGGATAATCACAAAGACGCGCCTATGGAAGTTCCACAGGCGCGTCTTTGGCATCGTTCACTTCTTCCGGCCCCGTATCCAGGCCGCCAGAAGCAGCCCCGGGAGGGAGGCCGCGAGGACTCCCAGCTCCAGGATCTCCTGACCCCCTGTGCGTTCAGCAGGGGACTCTTCCTGAACGGGCAGCGAATCTGGTCCCATCTCCGCATCAGCCGCATCGGCCTGCCGTGCCTCCCAAGCTTCAAGGGAGGCCGATTTCAACACAGCAGGCGGCGGGGCATCCGCTGCCCAGGCCGGGGACGGGGAGGGCATCCGGACCTGGTCCAGCAGCTTTTCCGGCGCAGCGGGGCTCCGGTCCGGTGACGTCTCCCACTCCGGGAGAAACCCGGCGCTGGGGAACTGCCACAGGGAGCCGTCCGCCAACACCGCCAGGGTCCGGTCGCTGCAGGGGACGGCACAAACCACACCGTTCGTGATCCGCACAATGCCGTCACAGGCCTCCGTGTTATAGGGGTCCTCCGGGTCCACCAGACCGTCCCGCAGCATGGCCGGACGGTCGCTGCCCCAGGCCCAGAGAGTTCCGTCCGCCGTCACAGCGGTACATCTGGTGAACTGCACCACATCCTCCAGCAGTTTTTCCGGCTGGCCCAGGGACTGCCACTGGACTGTATCCGACAGATTATTCTCCCAGGGCACACGCCAGAGACTACCATCCTGCCCCTGGACCAGCATGGCAGGGTCCTGAATTCCGCAGTACAGACTGCCCACAGCGGCCACATGTTCCATCAAAGGTGCCGCGGTACAGGTATCCCCGTCAAACCAGACCCGCACCAGCGTCCCATCCTCCTTCACCGCCAAATCCCCAAACAGCTGAACCACCTGGTCCAGTACCTGGGTGGGCGGATAGTAGGGATCATCCTGATGTTCCTCCAGGGACACTCCGGACCGGGCGCCCCAGGTCCACACCGTCCCGTCAGCGCACAGGGCAGAACATTCCGTCTCCCCGACTGATACGGACACCACGTCCTCCAGCAGCCGGTACGGCTCCTCCTCGCCGAAGGTCCGGCCCGCGTGGCCGCCCCAGCCCCAGAGGGTCCCATCCTCGTCAATGGCGGCGGCCGTGATAAACCCCGCGTCCACATACCGGGCATTCTCCAGCAGGACATTGGCCTCCTCCCAGGGCAGCGGGTCCTGGTCCGTGGGGCCCACCGCGCCGTGGAAGCTGTCTCCCCAGGCCAGCAGGGCGCCGTCCGCTCGGATAGCATAGTAAGTGTATCCGCTGGTGGCAATGGGCTGGCTGATTGACTCCAGCGCCGCCGCTGTACCGGCCAGCAGCATGGCCGAAAGAAGCCCGCAGGCAAGTATTTTCATATCCGCCGCCTCCTTTTTCCCACTGTACCATACAGCCTATCCAAAAAGCAAGCCCCGCACCGTCCCGGCGCGGGGCTTGTCCTTTATTTCTCGATCTTCACAAATTTCTCCGCCGGGGCGTGACACAAGGGGCAGCGGAAATCCGGCGGCAGGGATTCTCCCTCATAGACATAACCGCAGACAGTGCAGCGGTAGCCGTTGATCTCTACCGTGCGGTACACGGTGGCAGTGGGCGGCGTGGCCTTGCCCCGGTCCGTATAGGCCTGGAGGGTCAGCACCCTCCCGTCTCCCAACACCTCCGCCTCTGTGGCCTGGCCCACGAAAAGGAGGAAGCTGCCGATCTCCATCTGGTCCACCACCTTGCATGCGATGCGGGAGACCATGTGCTCCTTCAGGTATGGATTGCCGTTGCTGTCGGTCTCCGCCGCCCGGCCGGCGAACTTGTCCGTCACCCGGCCGGACTTGTAGCCGAACAGGTCGATGATCTCCCCCGGCGCGTCCGCACCCAACAGGGTAACGGAGAAGCTCCCCGCCGCCTGAATGGCCTTGCAGGTCTCGTGGTCCTTGTTCACCGCCACGGTGAACTTGGGCGGGAAGGAAGAGGTCACCTGGTGGAAGGAGTTGACGATGCAGCCGTGGCGCTTGCCGTCCGCTGCCGCAGAGAGCAGACAAAGGGCGTAGTCCATCTTCTGATATGCCTTGTTGTCCATATTGATTTCCTTTCTGGCGGATCCGCCGCCGGACATCCCGCATGTTTCTCTTGATGGAATAAGTTTACCAGAAGCCGCCATTTTATGCAGTTGCATCCGCGACTGCTGCCGCGCAAAAATTTTCTTCCATTTTCTGTGGACAAATACCGGATTTGGGCGTATACTCTCCTTAACCAGATGCCATTATCCTGATTTATATTTTCTATAAGTCCGGATAATGGCTCAAAATCTAAATAAAAGGAGTGATTCTATGTCTGAGAGCTACGCTGGCAAGATCAACCGGAAGCTGCTGAAAAAGCGCCGCATCATCAACGCCGCCGCCGGGCGGGAGCCGTCGGACCTGGTGCTGAAGAACGCCACCTATGTCAACGTCTTCTCCAACGAGCTCTGTCATGCGGACATCGCCGTGGCAGAGGGGCTGATCGTGGGCATGGGCCAATACTCCGGCACGGTAGAGGAGGACTGCACGGGTAAAATCGTCCTGCCCGGCTTTCTGGATGCCCACATCCATCTGGAGAGCTCCCTGGTCTCTCCCAAGGAGTTCGTGAAGGCCGTGCTGCCCCACGGCACCACCACCGTCATCACCGACCCCCATGAGATCGCAAACGTCATGGGTACCGACGGCATCGAGTACATGCTCCAGGCCACGGAGGGCCTGCCGGTGGACGTGCGGTTTATGCTGCCCTCCTGTGTGCCGGCCACGCCCCTGGACGAGTCCGGCGCGTCCCTGGACTACCGGGCCATCGACTCCTTCTATGACCACCCCCGGGTCCAGGGACTGGCGGAGATGATGAATTTCGTAGGCATCATCGCCGGGGACGACCAGCCGGTGGAGAAGATCGTGGCCGCCCAGGCCCACCACAAGAAGATCGACGGCCACGCGCCGGATCTGGTGGGCAACGACCTGAACGCCTACATCGCCGCCGGCGTCTATTCCGACCACGAGTGCCACGACCTGAACGACGCCATCGCCAAGCTGGAGCGGGGGCAGTTTATCATGATCCGGGAGGGCACTGCCGCCCGGAACCTGGACGCCCTTGCCCCCCTGCTGTGCGACAAATACTCCGAGCGATGCATGTTCTGCACCGACGACAAGCACCCCAACGACCTGCTGGAGAAGGGCCATATCGACTACATCGTCAAGCGGGCCATCGGCCTGGGGGTGGATCCTATCACCGCCGTGAAGGTGGCCTGCCACAACGCCGCCCGGTACTTCCTGCTGAACAACCGGGGCGCCATCGCCCCGGGCTACCTGGGGGACTTCGTCATCATCGACAACTTCCAGGACTTCAACATCGAGAGAGTCTTCAAGAAGGGCGAGCTGATGGTGGACCACGGCGTGGTGAAGGACTTCCCCGCCCCGGCCATCGACCCCTATCTCACCGAACGGGCCCACAGCACCTTCCATGTGGAGCACCTGACGGCGGAGGACTTTACGGATGCCCGGCCCCGGGGCATCATCGGCATGGTGAACGGGGAGATCACCACGGTGGACGCCGGCTACTCCGACCGGATCGACGTGGAGTATGACGTGCTGAAGATTGCCGTGGTGGAGCGCCACAAGAACACCCATCATATCGGCATCGGCTTTCTCCAGGGCTACGGTCTGAAATCCGGCGCTGTGGCCACATCCGTCTCCCACGACTCCCACAACATTATCGTGGTGGGCACCAGCGAGGACGACTGCGCCGCCGCAGCCAACCGGGTGGTGGAGCTGAACGGCGGCATCGTAGTCTGGGACCAGGGCAAGCCGGTGGCAGAAGTCCCTCTGGCCATCGCAGGCATCATGAGCGATGAGTCCCTGACATCTGTCAACGAAAAGCTGGAATTCGCCAAGGCAAAGGCCCACGAGCTGGGCGTCAATCCGGGCATTGACCCCTTCATGACCCTGAGCTTCATGGCCCTGCCGGTAATCCCCTCCCTGCGGATCACCACCCGCGGCGTGTTCGATGTCACCACGCAGAGCTACGTGTGAGGAGAGCGAATATGCTGGAATTTCTTCTGGGGGCATGCTTTTTCCTGTGCATTTTTGCCCCCTTCACCTTTGTGATCTTTCTGATCGACGCCATCAAGAAAGTCGTCTCCGGCGATGGAAACGAGTATTTCCCCGGTCTGGGCGCCGGGCTAAGCCTGTTTATCATGCTGGGCGGGATCTTCTATGTGCTTTTATGAATGCGCAAAATTAGCACTCTCGATACCAGAGTGCTAAAATTCACAGATCGTTCAAACAAATGACACACAATATCCGATTTTCCATCCTATCATAATACTTGAAAAGAAGAACAGAAGGTCTTTGAAAGGCACCTGTTCCGCCCGGCGGCATCACCCTCCATGATCCATCTGCCGTCGGTCCCAACTACGGATCATCAGGATTTGATAGGAGGAATTGATTATGTTTGAAATGAGACCTTACCGCAGAAATTCTATGAGCACCTGGAATCCCTTCTCCGAGATGGAGGAGATGGAGCGTCGCCTTTTCAACAACGACTTCTTCTCCGGCCGCGGTCTGGCGGAGTTCAAAACCGACATCACCGATGAAGGCGACTACTACGAGCTGAAGGCCGACCTGCCCGGCTTCAAGAAGGAGGACATCCAGCTGCAGCTGGACGGCGACACCCTCACCATCCAGGCCCAACGTCACTCCGAACATGAAGAGCAGGAGAAAAAGGGGAAGTACGTGTGCTGTGAGCGTTCCTACGGCGCGTACAGCCGGAGCTTCGACGTCTCCGGCATCCGGGCGGAGGGTATTACCGCCTCCTACGACAGCGGTGTGCTGACACTGAAGCTGCCCAAGAAGACAGTGGAGGTTTCCTCCAGCCGGCAGATCAGCATTGACTAAAATCAAAGCAGGAAAAGACCCGCGGTGTACGCCGCGGGTCCTTTGCTGTCCCTTTTCCGTCATATCTCCGCCTCTTCCAAGGGCAGGAAGGACCGGAAGAGATACCGGCCGTCCTCCGCCGCCTCCAGTGTCAGCTCTTTGCCTCCTCCAGTGAGGACTAGCAGCTTCCCCTCCCACCGGCCGGCCTCGCAGATGAACATGCCGGGGCCGGCGTCGCTGGTGAAGTTGTAGAAGGCGTCGGTCTCCGGCAAGTACACCAGCTCCCCGGAGCTCTCCGGCACATTCGTCAGGTCTGCCGTGGTGATGTCGGCGTGCTCCTCCAGGTACGCGTCCAGCTCCGTCCGCCGGTACCGGTGGATGGGCACCGGCATCCGGTCCAGGGAGTCCACCCCCTGGAAGGGCCAGCCCCCGGCCCCCTTCAGGGCCTGGAACTCAGCCTCGTCCTCCACCGTGCCCCCGATCCCCATGTAGCGCAGAAACTCCACCAGGTCCAGGTCCTCCGGCCGCTCATAGTAAGAGGTGAAGAAGCTGCAGACGGAATTGACGTATGAGACGTTCTCCCGCTCCTTAAAAGGCGCGAAGGCCTCGTTCACCTGGGCGATCTCCTTCACCGTCAGGGCGTCGGCGGCCTCCGGTGTCTCCACCTGTTCCGTCTCCGAAAAATCGGCCCCGCCGTCCTCCGGTGCCGTTCCCGCCTTGCCGCAGCCGGTTAGCAGCAGGGCCAGTAGCAGCGCCCCGACGCAGGCGAATCGGCATCTACGCATACGATCCCCCCCCCCTTTTTCTCAGCAAACCGCAAAAAATCCGGGAAATCATCGCAAAACAGCCACAAATTCCGTTGAAATCATTACAAGGGCAACGCCTCATGTTCCACGGTGATCTGGCAGCTCTTCATGGCCGCAAGCGCGGTCCGATGGCTCTCCGGGGTGACACCTGCGCAGCAGGCGGCATCCACCGCTACCTCTGCCTCCGGCAGGAACGCCTTCACCAGCAAGGCGTTGGAAATCACGCAGATGTCGGTGCAGAGGCCGATCAGCGTCACCTTTTCAATGAGTTCCTTTTCATTCTCCTCCGCCAGCAGACGCCCCAGCTCCGCGCTGCCGAAGGAGGGCTTGTCCAGAATGGCCTGTCCTGCGCTGGCAGGCCGGAGCTGCTCGACGATCTCCCAGCCCTCGGTCCCCCGGATGCAGTGGGGTACAGGCAGGTTCCGCCCCTCCCGGGTATGGAGATAGTCCGCCCCATGGGTGTCCCGGGTGAAGAAAATCCGCTCCCCCCGGCGGATGCCTGCGGCCACCCGCTCCGCCGCAGCAGGCACGATCCGCCGCGCCTCCGGTGTCCCCAGAGCGCCGGACACAAAGTCGTTCTGCATATCCACAACGATCAGGATGTTCATTATGATCTCCTCCTTTTTATCATCATAGCAGACGCCGCGCCGGGCCGCAAGACCTTCCCCCGGGGGAAAAGAATGTTGACTTCTCTTTTCATCCGGTTTAAGATATGGAATGTCTGTCCGCCGAATTTTTCGGCGAATGTGAAAAAGAGAAGGAGAGAGAAGTTTGAGTCGCGAAAATTTCCGATCCCGGCTGGGATTCATTCTGGTAAGCGCCGGCTGCGCCATCGGCATCGGCAATGTGTGGAAATTCCCCTACGTCACCGGTGTCAACGGCGGCGGCGTATTCGTGTTGTTCTACATCATCTCCCTGGTCATCATGGGGGTTCCCATTCTGACCATGGAGCTGGCGGTGGGCCGTGCCAGCCGCAAGAGCGCCGTGCTGGGCTACAAGGCCCTGGAGCCCAAGGGCAGCCGCTGGCACATCCACGGCTGGCTGTGCGTAATCGGGTGCTGCCTGCTGATGATGTACTACACCACGGTCTCCGGCTGGATGCTGGGTTACTGCTTCAAGTTCGCCTCCGGCACCTTCAGCGGCATGCAGCCCTCTGATGTAGACACAGTCTGGACCGATATGCTGGCCAATCCCGGCGAGATGACGCTCTATATGGTAATCATCGTGCTGGCGGGCTTCATCGTGTGCAGCTTCGGTCTGCAGAAGGGGCTGGAGCGGATCAGCAAGTGGATGATGATCTGCCTGCTGGCACTGATCGTCATTCTGGCCATCAACAGCCTGACCCTGGACGGCGCTATGGAGGGCGTGAAATTCTATCTGGTGCCGGACTTTGAGCGGGCCGCGGAGGTCGGCATCGGCAATGTGATCGTGGCCGCCATGAACCAGTCCTTCTTTACCCTGAGCCTGGGCATCGCCGCCATGGAAATCTTCGGCAGCTATATGTCCGACGCCAACCGCCTGCCCGGCGAGGCCGTGCGGATCTGCTGCCTGGACACCTTTGTGGCCTTGATGTCCGGCATGATCATCTTCCCCGCCTGCTTCAGCTTTGGTCTGGAACCCGGCCAGGGACCATCCCTGATTTTTATGACCCTGCCACGGGTGTTCGTCAGCATGACCGGCGGCCGGCTGTGGGGCGCCCTGTTCTTCCTGTTCCTGACCTTCGCCAGCTTCACCACGGTGCTGGCGGTGTTCGAGAACATTATGGCCAGCTGCATGGACAACTTCGGCTGGTCCCGGAAAAAAGCCACCATCGTCTGCGGAATCTTCATCCTCTTGGCCAGCATGCCCTGTGTGCTGGGTTACAATCTCTGGTATTTCGAGGCGTCCCTGCCCAGCGGCGCCACCGGCCAGATCCTGGATATCGAGGACTTCCTGGTGAGCAATCTGCTGCTGCCCATCGGCTCCCTGATCTATCTGCTGTTCTGCGTCAGCAAGTGGGGCTGGGGCTTTGACAAGTATCTGGCGGAAGCCAACAAGGGCACCGGCCTGGGGATGTCCCCCAGGTTCAAGATCTACTTCCAGTTCATCCTGCCCATGCTGATTCTGGTGATCCTGCTGGTGGGGCTGGGCAGCTGGGGCTGGCGTGCCCTTATCTGCGCCGCTGTGGCCGTGTTCGTGTGGTTCATGGCCCGCCGCAGCTCCTCCAAATCCACCATTTGAGCGAAGTGACCTGTCAAAAGAGAGGACCGTCAAAGACGGTCCTCTCTTTTGCATCTCACGGCAGCTTCGCCTGGAACAGCCCGTGGCAGGAGCAGCAAAGGTACAGCTTCGCCCCGCCCCGCAGCTGGGGGATGCGGAACTCGCTGCCCTGTTCCGGATACAGCCGCGCCAGCAGCAGCCGGTCCGGTGTCACACAAGCGGTAAAGCGGATATAGTGCCCCTTGTCCATGGGGTGGCGGAAGGTGACATACCAGTCCTCCTCCACCTCCTGGACCGTTACGGCGTGATCCGGATCTGCGGACCGGACCTCCAGGGGCTCCAGCCGCCGGCCGCAGCAGGCAAGCTGCCCTCCCGCCGCAGCTGTCAGAATGTTGCCGCAGTCCGGGCACACGTAAAACTGTATTTTTTTCATATTTCCTCCATCCGGCGCCGCCGGAAGCAGGTCTCCGTCCAGAATTCCCTCCACGCTGACGCCAAAAATCTTCGCAAGGCGCGGCAGCATCCCCACGTCCGGGCAGCCCTGGCCCCGCTCCCACTTGCTGACGGCCTGAGCGCTGACGCCCAGCAGTTCCGCCGCCTGCCGCTGGGTCCACCCCCGCTCCAGGCGCAGGCGCCGGAGCAGCGTCCCGGTGTCTTGGTCATGCATCTCTTCTCACCTCTCCCACAGGATACCCGAAATTCCGCTGGAACGCAAGCAACGCTCCGTTGAGTTCGTATGGCTCTGCAAAATGTCGCCGCTTCGCTTCTCCTAGGGCTGTTTTCTTGGCGACTCCTCCGAATTTGCAGGAAGCGGGGCTTTTTCCTGCAAAATGACTTTTCATCCGGACGGCGATATGGTATATTGGGTGGGAGAAACACGGCTCCCCCGTGACACACAGGAGGTCTCTTGATATGATAACACTTCATAACAACGGCGTGTTCCTGGCGGGCGGCGTCCCCGCTGCTGCCGGCCCGGTCTCTCCGGAGGAGGGGCGGAAACGGACCATGGCCTGGTCCATTCTCCAGGCCCACAACATCTCCGGCGATCCGGAGCACCTGCAGATCCGCTTTGACGCCATGGTGTCCCACGACATCACCTATGTGGGCATTATCCAGCAGGCCCGGGCCTCCGGCATGAAGGAGTTTCCCATCCCCTATGCGCTTACCAACTGCCACAACAGCCTGTGTGCCGTGGGCGGCACTATCAATGAGGATGACCATGTCTTCGGCCTCTCTGCCGCGAAAAAGTACGGCGGTATCTACGTGCCTGCCAACCAGTCCGTCATCCACTCCTATGCAAGAGAGCAGATGGCGAAGGGCGGCACCATGATCCTGGGCTCCGATTCCCATACCCGGTACGGGGCTCTCGGCACCATGGCCGTGGGTGAGGGCGGCCCGGAGCTGGCCAAGCAACTGCTGAAGAACACCTGGGACATCAACTATCCCAAGGTGGTGCTGGTGTACCTCACCGGCGCGCCCCGCCGGGGCGTGGGGCCCCACGACGTGGCCATTGCCCTGGTGAAGGCCACCTTTGCAAGCGGCTTCGTCAATAACTGCGTTTTGGAGTTCTGCGGCCCCGGTATTGCAGCTCTCCCCATCGACTACCGCAATGGCATCGACGTGATGACCACCGAGACCACCTGCCTCTCCTCCATTTGGGAGACGGACGGCGTGACGGAGGGCTTCTACCGCGCCCACCAGCGGCCGGAGGATTACCGGGAGCTGCACCCGGCGGACGGAGCCTACTACGACAAGTACATCGAGATCGACCTCTCCAAGGTCGAGCCCATGATCGCCCTGCCCTTCCACCCATCCAATGCCTGGACCATCCATGAGTTTCTGGAGAATGCCGCCGACATCCTGGCGGCTGTGGAGGCGGACGCCCAGAAGCGGTATCCTAAGGCCCATGTGAAGCTCACGGACAAAATCCGTGACGGCGGCGTCTGGGCGGATCAGGGTGTCATCGCCGGATGCGCCGGCGGCCTCTTCGACAACATTACCGAGGCGGCGGACATCCTCCGGGGCGGCTCCACCGGCAACGGTGCCTTCACTCTGGACATATACCCCACCAGTGTCCCCGTCAGTCTGGAGCTGACGAAGATCGGTGCCACGGCGGACCTGCTGGAGACCGGCGCCGTCATCAAGCCCAGTTTCTGCGGCCCCTGCTTCGGCGCGGGAGACGTGCCTGCCAACAACGGCTTGAGCCTGCGGCACACCACCCGGAACTTCCCCAACCGGGAGGGATCCAAGCCCGCGGAGGGCCAGTTCGCCGGCGTGTGCCTGATGGACGCCCGCTCCATTGCCGCCACGGCGGCCAACGGCGGCCGGATCACCGCCGCCACAGACATCGATTACACCTCCGTCCACCACGACTACCACTTCGACAAGGGCGTCTATGACCGGCGGCTGTACTACGGCTTCGGCAAGGCGGATCCCAGCGTGGAGCTGGTGATGGGCCCCAACATCACGGACTGGCCGAAGATGCAGCCCCTGGCGGAAAATCTGCTGGTGGAGCTGGCGGCGGTGCTCCACGATCCCGTCACTACCACCGACGAGCTGATCCCCTCCGGCGAGACCTCCTCCTACCGGTCCAACCCCCTGCGGCTGGCGGAGTTCACCCTGTCCCGCCGGGAGCCTGCCTACGTGGGCCGGGCCAAGGCCGTGGCGGAGATTGAGGCGGAACGGCTGGGGGGGGACGCCCCGGAGAAGCTCACCGCCATTCTGGACAAGGTGGGCGACGGCTCCGCGCTGGTGAAAACCACTCAGTTCGGCTCCTGTGTCTTTGCCAACAAGCCCGGCGACGGCTCCGCCCGGGAACAGGCGGCCTCTTGCCAGAAGGTGCTGGGGGGCTTTGCCAACATCTGCTATGAGTTCGCCACCAAGCGGTATCGCTCCAACTGCATCAACTGGGGAATCCTGCCCTTCACACTGGACGCGGGCACGTCCTTTGACTACGCCCCCGGCGACTGTGTGTTCGTCCCCGGCATCCGCCAGGCCATTGAGAACGGCATTGAGGATATCCCGGCTAGGGTCATCAGGACGGACGGCGCCGTAGAGGGCCTGATGCTCCATGTGAAAGGCCTGACGGACGATGAGAAGGAAATCATTCTCGACGGATGCCTGATGAACTATTACGCCAAGCGTAATTAAAGAGGGGACTTCCTCCCCTCTTCAGATCCCCCATTTGCCTCTGCCGTTGCAGCATTATGATTCCCGGCCCTGTCTGGGCCGTCAATCGTGCCGCTGTCTCGAAACAGCCTCACTTTTCCGCCACGGGCGGCGTTTTGGCTGTTTCCCAGTGACATCGGTCACTGGAGGCACCGCCCAGGGCGGCTAGGTCAAAGCATTTTCGGCAGGCACAGAAGGGGAATTGCCCCGGAGGGGCGAGAGAGGCCCCTCTGGAGGGTGCCCTGGCGAAAATGATTCAAAGTGGTCCGGCTGCGCCGGGCTCCGAAATTTCTAATGATTGGCGAGGTTGAGACCATGGATAAAATCAAGATGACCACCCCCCTGGTGGAGATGGACGGCGATGAGATGACCCGGGTTCTGTGGGCCTGGATCAAGGAAAAGCTGATCCTGCCCTTCGTGGACCTGAAAACGGAGTACTATGACCTGGGCCTGCTCCATCGGAACGAGACGCGGGACCAGGTGACCATCGACGCCGCCAACGCCACCAAGCGCCTGGGCGTGGCGGTGAAGTGCGCCACCATCACCCCCAACCGCCAGCGGATGGAGGAGTACCCCCAGCTGACGGAGATGTGGAAGAGCCCCAACGGCACCATCCGGGCGATTTTGGACGGCACCGCCTTCCGGGCGCCCATTGTCCTGCCCATGATCCACCCGGTTGTGAAGAACTGGGAGGCGCCCATCACCATCGCCCGCCACGCCTACGGCGATATGTACAAGGCTGTGGACATGGTGACCGAGGAGCCGGGCACCGCCACCCTCACCTTCAAGGGCGAGAGCGGCGCGGAGAAGACCCTCACCGTTCAGACGGTCAGCGGTCCCGCCGTGTGGCAGGGCCAGCACAACACGGAGAAGAGCATCCGTGCCTTTGCCCGCAGCTGCTTCCAGTACGCCATCAATCAGCGGCAGGACTTGTGGTTCTCCACCAAGGACACCATCTCCAAGGTCTACGACGGAGAGTTCAAACGGATCTTCGAGGAGGAGTATGAGACCACCTACAAGGTGGAGTTTGAAAGGCTGGGCCTCACCTACTTCTACACGCTCATCGATGACGCGGTGGCGCGGGTGATCCGCTCTAGGGGCGGCTTCATCTGGGCGCTGAAAAACTACGACGGCGACGTGATGAGCGACATGGTGGCCACCGCCTTCGGCAGTCTTGCCATGATGACCTCCGTGCTGGTATCTCCGGACGGCACCATGGAGTTCGAGGCGTCCCACGGCACCGTCACCCGGCACTACTACAAGTACCTGAAGGGGGAGAAGACCTCCACCAACCCCATCGCCACCATCTTCGCCTGGTCCGGCGGTTTGAAGCGGCGGGGCGAGTTGGACGGTCTGCCGGAGCTGGTGCAGTTCGGCCAAGCGCTGGAGGATGCCTCCCTGGAGACGCTGAAAGACGGCGTGATGACAAAAGATCTGCTGGGGCTGGTAGAGCCCGGCTTCCAGGCCCGCGGTGTGGACAGTGAGGAATTTTTGGACGAGATCGCCAAGCGGTTGGCCGATAAATTGGGATAAAAGGGGACTGCTAAAAGCCCGGACGTCTGTTCAGCGTCCGGGCTCTTTTTGCTCTTTTGCAAAATCATTGGTTGTGCGGCCGTTTCAGAATTGATTGGAGAAAATCGGGCGGATGGAATAGTAGTAGCCGGACATCAACAGCGGCACATAGGCCTCATCCGTGGCAATGATGGTCCCATCCTCCAGCCGAAGGCCAAAAGATTCCATGCTTTCCGTGATATACAGCATCCGCTCGACACCGAGAGAAAGGTTATCCCCCGGCCGGTAGAACAGGATGTCCTGGGCGTCTGTCCACATGGCATCCCACCGGATGTTCGCATGGACACCCTCCCGGCAGGTAGTTTCCACTTCGTGGATAGCAAACTGCCCCTCAAAAGAGCGGTCTCCCAGAATTTTCACCGAACCATCTATGGCAACTGTCGTCTCCCCGGCCGACACCCCTTCCGCACTATATACGGTGGCCGGCACTTCCAAAGAGATCTCCTGAAGGAACACCCCGGCCCGGTCCAGAATTGCAAAGAGGACAAAGCCCGCCATCAGCAAAGCACAGGTGCCGCCCAGCACCTGACTCCACTTTCTCCGGGTCCGCTCCTTTGCCTGCCGGGCCAGAAAGGCCAGGGCCTGCCGGATCGTCGGCTCCGGCTCCGGCACTGTCCCCCGCTCCCCCCGCAGCAGATCCAGCACGCCCAGCCCCAAAGTATCCGCCAGAGGCTCCAGCAGGGAGATGTCCGGGAACCCGGCGCCCCGCTCCCATTTGGAGACCGCCCGGTCCGACACATGCAAGGCCGCGGCCAGCTCCTTCTGGGTCATATTCTGTTCTTTCCGGGCTGCTGCGATCAGCGCCCCGGTCTTTGTCCGATCCATACTTCATCACCTGGGGCCAGTATATCAAATCCGGCCTGCTCCCACAACAAACGCTGCGTGGAACCGCCCAGATTCCGCCGAGGCGCCGTGTCTTTCGGCAGGGTCTTTCCACCTCACGGCTGCTCTCCGCCCAGGTGTTCCCGCAGCACTCGGATCACCCGCTTCATGCCGTCCGTCAGATACTTGCTGCGGTGGCGCACCAGGAAATAGCTCCTGTGAAACCCGCCGTCCTCCACAGCCAGCTCCCGAAGGTCCCCCCGCTCCAGGTCCGCCACCACCAGAGACCGGGGCAGCAGCGTGATCCCAAGCCCCGCCCGGGCGCAGGCCAGCAGGGCAGCGGTGCTGACGCTCTCCACTACCGGCTGCGCCGTGGCGCCTGCTCCCTGCAGGCCGGCATCCACACTGTTCCGGGTGCCGCTGCCCCGCTCCCGCAACAGCAGCCGCTCTTCCGCCAGCTCCGCCAGAGTCAGGGAGTTCTTTCCCTCCAGATAGCCGGGGGCGCACACTGCCGCCAGCTCCTCACCGCACAGGGGCTCCACCAGGTAGTGGGGCGAGACGGTGACATTGTCCACTACGGCAAAATCCAGTTCGTTCTGCAGGATCATCCGCTCTGTCTCCCTGGAGTTGTGAATACTGGCCCGGACCGTGATCTCAGGCAGCGCCTCTGCCAGATGCGCCAGGATACCCGCAAGGCGGGTCTCGCCCAGCGTCACGTGGACGCCGAAGCGGCAGGCCCCCTGGGCGCCGCTCTCCCGCAGGACCTCCACCGATTCCTGAAACTGGGACAGCACGGTGTCCGCATACTGCCGCAGCGTACGCCCTGCCTCTGTCAGATAGACCCGGCGGTTCATCCGCTCGAACAGCCGCACGTTGTAAAACACCTCCAGCTCCCGGATGGCCAGGCTCACCGCCGGCTGTGCCATATTCAGCTGCTCCGCCGCCCGGGTGAAGCTCTCCTGGGCGCAGACGGCGGAAAAGATCTCGAGATGCCGCAGCGTCACGGCACTCCCCCCTATTCATAATTATTTCATTATGTTTTTTATCCTATCATATAGATTGATGAATGTCACGAAAAAGCGTACGCTGGGGGAGAAATCCAAGAGCGCGAAAGGAGCGGTTTCCATGCCCACAGATCTGACCAAAGCCCGTCAGCTGTTCGGGACTTTTTCCAAAATCGGCGCCTTCACCTTTGGCGGAGGCTACGCCATGATCCCCCTGATCCAGCGTGAGGTGACGGAACGCCGCCGCTGGCTGGAGGACCGGGACATTCTGGACATTGTCGCCATTGCCGAGTCCACACCGGGCCCCATTGCCATCAACACCGCCACCTTCGTAGGATATCAGGTATGCGGCACCCTCGGCGCCTTCTGCGCCACGCTGGGCGTGGTGCTGCCCTCCTTCCTGGTGATCTACGCCGTCTCCTTTGTGCTGCGGCAGTTCTCGGACCTGGCGGTGGTCCAATACGCCTTCAACGGCATCCGGGCCGGCGTATTGGCCCTGCTTTTGAAGGCACTGCTGTCCATGTACCGGCAGAGCCCCAAGGGCGCTGTTTCCTATGCCGTCATGGCGGGTGCCTTTGTGCTGACGGCCTTCTGCGGCGTGGATGCGGTGCTGGTGATCCTGGCCAGCGCGACGGTGGGGCTGCTCTCCGCCCGCATGGCGAAAAGGAGGGCTGTGTGATGCTGTATCTGGAGCTGTTTTTGACCTTCTTCAAGATCGGCCTGTTCACCATCGGCGGCGGTTATGCCATGCTGCCGCTCATCCAGGCGGATGTCCAGGCCAAGGGCTGGATGACGGCGGAAGAATTGGTGAACTTCATCGCCGTCAGCGAGAGTACGCCGGGCCCCTTTGCGGTGAACGTCTCCACCTATGTGGGGGCGGAGCTGGCGGGCCTGCCCGGCGCCTTCTGCGCCACGCTGGGGGTGGTGCTGCCCTCCTTCCTCATAATCCTGCTGGTGGCCCGGTTCTACGCCGCCTTCCGCTCCAGCGCCATCGTCAGCGGCGCCATGGGCGGACTGCGTCCGGCTGTGATCGGCATGATCGGCGCCGCGGTGGTCTCGGTGGGGCAGACGGTGTTCCTGCCGGAGGGATTGGCGGCGGTGACGGCGTATCCCCTGGTCTGCTCTCTGGCCATCTTCGCCCTGATGGCGGTCCTGACCCACAAGAAGCTCCATCCCATCGTCATCATCCTGCTGTCCGCCCTGCTAGGCATCGTCACCGGCTACCTGCAGCCGGCGTGACTCCGGTCCGTCGCCCCGGAACGGGGCGGCGGGCTTTTTTCTTTAGCCGGACAAAAGACTTTCTAAAAGCAGGATTTCCCCTCTTGACTTGGAGTGCGCTCCAAGTGCTATCCTTTTCATAGAGGGATTCCGCCCAAGGGCGGGCCGGGGACTTCCCACTGTGGAGGCACCTCGTCTCCCGGAGAAGGCAGTATCCCCTTCCTAAATCTGAAAAGGAGAAATCGTGATGATTTACAAGGACTTTCAGGACCTGAAGCTGTCCGCTCTGGGCATGGGCTGTATGCGCCTGCCTGTGGTGGGCGGCAACGACGCCGTGGTGGACGAGGCCGCCGCGGAGGAGATGGTGGATTGCGCCATGGCCAACGGCGTCAACTACTACGACACCGCCTGGGGGTATCACAACGGCAACTCAGAGATTGCCCTGGGTAAGGCCCTGGCCAAACATCCCCGGGAAAAATTTTACATTGCCGACAAGTTCCCCGGTTACGACCTATCCAACATGCCCAAGGTGCAGGAGATTTTTGAGGAGCAGCTGAAAAAGTGCCGGGTGGACTATTTTGATTTCTATCTCTTCCACAACGTCTGTGAGATGAACATCGACGCCTATCTGGACCCGCAGTACGGCATCCACGACTATCTGATGGAGCAGAAGCGGCGCGGCCGTATCCGCCACCTAGGCTTCTCCTGCCACGGGAACCTGCCTGTGCTGAAGCGGTTTCTGGACGCCTACGGCAAGGATATGGAGTTCTGTCAGCTGCAGCTGAACTACATCGACTGGACCTTCCAGAACGGCCGCGAAAAGGTGGAGCTGCTGGATAGCTGGCACATTCCCGTCTGGGTCATGGAGCCCCTGCGGGGCGGCCGCCTGGCCCGCCTTTCCGACGAGGAGGCCGCCCCCCTGAGGGCCATGCGCCCCGAGGAACCCATCCCGGCCTGGGCCTTCCGGTTTCTGCAGTCCATTCCCAGCGTCACCATGATTCTCTCCGGCATGTCCGACCTGGAGCAGGTGAAGGCCAACATCGCCACTTTCCAGATGGGGGTTCCCCTCAGCAGCAGGGAGATGGACCGCCTGCTGGCCCAGGCCCAGCGCATGGTCAGCAAGACCGCCCTTCCCTGCACCGCCTGCCACTACTGCGTCAGCCACTGTCCTCAGGGGCTGGATATCCCCTCCCTGCTGGCGCTGTACAACGAGCATGCCTTCACCGGCGGCGGCTTCCTGGCCCCCATGGCCCTCTCTGCTCTGCCGCAGGACAAGTGGCCCAGCGCCTGCATCGGCTGCCGCAGCTGCGAGGCGGTCTGTCCTCAGCAACTGAAGATCTCCGAGGCCATGGCCGACTTTGCGTCCCGGCTGTAAAATCTGAGACAGAAGCGCCCCCGCCGGGAACTCTCCGGCGGGGGTGCTCGCTCTCACGGAGTCTTGACGGTGTCCGGGAATGCGGCCCGGATGGCCTCCGGCAGATGGGCGGGGTCCAACTGTTCCCGGCCGCACCACTCCGCAAAGCGGTGGACCGCCTCTTTGTCCGGCGACAGCCCGGGGATGACGGTCAGCGCCACCGTCCGTTCCCCCTCCAGCTTCCGGACCAGAATGCCATACACACAAGAACAGTCTGGTCGGAAGCTGCGGACGCGCACCGGCGCATACCGGTAGCCGGTCATGCCGCCTGCCCTCCGGGAGCAGAGAAACGCATAGAGGTCACAGCCGTAAATCTCTGCCATGCGGACAACCATGTCGAACCTGGGCTGCGCTTTTCCCCGCTCATACTTTTGCAGTGTCCGTGTGGAAATTCCCAGGCGTTCCGCAGCCTTTTCCTGGGAAAGTCCCGCCAGTCTCCGCTCTCTCCAAAAGGGGCTCTTTTCCTGGATGTGTCTTTTTTTTTTGATATTTTTGCATAGCAAACCCTCCTTCTACGGAGGATTTTACATTATCTTCCAAATTTTTAACACGAATAAAAATTCACTTTTGGAAAAAAATTGCCGAACAATGTCGAATTTCGTCGATTTACCCAAAGAAAATACAGGCCCCGCATATTCATACGGGGCCTGTGCTCAGACAAATCCTTCCAGCTTGGCGATCCGGTACTCCAGTACGGCGAACTGTCGGCGGGTCAGCGGCTGGTCCAACATCAGGTCTCCCTCCGCATTTCCCTGCATGATGCCGTTTTCCGTCAGCCAGTCCACGGCGGCCCTGGCTTCTGCCTGGTAGTCCGTCTCTTCTTCGGTCTCCACCCAGGGGATGCCCAAATACTCCAGAATTCCCTTGGCCTCTGCCACCGCCAGCTTCTGGCGGTAGTCGGCCTGCCCCAGCAGGGCAGCCTCCTCCCGGTTGGTGTGGAAGCCGTTTTCCAGCAGGACGGCCGGGGCCTTTGTGTGCTTCAGCACATAGAGCTCCGGATCGTACACAATCGGCGTGGATCGCACGGCGATGCCCGCCGCCCGCACCTGCTCCAGGATGTCCTGAGCCGCCCGCTCCCGGTCGCCGCCGGGGCCGTAGAGATAGACGCTCCACCCTTTGGCAGAGGACCAGCCGCCCCCAGCGGCGGCATTGCTGTGAAGGCTGACGAACAGGTCCAGGTCCGGGATGCTGTTGGCGATCTCACACCGTCTGGCCAGGCTTACTGCCCCGCCGCCAGTACGGGTCATGGTCACGGAGACGCCCCGGTCTGTGAGCAGCTTCTCCAGCCGCTTCCCCAGGTCCAGGGTGAATACATGCTCATAATAGGTCCCATCCGGACTCTTGTTGGCCAGATTGCCCGCGTCATGCCCTGGATCCAGGCAGATGTGCTTTTCTCGTTCGCTCAAATGCGTTTCCCCCCTCTGTACAGGCTCGGGGAACACAGGGCTCCCCTTCCAGTTTAGTGGAAGGGCGCCCGTCCTGTTCCCCCGCCGGGGTCTTTTCGGAGCGGGGCGCATATCATGGAGCAAAATCATCCGAAACAGGGAGGGGTCCCCATGCCTGCCGCTCTGATTAAACGTCTGAGCAATCTTCTCTGCGTCAAAAGTATTGTGACGCTGATCCTCACCGTTGTATTTGCCGACCTAGCCGTCACCGGCCGTATCTCCAGCCACGATTTTCTGACTGTCTTCTCCGTTGTTATCGCCTTCTATTTCGGCACGCAGAGCGAACGCCTCAGCGGACAGCTGGAGAAAGACACCGGACAGAAATTGTCCTGACCGTCATCCCAGGGCCACGTCCAGCACCATCATCACGCTGAAGCCCGCAGCAAAGGCCAGCACACCGATGTGGGAGTGGCGTCCCTGGGACATCTCCGGAATCATCTCCTCCACCACCACATAAAGCATGGCCCCTGCGGCAAAGCCCAGCAGATACGGCAGGGCGGGCACCAGCAGCTCCGCCGCCAGGATCGTCACCAGGGCGCCGATGGGCTCCACAACGCCGGATAGCACGCCTCCGGCGAAGGCCCGGAGCTTCCCCTCGCCCTCCGCCCGCAGGGGCATGGAGACGATGGCTCCCTCCGGGAAATTCTGGACAGCGATGCCCAGGGAAAGCGCCAGCACGCCCATAGCAGTGATCTCCGTGTCCCCTGCCAGATATCCGGCGCAGACCACGCCCACCGCCATCCCCTCCGGAATGTTGTGGAGCGTTACCGCCAGCACCATCATGGTGGTCCGGCGCAGCCGGCTGGAGGGGCCCTCCGGCTGCGCGCTGCCCCAATGCAGATGGGGAATGATATGGTCCAGCGCCAGCAGGAACAGAAAGCCGAGCCAGAGGCCTGCGGCGGCCGGTGCAAAGGACCACTTTCCCAGCTCCTCCGACCGCTCAATAGCCGGGATCAGCAGGCTCCAAACCGACGCCGCCGTCATCACCCCTGCCGCGAAGCCCGTCAGCCCCTTCTGCAGGCCGTCCGACATCGCCTTTTTCATAAAGAACACGCTCGCCGCGCCCAGGGAGGTGCCCAGGAACGGGAGCAGGAGTCCGTATAATGCTTCCATAATCCATCCTTTCTCATCTTGTGTCCGGAATCAGTATCCATGCGTTCAGAATACCGGATTCCCGCACCGGTGTCAAATTCATTTTCCCACCGGATGGCCTTTCACAAATCCGGAAAATCGCTGCCGCTCTGGACAGCAGGGAGCAAGTCTGCTATGCTTGACACAGGGGACAGGCTGCCGGATGGCTCCGTTTCCCCTCATTTCAGGCTCATTTTAGCTTTTGGGTGTACCATGGTCCCATCATCAGAGAACCATCCCGGAATAGGAGGAACGCCATGAGGGTCTCTCACCATGTAAAACGGTCGGTGTGCCTGCTGCTCTCCCTGCTTCTGCTGGCGCAGGGCATGACCCTGGGCGCAGCCGCTGTGGGCACCGATTCCGTCCCGGCGGGGACATCCGTTCTGGAGCCCGCCGCATACCCCGACAGTGAGGTTCTGGTCCTGTATGAGGACGGCAGGACCGAGGTGGTCGTCTACGAGGACGCCGCCTCCCTGGAGGAGGGGCTGCCGCAGCTGGCCCGGCAGGAGGGTGTGGCGCTGGTCCAGCCCAACTACACATACACAAGCACCGCTCTCTCCACCACAGACCCGCTGCTGGCGGAGCAGTGGGCCCTGTATAACGACGGCAGCTTCCAACTGGAGGAGCAGGAGAACCCCTATCCGGTCTTCAATGATCCCTTTGCACTCCCCTCCGCCCCGTGGCAGTGGATTGCCCCCTGGTGGATGCAGTCCGATGCATCCGCCGGGAGCACCGGAACCGTGCAGGCCGCGGCCGGCGTGGACATCGGCGCGGAGGATGCCTGGGCCCTGTACGACGGCGGAAGCCGGGATGTGGTGGTGGCCCTGGTGGACACCGGCATCGACTACACCCACGCTGATCTGGAGGGCCGCATCTGGGTGAACGAAGACGAGATCCCCGGCAACGGGGTAGACGACGACGGAAACGGCTATATCGACGATGTCTACGGCTGGAATTTCTACTCCGGCAGCAATCAGGTCTATACGGGCAGTGAGGACAGCCACGGCACCCACGGCGCGGGCACCATCGCCGCCCATGCGGACAACGGCATCGGGATCGCCGGCATCGTCCGGAGCGACCACGTCAAAGTCATGGCAGTCAAGGCTCTGGGCGGGTGGGACGGCAGCGGCTCCACGGCGTCCATCATCCGGGCCATTCAGTACGCGGAGGCCAACGGAGCCCGGATCTGCAACCTGAGCCTGGGCTCTTCCAGAAACGACCCCGCGCTGTACCGCACCATCGCGGCGTCGGATATGCTGTTCGTAGTGGCAGCCGGCAACGACGGCGCCGACCTGGAGCTTGCCCCCAGCTACCCGGCCAGCTACCACTTGGATAACCTCATTACCGTGGCGAACCTCCGATACGACGGTAACCTGGATCCTACCTCCAGCTACGGCGCCTCCTCTGTGGACCTAGCCGCCCCCGGCACCCATATTTTAAGCACCACCCCCGGGAATTCATACAGTTACATGACAGGAACCTCCATGGCGGCGCCTATGGTCAGTGCTGCGGCGGCCATGCTCTACTCCCAGTTTCCGGATGCCACGCTGGCCGACGTGAAGGACATCCTGCTATCCTCCGTCCAAAAGCTGGACAGCCTCACCGGCCTGACGGCTACCGGCGGGATGCTGGACCTGGGTGCCGCCATGGCATCCGGGGCCGCGGCCCAGAAGGGGCGGACCTGGACGGAGCCGGACCTGGCGGCCTATACCGACAGTCCGCCCATTCTCTCCCTGTCTCTCTTCCAGTGGAGGGGGCAGCAGTATCTGACCGTTCAAGTCCAGGATCCGGACGGCGACTTCCGCTCCGCCGCTTATGCCGCCGGGACATACACGGCAGCGAATTTCCAGGGCGGCGCCGCGGGGACGCCCCTCCCCTTGAATGCGTGGGGGGCCGCCACCTTGCTGGTGCGCAATGGCGGACCTTATACCTTTTACGCGGTGGACCTGGCCGGCAATGAGACGGTCCGCACAGTGGATCTGCCCCGGAGCCCCTGAGGGCGGCCCGCCGCCAACTCCATCCCCGGTCAAAAGGACTCCGCAGGCTGTGCCTGCGGAGTCCTTTTTCCTGCTCCGGAAAAGCGGCCCCTCCATCAGTCCTTCAGAATGTCCTCCAGTTCCCTGTCCATCGTCACGGTCATGCGTGGCAGCTCATGCAGTCCCTTCCCCAAGTCGGCTGTGCCGTGTCTGGTGACCGCAGTGACCGGGAACAGCTCATGCACAAATGCCTCCGCGTCCGGCTCGGTAATGCCGAAGGGATAGGCGAAGAAGGTGACGGGCTGGCCCACCTCCTGGGCAATGCGGTCATGGCTCTTCTGAATATCCCCCAGCACCCTGGCCTCAAAGGCACTGTCCGACTCCTCCGGATCCCTTTGGATGCCGTTGATGCCGCCCGGGTCAAAGTTTCCGCCCAGATCTCCCAGATTGTGGAGCGAATAGGCATGGGACCCGATCTCTACCAGGCCGGAGTCTGCCATCTCCCGGCACATATCCCAGCTGAGGAAGTTGTCAGCGGACACGTCCTGCATATACACCATAATAGAGACCACGGCTTTCATCTGGTATGCCTGAAGCAGCGGGAAGAGCAGCTCGTAGTTGCTCCGGTATCCGTCGTCAAAGGTGATGAGAAGGGGTTTTTCCGGCAGCGGCTCTCCCCCTGCCAACTCCCGCGGCAGCACAGTGTGGTAGCCATGTTCCGTCAGCCAGCGCAGGTCCTGTTCCATACGGCTCACGGTGATGGTCATATCGTTGCACGGCTCACCGTCCTCCACGATATGGTGGTACATCAGCACCGGGAGGGCCCGGTCCGCCGGAATGGGCATCTGCCACACTCCCCTGGCATAGAGATAGACGGCTCCCGCCGTGAAGCAGAGCGCCGCTGCGGCGGCCACTCCCAGGATTCCCACCCGAATTTTTTTCATCTGTCTGTCATCTCCCATGTGTTGGCGCTGCGGCGTATACCCTTAGAAAATTCGCAAATATTATTTTATCAGATTAAGTTAAAATGTCAATTCATTAAATGAAAAGATTATCTTTGCTAGGATGTTTTAGGGTGATTACATGCCTTTGGATTATGCTGCGATTGGTGGCCGGCTGCAGGCGCGGCGAAAGGAACTGGGGATCACACAGGAGGACGCGGCGGAACGGGCCGGCATTACTGTGGTCTACCTGTCCAAAATTGAAAACGGACGGGTGCATCCGACGCTGGACCTGCTGGACAGGCTCTGCTGTGTTCTGGAATACGACCTTGCCCGAGCCTTCACCGGCGTCCAGACGACCTCTCCCGACTACGGTCAGGAGCAGGTGCTGCGGCTTTTCAACGCCTGTGCGCCGCGTGTCAAGCCTGTTGTTCTGCATCTGCTGGAGCAGCTGGCAACCTTAACGTGAGCAGAAGCGGGAAAAGTATGCACCATGTCTGTCCCGCAAAAAAGCGGCGCCCCGGCGGAATATTCCGCCGGGGCGCCGCTCTGGTTTTTTCCAAGTCTGTGCCGGATACCCTCCATTCCCTGCGGGGTGGCGGCAAGGGACCAGCCTCCGCACACTGGCGGAGGCCGGTGTTGAAGCCGTTATGTTTCCTCGTACAGCTCAATGATGGCGTCATCCAGGGTGATGAACGCCAGTCGGACCGTATCGCTGAGGGTCTCCGGCCCGAAAATCACCTGCTGGGCCTCCTTCAGATAGGGGTCCATGTTATCCACCTTGTAGGCCACGTGGGGCTGTTTGGAAAGGATCTCCGGGAACCGGGTTCCCTCCTCAAATTTCAGGTATTCAATCTTGTAGTCGTAGGCATCCACGCTCTCATTGACCCAGAAGCCGCCCCACTCGTTGTAGACCATGTTGGGCTTTTTGTTCAGCACGGGGATCCCGATATGCATATACTCCGCTGCCATGGAAAACCTCCTGTCAGTTATCCTGGGCGGCCAACTCCTGATAGAACTGGAAGGCCTCCCGGTCAGTAAATTTCTCGTGCACGATCTTGGCCACCGCCCGGCACATGGCGGCGGGATGCTCACTCTGGAAGATGTTGCGGCCCATGTCCACGCCCCGGGCGCCGTCGGAGATGGCCCGGTAGGCCATGGTCAGGGCCTCGTCCTCCGGCAGCTTCTTGCCGCCGGCGATGACGATGGGCACGGGACAGGCGGCCACTACCTTCTCAAAGTCATCGCAGTAGTAGGTCTTGACGAAGGACGCCCCCAGCTCTGCCAGCATCCGGGCGGCCAGCAGGAAATACTGGGTGGTGCGGGCCATCTCCTTGCCCACGGCGGTGACGCCCAGAACAGGGATGCCGTACCGTTCCCCGGCGTCCACGGCGCGGCACAGGGTCTCCAGGGACCGGGCCTCGCCCGCCCCGCCGATGAAGCACTGGATGGCCACGGCGGAGGCATTCATGCGGATGGCGGCCTCCATATCGGCACCCACGCCGTTGCCGGTGCTCATGTCGTCGATGAGCACACTGGCGTCATGGGTGGCCCGGAGGCAGATGGCATTGTGGACCGTGGGGGGGATGCAGGAGCGGATGGCCCCCCGGGTGGCCATGAGCACGTCCGCGTACCGGCACAGAGGGGCGATGGTCACGTCCATGCGCTCCAGGCCCGCAGTGGCCCCCATGATATAGCCGTGGTCAAAGGCCAGCATCACCGTGTTGCCGCTCTTGGGATTGAACAGGTGGGAGAGCCGATTCTTGGCTCCCCAGTCCCCGTGGCCCAGGCCCTTGGCGAAGAAGCCCTGCTCCGGGGCAGGCACGTCCAGATGGTAGTCGTGGGCGGTCTTGTTTCCGATTGCGTCTGGCATAGCGCTTACTCCTTACTGAACGCCGGGGTGCGGCAGGGGGTGTTCCACAGACGGAGCATCTCCTCGTCCCACTTGGCGATGTTCATCTGAAAGCCTGCGGCCTCCTGGACGGTGAGGATCTCACCCACCATGCTGGCCACGACCTCGATGCCCTTGGCCTTCAGGAACTCCACAGTGTCCTTGAACAGCACCAGCATCTCCATCATGGTGGTGGCGCCGCAGCCGTTAATCATCACAAAGGTCTTGTCCCCGGGCTTCAGGTCCAGGGCCTTGCACAGGGCCTCGGCCACGGTGGCCACGGTATCCTTGGAGGACATCATGGGCACCCGGACGCCGCCGCCCTCGCCGTGTTGGCCGGCGCCGATCTCCATCAGGTCGGTCTCTCCCAGGTCGCCGAAGGACATGCCGTTCTGGGGATGGGTGGCATCGGTGGACTTGACGGTGATGGAGGCCATGTTGTCCGCGTAATGTTGAGCGATCTCCGCTACCTCCTCCAGAGTCTTGCCCTCCCGTGCGGCGGCCGCGGCGATGTGGTACAGCGCCACCGCGCCGGCCAGCCCCCGCTTGTTGTCCTCGCCGTTGGGGTCGTACCGGATCTCCTCGCCGGTGACCACCTGACGCACATTGAGGCCGGCCTTCCTGGCCAGCTTCATGGCCTGCTTGCCCGCCAGCTGGTCGCCGGCGTAGTTCAGGGTCAGCAGCAGCACGCCGTGGCCCTTGTCCGCCATCTTCATGGCATCAAACACCAGCTGGCCGTTGGGGGCGGCGAAGATATCACCCACCGCCTGGATGTCCAGCATACCCTTGCCCACAAAACCGGCCTGGGCGGGCTCATGGCCGGAGCCGCCGTAGGTGACGATGGTCACCCGGTCGGCATTGGCCAGATCCTTACTGATGACCAGGTGGCCGTCCACATTCAGAATGTCCGGATAGGCCAGACCCAGGCCCACCAGCTCTTCGTCGGTGACCGTCTCCGGCGCGTTCATGAACTTCTTCATTTTCATACAGCATTCCTCCAGTGATATTTAAGTGGTGCATTGCCAATCCCGCTCCTGCGGGTGGAACAACAGGTTATTCCCGGGCCAGCCCCTGGAAGAACCAGGACATGGATACGGCGCCCGCGTCCGGGGTGCCGATGGTCTTGGTCCCGTAACTCTTGGCCCGGCCGAATTTGGAGACATACTGCTTCGTAGCCTCCGCCCCCTGGGCGGCGGCCTGGGCCGCGGCATCGAACAGCTCGTCCGCGCTGTCTCCTGTATAGGCCGCGACGGCTTCGCTGGCGGGGATCAGGGCATCCATCATAGTCTTGTCCCCCACCTTGGCGCCGGACATATCTTCCAGCTCCTCCAGGGCCTTGGCGAAGATGGCCTTGAGGCCCGCCACGTCGATCTCCTCCCCCTCTGGGGCCTCCTCCTGCAAGCCGTCCAGCCAGGTGTTCCACAGGGGGACGGCGCTGCCGCCGTTCAGGGTCATAACGGCCATGGCCGCGTCATCCAGCATGGACTGGATCCCCCCCTCGGCGGCGTCCACTGCTTCGGAGATAGCCCCGGCAATCTTCGCCATGGTCAGGCCGTGATCCGCGTCCCCAAATTTGGAATCGATCTCCGTCAGCTCCGCCTCAGCGGCGGTCACAGCGGCGCAGGCGTTTTTCAGGCGCGCCGCAAATTCAGCTCTTGTCATGTGATATCGGCCCCCTCTTTTGACAAAATAAACAAATTTTGGAAGACATCTTTATTCTAACATAGTCATTTCGCTTTTTCAAGGCGCATCGCCCCTCTTTTCTCCCGGCCAGCAGGGACTCTCCGACGGCCTTTCCACCCCGCCCTTCATTGACGGACAGAATTCCCTATTTTGTGTGTTTTGTATATGGATTTCCCATGGCGATTCTTGTAAAATACAATTGTTGAAAAATGCAACGATAGGAGAATGGTATGCCGAATCGGATCGAGATGTTTCGCCGCCTGGAGCGACAGTATTTTCGGGACAGGCTTGGCACCCTGGGCCTGCAGCAGCTGGACGGCATGATCCTGCACCTGCTGGGGCGGGAGGGCCACATGCGGCAGGAGGACCTGGCCGTCCAGCTGGCGGTGGACAAGGGGGCTGTGGCCCGGAGCCTGGCCCGTCTGGAAAAGCGCGGCCTGGTGGAGCGGCAGGTGAGCGCCCGGTGCCGCCGGGAGAAGCATGTCTCTCTGACTCCCGCGGGGGAGGGCGCATATCAGGGCGTCCAGCGGATTCTGGAGGAGTGGGGGCATGTCAAATACCAGGGCTTCACCCCTGAGGAGCGCGCCCTGAACGAGGCGTTTCTGACCCGCATTGCGGAGAATGTGATCGAATTTTGTCGAGGAGAGGGAAGTGAACATGGTTAAGAATCTGACGGAGGGCAGACCGCTGAATCTGCTGTTTTTCTTTGCCCTGCCCATGGTGGCGGGCAATCTGTTCCAGCAGCTCTACAATATGGTGGACACCGCGGTGGTGGGAAAATTTGTGGGCGAAGACGCAGTGGCGGCCGTGGGCTCCTCCTTCCCCATCGTGTTTTTGTCGGTGGCCGTGGCCTCCGGACTGTCCATGGGCTGTACGGTGGTGGTGTCCCAGCTGTTCGGTGCCGGGCGCATCCATGAGATGAAGACCACCATCTCCACCGCCATCATCTCTCTGGGCGTCCTGGGGCTCCTCATCATGGGCCTGGGAACGCTGCTGGCCGGTCCCCTGCTGCAGCTGCTGGGCACGGACCCGGATATCATGGCCGACTCCCGGACGTATCTGCAGATCTATTTCGGCGGCGCGGTCTTCCTGTTCCTCTACAACACTCTCAACGGCATCTATAACGCCCAGGGGGACAGCAAGACGCCCCTGATCTTCCTGATGATCTCCAGCCTGACAAACATCGTGCTGGACCTGCTGTTCGTTATCCGCTTCGGCATGGGCGTGGCTGGCGTGGCGTGGGCCACGCTGATCGCCCAGGGCCTCTGCGCCGTGGCCTCCCTGCTGGTGTTGCTCCGCCGGATGCGGCGGATGCCCTGCGAGCCGGAAAAACAGGGCGTGAAGCTGCCCCTCTTCCACATGGTGGCGGTGAAGCGTATCGCCCAGATCGGCCTGCCCTCCATGCTCCAGCAGTCTCTGGTGTCCCTCTCCATGATGATGATGCAGGGTCTGGTCAACTCCTTCGGCAAAGTACTGGTGGCCGGATACACTGCTGCCACGAAGATCGACTCCCTGGCCATGCTGCCCAACATGAACATCTCCAACGCCATGTCCAGCTTCACGGCCCAAAACATCGGTGCAGGCAAGTACGAGCGGGTCAAGGAGGGCCTGAAGGCCTGTCTGCTGATGGTGGCGGTATTCTCTCTGCTGATCACCGTCATCATCTTCCTCTTCGGAAACCAGCTGCTATCCCTGTTCCTGGACCCGGGGGACGCCTCGGGCGCCATGGGCTACGGTCTGGCCTATATGCACACAGTCTCCCTCTTCTATATCCTGATGGGCCTGCTGTTCGTCCCCAACGGGATGCTGCGGGGCGCGGGTGACATGGCAGCCTTCACCTTCAGCTCCATGGCCAACCTGTTCTCCCGGGTGGGCATCGCCTACGCACTGGTGTATCTCACCCCGCTGGGGGCCAACGCCATCTGGTGGTCCATCCCCGCCGGCTGGCTGATCGGCGCGGCGGTCTCCCTGCTCCGGGTCAAGAGTGGAAAGTGGATGCGCAAGGCTGTGGCCGACCGCTGACCCTCGCAGGCGGTCTATTTCAGGAATCGCAGGTGCTGTGGATATGAACAGGAAACAGAATCTGGAGGTCTTTGCGAAGACACCCGTCCGAAAGGCCGTGCTGCTGCAGATAGTCCCGGCCGTGGCCAGTCAGATGGTCACGCTGGTCTACAATCTGGCGGACACCTACTTTGTGGGGATGTTGAACGCCCCCCATGAAACCGCGGCCGTCACTGTGGCCTATCCCTCCTTTCTGATGCTGACCGCCATTTCCAACCTCTTCGGCGTGGGCGGGGCCAGCGCCATCGCCCGGGCCCTGGGCCGTCAGGACGAGGAGGGCGCCCGGCGGATCGCCGCTGTCTCTCTGGCCGGCGGCCTGCTGTCCGCCCTGCTCTTCTCCGCGGTGTTCCGACTGCTGGCCGATCCCGTGCTGCACCTGTGCGGCGCCACCGAGGCTACCTATGCTGCTGCCTACGGATACGCCAAATGGGTCGTCATACTGGGCGGCCCCTTCACCATTCTCAACACCCTCCTGGCGAATCTGGTCCGGGCGGAGGGCGGCGCCGGAGCCGCCGCCTTCGGGGTCTCCTTCGGCGGCGTCCTGAATATCCTGCTGGACCCGCTGTTCGTCCTGCCCCAGTTCCTGGGCCTGGGCGCGGTGGGCGCGGGCATGGCCACGGCCCTCTCCAACGGGGCGGCGGTGGCCTGTTTTGCCGTCTATCTGGTCCGCCGCCGGGGCGCCACCTATTTGAACCTGCTGCCGGCGAATCTGCGGTATGCCGCCCAGTACCTGCGCCCCATTCTGGCCATCGGCTTCCCCTCCGCCCTGCAGTATGCGCTGACAGTGGTGGCCACCGCTGCCCAGGCCGACTTTGTATCCCAATACCCCACAGAGGCGGTGGCGGCCCTGGGCATCGTAAAAAAACTGGACCAGCTGCCCCTGTATTTCTCCATCGGTGTCTCCAACGGACTTCTGCCGCTGCTGGCCTATAACCACGCTGCCGGGAATCACCATCGGCGTGCGCAGGCCTTCCGGATAGGGAGCCTGATGTCCTTTGGCTTCGCCGTGCTGTGTCTGGTCTGCTATGAGGCGTTTGCCACCCCCCTGGTCTCCCTGTTCATTGCCGATGCTGCGACAGTCCGCTATGGGGCCGTGTTCCTGCGGTGCATGGTGACGGCAATGCCCATGATGGCCCTGTGCTATCCCATGATCATCCAGTTCCAGGCCATGGGCAGGGCCAGGGAGTCCCTGGTCTGCTCGATCCTGCGCAAGGGTGTACTGGACATTCCGCTGCTCTATCTCATGGACGCGCTCTTTCCCCTGTACGGCTGTATGTGGGTGCAGCCCATCGTGGACGCCATCTCGCTGGCCGCAGCCCTGTGGTTTTACCGGGCCATCCAAAGGGGGAGCGCGGCGGGCGGAACGGCCCCAGCCGGGGCCTGAAACCGGCGTGAGCAAAACGGAACTGTAAGGAGGAGAACGAATCCGTGGCAAGCAAGGAGCACGATTTTTCCGTCGGCAGCATTCCCCGCAACATCATTTCGCTGGCGCTGCCCATGACGGCTGCCCAGCTCATCAACGTGCTGTACAGCGTGGTGGACCGCATCTACCTGGGGCGGCTCCCCGGGCATCTGGCTCTGACGGGCCTGGGGCTGACGCTGCCCATCATCTCCATCGTGATGGGCTTTGCCAACCTGTGCGGCACGGGGGGCGCCCCCCTGTGCTCCATCTACCGGGGCAAGGGCGAGGAGGAAGAGGCCGAGCGGATCATGGGCAACGCCTTCACCCTTCTGCTGATTTTCGGCGCCGCTGTCACAGGGGTGTTCCTGCTGTTCCGGCATCCCCTGCTCTACCTGTTCGGCGCCAGTGACGCCACCTATCCCTATGCCGAGGCGTACATGACCATCTATCTGCTGGGGACCGTCTTTGTCATGATCGGCCTGGGGATGAATCCCTTCATCACGTCTCAGGGCTTCGGCCGCACCGGGATGATGACCGTGGGCCTGGGGGCGGTGGTCAACATCGTGCTGGATCCGGTCTTCATCTTCGCCCTGGACATGGGGGTGCGGGGCGCGGCGCTGGCCACCGTAATCGCCCAGGGCTGCTCCGCCGTGTGGGTACTGAAATTCCTCACCGGGCGGAAGGCCATCCTGCGGCTCCGCCTGCGGAATCTGGCGCTGGGCGCCGGGCGGGTGAAATCCATCGTGGCCCTGGGCCTGTCCGGCTTCTTCATGAATCTCACCAACAGTCTGGTGCAGGTGGTGTGCAACGCCACGCTCCAGGCATACGGCGGCGACCTGTACGTAGGCGTGATGACCATCATCAACTCCCTGCGGGAGGTGTTCTTCATGCCGGTGCAGGGGCTCACCAACGGCGCCCAGCCGGTCACCGGGTACAACTACGGCGCCGGCCGATACAGCCGCGTCCGGAGCTCCATCCGCTTCAGCGTGGCGGTGACGGTTGGTTACGCCGCTGTCTTCTGGGCCGCCGCCATGTTGTTCCCCGGGCTTTTGATCCGGGTCTTCAACAGTGAGCCGGAGGTGGTGGCTGCCGGCATCCCCGCCCTGCGCATTTACTTCTGCCTGTTTATCCCCATGTCCCTCCAAATGGCGGGGCAGGGTGTGTTCGTGAGCCTGGGGCGCTCCAAGCAGGCGGTTTTCTTCTCTCTGCTGCGCAAAGCCATCATCAATGCGCCGCTGACGGTCGTTCTGCCTATCTGGATGGGCACCACCGGCGTATTCACAGCCGAGGCCATCTCCCAGCTGGTAGGCGGCCTGGCCTGCAGCCTCACCATGTATTTCACCGTGTACCGTCCCCTGGGCCGCCTGCCGGACCGCCCGCCGGAGAACATCTGAGACCCGGTTGCCGCGCCGTTGTTCCCTCTCTTACTCCCACAGACTCGCAAGAAAAAGCGGAGGCGCTTTTGGAGGTTTTTCCAAAAGCGCCTCCTCTGCCTGTTCCGGCCCCCTGCGCGTCTTGACAAACAGTTCCGGCCCGGCTATAATCTTCCCCGCAAGTCCCGGCCGCCCCTCTGCGGGAGGTTGGAAGATCCCGAACCTGTTAGGAGCACCGCCATATCATGAGAGCATCCTCTGCATACAGCCTCTTTGATACAGAGAGTGTCTGGGCCATCCTGATGCGGATCGCGCCTCCGGTCATGCTGGCCCAGCTGATCCAGGCCATGTACAACATCGTGGACAGCTATTTTGTGGGCCAGTTCTCCAGTGACGGCCTCACCGCCCTCTCCATCGTCTACCCTGTTCAACTGATCGTCACCGCCATCGCTGTCGGCACCGGCGTGGGCGTCAATACCCTGATGTCCCGGTACGACGGCCAGGGGAACCACCACCTAGCCGACCGGACCGCCGGAACAGGGACGGTCCTGGCGCTGATCAGTTGGCTGATCTTCGCCGTATTGAGCGGCCTGCTGATGCGCCCCTTTGCCGCGATCTCCACGGAGTCCTCCTCCGTGGCGGACCTTGCCGTGACATACGGTACCATCGTCTGCGTGGGCAGTCCGGGTGTGTTTCTGGAGAGTACCTGGAGCAAGGTCCACCAAGCCCGCGGCAACATGCGCCTGCCCATGTTGGCCCAGATCGCCGGCGCCGCGGCCAATATCGTGCTGGACCCGATTCTGATCTTCGGCCTTGGCCCGGCACCGGCGCTGGGAGTGGCCGGTGCCGCCTTTGCTACGGTGTCAGGCCAGGTGCTGGCGGCGCTCATTGTTGTCTCCGGATTCCGGAAGCCGCCCCCCATCCGGGTGTTCCGCTCCTATGCGGCCAAGATCTACCGGTTGGGATTTCCCTCCATCTTCATGCAGCTTCTGTTCACGGTCTATATCATGGCCCTGAACATGATCCTGGCCGGCTTTTCCGATGACGCCGTGACGGTCCTGGGCCTGTATTACAAGGTGCAGTCCTTCTTCTTCATCCCCCTCTCCGGACTCCAGACCTGCATCGTCCCCCTGCTGAGCTATACATACGCCAAGGGTGCCTACGGCCGCTGCCGCCGGGTGGTGAAGAACTCCGTCCTGCTGGCCATGTCCTTCATGCTGGTGGGGATCGCCTGCTTCGAGCTGATCCCGGAACAGCTGCTGCGCATTTTCACCGCGGAGCCCGCGGTCCTGGAGATCGGCGTCCAAGCCTTCCACATCATCGGCATCAGCTTTCTGCCCGCCGTGCCCTCCCTGATCCTGCCGGTCTTTTTCCAGGCCATCGGGGCGGCGCTGCCCAGCGTCCTGCTCTCCCTGACCAGGCAGATCTTCTGCCTGATTCCCGTATTCTGGCTCTTCTCCAGGATCGATCTGGCCTACACGTGGCTGGCCTTTCCCATTGCGGAAGTCGTGACCGGAACGCTGGGCCTGTGCTTCTATCTCCACCGCATCCACATCTGGGACCGCTGCAAGGGCGCGGCCCTGAAACCCGAACGCAAAGGAGCGACTGCCATGAAACTCATCACCGCCATCGTCAACAGACGGGACACCAGCGAGGTCTGCGCCGCCCTGACAGACGCCGGCTTTTACTTCACCCGCATGGCCTCCACCGGTGGTTTTCTCACCGGCGGCAACTCCACGCTGCTGATCGGCACAGAGGAGGACCGGGTGCCCCAGGCCATCGCCATCATCCGCCAGAACTGCTCCCGCCGGACGGAGAAGATCTCCTCCAACGTGCAGCTGGCCACGCCCTCTGCGGCCTATCCCACGGAGGTGACCGTAGGCGGTGCCACGCTGTTCGTCTCCGATGTGACGCAGTTTGAAAAGATCTGAGCCGCCCGCCATATCCGGCGGCCGGGCACAAGCAGGACGAAGCGATCCCCCTCAGTGTGTGCACTGAGGGGGATCGCTTTTTGCATCAAGATCGATCAGGCAGGGGCGAACGCCGCGCCCGGAGACGCGGCCACAGTCCCATCCTCCCGTACGGCCACATATTCGATCATCTCGCCGCTGTCCCTGCGCAGCCGGTCCACCAGAACGCCGCCCTCCTCTTCCCCCAGGATGAAAAAGGCAGTGGAGAGCAGGTCTGTGTAAACAGGCCGCGAGGACAGGATGGAGACGCTCTTCAGTGTCAGCGGCATGGGGTACCCGGTCCGCGGGTCCAGCAGATGGTGGTACACGGTCCCATTCTTCTGGAAGCTGTGCTCATACCAGGAGGATGTGGCGATGCCCGCGTCCTGGAGCTGCACCGTCCCAAACACCGAGCCGGTGTTGTCCGGGTCCCGGATCGCCACCTTCCACGGCCGGGTCCCGCCCTGCGCGTCCTGGTGCGCGCCGATCACAAACAGGTTCCCGCCGTAGTCCAGCACGGCCTGCCGGACGCCGCCCTGCCGCAGGCGGTCCACGGTCAGACCCAGGGCGAAGCCCTTCCCGGCTGCGCCCGGATCCAAACCGATTCCAGAAAGATCAAACGTCACGGTCCGCGTATTCCGGTCCAGGCGGACGTGCTGATAGCCCACCCGGTCCAGCACCGCCCGGATGCGCTCCGCAGAGGGGATCCGGGGCGTCTGGGACAGAAAATCCCACAGCTTTACCACCGGCCCCACCGTGGGGTCGAATGCTCCGCTGGACAGGCGGCAGATCTCCAGGTTCTGCTCCAGGAAGGTGTACAGGGTCTCAGAGACCGGCACAGCCTCGCCGGGCCGGATGTCCCGGCAGAGCCTGGAAAGCTCTGAGTCGGGATCGAACATGCTGAGGGTGCGCTCCAGCCCGTGGGCCTCCTCCTCGCACTGCTCCAGCAGCTGCTCCCCGTCCTCCGGGATTTCCGCCGCGATGCGGCAGAGGGTGTCGTACGCCAAAAATGCGCGGGTATGCTCCATAACGGTTTTCCTTTCCGGTTCTTGTCTTTACTGGAAAACGCCGTCCTTGCGCATCTCCTCCAGGACAACCTTGGCCATCCGCAGGTAGTTGATGAACGCAGGATACATCGGCCGGTTCTTGGGATCCATATCCAGATGCGCATGGTCTGGGTTGGGATTGTCCCAGATCATGCCCATATCCCGTCCGGCGGCGTGGGGCAGGCCGGTCAGATCCAGCATGTTCTGGGTGGCGCAGACCTTCAGGTTCAGGTTGTCCATCTGGGTGCGGAAGCCCACCAGGAAGGCGTGGCGGTCCCAGCCGGAGGGGAACGGATCCTCATAGGCGGGGCAGTCGTATTTGGACTGGCGGTAGTACTTTTTCAGCTCGGGGTGGACGATGTCCTCCTCGTTGTCTGCGAAGATCTCGTCAAAGCGGCAGGAGCGGATCCTGCCGTTCTCCACCACCACCTTCAGCCAGCCGGTGAGGCCGTAGCCATAGTCCTCGGAATAGCTGTACAGCTTCTTGGAGGAGGGCTCGTCCAGCTCCTTGTCCAGCTTGGCCGCGAAGGTCAGCAGCTTCTTCACGCTGCCGGAGGCGCTGGCCACCAGATCGAAGTCTCCGCTCAGGCTCTGTTTCTCCAGCATCTGCTGCTCCACGTACTGCATACCCATGGTCAGCACGGAGCCGGCCTTCTGCATCCGGGGCTTCGTGTACTGCCAGAAGCTGTAGCTGGAGCGGCGCTTGGAGATGCCCTGGTACAGGTGGTTGTAATAGGAGGGAGCCGTGATCTCATTGAGCTCCACAAAGATCAGCTTGCCGTCGGCCTTCACCGCCTCCACAATGCCCAGGTGACCCGGATCGGCGGGAAACTCCCCCTCTACGCCGGGATAGTAGGGCGGGAACCGTTCCTCGATCCGATAGTAGTCGCCCTTCAACATCCCCTTGGGGGGCTGGACGGACCAGACCGGCTTCTTTCCTGCGTTATCCATGTTCGTTCCTCCTTACTTCACGGCGCCGTCCTTGACCATCTCGTCGTGGACGATCTTGGCCAGGCGCAGATAGTTGTTCCACACGGGAGAGCGGGGCCGGGTGACGGAGCGGGCGGTGGCGTCGCTGTTGGAGACGAGAGCCACATCGTCCTTGTGTGGCTTGTCCCACACCACGCCCATGTCCGGGCCCTCCACGCAGGGCAGTCCGGTGATATCGAACATATCCTGTGTTTCGCAGACCTTCTTGTTGATGGCATCGGACTGGTCCTTGAAGCACACCAGCCAGGCGTGGCGGTCCCAGCCGGAGGGGAACGGGTCCTCATAGGTAGTGGAGAAATACTTGGACTGACGGTAGAACTGCTTCAGGTCGTCGTAGACGATGTCCTTGGTGTGATCGGCGAAGATCTCATCGTAGAAGCACCTGACGATCTTGCCGTCCTCCACCACCACCTGGAGCCAGCCGGTGATACCGTAGCCGTAATCCTCGGTGTAGCCGTAGTACCGCTGCTTCTTGTGGTTGGAGTCCTTCCGCTGAGCGGACACGTCGTTCTTCAGGCCGATCATGTTCTTCATGGAGAAGGAGGCACCGGTCAGTAGGTCATAGTCAGCGTCCAGGTCCTGCTTTTCCAGGATCTGGTCCTCCACATATTTGAAGCCGTTGGCCAGCACCCGCCCATAGGCCACGCTGCGGCGCTTGTCATGGAAGTCCTGGAAGAACTGGAACTCCGTGCGGCGCTTGCTGACATTCTGGAAGTGGCGGACATAGTAGTTGCCCATGGTAGTCTCGTTGAACTCGGCGAAGGCGATCTTGCCGTCGTCGTCAAACACCACGTCCAGCTCGCCCTTGTGGCCGGGGTCGCCCCAGCGGCCGCTGTACCGCAGCTCGGCGTGATAGTAATCGCCCTTGACCAGGCCCTTGTACTGGGGCTGCGCCGTCCAGTCGATCAGCTCGCTCTCGTTGTCCTCATGCCAGGGGCCCAGCCCCAGCCATCTCGTCTTGTCAGTCATGTCAAATCCTCCTTATGATTCTGTCCGTCACTTGGACGGGGTTTGCTCTTCCAGGGCGCCGGCCCGGCAGCAGGCGCAGAAGTGGCCGCTGCCGAAGTCCCGCAGCGCCAGGTCCCGGCCGGTGCAGCCCTCCCGGGCGTACAGGCAACGTTTGGCAAAGCGGCAGCCCGGCTCCGGGTCAATGGGGCTTTGAAGCTCGCCGATGAGCTTCACCCGCTGCATTTTCTGCCGGCTGCTGGGGATGGGAATGGCAGACAGCAGAGCCTGGGAATAGGGATGCAGTGGCTGGCGGAACAGCTCCGCGGAATCCGCTGTCTCCACCAACTGGCCCAGGTACATCACCGCGATCTTATCGGAGAAGAACTTCACCACCGACAAGTCATGGGTGATAAAGAGATAGGTCAGGTGGAACTCCGCCTGCAGATCCTTCAGCAGGTTCAGGACCTGGGCCTGGATGGACACGTCCAGCGAGGACACCGGCTCGTCGCAGACGATGAACTGGGGCTGCAGGGACAGCGCCCGGGCGATGCCCACCCGCTGGCGGCGGCCGCCGTCCAGCTCGTGGGGATAGGCGTTGAACAGCCGGGCGGAGAGGCCCACCACGTCCATCAGCCGGGAAACCTCCTTATCCAGCTCCGCACGGCTTTGGGCCTTTGCGTGAATCCGCAGCGGTTCCCCGATGATCTCCCCAATGGACATCCGGGGGTTCAGGGAGGAGAACGGGTCCTGGAAGATGATCTGCAGATCCTTGCGCAGGTCGTGAAGCTGCTTCTTATTCATCTTGCAGATGTCCTGTCCGTTGAACAGGATCTCGCCGCTGGTGGACTGGTGCAGGCCTAGGATCAGCCGTCCGATGGTGGACTTGCCGCAGCCGGACTCCCCCACCAGGCCCAGCGTCTCGCCTCTCCGAATGGAAAAGTTGACGCCGTCCACCGCATGAAGGGTGCCGGTGGGGCTTTTGAAATACTTCTTCAGGTCCCGGACTTCCAGGATGATATCCTTATCTGCCATGTCGCACCTCCTCCATCAGTTCGGGGGATTCGAAAACGCCCTGGTGGGCTAGGCAGCGCACCATCTGGGTGCCGCCGACGCCGGTCATCTCCGGCTTGCGGGTACGGCAGGCCCCCGTTGCGTAGGGGCACCGGGGTGCAAAGGCGCAGCCCTCCGGCAGCTCCGTGGGGTCCGGCATCTGGCCCTGGATGGGCTTGAGCTTCTCCGCCGTCTCATCCAGAGACGGGATGGAGCCGAAGAGGCCGATGGTGTAGGGATGATGGGGGTGGTCAAACACCTCCGCGATGGTGCCGCTCTCTACGATCTCACCGGCATACATGATAGCCACCCGGTCGCAGACCTGGGCCACGACGCCCAGGTCGTGGGTAATCAGCAGCAGGGAGGTACGGAGCTTTTCCTTCAGCTCGTTCATCAGTTCCAGCACCTGGGCCTGGATGGTCACGTCCAGGGCGGTGGTGGGCTCGTCCGCCAGAATCAGCTCCGGCGAGCAGGCGATGCTCATGGCGATGACCACCCGCTGCTTCATGCCGCCGGAAAACTGGTGGGGATACTCGTCATAGCGGGCCCGGGGGATGCCCACCATCTCCAGCATATCGCCGGCCTTTCTCCGGCCCTCCTCCTTGCTGCACTTTTCATGCTGGTGGATGACCTCCGCGATCTGATCGCCCACGGAGTAGACCGGGTTCAGGCTGGTCATAGGGTCCTGGAAAATCACCGAGATCTTGCTGCCGCGGATCTCCCGCAGACGGGCGGGCTTGGCCTGGAGCATATCCTCGCCCTCGAACCAGATCTCGCCGCCCATGATCTTTCCCGGCGGGTCCGCGATGAGCCGCAGGACCGACAGGGCCGTGGTGGTCTTGCCGGCGCCGGTCTCGCCCACCAGACCCAGGCTCTCGCCCTTTCCGATGGTCAGGTCCAGGCCGTTGACGGCGTAGACCACGTCCTCGTCGGTGTGGTACTCCACCCGCAGGCCGCGGATATCCAGCAGGGCCTCCGGGGCCTGCGCGGAGGGAATGGGCTCCGTCTCTGGCAAAGCGGTCTTGTGCTGCTTGTTCTCTTCCATGTGGCGTCCTCCCTCCTCAGTTCTTCAGCTTGGGGTCCAGGGCATCCCGCAGTCCGTCTCCCAGCAGGTTCAGGGAGAGGATGGTCAACATGATGGCAAAGCCCGGGAACGCGCACACCCACCAGGCCGCCCGGAAATACTGCCGGCCGGTGCTGACCATAGAACCCCACTCCGGCGTGGGCGGGCTGATGCCCAGGCCGATGAAGCTGAGGCTGGCAATGGCCAGGATGGACCCGGCGATGGACAGCGTGGCCTGCACAATGATGGGGGCCATGCAGTTGGGCAGGATGTGCTTGAGGATGATGCGCTTGTCGCTGGCGCCGATGGCGCGGGCCGCCTCGATGTACTCCTCGTTCTTGATGGTCAGAACGGCGGAGCGGACGATCCGGGCAAAGGGCGGGATGTTGGAGATGCTGATGGCCAGCATCATATTCGTGACGCTGGTGCCCATGGCGGACACCAGGGCGATGGACAGCAGGATGCTGGGGATCGCCAGGAAGATGTCCATGACACGCATGATGACATCGTCTACCCGGCGGCTGCCGTAACCGGCAATGGCCCCCAGCAGGCCGCCCACCACTGTGGCAATGGCGATGGTGGCAAAGGCCACCGGCAGGGAGATCCGGGCGCCGTGGACGATCCGGGCCAGGATGTCGCGGCCCACCTCGTCGGTGCCCAGCCAGTGCTCGACGGAGGGGGGCTGGAGCTTCAGGGATGCGTTCTGCTGAATCACCAGCGTCTCGTAGTCAAAAAACACATCGGCAAAGACGGCGAAGAAGATGATGACGGCCAGAATGATGAGTCCCAGAACGGCCATCTTGTTTTTCTTCAGGCGGCGCCATACTGCGGCGGCCTGGGACTTTTTCTTGTTCTTGTTTTTCACTTTCCCAGTCATCCGCATCACCTCTTTGCCGTTTTGTACTGGGCCCGGATTCTAGGGTCTAGGAATGCGTACAGGATATCAATGCACAGATTGATGATGGTGAACATCGTGGCCAGCACCAATACGCAGGCCACCACCACGGGCGTGTCCTTCAGGCCGATGCAGTCCACCAGCAGCCGGCCGATGCCGGGCCAGGAGAACACCGTCTCCACCAGCACTGCGCCGCCCAGAGAGAAGCCGAATTGCAGTCCCACTGTGGTGACAATGGGAATCATGGCGTTGCGCAGAGCGTGGCGGATGGTGATGACGCTCTCTTTCAGGCCCTTTGCCCGTGCGGTGCGGATGTAGTCCTGCCGGATCGTCTCCAGCATGGAGGAGCGGGTCATGCGGGTGATCATCGCCAGGGAGTTGGCGCTGAGGGTGACGGCCGGCAGCACCAGAGCGCCCCAGGTCTCAAAGTTGGAGGATGGGAACCACCCCAGCCCCGCTGCGAAGATCACGATCAGCATCAGCCCCAGCCAGAAGTTCGGCATGGAGACGCCGAACAGAGCGCCCACCATGGAAATGTTGTCCACCGCCGAATACTGATGGGTGGCGGAGATCACGCCCAGGGGAATTCCGATCAGAATGGCAAAAAGCATGGCGCAGGCCGACAGCAGGATGGTATTGGGCAGCCGGGCGGCGATCTCCGCCGCCACCGGGTTGCCGGTGCTGTATGAGGTACCGAAGTCACCGTGGACCGCGTTGATGATAAACCGGCCGTACTGGACCAGGAAGGGATCATCCAGGCCCAGCTCCTCCTGCATGGCGGCGTAGGATTCCTCGGAGTAGTTGTCGCCCAGCATCATCTGCACCGGGTCGCCGGGGGTGAAGCTCAGGATCGTATAAACGATGAAGCTGACACCCAGCAGCACCGGAATCAGCATGAGCAGCCGTTTGAGAATAAAACGGTACATCTGTCACTCTCCTTTTCCATAACGCAAATTCGCGCAAGCGGACGGCGGCTTTTGCCGCCGCCCGCTCACTGGAATGCCTGAATGCGCTTATTCAAAATAGGTGCCGTTGATGTAGTGGGACTTGCCCGGATACAGGCCGAATCCCTTCACATTGGACTGCATACCGGCGTTCAGGTGCTCCACCGCCATGGGGACCAGGGGCGCGGCCTCCGCCACTTTGCTCTGGATCTCCGCATACAGCTCCATGGCGTGCTCGGTGTCGGTGGTGGTGCTGGCCTCATCGATCAAGGCGTCCACCTCAGGCGTGGTCCAGAAGCAGCGGTTGCCGGAGGGCCCCAGAGCCTCCGTGTGGTACATGGACCGCAGCATGGAGTCGGGGTCAATGGAGGTCTTGGACATGATGAACATATCATGGGCGCCGTTGCCGGTCTCAGACTGGAACTGTCCGCTCTCCAGGGTCTTGACCTCGGCGTTGATCCCCACCTGGCGCAGCTGCTCCTGAATGACCACGGCGGAGTCCCGCATCACCTGGGTATCGGAGCACCAGAGAGTGGTGGAGAAGCCGTCAGGATAGCCGGCCTCGGCCAGCAGCTCCTTGGCCTTCTCCACGTTGCAGGAGTAGTCGGAGCAGTCGGAGACGTAGCCGTCCACACTGGGGGGCAGCATGGTGTAGTTGGCGGGTGTGGCCTCGCCGCTGAACACCAGGTCGATGTAGCCCTGGGGGTCCAGCGCGTAGGCGACGGCCTGCCGGACCTTCTCGTTGTCAAAGGGCGCCTTCTGCACGTTCATGCCCACATACCACACGGTGGTGCTGGGGGAGGTGAGGGTGGTGACGGACGCGTTGTCCGCCAGGCTCTCCAGGTCGGTGATGCCCAGGTCATAGGCCAGGTCCACCTCGCCGGTCTCCAGGCCAATGGTGCGGTTCAGCGCCTCGGGAATCGTGCGGAAGATGACGCGCTTGACGGCCGGAGCGCCGCCCCAGTAGTCCTCAAAGGCCTCCAGGACCACGTCGCCGCCCAGCTCCCAGGAGACGAACTTGAAGGGGCCGGTGCCCACGGGGTTCTTGTTGAACTCCTCCGCGCTGGTGTCCGCGCTCTTGCAGATGATGGAGGCCGCGTCCAGGCTCAGGCGGTACAGCAGCGCGTTGAAGGGCGCGGAGGTCTTGATGGTGACGGTGTAGTCGTCGTCACAGGTGATGCTCTCGATGATGAGGTAGTTGTAATTCACGCCGGGGTTTGCGATGCAGCGCTCCAGGCTGTACTTGACATCCTCGGAGGTCATCTCCTCCCCGTTGTGGAACTTGACGCCCTGGCGCAGATGGAACACGGTGGTGGTATCGTCGATAACCTCCCAGCTCTCCGCCAGGCCCGGCACTAGGTTCATGTCGTTGTCCATCATCACCAGACGGTCAAACATCTGGGTGGTGACACGATAGGTCCCGATGGAGGCCTGCACCATGGGATCCATGTAGGTGGGGGACTCTGGGATAGCAACGATCAGGGTATCCTTGGCGCCATCGTCGGAACCGTCCGTGGTCGTCGAGCTGGAACCGGTGGGGCCACAGCCGGCCAGCATCCCGCAGAGCAGGAACATTGCGGTGAACAGTGCGAAAACTCTCTTCTTCATCGTACTCCTCCTGACGTGGTGGTGATATATTTCTGAAACCGCCCCCGGCGGTCACATTCCTGATTGTGTGCTCAGCGCAGGCCGTCGGCCGCCAGAGCATCCTCCATCCGCCTCGCCAGCTCCAGATAGTTGTCCCATTCCTTCGCTCGCTTGGGCTCCTCCGTGAAGGGGAGCCCGGTCAGGTCGGTGAGGCTCTGGGTCTCCAGCACCCGGGCGCTGAGCAGGTCGAAGATGCTGTTGAACCCGGCCCCGATGGTGGAGATGTAGTCCGGGCAGTGATATTTGGACTGCCGGTAATAGGGCTTGAGCTCCGGGTCCTCAATCTCCTCCTGCCGGTCGGCAAAGATCTCGTCGTAGGCGCAGGAGATGATCTTTCCCGCCTCCAGCACGATCTGCAAGCGCCCGGTGACGCCGGGCTCCACCGCCTGGGACAGGCCGTAATACACCTGGCCGGAGGGCTTGTCCAGCCGCCCCGCGATCTCCTCTGCCAGTGGGAGCATAGACCGCTTGATGCTGTTGGAGGCGCCGGTGAGCAGGTCAAACTCGCCTGTGAGGCGGTTCTCCGCCACCATCTGCTCTTCCAGATGGGTCAGGCCGTTTACCAGCACCACGCCGGACTTGGCGGTCCGCTCCTTGGTGGCCTGCAGAAAGCCGTAGTCGGACAGCCGCTTGGAAACGCCCTGGTACCGTCTGATGTAATAGGTGGGGTTGTTAATCTCGTTAAACTCCACCATCTGCAGGGTTCCGTCCCGCCGGACCACTTCCAGAATGCCGTGATACCCCTTGTCCCCCGGGAAATGCGGGGCAAACCAATTCTCAGCCCGGTAATAGTCTCCCTTTACCAGCCCCATAGGTGGCTGCACCGTCCAGAACAGCCGGTCCAGCACGTCAACGGACTTTTCGCGCTTCTTCTCTTCCATGCCTCTCTTCCTTTCCCTCATTTTGATCCGCATTCCACCGCCGGGTGCGGATCTTGTATTCTTTGAAAATTGGCGCTATAATGATTGATAAAATCTGAACGCCCCTCTGACCGGGCGCCTTTGTTTTGCCTGTTACGATTATAACATGCTCCCCTGGCTGTCGGATTATAGGGGATTTTGTTAAGCCTTCGCTATTTGGGATTAGGTCCCTCCGCCGTTTTGAGAAAGAGAGCGCGACATGAACACAGAACACCTCGTCTATATCCTGGAGGCGTACAAGTGCGGCTCCGTCAACAAAGCCGCCCGAAACTGCTATATCTCCCAGTCCCATCTCAGCACCATCATCAAGAACGTGGAACAGGAGATCGGCTATCCCCTGTTTCACAGGACGGCCAACGGCATCACCGCTACGCCGGAGGGACTGATTTTCATGAGCCACGCTGAGAAGATCGTCACCGAGCGCAATAATATCCAGAAGATCCCGCAATCCATGTCCGAGAGCGACAGCCTCTCCATCATTTGCGCCCGCTCCGCCTTTGTGCTCCAGTGTTTCTTTGATTACAAAAACTGCTTCCCCAACCTGAACAGGACCCACGACAAATTTCTGGAGGCCGGCCTCCGGGAAAATCTGAAAAACGTCGTGGCCCAGAACTGCAGGCTGGGCATCCTGGTGCTGTTCGAGCAGGTCATCCCCAAGTACATGGATCTGGCGGACCAGTACAATCTGGAGATGACGGTCCTCCAGCGCTCCATTCCCGTCACCGCGCTGATGTCCAAGTCCCATCCACTGGCCAACTCTTCCCGTGTCTCGCTCAAGGATCTCACAGGGTATCCGTTCATCGCCGACGCGCACATCGATCCGGACGATACGCTGGACGTGCTGGGACTCCAGAGCCACACAGACCTGCTGTACATCTGCGACCGCGGCACGATCTTCGACGCGGTCCGCAAAGGCAATTACATCGCCATCGGCATCAGCATTCCGGAGGAGGATGCCCGGCGGATGAACTGCGTCTGCTGTCCCATCGCGGACGGCGCTCCCATGGCCGTGGCCCTGCTGCATTCCCGGACATTTACGCTCCGCCCCAGAGAGAAGCACTTCATTCGCTATCTGACTGACCGCCTGCACAAGCGCTATTCCGGATAAACGGCGTGCCGCCTCCCACAGGGCAGTTTGTCCGCATCGGCGTGTGTCCCTGTTGGTGCGATGGCTCCAAACATTGCCGACAGCGTGTGCAGGAACGCCTTTTGCACGCATCTTGCCGCAAAGATTTAAAACCCCCAGGAACTGCTGCGCAGCGGTCCCTGGGGGTTTTAAATAGCGGCTGACTTCATTCTCGTTATATCCAATGCCGTGGGCTCAATTGGGTAATTTCCCGTATGTTTTTTCAATCAGAGTCCTGCAAGGGGAATAAAAGGCGTCTGCCAGGAGACAGCCGCCGCAATCTGCCGTCGCTGACCGCTGTTCCGCCTGTTTCAAGGGCTTCTGCGGCTGCTGGCACCGCTGCTGTGAGCGGTTCTCCGCAGACTCACGGCTTCTTTGTGCGCGGGAGCAGAGCGCCTCCCTGCCGGTCAAGGGCCCGGGAGCCGTGCCCGCGACAGACAGCTGCTCCCGGCCTCAGCCTCTCCGGCTCGTTTTCAAAAAATTCATGAACCGTTCACGAGGCAAACATAGATGAGGCCATCCGGGAGTAGTATACTTCCAAAAGTATAGACGAGATCGTCTGTAAAATCCTCAGGCAGTAGCCGCCGCGGGTTGCAAACCTGACGGCGTGTGTCCGGTCCCATACCGGCGCGGAATTGGTCGGACGTCAAAATGGCCTGTCCGTCCGGACGTTTTCCCGCTGCCCGCCCGGGTGTCTCCCTGGTTCCGGGTTTTGGCAGGGCCGGGGGTTTTGGATCAGGCAGAAGGAGGATATGCAGCATGACGCAGAAAGAGCGCCAGGAACGCAGCAGAAAAGAGATTTATCAGGCCGCCCTAGAGGAGTTCGGGACCTACGGCTACGACAAGGTCAACATGGAGCGGATCTGTGGGAACCACGGGATCTCCAAGGGCATGATGTACCACTACTACTCCAATAAGGACGAGTTGTTTTTACTGTGCGTCGAACGCACTTTCCAGGAGCTCAGGGCCCATGTGGAACGGGATATGGCCCATCTGTCAGGGGAGGATACGGCAGCCGCAGTCAAAGATTTCTTCATGATCCGGGAGCGCTTTTTCCAGCTTCATCCCCAGCAAAAGCTCGTTTTTGAAAGCGCCATGCTCCGTCCGCCCAAACATCTGGCCGCGCAAATTCAGGCCCTGCGCGCACCGATGCGGCGCTTGAATCAGGAATTTATCGAGGGGCTCATAGACAAAATGCCGCTGCGGCCGGATTTGAAGCCTGAAATGGTGACCCGCTATTTGGAAACCATCGAGTCTCTTTTCCAGAATATGATTGTGAGTTATCAGGGCGGACATCCCGCGCAGGATTTCCATGCCATGCTGGAAACCGCAGGCGAACTGCTGAATATGGTCCTATTTGGGATTCTTCGCCACGCAGATCCGGCATGATCTCCGGTTCGGTGGATAACGTGATCTTTGCCGCGGCACTCCCCTATCTCTTTGGAATGCGGCTGCTGTACCCGGGCTTCAGCAAACTTGTCAGCTCCTTTAATCTGAAGCGGCCGGAGGGACTAGGCCGGGGCCGGTGCACCGCCTTGGTTCTTCTATTGGCAGCGGGCGGATTTTTCCCGGTCTGCGCCCCTCTCCGGGCTGTCCGCACCTCAGCATCCTCAGCGGGAGCCTGCTGATCTTTCAGGATGCGGCCTCGATCCTGTGCGCCTGCTTCTCCGGCCGGTTCTGGCGGCAAAACAGCAATTGATGATACCACAAGGAGGATTTATATGCTGAAATTACTTCGTAACCTACGGCGGCAGGAGTGGGCCATGGCCGCCGTGTGCGCAGTGCTCATCCTGGGGCAGATTAATTTCGATCTGGCGCTGCCCGACTACATGAGCAGCCTGACCGTTCTGATTAAAACGCCGGGGAGCACCCTGTCGGACATCCTGCATACCGGCCTGGAAATGCTGGGCTGCACCCTGGCCAGCGCGGTGCTGTGCGTCATCTGCGGCTATCTGACCGCCAAGGTGGCTGCCGGGTTCAGCTTTTCCATCCGGGAGGCGGTGTTTCATAAGATCGCAGACTTCGGCCAACAGGAGATGATGACCTTCTCCGTCCCCAGCCTCATCAACCGCACCACCAACGACATCACCCAGGTGCAGATGCTGACGGCCATGGGCCTGCAGATCCTAATCAAGTCCCCCGTCATGGCAGTGTGGGCCATCATCAAAATCGTGGGCAAGAGTTGGACCCTCTCCGCTATCACCGCCGGATTTGTGGCCGCCCTGCTGGTGATGATGGCGGTCATCATCGGCGTGGTGGTGCCCCGGTTCCGCCGGGTGCAAAAGCTCACCGACCATATCAACCTGGTGGCCCGGGAGAACTTGAACGGTATCAATGTTGTCCACGCCTACAACGCTGAGGACTACCAGAACGCCAAGTTCTGGAAGGGCAACGAGGAACTGATGCGCACGCAGTTGTTCAACCAGCGGGCCTTTGCCTTCCTGATGCCCGGCGTCACCCTGGCCATGAACGCATTGTCTCTGGTGATCTACTGGGTGGGTGCCTCCATCGTGAACGCCGTCCCTGCCGCGGACACCGCCGCACGGCTGGCCGCCTTCAGCGACATCGTGGTGTTCGGCACCTACGCCACCTACGTCATCATGTCCATTATGATGATGGTCATGATTATCATGATGCTCCCGGCGGCCCAGGTGTCCGCCCAGCGGATCAATGAGGTGTTGGAGACCCGGAACAGCCTGACTCAGGGCGCCCGCATCGATGCCCTGGAAACCGGTACTGTGGAGTTCCGGGACGTCTCCTTCCACTATCCCTCCTCGGACAAGAATGTCCTGGAGCACATCACCTTCCAGGCCAAGCGGGGGGAGACCGTGGCCTTTATCGGCGCCACCGGCAGCGGCAAGACCACTCTGGTCAGCCTGGCCGCCCGGTTCTATGATGCCACGGAGGGCACTGTGCTGGTGGACGGGGTGGACGTTCGGGACTACACCTTCGACGCCCTGTATGACCGCATCGGCTATGTAACTCAGAAGGCCATCCTGTTCTCCGGAGACGTCCGCGGCAACGTGCTGTTCGGCGCCAGCCGGGGCAAGGATTCCGATGCGGACGTTCAAAAGGCTCTGGAGCTGGCCCAGGCCAGCGAGTTTGTGGACAGGATGCCCGGAGGCATCCATGCCCCCATCGCCGAGGGAGGCACCAACGTATCCGGCGGCCAGAAGCAGCGGCTCTCCATCGCCCGGGCCCTGGCGAGGCGCCCGGAGATCCTGGTGTTCGACGACTCCTTCTCCGCCCTGGACTACCGGACGGATACCAGGCTCCGTGCCGGCCTGGACCGGGAGCTGAAGGATACCACTCGACTGATCGTGGCTCAACGGATCGGCACCATCCGGAACGCGGACAAGATCATCGTTCTGGACGAGGGGAGGATGGTGGGGATGGGTACCCACGAGGAACTGATGCAGACCTGCCCGATCTACCAGGAGATCGCCCGGTCCCAGCTCTCCCAGGAAGAGCTGGGGGCTTAAGGAGGAAACCAAGATGCCAAAGATGATGCAGAACAGAATGTGCGCGCCGGGAAAGAGCAGGCGCGGCATCGGCGGTGTGCTCAGAAAACTGTTCACCTATTCCAACAAATTGAAAGCGCCCTCTGTTGCGGCCTTTTGCTTCGCCGTGGCCGGCGCAGTGCTGACCATCATCGGCCCCAGCCTGCTCAGTCGGATCACGGACCTCATCTCCGACGCCCTGGACGGGGAGATCGATCTGGCCGCCATCGGCCGCACCGGCGTAATCCTGCTGGTGATCTACGGCTTCAGTGCCGTCTTTACCTATGTGGAGCACTTCATCATGGCTACGGTCACCCTGGAGCTGTCCCGGGATATGCGGCAGGACCTGTCCCGAAAAATCAACCGGGTGCCCATGAGCTACTTCAGCAAGGTGTCTTATGGTGACATCCTCAGCCGCATCACCAACGACGTAAGTACTCTGCAGCAGGCCCTGGCCAACAGCCTGCCCTCCATGATCAGCGCAGCGGCCCAATTCCTCGGCTGTCTGGTGATGATGTTTGTCACTGAGTGGCGTATGGCGCTGGCAGCCATTGCCGTCACGGCACTGGGCTTCCTCATCATGGCTGCGGTGATGCTCCGGTCCCAGAAGTACTTCACCGCCCGGCAGGAGAACCTGAGCACCCTGAACGGCTATATTGAGGAGATGTACTCCGGCCACGACGTGGTGCGCCTCTCCCGGGCCAACGAGCAGGTAAAAGAGACCTTCGGCGGGATGAATGCCGTTCTGTACGACGCAGAGTGGCGCAGCCAGTTCCTCTCCGGCATCATGCAGCCCCTGATGACTATCATCGGCAACCTGGGCTATGTGGCGGTCTGCGTCCTGGGTTCCGCCCTGGCCATGAGCGGAGAGATCTCCTTCGGCGTCATTGTTGCGTTCATCCTCTATGTGCGGCTGTTCACCTCTCCCCTGAGCACCCTGGCCCAGGGCATGACCCAGATGCAGACGGCGGCAGCCGCCGGCGACCACGTCTTCGACTTTCTCCACGAGAAAGAGCTGCCCGATGAGACCGGCAAGCGCCCCGAACTCTCTCCTGTGCAGGGCGAAGTCGAATTTGAACACGTCCGATTCAGCTATCCGAATCATCCGGATAAGATCATCATCAAGGACTTCTCTGCCCATATTCAGCCGGGGCAGAAGGTGGCTATTGTGGGTCCCACCGGAGCGGGCAAGACCACGATGGTCAATCTGCTGATGCGCTTCTTTGAGATCAACAGCGGAAACATCAAAATCGACGGCGTGCCCACCTCTGAAATGACCCGGGAGGGCGTCCACGACCTGTTCAGCATGGTACTCCAGGACACCTGGCTGTTTGAGGGTACTGTCCGGGAAAATCTGGTCTACAACAAGACCGGGGTCACGGACCAGCAGCTGGATGAGGCCTGCCGGGCCTGCGGCATCTATCACTTCATCGAAACCCTGCCCCACGGCTTTGATACCGTGCTGGATGACAGCATTGCCATTTCCTCCGGGCAGAAGCAGCTGCTCACCATCGCCCGGGCCATGATTCAGAGCAATCCCATGCTGATTCTGGACGAGGCCACCTCCTCGGTGGATACCCGCACAGAGCTCATCACCCAGCAGGCCATGGACCGGCTGACGGAGCACCGCACCAGCTTTGTCATCGCCCACCGGCTGTCCACCATCAAAAACGCCGACCTGATTCTGGTGCTGAAGGACGGCGATATCATCGAGCAAGGCACGCACAAGGAACTCCTGGCCAAAGGCGGCTTCTACGCCGACCTGTACAACAGCCAGTTTGAAAAGGCCTCGTGATCCCAGGAAGAGGGGGGGCGGCTGTGATTTGGACAGTATGGAAAATCAGACTCCGCCGTGCTGAAGCGAAAAGAATAGCTCCCGCTTTTCAAGCCATTCGTTTGAAAAGCGGGAGCTGTTTCCCTTTCCGGAGAGCCTGGTTTGCTTTGGAGGCAGGGCTCCTTCCACCCGGGCCCGCCAATGATCGGCATTGCGGCAGGAGCCCCCGTCCATCCCTCCCAGGATTTGTCAAATCCGTTCCAGCTTCGCCCGGAAGGATATCTTTCGGGGCGTCTCCATCTCATCGAACTGTACCACATGAGCACCCTTGTCCATGTCCACATCCAGCACCGTACCGGAGCCGAACAGAATATGCTTCACCCGCTGCCCCACGGAGAATGCCATGTTCCCGTCGGTCTCCGGCAGATAGGTCTGGCTGTGGCCGATATAGTCCCGGGCCGCCCGGATCAAGCCCTCCTCCGGCGGCCGGGTGAAGGCCAGGAGATTGCGGTCGATGTCCAGAAGAAAGCGGGAGGGATACCGGGGGGTGCCGTCGAAGTTCCGTCCGTCTGCCTCGGAGAGGTACAGTCCCTTCTCCGCCCGTGTCAGCGCCACAAACGCCAGCCGCCGCTCCTCCTCCATGGCCTGCTGCGTCCGCACCTTCCGGGAGGGGAAGATCCCCTCATTCATGCCGCAGAGGAACACATAGGGAAATTCCAGGCCCTTGGCGGCGTGAACGGTCATCAGCCTCACCTTGTCTCCCTGCTCCGCCGTGTCGGCATTGGTGAACAGAGCCACATGGGCCAGATAGTGCTCCAGGGTGACCTCCTCCCCGCAGGTGGTCTCGTACTCATATACCGACTGCTTCAGCTCCGCCAGATTGTCCAGCCGTTCCTGGCTGCCCTCGGTGCGGAGCATCTTCTCGTAGCCGCTCTCATTGAGGAGGGCCGAAAGCACCTCGGACACCGGTCTCCCCCCATATCCGGCGGCAAAGGACTCTATCAGGCCGACAAACCTTCCGGCGCCTGTTCCTTTGAAAAGTGGGTCCTCCAGATTGTCCTGCAGCGCCTGATACAGGGAGCGGCCCTGCCTCTCTGCGTACTCCTGCAAAAATGCCATCCGCCGCTTCCCAAGATTCCGCTTGGGGACGTTGACGATCCGCCGGAAGGAAAGGTCGTCTTTGTAGGCAATCATCCGCAAGTACGAGAGGGCGTCCTTGATTTCCATACGGTCAAAGAACTGGACGCCGCTGTAAATCGTATAGGGGATCTTCTCTCCCAGCAGGACTTCCTCCACCGCCCGGGTCACATAGTGGGCCCGGTAGAGCACCGTCATGTCCCGGTATGGCGTGCCCGCCTCGTGAAGCTCCTTCATCTCCCCCGCTATCCATTCGGCCTCCGCCTCCTGGGTCTGCGCGAAGTGGCAGATGACCGGACTGCCGGAGGGCAGCGTGGGCTGCAATTCCTTTTTGATACGAGTCCGGTTCTTGTCGATCAGGGAATTCGCGGCAGAGAGAATCTCCGGCGCAGAGCGGTAGTTCTCCATCATTAGAATCGTTTTTGTCCCCGGAAACTTCTTGTCAAAGTCCAGCAGGTACTTCACGTCGGCGCCCCGCCAGGTGTAGATGGTCTGGTCCGGGTCTCCCACGATGAAGAGGTTCTTGTGGTAACCACACAGAACCTCCATCAGCTCGTACTGAAGCTGGTCGATATCCTGGAACTCGTCGATCATGATGTACTCCAGCCGCTGCTGCCACTTGAGCCGAATGTCAGGATGCTGCTGGAAAATATACAGGGAGAACTTGATCAGGTCGTTATAATCCAGTCCGAAACACTTCTTCTCCTGATACAGATAGCCGTAGAAAATGATGTCTGCCGGGGTGTCCGCCTGGTCATACTTCTCCTTCAGCGTGTCCAGAGGCATGGCGATCATATCCAGATAGTAGTCCGGACGCTTGAACAGCTTCTGCATCTCGACCATGTCCCGGGCTGCGGAGAAGGTCATATCCCGCAGCGTCAATCCCCGCTCCTCGTAGATGATTTGGAGCATAGCGTCGATGTCCGCGTTGTCCAGCACCAGAAAGCTTTTGGGATACTGGACGGCGTAGCTGTCCTCCTGGAGCACGGAGACGCAGAAACCGTGGAAGGTGTTGATATAGCCCGTGTCATTGTCGCCGGTGAGGATGTGGATGCGCTGGCGCATCTCATTTGCGGATTTGTTGGTGAAGGTGACGCAGAGGATATTTCCCGGCAGGATGCCCAGCTCGTTCACCAGAAAGGCAAAACGATGGGAGAGCGCCCTTGTCTTGCCGGAGCCGGCTCCGGCAATGACACGGACAAATCCTTCGGTTTCGGTCACAGCCTGGCGCTGGGCAGCGTTGAGGCCGGAGAGCAAATCGGTCATCGTGGCGTCCTCCCTGTCGAACATCTGTTTCTTCCATTATATCAGAACCCGCAGATGTTCTCAACCTCTTCTGAAAAATCCATCAGATCTCCTATGGCTGAGGATTGGCATACGAAGAACAGGGAAGAAGGATGCAGACATTCAAATTAACCGCAGGTATAGGGAATCCTTGTGCCGCAAATCACACTTATTTCAGGCCAAGTTCACAAATCATATCTTCTGCCTTAGAAAATTCTTTTTTGGACCATATTTCAGTGGCATAACAGGAATTTGACCTCTATCATTTCAATGTTTTGTACTTTGCCGGTAGCATAGGTGCTTAATACAAGAAAGTATGAACCCCTTGCAATGCAAGGGGTTCATACTTAAAATAACCCTGCCTGACCCAAAATAACGCCAAGCATTCGCCCAAATCAGGCAGGGTCATTCATTTTGGCGCAGCGGGAGGGATTCGAACCCTCGTGCGATTGCTCGCAAACTGATTTCGAAGGATAAACAGAATCCCATACCGCCACATCGAGCCGTTCTAGGTCAATTAAAATGTGTTGTTTTGCTCAAAAGTCGCACCTTTTTCTCTGATGCAGAGGAATATTCATGTAGCATCAAAACGAGTGAGGGCACCATTTGGGCACCATAAGCATCAACCAAAAATCAGCCGTTCTAGTTGTTGATATACTTGGGTATCCGGTGTTATTAATGGTGTAATTGTGTCACGAATAATTGCTTCACCATTATTTCCACACGCTGTAAGTCCAAGCAACTTTTTGATGTTGGTTACTATATCGTTGCTAGCAGATTTAATATCATCCGTGGCATTTCCTCGACTAATGCTAGCATTTATCGCCTGTTGCTTTATTGTAAGGGCACTATTTTCCAACTCTGCTTTCCCAACTGTAGCGCACCATTTTTTGATTATTTCATCGTCCAGTAAATAGGATTCAAGGTGACGCCTATCCAGCACCTTAATTCCCTTTTCAGAAAGTTCTTCTACTTCATTTTCACTTCGATCATCTCGATCAATAATTCGAATGACATTGGTGTTCGGGACAATAGCTTGTGTTAGCCCAATTACCTTTAGTTTGTCTTCCTCGATGTCGTTGCAGCCTCCTAATGAGTAGAACACAGTGCTCGGGTGAGTTGTGCTGAAAATATTTGCATAGCACTTTGCATCAAAGTCTTTCCGTTTCCTGCCCCTAGTAGTCCCTTCGCAGAACACTACTGTTTCCGGGGCAAGTAAGGTAGAGTAATTTTCTAAAGTCAAAGATAGAATTCTATTCCACAAATTATGTGAAACGGGAGAAGGCATAATCTGAACTACATCATCAAAATCAAATCCATCAAAATTTAAGAATGCAACACTTCCCGGACATTCGGCTTCAAGTTCTTTGGCTTTATTTAGCATACCAAGTGAATGCGTAGCAATCCATAACTGACCATTTGCTCCGATCAGAGTGTAAAGTTCACCTAAGAGTTTTTCCTGTAATGCTGTATGCATATGGGCCTCTGGCTCGTCGATACAGAAAATGGTGTCTGGATAGTATTTTTGCTTAATGACCAAGTCTAATATCAAATCAAACGCCGCTTTTTCTCCTCCAGAGAGATTTTTATAGGAGTAATTTTTGGAAACCCCTTTGTCAAAAAGGAAGTCGCCATTTTCTGTGGGATTTCCCACACCAGAAAGAGTTAAGTCACCAAAAAGGCGAGTTAGAGATTCTCGAATTTTTCCGATTAATTCATCACGTAGTGTGGCTACCGATTTCTCGTTGTATGATGTATCATATACACATTCAAGCGTCTTAGAAATCAAACGATGGTAGTTTTTCGCAACCTCCTGATCGTTCTCTATCATCATGTTTTTATTTGCAATTGCTGTAGGCGCTTCCACCGCCGATATACCTTTGATAGCTAGAGAAGGGTCATTCCGATACGCGGTTCGAAAATAGAAAATCGAATGGTTTTTATTGGTATCCTCACCATCATAATCATAAAATGATAAATCAACTAATTTGTTTGAATTTTCATAACCATCTTGCCCTACTGGAGTTTTATTGCAGTAGCTTTGGTCTGTGGGGAGGCCGGTATATCCTTTCCACAATTGCCAAACCTTAAATGCATCAAAAACGGAACTCTTACCACATCCATTCGGTCCAACAAGTACAACCAATCGAGCACTTGAGGGAATAGCTGTTATAGTCAAATCTGTGAAACGTTTAAACTTTTTCAGATGAATTTCTTTGAGTTTCATATAAGGATGCCAACCTTTCTACAGGTTTTTTCAAATTATAGCATATTCTTAAAGAAACAGCAAGGAACGTGTCACCGGACACGTTCCTCTTTTACTTTGATTCTGGCGCTTTCCAATATGTATTCCTTGATAGCCAGCTTTGGAATACGCCATACACGGCCATTCCGAAACCCCTTGAGCTTACCGCTGTTTAGGAGATCGTACATAGCATTGTAGCCCATTCTCAGGGCTTCACAGGCTTCTTCTACTGTCAGAATATCAGGATATTCCTCTAACATTCATTCCACCTCCTGCACCGAAAGATGGGCTTCACAGCGGGGACAAGCGCTCAAATCAAGCGAGCAGGAGTCACATAAACAAGTAGGAGCCTTGGGCGGCGACTTGTGGCGCTTGGGGTTCAGCGTCCTTTGGTAGAGATCCATTTTCTCAATTTGCTGCATGACTGCCGGCTCTGATCTGCCAACAGCAAAGGCGATTTCAGAAATGCCGTAGCCTTCTTCAAACATCATTTTTACAGTTCGCTTTTCATCGTCCCGCCAAAACTCACCTTCGTGATCGAAGCGAATCGTGCCGTTACGGTGGCGGCGAATCATTTCACGTTCAATTTCAGGACTCATCATGGTTTTTCTCTCCTTTTTCAGATTGATTTACCATGATGTTCCTTTATTACGCACAAAAATCTCAAAAAATCTGTGGAGCGAAAGATAAGGACATTTATTGTCCATGCCGTGTGCTATTCTCTAATCAGTCTGATCCGTTGCGCAACCATCGGCTTATTCTCCTGCCTATGTTGTCAACAGGTCCGGTTAGGCGGCGGATGTTCGTGATTGTGGCACGACTCCGCCGCTGTTTTTCCTTAATACACTGAAAGGAACAGCCTATGAATATATTATTATCCCTCAAGAAATTCTCCCACATTGGCTATTACATACATGAAGCCCGAACAAAAGCCAAAGAAAGGAAAAAGCACCATCGAGATCGCCTGAACCTGTCGAATGACCAAATCAAGTATTTGGATAAGGTCGTTATTCCGGAAGGGTGCTCCTACCAAGTTAATGACCACACTTTTTCCAGCATAGACAAGGCTTTAGCTTATTGCAAGCGGCTGTCCATTGAACGATGCAAAAAGATATGGGGAGCCGGAATTCCCATCAGTATTACCAACCCGAATGCACCCAAGATATTTGATTGCGCCTGTTTGCCTGCTGGACTGCTTGTAAAGGACTCCAAGGACTTTCTATGTCGGTATGCTCCTGTCCGTATCATCATAATTGCTGTAGATCTGAGCGAGGTTTACACGGAATATTTTGATTTGTATGAAAGCGATATTTTCTCCAATGAACACCTCTATGACTACGGACTTCTTTACGGCAATTATCCTGTCTATCAGGAAACCGAGCTTTGCCTAAGCAAATTTAGCGAGCAGTACACCAAGCAGATCAACACGCCTTTTGTCCCAGAACCCGCCTTTGGTGATCCGTCCAAAGAATATACCGGGCTGATGGATGTTCATATGGCCTACGATTGCTATTCCGTGGAAGTGCTCTCTGACGGCACTGTCTATGACGATGGGAACTACGCATTTCCTTTGGGGGCCATTCCAGTATCTACATTTGTGAATATCGGCAGCGCTGGCGTGTATTGCAAGTGCTGGAATCTTTTTTGGGGGTGCTCCCGCTCCTTTGAGGTCAATGGCAAGGAACATTCTCTTTTCCGCTCTGCGCTGTTGGCCTGTAAGCAGTCCGAATTACCTGTTGGAAAAGAGTTCTATACCATCATCATGCACCAGAAAGAAGCAGACGGCATCATACCAGCAGATTCACTCCCGGTTTCCCTGCGGGACAGCTATTCAGTTATGACTCCCCACGCAAAAAAGAGGGTGTTTCATATTTCGCCCCAATTTGACGAGATATATTGGGAAACATTTGAACTGGCAGATTCGAGCGGAAATATCCGCAACTTTTGCTATGACCACTGGCTTTTAGATCATAACTGTGAATGGAACGTCGGAGATATCTGTAAGACTACCTATTGGGGAAAATCCCGGTGGGGCAATCCTTGTATGGATAGAGGTATCAAAATTACATATCTCCCAGATGCTAAAACCCCATACTATGGTAGAGGTGATTTGGAACTTTATTGCAAGATTTCTGTAGGGAGCAACAGTCTAAACATCCCTCTTTCCACACTCATTAAGCCATCTTCCACAGAATGAAATAGCAAGTGAGAGTGACGAGACTTTTTGTGTTCTCGTCACTCTCACTTGTTTGATTATTCTTTGCTCACTTGTTTTTTGTGTTTAATGGCACGTTTAGAATATTTTTCGACTTTGGCTGCTTTTGCGACAAAGAAGAATATAGACTCGCCGAACAAAAATAACTGCCAAAAAGATACTGCACCTGGAACGACGAATATACCCAAAAGTGTAATAGCCAAATAAACTATTGCTCTTACAGGTTTATTGAGATAAAACCATTGTGCGCCTACAAGTCCCAGAAAAAGGGTTAGCAGTCCGGCCACCGCCTTGCTCTTTGGAGCCATTGTTTTACTCTGAGTTTTTTTGATAGCGGAATTTGACGGAGTTTTTTTGTTTGCAGTATTACCAACAAAAGAGGCGTTTGTTTTAGATTGTTGTTCAGCTTCCTTGGACTGAACTGGTTCCGCCTTGGCTTCTTCCGCTACATTAGTGGTTTGCGTTTTTTCGCCTGCTTTGGGACATGGGGAAACATCTGAAATTTCTAATGGCTTTTTATCCATTCCAACAGCAGACTGGGCCTCAATTGAGGCTGGGCCTACTGTTCCTATAGACGTCGAAGACTTTTTTTCATCAGATGTTTCTTCAGCCTCGGATTGAACCTTCATTTGAATATTTTCCGCAGTAGCCTTTTCGGCAGCCGTTGCCAATGGACCAGCTACAGTTTTTGCGTTCTCAGATAATCCGTATGCAAAAGCAATGGTTGAAAAGTAATGTGACATACTGGGGTTCTGTGGAATATTTAGTGCTTTGCTCCCTTCTCTATAGTAATTACCTAATTTGAGCGCCGCAAAGGGCTCCAATTTTTCGGCGGCCATCTTTATCATTTCGATACCCTGTTCGGAGTCGTTAATTGCACACATCCATCTACCAATATCTCCAATCGCTAAAATATTACCGGCATCGGCAAATATTTTGGCTTCACGGAAGTATTTACTCTTATCTTCTTTGTGTCCTACGGATTGCCATCTCCAAGGGGTATAATCTAAAACTGTGTGCATAAGAAAGGCAACTAAGTATTCCGCAAATTTATTGCCACTGTTTGCACGCTGTATCAATGAAGTCATCTTTTCACGAACGGCATACTGTTCTCCACAAGCTGGATTAGATAGCTTATAGTAGTAGAGTTTTAAGGTAATCATGGCCTCCAAATCATCACATTCAGCCATATCCCACAGCAGATTTTCCTTTCCTGCGATTATCATCTCGGCAAGTTCTTTCTGCTTTCCCTTGATCTGCTTTTCCAGTGCTTGTGCCTTGCTCGTTCTTTCAGCTTCTTTTTCTATCTCTATTGCTTTCTTTTCCAAAGCTTTGACATAGGTGGCTACATTCAAGTACGGATTATCCCTTGCGAGCGTTTCATAACTTTCTATCTTTTTCCGGATTTCCTCAACTGTTTTCTCTGGTTCGGTCTTTATTGAGTCAACAATCTTTTTGTCTGCGCTCAGAAGGGATAATTTATAATTTCTCTCGTTACCAAAGAACTTGGCCGCAGAATGAATATCCGATTTCCTCCCGGTAAAAAGATTATAGAGGTGAACGTAAAGAATGGTGGAATATGGCGCCTGTTGTATGCAATCGCATAAGATATCTATAGCTTTTTCAACATTTTCAGCGGATGCCTGTGATGCAATTCTTGCAATATAGTTTTTAGCCCTTGCATTTGCGGCAGCTTCATCGAAATCATATTCATCAATGAGATCATTTTCAATCAGCAGTTTTTCTACACAATAAAACACTTTTGTGCTGAAATCGTAAACGGTATCAAAGAGGCACGTTGCCACTCTTGGATCAATAGCAAGCTCCTGTTTCATACCACTTATCTTTGCTTTGTCGCTTGCTTTCGTAAGGGTATCCCCGATACCATGAAATGCCCCTGCACCAATGTTGAATGCTCCTGCAACAATTGCACCTTTGACCGCTCCGGTGACACCAAACCCGCCACCTTCCCAATGACCTCTGCTTGCTTTTTTTATATCTCTATAGTCTCCCAAATTTTCTGCATAGCGCTGAATTTCCCCAGCTTTTGCATATATGTATCCCAGAGACTCTTTGATGTTGCCACTCTGGACCACCATGTTTGCCAACATGGTGTCATCAATGTCATCAATGCCGTATTCCATAAGAACGTCAACACCGAAACGAACGGCAGAGGTGACCTTTTGAACAACCTCGGGGATTTCTTCATCGAAAAGGCCCACAAATGTGTGCTTTCGGCTCTTGTAAAACTTGATATATTCCTCTTCAAGACTTTCGGCCTTTTCAAAAAAACGCTTTCTCAGTGTATTGTACTCCAAAAAACGAGGAGAAAAGAAAAGTTCTCGACCAAGTAATTCAAACTTTACATCTGGTTCTACTATATATTCTTTGGCTTTATCGGCAGTTTCGTCAGAATATCGTGTTATATCTGCGCCACAATAAGGGCAAAGATTGAAGTCATCGTTTAACTCTTTTCCGCAATTATAGCAAAACATAATGCGATCCCCTTTGCAAGTTTCTTGTCAGATAAGTATAGCGTAATATCGTCATAAATTCAATGATTTATGACGATATTTGTAATCTAACGATTTTGCGATGTGCAGGGTACAATAATAAAAACCCCTCGTGAGGGAGGATGTGCCTCGTGCTTAAATTTGATGTAACAAAGCGAATAAAGGATCTGTGCAATGCGTATTCTTGGACGTATTATCGATTGGCCAAAGAAAGCGATATTACCTACTCCACCTTGAGCGCTATGTTGAACAAAGGGACTATTCCGTCTATTCCTACTCTCGAAAAGATATGTAAAGGCTTTAATATTTCTCTATCGCAATTTTTTGCCGAGGACGAATCAGTAGCCCTAATGACTTTTCCGCAAAAAGAGTATTTGGCCCGGTGGGAGACTTTAACACAGGAAAACCGAATGTGCGTAGACAAATTTATTGATTTTTTAAAAGCAAAGCAGAGCGAAACGGATAGATGAATAATTGAATGATATATTATCTCCATGTATAAAGCCCGAGGCGAAACAGCCTCGGGCAAATTTTGTTTATGGAGGTAATTGACTATGAAAACCAAGGAAGTATGTTCCCATTGTGGGCATGAATTTCCCCGAACAGAGCTGACGGAGTTCGATGGCGAGTTCCTTTGTCCCGCCTGTCTCGAAACGGAGACTTCGGTGTGCGAAGACTGCGGAAGGCGCATTTGGAACGACAACAATGAGGGCAGCGGCGATTTGATCCTCTGCGGCAGCTGTTATGAAAGAAACTATGTTCACTGCTCCCGCTGCGGCCGTCTGCTTCACGAAAACAACGCTTTCTATTTCGGGGACGATGATGAGCCGTACTGTGAGTCCTGCCATGATATGCTGGACAGTCGGATCATCCACGAGTACAGCTACCGCCCTGCACCCAACTTCTACGGCAATGGCCCCCGCTTTTTCGGCGTGGAGCTTGAGATCGACGAGGGCGGCGAGTATGAGTCCAAAGCTAAGAAACTGTTGAACGTAGCCAACCGGGATACTGAGAATATCTATATCAAGCATGATGGCAGTCTGGATGAAGGGCTTGAACTCGTGACCCATCCTATGTCGCTTGAATATCAGCTGACAAAGATGCCCTGGGTAGAGGTCATGGCGGAGGCCGTGCGACAGGGCTACCGCTCCCATCAGGCCAACACCTGTGGTCTGCATGTCCATGTGAGCCGGGAGGCCTTCGGTGCATTTGCGGTGGAGCAGGACAGCGCCATTGCACGTGTGTTGTTCTTTGTGGAGCGTCACTGGAATGAGCTTCTGAAATTCAGCCGCCGTACTCAGCGCCAGTTGGAGCGCTGGGCCGCCCGGTACGGCTACAAGGATCATCCCACCGAAATGATGGAGCATGTCAAGAAAGGCCGGTGTAACCGCTATACCTGCGTCAATCTGACCAATGAGGATACCATTGAGTTCCGGATCTTCCGGGGCACTCTGAAATACAATACGCTGATCGCCACGCTGCAGATGGTCAACCGAATCTGCGACGTGGCGATTTGTATGTCCGATGATGAACTCAGAGCCATGTCGTGGAGTGAGTTTGTGTCCGGTGTTACTGAGCCGGAGCTGATCCAGTATCTCAAGGAACGCCGCCTGTACCTCAATGAACCTGTTGCTGTGTCTGAGGAGGTCTGATATGTGCTGCTTATTCGGACTTTTAGATTACGGCCACTCTCTGACTGCTGCTCAGAAAAACCACATTCTGGCGGTGCTTTCTACCGTCTGTGAGGCCCGTGGCACCGATGCCACCGGAATCGCCTATAACACCGATAACGGATTGCAGATCTATAAGCGTCCACTTCCTGCTCACCACCTTCGATTGCGTATTCCAAAGGACACCAATTATGTCATGGGCCACACAAGAATGACCACGCAAGGCTGTGAGAAACACAACCACAATAATCATCCGTTCAGTGGCCGTGCAGGTGGGGTTCCTTTCGCTCTGGCCCACAACGGCATTCTCCACAATGACCATGAACTTCGGAGGCAGAGGAAACTTCCTTCCACAAAAATCGAAACCGACAGCTATGTAGCTGTCCAGCTGATCGAGCGATCCGGAGAACTGTCCTTTGCAAGCCTGAAACAGATGGCCGAAGCCGTGGAAGGAACCTTTACATTCACGGTAACGGACAATACGGACAACCTGTATATCGTGAAGGGAAACAATCCCCTCTGCCTGTACCACTGGCCCAAGTTAGGGCTGTACCTCTACGCATCCACCGAGGACATCCTGAAACGGGCCTTACAGGGCATCCGGCTCAAGCTGGGTAAACCGCAGGAGGTCAATATCGACTCCGGGGAGATCGTCCGTATTGACCGCTTTGGCCGTATTACCCGGAGCATTTTCGATACCTCCCATCTTTTCCGCAGCCGCAGTTACTTTGGCTGGCCCTACCGCTTTTCCCTCTGGGACAACGATACCGCTTATGACAGCTATGTGTCCGAACTGAAATCGGTAGCCAGAGCCTTCGGATATGCTCCCGACGATATTGATGATCTGCTGAACGATGGGTTTACCCCGGAAGAAATCGAAGAATGCTTTTACACGATGGAGGTATGACATGAAAATTCTCATGGTCGAACCCGGCAAGGCACCGAAGGAAAAGAACATCTCCGGCACTCTGGATTCCATGCAGGAAGCTGTTGGTGGGACGATTCAGGCCATCTATCCCTTTGACGAACCTGTGGCTCTGATTTGCAACGATGATGGCAAACTGATGAATCTGCCCATGTGCCGCTCTATTCACGAAATAGGGGATATCATCTTCGGCAGCTTCTTTGTCTGCGCCGCCCCACCCGGGCATCGGAATTTCACATCTCTATCCAAGGAGCAGATCGAGCGATACAAGGAGCGGTTCCGCTTCCCGGAAACTTTTCTGCGTATCGGCGGCGATGCCATCTTTGTGCTGAGAAATTTGTGATTGTTCGTTAAATTGTAGAAATACGACTACCAAAATCCAGTGTTTTCAAGGCTTTCAGCGGATTGGCCTTAAAAGTTCGTATTTCCCAGGACGATAATTCGTATTTCAGACTGGATTGGAGGTGCAAAATGAACAAGCGAACCGTGGCTCTGACCACGGAGCAATACAAGGAAATCATCTCAACCATGAAGCAGGGCTTCACCGGATGCCGTCCGAACCCACGGGCGGCAACGGCACTCATGCTGGAAGCAAACTTGGGTTTGCGCATCTCGGACATTGTTCAGCTTCGCCTGTGCGATATTGTCAAGGACGGCAACCGCTATCGTCTTGCCATCATAGAGCAGAAAACCGGAAAGGCCCGTGTGTTTACCGTTCCTCTGGCGCTGTATCAGTTTATCCGATGCTACTGTCTGGATAATGGCATTGGGAGCAATGATCTCATATTCCCGGTCACGGAACGGTCGGTACAGAAGCATCTGAAAACCGTCTGCGACTATTTGGGTTTCTCCGGTATCAGCACACATAGCTTCCGAAAGTATTACGCAACGGAGATTTACAAAAACAGCAACTACAATATTGCGTTGGTCCAGCAGCTCCTGCAGCACAGCAGCGCTGCCGTGACACAGCGCTACATCGGCATCCAGCAGAAGGAGTTGGAGGATGCCATTGAAAGCCATTTGAAATTAGACGTTTGAAAGGAGGAACCCGCAGTGATTTGGTTCTTGGTTGGATTTGTTATCACCATGATCGCTTTCTGCTTCACCGAAGTCTGCACCGCAAAATGATTCCCGCTATCATCATGGATGCCATAACTCTGTTCCTGAAAGGTGCCAGTGCCGCTATTGCAGTGTATGTGTCCATGCTCAAGAAACGGGACAAATGATTTGAGGGGTTAGGGCGCTGGCCCTAACCCCTTTTCTATATGTCAACTTTTGGTTTGGGGGAGGGGAATGGGGCCTCAACGCCCTGCGGGCGGCTCGGCCTTCCCCTCCCCCAAGCCTCTTTCCCTTCTGGCCCAAACAATACCTGCTCACCAAACTTTACTGTGTCAATGTGCTTGTGTCAGAACTACTCTAAATTTTACGGGTCAAAAAGCATAATTACGGCGGATTCACAGTCGATGATTCAAGCTGCTTTTGACACTGACACATCGGCACAATAATTTATCAATCCTGTTCCGTATGCGTGAAAGCAAGGTCTGACAACGATTGTAACTTTGTAGCCCTGTTATTTTGTACAAACGAACTGCTTTCGTCAATAAACCCACCATCTCTTAAAAATCGCAACACAAAAAGCTTTTCCTCTGGTGTACCTCTTGTAATCGCAAGGAAACATTTCAACAAATCAAGGTCTTTGTACCCAAGTTTCTCGAGCGTAAAGATTGTTTCAAGTATATGATATGGATCCTTTTCTGTTATTCTTTCGCATCTGTTGCTCTTGATATCGGTACGGCGCTCCTTTGCGAAGGCTTCATCCCCAATCTTTTGAAAAAGTCTTTGTATCAAAGGAATGCCAAATAATGCATTTTTAATCACTTCATGCCGCTTGTCTTTGGCATCACAGATTCGTAAGAAAACCTGCATCAACTCACGATCCTCTTTGGAAGCCAATACACCATCTTTATAAAGGGCCATTACCGCTTCATCCGCATAAATCAGCGCTGGCGGTCTTGGTGTGCTATTAGCGCAACTGAGTGCAAACATTATAGGCTCTGTAATTGTCGGCAAAAACTTTTCTACTGGAAACTCCCCCGTATAGTCCAATGGGTTATCTGTTTTCCCAACAAGGTACAGCGGAGATACATCATAGATTAAAGCAAACAGCTTAAGATATGTTCTGTCAATAGATGCCCTTGGCCTGAGGGCATTCTCATAACCAACAATTGAAACATGGGACAAGTTAAGTAGATTTCCTACAGATGTTTCAGTCAATCCAATTCTTTCCCGACATTCACGCAATTTTGTTGCATAATACGAGACTGTTTTGGGGTCAATCAGCTCCGCGTCCTTGAGTTTGCTGATAGCTATCTCGGTTTGCGTTACATGAGCAGGAAATTGGGTCTCAATTTTTCCACAGGTCTTGAGTACTTCTTTTTTCTTGCGAGGCATGGTTTCTCTCCTTTGTAACTTTCTCTTGTTGAAAAAAGGTTGTTTATGTTGCGAATTCTCGACTTTCAGTTTTCGTGGCAGGATGAAATAGTCAAATGACACCAAAATCAGCAAAGGAGAGTTTGCCATGGAAAAGAAACATTCCAACCCGTACCTTGAGCACATTGGTTCACAGCAAAAACTATTCGAACCCATGATACCTACACGACCAATTAGGGACGTAAATAACCACTCAAAAGTTATTTACATAGACGAAACCAGAGAACGCATCCCCGATCCGCCGAATCCGAGAAATCTGTTAATCCCTATGGACTTTCATGAACCGGATGCAATCGATATGAGCAACAAAGAGATCCTCAAGATGAAGGGCCTTGTTTCGGAACCGGCGATGTACAGAAATACTTCCATACCCACGTCAACACCTGTGTACCGTCAGATACAAGTTCCTTCAAAGGATGAGCAGCCCACAGTGCAGGAATTGCTTCCGAAAGTCAAAGTATCAAAAGCTACCGACGCTGAGAGCGCTCCCTCTACCTCAGAAGACAAAATGTCACCGTATGATACTGCGCAGTATTTACTTACACGCTTCCACATGAAGTCAATAAGTAATGTACTGCACATATTTGATGGTCAGTGTTACCGGCCATATCCAACAGATACAGCGTTACGCTTTATTGTTGATAAGTGTCGCTCACAAGCCAAGGCCGCCGGTACCCCCAGTTTTCCTAAATCGGTATATGATTGTCTTCGCAACGAACCTCGCATTGAATGCAAAGTGGGAGAAAACAGTACTGAACGCTATCGCTTTGTAACTTTTGAGAATGGAACCCTCGACCTTAAAACAGGCCAGCTACATCCCCATTCACCCCAATATTTTACAACATACTGCCTTAAATGTCAGTATAACCCGAGCTTCGCTAATCTGTCTACGCCCTATTTTGATACCTTCCTCCATCAGATGAGTGGTGGTGATAGGTTGTTAGAGGCCAGGGTGTTGGAATTCATTGGCTACTGTCTTGTTCCGGATCTTGATGGGCGAGTAATTTTCTTGCTTCAAGGTTACTCTGGCGCAGGCAAATCTTTAATTTCGAATTTTCTCCGCAGTCTTTATCCCGACGAAGTCGTTTCATCGTTGAATGTCCATGAACTTGGTGACAAGTTCGCTGTGTCCGAGTTGAGTCGCAAGGTCATATGTTTGTCGCCTGACCTTCCCGCCGGAGTGCTCGATGATAAGTCAGTCAGTGCTCTGAAAAAACTCAGTGGCCACGACAAAGTATCCTCCGATGTAAAATTCCAATCTCGGGTGGAATTTGAGTGCGAGGCAACATTTGTTTTAGCAACAAATCACATGTTATGCACCAAAAGGAGAGATGAGGCATTGATTGACCGTATCGTTGTAATTCCCTTTGCCTTCCCCGTGGCAAAGGAGGCCCGCATGCCGTCGTTAATCGATAACCTAAAGGAGGAAACGGATCGTATAGCTAATCGGGCACTACAGGCATATTTTTGTCTCCGCAGTAAGCATTACATCTTTTCTGGCAACTACGAGATCAATGCGGTTACTGAGGCAACATCAATCAGTAGCGACCTCGAATCATGTATGGCAGCATTTGTACAAGACTGGATTATTCCCGATCCCAATGGAGGTGTCCATAATTGCGAAGCCTGCGAACTTTTTTGCAGCATTTATAATCTTAGTATAAACGATAACGCTTTTTCCCGGTTATTTACTCGGTTTGTTTCTCAAAAACATCCTATTGAACATGGTCGGGTGAGATTGCCCGGTGGTGGAAATCCCAAAAATTACATAAAAGGAATACGACTTAAGGATGGAGGGCAAGTGAAATGAGAATTTATGCGGTTTTCGGAGATAATGCTGTTATGATTGAGTATTCCTATGAGCACGCAAGGTATTGCCTGCACAAGTACTTCCGTGGTGCACATTACACCAAAGCATTCGGCAGCATTGCCGAGGCAACAGCCGAAGCAACCGACCATCTGTGGGAAATTGCCCCGCTGAACCGGGCTATACCGGAGTTCCTCAAACCCGGGAAGATTTACTTTGCCAATAAGCTTCCCCTGAATACCCAAGGAGAATAGCCATGGCCAAGAAAATGAAATCTGACCCGCCTGAACTGCTCCCGATGCTGATGCCGGCCAGTATGATGGCAAAGGTTTCCGGGATCGGCGAGGCAACTCTGCGAACCTTGATGGCACAGGGGGAAATCGAATACCTGCAGATCGGCAACCACCGCTTACTCAGCGTCAATGCCATCTGGGCCTATTACGAAACCCATAAGACACCTTCTAAGCCTGCTATTAAGGCGAGGTTTGACGCTATCCAGAAAATGAATGCGGAGAGCGCATAATCAAATCTGTCCCGGAAGGCACACGCCTTCCGGGACTCTGATCCAACTATAAGGAGGCAAAAATGGCTATTACAGAAAGAACCGTTCAAAATAAGCGTAACAGTGTCGGGGAATTAACCGGGAAACCCGGTATAGTTTACGACGTGAACATCAAGCACAAAGTCAACGGACAGCAGAAAACACATTCCAAGAAAGGTTTTGCCACAAAAAAAGAGGCCTTGCAGTACGAAGCAGCCATGAAAAACAAGCTTTCAAATCCGTCCTATGTTGCACCTACAGCTGCCCAACGGAAAATGACTGTGGAGGAATATTTGGAGGAATGGGTCGAGCGGCACGGAAATGCTAATCTCCGTCCCAGTACAAAGGCCAGCTACAGGTCTCATATCCGTAATCACGTGATTCCGTATATCGGAAGCGTTCCGCTTGGGCAGGTAACTCCTGCCATGCTGGATGATATGTTCCGGCAGTTGTACGAGAAAGGTCTCTCCCATAGCTCAGTGAAATATGCCCATCGCGTTGTAGGGGTTGCTTTCGAACACGCACGGAAGTACCATTACATCGAAAACAACCCTGCAAGGGACGTTATCACTAAGTTCGGCAAGCAGGGCAAGACTCCTGACCCTTATACGACCGAGCAAATGAGCACACTATTTGCCAATGTGGCTGGTTCCAAGTGGGAACTGATCGTGGTTCTCGGAGGCCTTTATGGGCTTCGGTTGTCTGAAATTCTTGGTCTTCGATGGAGAAATATTGATCTTGAATCCAAGACGTTTGCTGTGGTTGAGCAGCTGCCGTTCGGAATACCGGCGGGAACAGTGACCATTGATGAAATGGCTCCTGTAAAATCCAGTGATCGTGTCCTGCCGATCACAGACCTTACTCTGCCATACTTTCAGCGCCAGCTGGCATTACAGGCCGAACAGAGAACTTTGCTGACCGGAGCGGGACAAGCCTGCTATGACAATGATTTGGTTATCGCCAAGCCCAACGGGGCACCGGAGCGCCGGGAGCGGGTATCCTCGAATTTTGGTCAGCTTCTGAGGCACACTGGGATGCCTCATATGCGTTTTCATGACTTGAGACATTCGGCAGCAACCAACATGCATCAGCTTACAGGCGATTTTTATACCGTAGGTATGATCCTGGGGCACAGCTTGAAGGGCATCGGTATCCAGCTCGGAATCTCCAATAACCTTGAGTCTGTCACCGCTCAGTATGTAGATGTGCGTCTGGATCGGAAACAGGTGGTGCTTGATACATACCATAGAGCTGTGTTGAGTGGCACCAATGTTTAAATAATAAGGCCAGCGTTGAATTTCAGCGCTGGCCTTATTCTCAACGTATATCTTTTAGTAACACTCTTATCTAACTATCGGAATAAACTTCCCTAGATATTCGCGCAAAGCATCATCGCAAACATATACATAGGTTCCTAATATTCCGCGAGTCAGCAGAACTGCGTAAGTGTTGAGAATATAGTTTTTTAATTCATCATCTGCTACAGACCGTTTCACTTTATTGTCAAAAAAGTGTTTTCGATTAACTCTAACTTCTCTGCTTTCAGTATCATAATACAAATCCGGGCCAATAACTACCGCAGCATAGTTCAGATCAAGCCCAGGCAATGAATATATGCTGCCCATCTCCTGCTTTGCGTTCGGGTTTCTAAGCCATCCGCCAGTCTGGCGATTCCACCATACATCAACTCCATCGATAGATATGTCCGGTCTATCAGGAGAGTCTTTCGCAATCCACTTCCAAGCATACCCTCCACACAATCTACACAAGCCAACAGACTTTTCTTTCATATCAAGAGTCTCAATCATATCGCTAAAGGAGCAAAAAATCTTGAATTCATAGTTTTTGAAATTTAAAGCGGAGAGCTGTTTTTGATTCAATACGGCATGAATATAGGGAACGTAGTCGTTTCCGGCGCGAATACGCATCTGATCCTGTAGTTCTACCGGACGGATACCACAATGTGAAATATCAAGGCGTTGATGAAAAACATCGTAAGGAATATCAGAAGGACACGCAATTTGCTTTCTATCGTAGAGCAACACAAGACAATCGGAGTTTTTCACAAGCCAGTCTAATTCGTCATGCGTATCATCCAACCCCAGCCTAGTGTTGCCGCTTCGGAAATTAGTAATATACATACCCAGATTTTTGTTTCTTCGTAATCTGTGCGCCTCGTCACAAATGATAATGTCATAATGCTTTTTTGTAACATCAATTGGGCTAATAATCTCTTTATCATAGCCCCCAGGCAGACGCTTAAATGCAGATCTTAGTTCACTTCGTGTGGCAGAATTGGAAAATACCAAACCGACTTGCTTTCCGTTGAAATCAGGGTTCGTCTTAAGGTGATAGAACAAAGAGGATGCAATGACCGTCTTTCCGGTTCCTGCATCACCTTCCAGAAGTATGGGCCTAGCCTTTTTTGCCTTTCGTTGTTTTGTGATGCGCTGGTATGTATGGCATTTACAATATTTGTCAAGGTGGCAATCTGTTTATCTGTAAGGCTCGTTTGAGGAGAATACTTAAACTCCGTTTTATTCAGGATGGCTTGAAACTCTTTGTGCTTTACCAATCCACGCTCTACCAGCTGTGGCCATAGCCTGTCAAAGCCCAGTTCAAACTCGTTTTTTCGCCGATAAAATGTGCGTTCACCCTCACTGCGATTGATGACATGAAATCTGCGATCAATACGCATTAATTTAATCAAAAGTTTTTCAAAATGCTTTGCCGGAGTTTCTTCAATGTCCTCGCCTGTTATTACGTGGATTCTCTTAAAATGAAAACGGTAACACCAATCATCCTTACGATGATGCTCCTTGCTTCGTTCAATAATATCATTTGTCTCACCGACATACGCATCTCTGCCATTCTCTAAGATATACACATAGTGAAAATCATGAGGGAATGTCCATTTGCCGTAGTCAGGGGAGGCATAGTCATATGTCGTAATTTCAAAACTAACTGTTGTAACCATTTCCATCACCTTTGCATTTAATCAGGCTACATTGATTATACAAATAAAATCATACAAACACAACCGAAAATCCCTGTTATCATATCGTCTTATACGTTTCCGTATGATGCGTGGTAACCCTCAAAAGCTATATGAGTTCTGCATATGATATTCTGAAGTTTTATACGTTTCTACCGCCCCTCTGGGCACCATTTGGGCTCCACAGCATTCATTTTCGCCGAATGGTATTCAGTGCTTGGGCACCACAAACAGGGCACCATGGGCACCATTTTGGTTTTTGCCGCAATCGAAACTTAATATCAAGCAAAGAGAAAACCCTTGGAAACTCAGCATTTCCAAGGGTTTTTGGCGGAGGCGGTGGGATTCGAACCCACGGACGGGATTAACCGTCAAACGATTTCGAGGGGAATAATGCATAAAATATTTGCTCATATTTGTGCATAACGTTTTATTTTGCCATGGAAAGTAGCTATATAAAAGAAAAATTCCATTTTTCTTCACACTGGTGAATTTCTGACTTCATATCATCACAGATCGGCAAAAGCACCATTTCGGCACCACGCTAAGCAATCATCCTCCCTGGGGTAACGTCAGAGACATCGCGGCTTAAGCCGCGTCAAATGAAGGCCGTGCAACCCCCTGGCCGGACGGGGGTTGTAGGCCTTCATTTGACGCCTTCCCGACAGGGCGCCGAAGGCCAAAATTTTGACGATGTGGGAGCGGAGGTCGTAGACTTGTCTTAAACCTCTATACTTTCTATCAAGTCAGAGCTGTAAGTCCCTTTTCTTTCAGGAACGCATCGGAACTATTGATAGCCAAATCAATGTCGACCTGGTTAATTCGATTGACCTCGGTAGTGGAGCCACTGGAGAGAACGAGCTGGACTTTGCACATCTGGAAGAGGAGAGCTACCAGTTGGACAGTGTTCTCTGTCATAAGCTTCTCCGAATCGGTAAATTCGTTCCAGTCAGTTTTTCCGGTAAGAATCACCAAGTTGCCCAGTTGGGCGAGATGTCGCATATACACATTGTTAGTAGCAGACAGAGCTTTTTCGAACCGTTCTTCTGTCATGTGCAAAGATTCAAGATAGGCACAGATTCGGTCAATTTCTGTCTTGGCTTTTTTCATCTGTTCCATAGCCTCGTCCGCTTTGGCTGAGAGCTTGTTTCCGGTAAAGTTGAAGATAATGCCGCCTACCAGGAGACCCATGCCCAGAGTGGTGGCACCAAGAATGGTGGTTCCAAGAGCTATACCGCCGCCACCGGCAGCCAGTGCACCACCACCCAGGGCAGCCAGCGTGGCGTTAGTGGCAGCTGCACCACTAAGCGAGGCGATGGCAGTGCCTGTGGAGGCAGTACCCAAAGCCATAACGGCAGCAGTAGTAGCACCAGCAGCAGCAAACCCACCGGCAGTTCCCAAAGCTGCTCCACTCAGCCCTCCCAGTAGAACACCAGCACCGACCGACACCTTTTTCAGATCCTCTGGACTGTATGTTGGAATCGTGACGTCACCGTGCTTGAAAGCGCGGAACTCCGGCTTATTCTGGATGCGCTCAAAAATGTCTGAGAACTTCTGAAAACTCTGCAGAATCTCCAGCTCCAGCTTTCCCAGACGATCCATGGCAGCAGTGCAACGTTCATTCCTTATCTCAAACCGCCTGACATTGGCTGTATGTGCCTCTTGAGTTTGCTTCATGGTGTCATTGGCTTTTTTCATTTTAACTCCACCATGAATTGCACTCCCAACACCAGCTGCTCCGGCAACTGCTGCTGCAGCTCCTAAAATTAAAGGTAATGGCATCGTAAATTCCTCCTATTTTTCTAAATTCTTTAGTCTTTGGCAGGCCTCGCGGTTCAGGCGATAATATGTATCGATAGGCATCACTTCCTTGAAGAATTTCTGGTAGCTCTCGTCTACTCTGCACAGCAATGGACGTTTCTCATAAATGCTGCACAGATTTCCAGACAGATATTTGCAGGTGCCATCGCCCCGATCCAGCTCTGCATACAGCTTAGATATATCCAGGTGCCGACAGCAGGCTCCACAACGATCACACTCAAACATAGCGATTGCTCATTCGTAAATCAGATGCCGGCTCTTATCCCTCATAAAAGTGTCAAAATCACCTTCCCAGGGAATCGAAATGCCAAGCTCCACCATGTTCTTTTTCAAAAAGAAATTGAGGCTCTTTTCATCTTCGATGCAGTCAATATAACTTTCAAGCGGTTGGTATTGGGCGGTTTCTTTTTGGAATGCAGCCAAATCAATTCTTTTGAGTTGCTCCATATATGTTTGCAGTGATGCGGTAATTTTCTTATAGGCATCCAACTGCTTTTGCAGAGGTGCTTGAATACCAGCCCTGAGGCAAATTTCCTTTAGCACCAGCACCGTGAAACGTCCCCATGCGATGATGTTCATACGAGTAAAAAACATTAGCCAATTTCCACCAGAACGGACCAATGCGTCTGCCCCATCCATCAAACATAATGTACCATGTCCGAAAAGGAGCATTATGCGCAAGTCGGTATGTGACTGGGTGGGGATGCACTCCTTTAATGGCTTCTTGAAATAGAATCGCTGCTTTATCATCCAGATAAAACGGACCAATAGCTCACAAAGTAGTACAGGAAGCGACATGGCTATGCCAAACCGGGCGTCGTACCCCTCTTGAAAGGCTCGAACAGCCAATGTGGCCAAATCTTGTTTATCCTGTCCAATGTTGAACTTTCCGAAGTTGCAAAATTGGAAGAGTTCAAAAAATGGAATCGCCACACCTGATCCTCTTCCAATGTTACCGCGACTACCAGAACTTCCCGCAACATCGGACATGATGTGTCCAAACCAATTTACAATGCCGCAGAAAACTTTAGAGACAAGGTTATTGCCTTGCAATTCAAAGGATTCTGTTTTGATAGTAACCAGTTTTCCCCCGCTCACAAACGAAGATGTAGATGTAAATTGATTTAAGACTGAGAAAAACAATCCGATGATATCGGGCGAATGTGACAGAGATTTGATGTGGTGGTTTTTGGTACTCATATTGAATGCACCGCCCACATCCGCTGAATATCTCTGGTCGTAGTTGACTTTATATTGTCTTTCCAGATAACCAATTGCACTAGCAACGTTGCCTTCTTTTCCAGGTCGTGGAGACCATCCACTTTTTTCTGCAAATTTTTTTACAGCTTCATCTACTTGCGCATCCGTCCATTTTCCAATGACGCTTTGGCTCGGTGCACCTACTAGAAAAATATCAACTAAACCAGAGACTGCCCCACAGGCCACTGCAATTAAATAGTCGGATGAATCGCAGGCGTGTTTCTGTAGCAGTTCACCATCTTTTTTTTCAATTAAATCCTCCATTATTGCATCCCCTTTCCTTGCTCATTCGTTTTTTGTGGGCAGTCTTTCCAAATTACACGGTCCCCCTGGCTTCTTAGCCACATTTCAATGCCCTTGCCAAAGACCTCCGCGCGGATCTCATAACATCCGTCGTGCTCACTGAGTATCTCCGCCGTGGAGAGCCGGTCCAGTACCGCCTCCACGGATGGCCCTTTATAGATAAAACGCACCGTTTCCAGTTTCCCGCCGTACATGAACTGGACCCGCTTCCGGAACTCCCCCTCAGAGAAACGGCGGCTGTATGGCACCTGGAAGTGCTCGTCCAGCACCTGGAGCTTCTCGATCCTGTCCACCCGGTAGATCGTGGGGAAGGGATCATCGGCATTCTCAAAGTGCTCTGCCCGGTCGATGCCCTCAATAAAAGCGGTCAGATAGAAATAGAACTCCGAAAACAGCAGGCCCACAGGCTGGAGCCGTCGGCTCTTCCGCTCTCCCTGCTGGGTGCGATAGACTGCCTCGACCACGGAATGGCTCCAAATCGCCTGTCCCAGTGTCCAAAGCTGGTTCGAGAGCCGTTTCCCATGATATGGCTCCACATAGTAGAACCGCTCGTTCGCCAGGATCTGGCCCAGGAGCTTCCGGCTCTGCGGGGAGGCACACCGGCTCAGGAGCTTATCCAGAATCGGCTCCATCTCATCCTTCGGCATGGAGCGGCTGTCCAGCAGGATTTTGCACACCGCCAGCAGCTCCCCGCAGGAGAGAAAGCTCCCGGCGGCGGAGGTCAGCTCATACCGCTGCTCCTTCGCCTTGTATAGGATCTCCTGCGGCGGCTCCTGACTGGCAAAAAAATTACGCAGGCAGTCGATGTCCCTCTGGATGCTGCGCTCGTTGACACCAAAGCGAGCAGCGGCTTCTTTTTTCTGCAATCCCTCTCCGTGGACCAGCATTTCATAGAGATACAGCAGGCGGCTGTTCTTGTCTGTCTCCACGCCACCACCTCCTGTCTCTATCATAGCAGCGGACATAGACACTTTTTGTCCATGTAAAAAATTGCGCTGAAAGTTCAACGTCATTATACCCTAAAAGTTATATCCATTCAACCCCACAAGTTCATTTATAGATAAAACTCTCCGGGTTAAACTGATGAAAAACGGAGGGGCGCTATGGACTGGGTATCAATCGGCGGGAGAATTCGCAGGCAGCGGGAATTTCTGGGCTACACACGGGAGCAGTTCGCGGAGCTGCTGGACGTGACGCCGAAATTCTGCTCGGATATTGAGCTGGGTGTCAAGGGGATGTCCGTCCAGACCCTGTGCCGGATCTCTGAGGTCCTGCGCCTGTCCACGGATTTCATCCTTTTTGGCAGGGAGAACACCGAGAGTTCCAGCCCCATCACGCAGCTGCTCCGTAGCTGTTCCTCCTCTGAGCAGGCCTATGCGGAACAGCTTCTGAAAACCTTTATCATGGCAATGAATGCAAAAAAAGAATCGCTTTGACAAGCGATTCTTTTTTTGCGTCCACTCCCGATGGGGAATGGATTAGATCTCACCGCTGTAAAACAGGTCTTCCAGCTCTTCAGCGGTGAAGCCTTGGGCGGCCAGCAGGTCAATATCCTCCGGAGAATACCCAAAGGCCAGCGCCACGGTTTTCAGTTCATCCAAATGGGTCGTGTCTTTTTCCGCATGGGGGAAACTGCGGCAGTATGGATCGTTCATCAGGAACCGGGGGTATCTGAACCGGAACAGCTTGCTGTCATCAAAGGTCTCCCGGTCGAGCCGCCCAGTCTGGTTAATCCGCAGAATCTCTCCGCACTGGACAGGAACCTTCCGGCTCTTTCCAAGCGGTACTTGAAGCTTCCGGAGCGCCTGACGAAGGATTTCTTCCGTTGAGGCATAGAGATAGAGACCGCAGTCCGGGAAGAAATACAGGCAGAAGGGGTTGTCTCCCTTGACGATGTAGAAACTTCCGTCATCTCCCAGCACCGTGATCGTGAAGGAGCCTTCCAGCAGCTCCGCCATATACCGGAGGCTGTCAAAGTTCAGAATGCCCTTCTGCACAATCAGCTGGACGGCGATGTAGCTGTCCGTCTCAATCCTGGTTCTGGAAAGATGCAGGCTCTTCCGCAGGCTGATGTCATTGTCTAAAACGCCATTGTGGGCCAGGGCAAAGGTCCCAGTCTGCATGATCCCCCGGAACGGGTGGTTGTTATAGTTCTTTCTGGCACTGCCCTGGGTCGTCATGCGGGTGTGGCCCATGGCGAAGCGGGAGTTGTCGCGGACGTAGAAGTTCAGCTTGTGGCCGGGAATGGGCTTCTTATAGATATGGAGATTCCTGCCGGAGTCATAGGCCACACCGGTGGCGTCCGTTCCCCTGGCCTCACTGGCAGATGCCAGCGCATGGAGCATCTTGGATTTTTCCTTCCCGGTAAAGCGCAGCTCCGTGTCGATCAATCCAAACAGACAGCACATTGTCACACCTCCACTTCCGCCATGACCGGCTCGTTGACATACAGACGCCGCTCTTTCAGATACCGCACCAGCTCCGGAGCCTGACAGCCGGAGACAAAGGAAGTCCAGGACAGGGCTTTCAGCTCGTCGTCAGACAGATAGATCGCCACGTCACAGATCCGGTCAACGAGCTGCAACGTGGCGATCAGGGTATTGTATTTGAGTGTTCCCCGGAACATCCGGAATTCGATGGTGTCCCGGTTGGTGAGGTTTACGCAGGTATAGCGCCCGCCGTGATACCCCTTCTTGGCGTGATCCAGGATCTCCATGGGCTGCTCCTTATAGCCGTAACGGGATGCCCACTGATCCAGCTGGTGCTGGGTGCGGCGGCTGAATTTCAGCAGCTCTTCCCAGTGCTTCTCGAAAAAGTAGAGGACACGGGCAATGGCGGTGTCCTGTTGTTCCTCAGTCTCTCCAAAAGCCAGACGACTCACATGGACATGGAGGCCACAGGTCCCGGCCTGATGGCTGGTGTAGCCCAGATCCACAGCTCCTTTGCAGATTTGCTCCCAGGGTATCTGCTGGAGCTGGTAGCTCAGGGACATGGGGTGCGTGACGATCTCAAATCCCTCTTCCAGGGAGCCATCATGCTTGCAGTAGATCCGTTCCTCTTCTTCGTTGGCGATCCGCAGGAGTTTTTTGGCGTTGGAGCCGTACTCCCCGGCTCCATCGATTTCTAGCTCCACGCCAAAGAACCTGGGGCCGTCTCCATAGAAAATCGGCTCCGGTTTGTAGCAGTAGTCCTGAATGGCCCGGTCGCCGGCGGTCCGGGTATAGCAGGCATGGCAGAGCGGTTCTTCCTCGTCCGGGTCATCCCGGTCATAGTAGGCTTCGTCGTTGTGAAGCAGCTCCCCGCAGCGGACGCAGTTGGTGTAATAGCGGTCATAGCAACGCTCGCAGAGCGGCGTGTCACTGTTCCCGGCATTATCGTCGGTCCAGATCCGTTCTCCACAGACATGACAGGTCACGGTCTCCTCTGCAAAACAGCGGGGGCAAAGGAATTGCCCGTCGAACTCTTCCCGCTGGGAGATAAGGTATTCACGTCCGCAGATCGCGCAGACATAGGTTTCCTCTTTCATCACTCATTCCTCCTTCATCACTTGGTCGATGATCGTACATAAGATAGCAGCGGCGGCAGCCAGGATGATCCCCAGGACATTTTTCCTGGAATCAGTTTTCACCCCAGGGTGCAGACCTTGCGGAGCAGCTGGTCTACCAGCTCCACCAGAATAGCGCGGATCACGGAAAGCAGTGTGTTCAGCATGGTTTTCCTCCTTTTTCCTTTCAAAATGAAAAAGCGGCGGCGATTGCTGAATGCCAAAGGCATTCAGCAATCGCCGCCGCTCTATAAGAATGATATTTCTTTGAAAGGGACAGGAAAAGCAAACAAGGCGCTATCTGGGAAACAGGGGGATAATCAACCGGAATGGAGGAATTTGAAATGGATCATAGCGAATACAGAGAAGCTCTGGACGCCTATAAGCAGGAACGTCTCCCGGTGGTGCTGACCGCCGCCGAGGCCATGGATCTTCTCGGTGTGGGGAAAAACACCATGTACCGGCTCTTAAAGTCGGGGGAGCTGCCGGCAGTTCGGATTGGGCACTCTTGGCGTTTGACTTTGGAAGCAGTCGAATATTTTCTCTGCAACCGTAGCTAAATATTTAAATGCCCCTCATAACGCAAGAAAATATCAGATAGAATCTCGGAGTCCGAATATGTTCCGCTTTCCGCCAAATAGTGACTGTATAGGTGTTGATTATTGTAATACAGATATAAAATATAGCTGTCAGAGAAGCTTATTTTATCCAAAAGAGAATTACAAACAGGATCTGTATTACCTGCTAAGTATTTGTAAATCACAACACACCATGTTTCAAAGACTAAATCCCGTATGTGGCGATCCTCTAAATTTGGAAAAGATGAAGGCTGAAATACCGCAGGACGCACCATTTCACTATTTTTAGGGGGTTCCACTTCCTTGATTTCGGTAAAGAAATCCTTAAAGCCAAATATTCGGCTCAATGATTTAAGGGATTCGATAATAAAATTATATTGCGAAAGAGGAACTCCGCATTCTTCATTGATAAAGGCGTTCTCGACAGAGGTACTCCCTCTCAGAATAAAAAAATTTTTACTAAAATTGCATATATAAGCAGTCAAGAGGAAGGGCAAAAGACTACAAACAGCCGATTCTTCCAAATTGAGCATTTGATGAACATACCTGAATTTTCGTTCTAATGGTATGCTTCCAAGAACACTCGGACAAGTAGGGGGTGTAGGCTCCATGCCCTTTTTGATTTCGTTTTTTAATTTTTTAAAAAGGCACTCGCATTTTGTGCGATTTCTTATCAGCAAATATTCTTTGACATCTTCAAAAGAGTCTTCCAAATCTTCAAGATACCACCATGGGTCTAATGGCTGAAGCTTCTTCGCTCCTGGTCGCCGGGTCCGCAGCTTAAACAGCTTATTGAAATGCGCATCGATATCTTGAAAGTGATGTTCAAATTCACGCTCTATAGTTTCCCAGAAGGTTTGTGTATTCTTACAAGGCATCAATAACTCATTATCTGCTGGACATTCACTATTGCTTTCTTCGCGGATGTTTTGTGCTGGAATATTCCGTGACTGATATCCGTGTATCATATACTCCACGACGGAGCCTAAGGCATGTTCTTCTCGTTCCAAAAGAGATGCTATAATCTCCCAATTTTTCATAGAACTCTTCCTTTTTTAGCATTGCTTAATTTAATTCAGGCGACTAATTCGTAGAAAAAGCGGGCCGTAAAACAGGAAAAATATGGTGAATATCCCTAAATCCAGATCAGAATACAGAGGGGGCACAGCAAAATTGAGCCCCCTCTGTATTCTGATTTGTCCTCTGAAAACCAAAATAAGCCGCATGAAAAAAAAGAAGCGTTCGCGGCAATTGCCGAGTTTGTATATGATAGCTCTCGAGCCGGCTACTACACACTATCTGGAGGAGTCAAGATGAGTACGAAATTTCTGTTCCCTGATTGGGAGAACGAGGATGACGATTCGCAGGATCTCTGTGGACGTATGCGCGAGATGGCGGAGGAAGCCGCCCGACGGGAGCGCCAGGGGCTTCCGGAGAAAAAGGAGCCTGAACCGCCGGCTCCCACAGCCAAAAGCCCTCGGAAGCGGGCGAATTTCTTCTCCGATCTGGTGGAGCAGATCGCAAAAGCCAAAATTCTCCTGTTTACCGAGGACGGGGAGCCGTTCGCCTATGACGAAGAGCTGGGCTGCTACCAGCCCATTCCCCAACTGACGGCATGGCTTGCAAACTTCTTCCCGGAAATCACGACCCGGAGTCTTTTGGCGAACGATCTCCGCGAAATTGCCCAGCGCCTGACTTGGCGGGAAGACCTCCGGTGCTGCCGCGATGAGTTCAACCGGAGTAAAGAACTGGTGAATCTGGAAAATGGGGTTTTCAATCTGGAATCTGGCGAGCTGCTGGAGCACGATCCCCGGTTCCACTTTACTTACCAGGTTAAGGCCAGTTACCTGGAAGATCCTGAGCAAATCAAATGTCCCGTTCTCGAAGATTTCTGCCGTTCTTCTCTCGATGGAGACCCTAAAAAGCGGCAGCTGCTTCTGGAGATGATCGGCTACATTTGCTCCGACCTGACCGTTGGGAAGTGTGCTTTCTTCCTACAGGGACAACCAAATTCCGGAAAAAGTGTCATCGCCGAGTTCATCAGTCGGTTATTTGATCCATCGCTCGTGTCCAATGTACCGCTTCATCAGCTAGGAGAACGGTTTTCCCGAGCAGAATTGGCGGGCAAGAAAGTCAATATCGCCGGCGAGATTGCTGGGAGAGCCTTACGGGACATCTCCATTTTCAAGTCTGTCACCGGCGGCGACCGTATCACGGGCGAGTTCAAAGGGAAAGACCTCTTCTATTTCATCCCACGGTGCAAGCTGCTGTTTGCAGGCAACACGCTACCGCGGACGACCGAGGCGGATACCACCGCCGCCTTTGCAAACCGGCTCGTGGTCCTACTCTTCAATCAGAGCATCCCGCCGGAGAAACAGGATAAGAGCCTGCTGGATAGGCTTTGCAAAGAGGCGGACTCCATCGTGACCCTTGCGCTTCATGCCTTGCAGGACCTCATGGAACGGAATTTTGTGTTTGCTCTACCGGAGGATTCTAAGGCATTTCTGGAATCGTTTGTCAATCGATCAAACGTCCTGTCCGGCTTTATAAAGGAACGCTGTATCCTCTCCCCGGAGGCTCGCGTATTCAATACGGACCTCTTTGCGGCATTCGTGGATTATTGCGCACAGAATGGGCTGGAGGCACTCTCACTCAGCCAGTTCCATGACCTTTTGTCTGGAATTCCAGGCGTCTACGCCAAGCGCATCCGTATCGGAAAAGAGAACCGGCAAGGACATGTGGGAATCTCTCTAAAGAAAAGCGAATCCCATGGAACTTTGGAACAACAGCCTCGAACGCCTGCGTGGCTAAGGGGAGAAAGTTCCACGGAAGGTGGACCACATATCATTTCAAAGAGGGAGGAAGACGATGCCCAGCAAGAAAAAGCGTGAAGATCTCCCGCTCTTCTTATCCCCGGATCAGGCAGCAAAAATCAGCGGCCTCGGCGTCAACCGCATCCGCCAGCTGATGGAGGATGGGCAGTTGGAGTATCTGCCAGTCGGCAACCGGCGGCTGACAACCGTCCAGGCTCTGCTGGACTATTACAAGCGGGCCAAAGTACCGGCTGCGGCCTGAAAGGATGCGTTACCCTGATTTTACCATCTGGCCCTAGGCGCGTCAAGAGTAGGTGGGCGGTGGTTTGCTTGGAGAGCAAACCACCGCCCACCTCTAAAAGGAGGAATAATGTATGGCTGTTACAGAACGAACCGTGAGAAATAAGCGCAACAGCGCGGGAGAACTCACTGGAAAGGCCGGCACTGTGTACGATGTGAATGTCAAGTACAAGTCCGGCGGAAAGAGCAAGACCTATTCCCGCAAGGGCTTCCTGACAAAGAAGGACGCCTTACAGCATGAAGCGGAGATGAAAGCGAAGCTGACAAACCCGGCATACACGCCGCCCTCTGCTGTTCAGCGAAAAATGACTGTGCAGGAGTACATGACGGAGTGGATCGACCGGCATGGCTCTGCAAATCTCCGCCCCAGCACCGAGGCCAGCTATCGGAGTCACATGAAGAACCACATCTTCCCCTATATCGGAGATGTATTTCTGAACCAGCTCTCCCCGGCCATGCTGGACGATATGTACCGGCAGCTTGCTGAAAAGGGCCTCTCTCAGTCCTCGGTCAAATACGCACACCGGATCATGGGCGTCTCACTGGAACATGCCCGCCGGTATCACTACATTAGCAGCAATCCGGCCAGGGATATTTTGACGAAGTTCGGAAAGCAGAGCAAGACGCCAGATCCTTACACGGTAGACCAGATGCGGCAGCTGCTGGCTGTTGTCATGGGGACGGAGTGGGAGCTGATCGTAGTGCTGGGAGGATTGTATGGGCTTCGCCTCAGCGAGATCATCGGACTGCGGTGGAGGAACGTGGATCTGGCTGAAAATACCTTTGGCGTTGTGGAGCAGCTCCCATTCAACACGCCTGCGAACACCACAGTGATCTCTGAGATGGCTCCCGTGAAATCCAGTGAGCGGACGCTTCCCATTACACCGCTCGTCAGACCATACTTTGAGCGGCATCTGGAACTCCAGAAGGAACAGAAGCGTTTTGCAAAGCAGTCAGGGAATCTGTACTTTGACAACGACCTTGTATTCGCAAAGCCTAACGGCTCTCCCAAGCGGCGGGAGCGGATCTCCGCGAATTTTGGACAGTTGCTGCGTCACGCAGAGATGCCCCATATCCGCTTTCACGATCTGCGGCACACAGCAGCAACCAATATGCACCAGCTGACCGGAGACTTCTATACGGTTGGACAGATCCTGGGGCACAGCCTGAAGGGGATCGGCATTCAGCTCCAGCTCTCCAACAACCTGGAAGCCGTCACGGCGCAGTATGTAGATGTGAGAATGGAGAGGAAGCTATATGTCCTAAACATCTACCATGAAGCGGTCCTGGGTTCCAGTGAGAAAACATGAAGCGCGGAGGTGCGCGCGATGCTCATGCATCGCGCGCACCTCCGCGCTTGCCGCAGCACCGCAGTGCTGCGAATCTCTTTTTGTGACCTCTCGAACTGTGGAAATCTCACGTATTTTGATATTGCTTTTTATAGGTCGCTTTTGAGGTGACGGGCACCATTTGAGCACCACAGCAAGGAAATCCCGAATATCTCATTCACTGGCCGGGCACCACAAACCTCGGCACCATGGGCACCATTTTGCTGCTGACGATGGGAATTGAGAAATCTTCGGGAAAAATAGAAGTCCTTGAAGCATTGTGCTTCAAGGACTTCCTGGCGGAGTGGGTGGGATTCGAACCCACGTGCCCTTGCGGACAACTTGATTTCGAGTCAAGCTCGTTGCGACCACTTCGATACCACTCCGTGTAGAAATATGCAGTTTTTATGAATGGATCACATGATTTCGAGTCAGCCCCGTTATGACCACTTCGATACCGCTGCATATCTAGTTGTGAGAACGCAAATCAGGATAACTGTGAGCATTTTGTTAGCGTTTTTCCGAAGCGCCGCTCACACCCGCGCCCGGAAGCCCTTGGGAGACATAGCCTTTTGGCTGTTAGCACGTCCCGCCGACGTAGCGATTTCAAGTCAAGCTCGTTGTGACCACTTCGATGCCACTCTGTACAGTTCCGTCCTGCGAGACGGGAAGCGGTTTTATTATGGCATATTTTCGGGAAAGTTTCAAGGAAAACCTTTTAACTTTTCGTTCGTGGCAAGATAGTAGATTAAGTGCAGAAGAAGTCAGACGACTTTCTTCTGCATATTTTTTATGTCGGAGGCGGAACGAGGTGAACGAAATGGAGGCTACGGTACAGAGGAAAACCCTGACCATGGAGGACCGAAAGGTCCTTGCGGAAATGTGGGCGGCCGGAGAGCGGGCTGCCGTGATCGCCGTAAAACTGGGCGTGTGCCCAGATACCGTGTACAAGGAATTGAAGCGCGGATACACCGGGACGCTGAACGAGTTAAGCCGGCCGGCCTATGACCCGGCACGGGGGCAGGCAGAGTATCAGCGGCGGCTTAGAAACCGCGGCCGCTGGCGGCGGGACAAGGAGGAGCACCATGGAGCAGAAGCAGAGACCTGATGAAACCGGGAAGACGGAGCGAAAGCCCATCTCCGTGGAGGAAGCGAACAGCCGGGCATATCAAATCGGGCTGCAATCTGATTGCATCATCAAACTGGAAAAACGGGCCGGGGAAAACCGGTATCAGCGGCATTTTAAGGCATCCAGCGCGTCGGCACTGTTGAACGGGATGGCCGTCCTGATACGGGATTACGCAGAAACACTGAACCTGTCGGTTGTGGAGGTCTTGTCAGTCCTTGCTGTTGTGCTGACCATGCCGACAATCCAGGAAAAAAACAGAGAATCGGAGGACCAGTGATATGGAGCAGCAGTTTTTCACGATCCGGATCGAGCGACAGGAGACCCGCATGGAGCGCCTGGAGCGGCGGAAGAGAGAGACCCGGAAAAGTATTTTCGCCGCCGTGCTTGCCGTCCTCGCGGCGGCAGCCCTGTTCGCCGCGCTGGCGGCCACAGAGCCGGTGATTGTTGCGACAAAAGAGGCGGAGCAGGAACTCCAGCCGGTGGTGCTGATCGTGCCGGAGGCAGAGGTATGAGTGATAAGGAAGCTCGTCTGTTTGAGGTGCAGCACCCGGAGCGCCCCGCCGTACAGGTACAGGCGGTGGACCGGCTGCGGGCCATCGCGGCGGCGGCGCGTGAATGGGGAGACCGGTGGACAGAGGTCGCCAGAGACTGCGAGGTCTCCGACCTGGGGCCGGCGCCGGAGCAGAAGCGGAAAAGCAGGAGGACGACATGATTCATGAAAAGGGACTTTGCAAGGTGCTTTCGGCCGCCTACAAGGGCGGCGGATATTCCGTGATCCCAGTCCGGCGGCAGGTGGAGACCGTCGCCAGGTCCTGGCGGCGGAACGAGATCATCCTGAACGGCGCCACCTGGGCGGTGCGCCGCCTGACGGAGGACCTGCCGAAAGAGGCGGCTGTCCAGATCGTCAAGGACGTGGGGTATATGCCGATGGAGCCGGTGAGCGTCCAGAAGAGCCAGCCGAATCAGACCATGCTGGAAGATGTGGCCGACATACGGGAGAGCCAGCTTGAAGAGCTGCGGGACGGATCGTCCGTCATGGTGAAGATCCCCGTGATTTTCCGGGACCGCTGGCAGTTGTACCAGACGACAACCGGCGCGGTCTATGCCTTCGACACGGAGCTGCTGAAGCTGATCGACTTCAAGGAAGTATCGCCGGAGTGCCGGATTACGCCGCATGGCAACATGGCTATGTTCTTATGGGGAGACGAGATGGTATTTCTGGCGCCGGGGCGGTTCTCCCGGGAGAACGAGGAAAAGATCCTCTACATAGCAGGGATGGACTGGGAGAACCAGGTGGAGGCCGACGATCCCGTGGTGAACCTGAACCTGTTCAACGCGGACCAGGACGAGCCCCTTCTGACGCCGGAGGAATGATGTGGAAATGGAGAAGCAGGAATACTACTTCGACGTGTCATACCAGCGCAGCAAGGACGGGCCTGTGGGCACGCTCTATCTGCCTGATATCGGCAGCGTAATGGAGTGGATGCAGAGGAATGGCGAGAGCATCCACTTCGCCCTCCTGCTGAAAATGCCGGGAAACGCGGACGGCCTCGTGGATCGGGAGGTATGAGATGGAAAGCAGATTTGAGAGGATTACAGAATCTCCGGACGCCCTGGCTGCTGTGCTGGCCTCTATCCCAACGGCGGACGCACCGTGGGATATAGCATTCGAGCGGGCCTTCTGCGCGGGCTGCGCCCTGGAAAACTGCGATGGCTGCCAACACAAAAACCTGGATCGGATTAAGTGGTGGCTGGAGCAGCAGACGGCGAAAGCCTTTTTGACCAGGAAGGGTAAGCGATCCGGGTGGTTTTCCATGTCCAAGAAGCAGGAATTGGTGGACAAGCTGGGTCCTATTGAGCACCAGACGGAAGAACTGCTTGAGGAGCTATGCGGCAACTACTGCAGATACACCAGCGCCGCCAACGGAAAGACCAGGGATGAACTGTTGGATATTTGCGAGGACTGCCCGTTGTCCAGATTGAGAGATTTGATCGGAGTATAGGCAATGGGAAAAATCAGGTGCCCGGAGTGCAGATACCGGGCAGCAAAGTTTTCGGACTACACCTGTGACTATGCGGGGATCACGGGCCATACGAGGCGGGCCGTCCCGCCGGAGCGGTGCAGGCATTTTGAGCCGGAGCAGCCGCCGGAGGCCGCAAAGCGTGCGAAGCCGAAAGGGCCCGCCATCGCCATCAACCCAAGCCGCCGGCGGACCCGGTACGACTGGGAGAAGGCTAAAACGCTTTACGACCAGAAGTGGAGCGATTCAAAGATCGCGACCGCGATGGGATGTGATGTCAATAGCGTTCTCGCCTGGCGGAAGCGGGAGAAGCTGCCGCCATGGCCGCGCTCGGTGCAGATTGTGGCGCGGAAGACGGCGGCGATATGAGAAGGAGTGGACAATGCTGGAAATCGTCCCTATGACATTGCGAGAAGCCAACGCCTTTGTGGAGCAAAACCACCGCCATCACGGCCCGGTGGCCGGGCATAAATTCTCCATAGGGATTTCGGATGGGGAGAAAATCGTGGGTGTGGCCATTGTGGGGCGCCCGGTGTCACGCCACCTGGATGATGGATGGACACTGGAGGTAAACAGGCTTTGCACGGATGGGAGCAGGAACACATGTTCCATGCTTTACGCAGCAGCGTGGCGGGCGGCACGGGCAATGGGGTATAAGCGCCTGGTGACCTACATTCTGGAGAGCGAGAGCGGCGCAAGCCTGCGGGCGGCTGGATGGAAATGCGTGGGACAGGCTGGCGGCCTGCGTTGGACCGGGCGCCGGCGTCCAGAAGTGGACTTGTACCCGGCGCAGATGAAGATCCGCTTTGAGCGGACAAGGGAATAAGGTGCGTGTATGAGAATCGAGGACCTTCCGCCCTGGGCGCAGGCTCAGGCGGCGAACCAGATCATGGCGCGGCAGCGGAGGAACAACGGCAGGAGCCGGCCCCCCTCCCCTGCCCTGCCTGACGATGAAGAAGAGATGCCGCGGCGGGCGGCGTCTAAGTACCACAACCGGAAGGCCGCCCGGATCACGGCGGCGGGAAACATTCTGGAATTTGACAGCCAGAAGGAGGCGCGGCGGTATGACGAGCTGGCGCTGCTGCTGGCGGCCGGGAAGATTCGGGACTTGAAGCTCCAGCCGGAGTACACCCTGCAGGAGGCATACACCACCCTGGAGGGCGTGCGGGTCCGGGCTATCCGGTACAGGGCAGACTTTTCCTACGAGCGGGCCACGGAGCCGGACTGCTGCGGAGAGGTCCACTGGCTGCGGGTGGTAGAGGATGTAAAGAGCGAAGCCACCAAAACCAGGGTATACGCCATCAAGCGGAAGCTGATGCGCGAGCGGCTGGGTATTGATGTGCGGGAGGTGTAGACCATGAATGGAACAGAGGCCAGCCGGATTTCCGGTGGGAACAGCGCCTATGGACGCGCAAAAGGAGACCTATATCCGACGCCGCCAGAGGTTACATACGCACTGCTGGATTTTCTTGGACTGCCAGGCAATACCAGGATTTGGGAGCCAGCCTGCGGGAACGGGGATATGGTTCGAGAGATGGAGGCCTGGGGGTATCAGGTGACCGGAACAGACATTTCCATGGGCCAGGACTTTCTGACGGTATCCCCTGTTTCCTGCGACTGGATCATCACCAACCCGCCGTTCTCCCTATCAGAAGGGTTTATCCGAAGGTGCCAGTACATTGGGAAGCCGTTCGCCCTGCTGCTGAAAAGCCAGTTTTGGCACGCAAAAAAGCGGCTGGAATTGTTTCAGGAAGATCCGCCGGCGTGGGTGCTTCCCCTGACATGGCGGCCGGACTTTCTATTCAAAACCAGAGGCAGAGGCGCACCGCTGATGGACGTACTGTGGTGTGTTTGGGCAGCACCAGGGCTGCCACGGTTCGGGACACATTACCAGCCTCTCGGTCGGCCGGAACTGTAGTAAAGGATGGATTGATAGCATGGCAATCAAGAACTATACGACCACAATTGATGTGTACAAGAGTCTGGGAGAAATCCAAGGGGCTCTTGCCAGCCATGGGGCGCGGAAGATCATGGTAGACTATGACGCTGCAGGACAGCCCATTGGCGTCATGTTTGGGATCGAGACGCCTGCTGGTATACGGGGGTTTGCACTTCCTGCCAACGTGGAGGGGGTACGGACCGTGTTCGCCCGGCAAAAAGTAAAGGGACAACCAGGTCAAGCTGAGCGCACGGCTTGGCGCAACGTGCGGGACTGGGTGATGGCCCAGATGGCGATCATCGAAGCGGGGCAGGTCCAGATGGAGGAAGTATTTCTTCCCTACCTGACAGACCGGCAGGGGTGAACACTGTATCAACTGTATCAGAGCGGGCAACTGTGCCTGGGAAGCGGGGGCGCAGCCGACGATTACGGTGGAGGTCGGCAGCTCTGATGGTAAGATTGCTTTGCGGAGACTGCCTGGACCTGATGCGGGACATTCCGGCCGGGAGTGTGGATATGATCCTCTGCGACCTGCCCTACGGGATCACAAAGAATCAGTGGGACCGACCATTGAAACTGGACAAGCTCTGGGAGCAGTACAGCAGGATTGTCAAGGAGCACGGGGCCATTTGCCTATTTGCGGATGGAATGTTTATGGCGGATCTGATGAAAAGTAACCGAAAAATGTGGAGATATAACCTAATTTGGGACAAAGTGATCCCTACGGGGTTTCTAAACGCCAACCGGATGCCATTGCGGCGGACGGAGGAGATCGCGGTGTTCTACCGAAAGCAGCCGCTCTACCATCCCCAAAAGGTGCCGGGGAAGCCGAACCACAGCAAGGGGCGGGCCATTGGGAACCGGGCGGGCCAACGCTTTCAGAACCGGGACTATGGAGACTACGCCGTGGTGGACAATAGCAAATGCCTAGGCGCATGGAAGCATCCGACGTCCTTGATCTCTATCCCGAAGCCACACGCCTCCAAGTGCCTTCACCCGACGGAGAAACCGGTGGCGCTGTGTGAGTGGCTGATCCGCACGTACACAGACCCCGGGGAGACTGTGCTGGACAACTGCATGGGAAGCGGATCCACTGGTGTGGCCTGCATAAGAACCGGGCGGAATTTTATAGGGATGGAAAAGAACCCGGAGGATTTCGCCGCAGCGGAGAAACGGATCGCGCAGGCGAAGGTGGATATGGGAGGAAGCACATAAATGGAACAGCTCCGATTTTGCGGTTCGCTTAACATTGCCTGCGGCCACGCAAGCGAGCAGGGATTCTGCACGCTGACCAGGTGCCCCGTGGTCCTGGACGGGTTCCGGGCCATGCGGAGGCACCAGGGGCCAACAGGGCCGAAGGGCCGGCCGGACGGATGCAGCAATGCGGGAGGCAATATGAAGAAGTCAACGTGCAGGGGCTGCGGGGCGCCCATTGTGTGGATCAGAACGGCGGCCGGGAAATCCATGCCCTGCGATGCGGAGCCAGTGCTGTACAAGGCCCGGGAGGGCGCGGCGGGTAAGATCGTAACCGGGAACGGGACGGTGCTGTCTGCGGACATCGGCGGACTGACCGCATTTGAGCCTGACGGCGTGGGGTATGTGAGCCATTTTGCTACATGCCCGGCGGCGGAACAATTTCGGAGAAAGGGGGCGCCGAAGGATGGGAGCCATGGAAACTGACTGTGAAAAATGCCTGCATCAGAAAGTGTGTGCGCTCTGGGGAGCCCACGAGAGCCAGGACGCAAGCTGCTTTTCCTTGGATGGATGTGACTACTTTGAAGCCGCCCTAACTCCGCCGAACGAGTGGGTGAGCGTGGAGGAGAGGCTGCCGGAAGTTTATCTGGACGAAGAGGACATCGGCATCCCGTTTCTGGTGTGCGGTCCTTATACAAAGTACCCGTTCCGTGCATTTTTCGCTGGTACATTTTGGCATGACTGTTTTGAGCCGGTAGAGGTCACTCACTGGATGCCCCTTCCCGCACCGCCTGACCGCCGCCCGCCGGAGGGAGAGGAGGAGCGTCATGGCGATTAAGAACTACACGACCGAGGTAGAGGTCTATAAGAGTTTAGGAGAAATTCAAGGGGCGCTCGCCGGCCATGGCGCCAGAAAGGTCATGGTGGACTATAATGCCGCCGGCCAGCCCACCGGCATCATGTTTGCCATCGAAACTCCGGCCGGGCCTCGTGGCTTCTGCCTCCCTGCCAATATTGACGGGGTACGGACAGCACAACTACTTCCGGCAGGAGTACGAGGGAAGCCCGGACTGGGACTGGGGACTGGAGACAACGTATGGGGAAAAAGAAAGGTGACACCGAGCAGGGACTTCATCTGGAAGATAAGCAGCTCCAATATATCGCCCGCATCAGCCACGGGAAAGACAGCCTGAAAATGCTGGATGTCATAGTCTCACGCGGGCTTCCGCTTGACCGTATCACAACGACTGATGTATGGGCCACTGATACTATCCGCGGTGAACACCCCAAAATGGTGGAGTTTAAGGACCAGGCAGACGAATTTATCTGGAGGAAGTACCACATCGAGGTGGAGCACCTATGCGCTATGCGGAACGGCGAGAAAGTGACCTACGAGAAACTTTTTTATCGAGTTCCGAAGAGAAAAAATGCGAAAAGCGCAAAAAACGGGAAAATCCTGGGCTTTCCTACCTTGTGGGGGCCGTGGTGCCAGTCTGACCTAAAGAGGGACGTAAAAGATAGAGCCAAGGATAAGAGAGTTTCCATCCATAAGCCGTGGTTTAGGCCGGACAGCATCATGGGCTTTCCCGTCAGTTTTACAAATAAGGGGACCTGGTGCCAGAAACTAAAGACCAGATTTTTGGAAAGCCCCGCCGCGAGGGGCGGTAAAAATATCGTGGAATATCTGGGAATAGCTGCTGATGAGCCGGAGCGTTTTGGGCAGTTGAATGAGCGGAAACGGGCCCCTCTGGTGGAGTTTGGCATCGAGGAGGAGCTGTGCGGCTTGTACTGCAAGTACAACGGTATCCTCTCCCCCTCTTACGAAACGAGCTGCCGGGACGGGTGCTGGATGTGCCACAACCAAGGCGTGAACCAGCTCCGGGCACTACGAAAGGATTACCCGGAGCTATGGGCGCTGCTGATGAAGTGGGACGCAGACAGCCCGGTGTCGTTCAAACCGGACGGCAAGACGGTGCATGACTATGACGAGCGGTTCCAGCTGGAAGACGAGGGACTGATACGACCTGGGGAGCGGTTCCTATGGTCTATGCTGGAGGACGGCGGCGTGAACTATCGGCTATTTTGAACATAAGGAGGAAGACCATGAAGCGCGGGGACATCTATTACATCGAAATCAATGACGAGGGCGTGACTGGACACGAAATGATGAAGAGTAGGCCAGGTATCATCGTGAGCCGGGACGACCACAACGAGGCGGCGGAGACCGTCCAGGTGGTCTACTGCAGCGCGTCCCAGCACCAGGAGCTGCCGGAGCACGTCGGCATCCGCAGCACACCCAGGCCGAGCGCGGCCATGTGCGAGCACATCTACACGGTGGACAAGTCCAGACTGGGCAACTTCGTGGGACACCTGACACCCCAGGAGCTGCAGCGGCTGGACATCGGCATCATGGTGGCCCTGGACATCGGCGGCGGGACGGAACCGGAAAATCTGTGGGGGGGGGGTACCCCTGCCCCGACACCGGAGCAGCGGGAGCTGGAGCGCGCCCGCTGCGAGCTGGAGACCATCCGAACCATGTACGAGCGGCTGCTTGACCGGGTGATAGGAAAGGTGGGATAACATGGCACAGCTCATGGTTGTGTCAGAACTATGGAGCTTTAGAGGCAGGAGGAGAAAGATATGGACGAGCTGATTCGGAGGGTTGACGTGGCGCGGCCGCTCCTGGAGAAATACCGGGAAGCGAAGCGGCAAGCGGAGAGGGCTTGGAAGCTGAGGAACCTGGGCTCTTATCTTGCATTCCGGTCAGATATGGAGACTTTGAGAGCGTGCATCCAGATTGCCGTTGAAGCCCCGGCCATGGGAGAGGCCGGCAGGGAAATTCTGCTGGATGCGCTGGAACACTACGGAGAGCGCGCCCAGGTGGACATGATGCTGGAGGAGATGGCGGAGCTGTCCAAAGCACTGTTGAAACTGCGGAGAGTAAAGAAACACGAGATCACGGAGCCTCTGTTTCTCGTAAAGAACGTGGAGGAAGAGATAGCAGATGTGGAGATCGTCTTGAACCAAATGAAGCTGCTGTTTCCGGGTTGGGGGATCTGGATGCAGGCAAAGTTACAGAGGCTGGAGGAGCGGATCGAGAAAGAGAGGTGGGCGGATGCAGACGAAGGAAGAACTGCTGGAGATCGAGCGGCGGCTGCTGGTGGAGATGGGCCGTCGATACGGCGCCCACCTGGAGAAGGCGGCAGCGGCGCGGCGGGCCCGGTCCAGGGAGAACGCCAGGCGGGCACGTGAAGCGGCGATCCAGGGAATACGAACGGTTGGCGGCGATGGCGGCGGAGGCCAAGCGCCGCGGGCTCTCCTACGGCCAGCTGATGGCCGGCACAACGGAGTATGAGCGAAACCAGATCGTGCAGAAAAGGCGGAAAACATAAACGAAAGGAGGTGCCGCGGGTGTTTCGGTACAAGAAGTCCATTCCGGTGAGCTATGAGCGGCAGGGATACATCTACTTCACTTCCCTGCTTTACTGGGAGTTACCGAAGCGGACACAGGAGAAGATCCTGAATTTGTGTATCGCCGCCGGGAAAGAAAACTACCAGGCGCTGTTCGAGTTTGTGACAACGGACGCGGGCGCACAGGCGGTCTGCCTGCGGCACCACCTCTCCCCCTCTACGTTGGAACGAGCCGTGCGGAGATACTACGAGGCGTTCCCACGGAAGATTTGACATGCAGGCAACCGGGTCACTCCCGGCGGCCTGCGTCTTCCCCTTATCTATGACCACATCCCGGTAAGGGTCACGCCCGCGAAAGCGGGTGCTCCGAAGATCAAGGGGACCCCGCTGCGCCCCGCGCAGTGGGGAGAGGAGACGCAAGGGAGCGGGCATTGTTTTCGCATTGGGGTCCCCGCCACACCTGCGTGGTGGGGAGAGCCGGAGCAGCGAAGTGAGCGAGTTCTGACCAGAATGGCCGGAACGAGGGATGCGGAGCTTGTGACGGCGAGGGAAACGGAGCCGAGCGGACTTTGCGGCGACGAGGTGAGCCGGGCCCCTCCCCTGCCGTCCGTGTTGACGGCTGCGTTCCTACGTGGAGAGAGCGGCGGTGGGGGATTCTATGCCGCGCTGCGGGCGCATGAGCCGGGCGGGGCCTGCAAAACGAGATTCCGGTTTAAGTCACATCAAAAAGCCACCAACGCCCTGGCCGCCAGTACACGAGCACTGAGGTCCTCCGAAGTGGAGGGGAGCCAAAATGTGCCGCCGTCAATGCTGGGGACGGCACCAACGAGGGGCCCTGCGTAGACGATCAGACGAAAAGGCTTTCCGGATCATATACATATTAACATTCGCGCGTGCGCGCGAATGTGGGCTTGGTAAGGGCCTAAGTTTTCAACAATAAAGCAGATAAACACAGAAGGGAGAGCGTCCCAATGGAAGGTTACTGGATCGTCCGGACGTATGAGGCGGGCAACGTGGGAGAAAAAACAAAATTTTTCGTCCCCGGTGCCCGCCCCACGAGATCACAGCGCCGCCTGCGGGACGCCGCCCGGAAGCAGGCACAGAACGAGTACAGCGCGGAGAAGGCGCTGGCCCGCCTGCTCAACGCGAACTTCACAGAGGGCGACCTGCTGGTGGGCCTGGACTATTCGGACGATGGACTGGCGCGGCTGGAGGCCTGGGCTCTCCGGCAGGGCCTGCCCATGGAGACCGAGGAAGAGCGGCTGGACACCATGCGGGCGGCGGCAGAGCACGAGCTGCAGCTGATGATCCGGCGGGTGAAGCGGGAGCTGGACAAGCTGGGGCTCCCGCTGCGGTACGTGGCCGTCACCTCCGACATGGACGGAGACACCGGGGAGACGGTACGGGTGCATCATCACTTGGTAGTAGACCGGGCGGTGCGGGACGTGTTCGTGGAAAAGTGGGTGGGCCTGGGCGGCGTGGACTGGAAGCCGCTCTCCCCGCAGATGGACTACACGCCCCTGGCCTCCTACCTGATCCGGCAGGTGCGGCGGGTGCCGGATCACAAGAAGTGCATCTCCAGCCGGAATCTGCTCCGGGTGGAGCCGAAGGACCGGATCGCCATGAGCGAGGCGGAGGTCCGGGTGCCGAAGGGCGGCGTGCTGCTGTTTCGGGAGGCGTACCACCCCGGCTTGTCCCAGTACATCCGGTACATCCTGCCGGAGAACCGCAGAAGGGTTCCCGCCGGAGCCCAGCGGAGCGGGTCCGGCGGGAAGAGGACGAGCGCCCAAGCCCCGAATAGGGGCGCGGAAGTGCCCTTGGGGTGCAAGGAAGCGGGCGGAGTTTTCTCCACAGGAGGAAACGGAGCTAAGCGGACTTTGCGAGGACGACGGCCGCCTGGAAGGACGGGAAAAACGGAATAGGCGGCGGAGGCCCGGGAATTTTCCTCGGGCCTGAAAGCCGTGGAATACCCGCAAGGGGCACGCCGCATCTGTAAGGCGGCAAAGCCGCCGACGGCTGCGCAGTTTTTTTCGACACGACGACGCGCGCACGGGGGCGGGTATGCCCTCGCATGCGCGTACACACGCGCACCTGCGCGCGAGGGGTCAATGCGCCGGTATCCTTTGCAGGACAAGGGATACAGGCGTTTTTTTGCGCTCAAAAAGTTGACGGTTCGACGCATGGTCACCCTGTTATACTGGTATTAGAGACCGGGGCGGGAGATGCGGAGGTGACGAGGACGTGGGAAGGCCCAGAAAGTACACGCCGCGGACGCTTAAAAGGGATGTAGAGCGGTATTTTGCTTCCATCACCCGGAAGGTGCGCATCACAGAGCCAGTGCCCACCGGCCGGTACGACGACAAAGGGCACATGATTTTTGAACAGGTGCCGGTGAAGAACTCCCTGGAAGAGGAAGTCTGGGTCACAGAGTACATCGTGCCGCCGGAGATCGCGGCGCTGTGCGAGTTCCTGGAGATCGACCGGAGCACCTGGGCCAACTACCGGGACCCGGACAAAAACCCGGAGTTCGTGGAGATCACCCAGCAGGTCTACGAGCGGATGAAGGCGTGGAACGAGCGGGAGCTGCTGACGCGGCCCGGCAAAGACATCAAGGGAATTGTCTTCAACCTGGAAAACAACTACGGATACCGGGAGCGGCACGACCTGGACTTCTCCAGCAAGGGGATCGAGGAATACCTGCAGAAGCTGGAAGAGGCCGGCGGGGGTGGCAGTTTATGAACATCCTGAACGTGCGGGAGTATATCGAGACGTTCCTGAAAATCCGCACGAAGGACGGAACCCTGATGCCGCTGCGGCTCAATCAGCCGCAGGATCGGATGTACCAGGCGGTCAAATCCCAGTGGGACGCCGGAAAGCCGGTGCGGATCATCGTCCTCAAAGCCCGGCAGATGGGGTTTTCCACCCTGACGGAGGCCATCATTTTCGCTATTACGGCCACCCGGTTCTATACCGACTGCATGATCGTCGCACACAAAGACGAGGCCACCGCCAACCTGTTCCGAATGTCCCTGCGTTATTACGAGAATCTGCCGGAGCCGATGAAACCCATGCGGAAGGCAAGCAACGCCCACGAGCTGGTCTTTGATAAGCCGGCCCACTACAAGGGCCGCCGGCCGGGCCTGGGGAGCTCCATCAAGTGCGCCACGGCAGGCGGCAGCGGTGTCGGCCGATCTGCCACGCTCCGGTGCCTCCACCTGTCCGAGTTCGCCTTCTGGCCGGGAGACAAGCGGGAGACGCTGGCGGGTTTGTCCCAGGCTGTGCCGGACAAGCCGGGGACCATGATTATCATCGAATCCACCGCCAACGGATACGACGAGTTCAAAAATCGGTGGGACGCGGCGGTGGAAGCCCAGCGGCGGGGCGAGGACGGCTACCTGCCCATCTTCTTTGCCTGGTACGAGATGGAGGAATACCGCCGGACCCCTCCCCCGGGATTTGAACGGACGCCGGAGGAGCAGGAACTGGCCGAAACCTTCCATCTGGACGACGAGCAGCTGGCCTGGCGGCGGTGGTGCATCGCCGCTAACTGCGGCGGAGACCTGGATCTGTTTCATCAGGAGTACCCGTCCACACCGGACGAGGCGTTTATTTCCACCGGCCGCTGCGTCTTCGACAAGGCGGAGATCGTGCTGCGGCGGGAGCAGGTGCGGGAGCTCCCCTGGGAACGGGGCGAGTTCCGTGCCAGGAAAGACGCAGCTGGAAAAATCGTCGGCTGGGATTGGGTACGGGACCCAAGAGGCGCTGTCCGCATCCTGAAAAAGCCGGAGAACGGCGTGCCCTATGTGATCGGCGGGGATACTGCCGGCACCGGAAGCGACTGGTTTGTGGGCCAGGTGCTGGACAACCGGACGGGAGAGCAGGTGGCGGTGCTCCACCACCAGTTTGGGGAGCGGATGTACGCCGAGCAGATGTACTGCCTGGGGATGTACTACAACACCGCCCTGATCGGTGTGGAGACCAACTACTCCACGTACCCGGAGATGAAACTGGAGGATTTGGGATACCCGAACCTGTACGTGCGGGAGCGCCTGGACAACTACACCGGAAAGATGGTGCCGGCCTTTGGCTTTGAGACCACGACCGTCACCAGGCCGGTGATTGTGGATGGGCTGAAAGACGCGGCCAGGGAGCACCTGGAGACCATCAATGACTACGAGACGTTGGGCGAGATGCTGACGTTCATTTATGACGAAAACTGGAAACCACAGGCGGAAGAGGGCGCTCACGACGATCTGGTGATGGCGCTGGCCATTGCCCACAAGATCAGGGTTCAGCAGCGGACCAGCGTGGAGCGGACCGCGGCGGCGGGGACTGCCGTGTGGACGCAGGATATGTGGGATGACTTTGACCGGGCGGACCCCCAGGGGCGGGAGCTCCTGCTGAAACTCTGGGGTACCCCGCGGAGATAGGAGAGCACGATGAAAACGAGAAAAGCGGCAGTCAGGCCGGCAAAACTGGATATTTGGCAGCGGAGGCTGGCGGACAGCGACGCAGCCTGGAAGCCGGAGATGGAGCGCATGGACCGGCGGGAGCACCTGTACAGCGGGGACCGGGAGCTCCGCGCCCTGACAAAGGGGGATGAGGGGCAGAAGGCTCCCCATATCCGGAATATCGTCTTTGAGAACATTGAGAGTCAGGTTTCCTCCGCCATTCCCTCCCCCAAGGTGACGCCGCGGCGGAAGGAGGACGAGGGGCTGGCAGACAAGATCGAGCACTGGCTGCGCTGCGAGCTGGACCGCCTGCCCTTCGAGACCATCAACGACCAGGCGGAGCGGACGGTCCCCATCCAGGGCGGCGTAGGCTTCCTGGTGGCCTGGGACAACCGGAAGCGGACCCACGACACGGTAGGCGAAGAGGAAGTGGCGATGCTGCATCCGAAGCAGTTCGCCCCGCAGCCCGGCATCTACACCGGCATCCAGGACATGGATTGGTTCATCGTCCGCCAGGCCGCCACGAAGGAGAGCATCCGGCGCCGGTACGGCGTGAATGTGGAAAACGAGGGCGAGCAGGAGCCCCAGGTGCGGGGCACCGGCGATGAAGACACGGCGGACGACGCTGTGACGATGTACATCGGCTACGCCAAAAACGACCAGGGCGGGATCGACCGCTATGTGTGGGTCAACGACATCGAGCTGGAGGACCTGGAGAACTACCAGGCGCGGCGTGTGCCGGTCTGTGCCCACTGCGGCCGGGTACGCCCCCTCCCCGGGCAGATCATCCAGAACCGGCAGGCCGTGGCGGAGACAGCGGAGCAGGACGCCGTGGCAGCGGAGACCAGGAAGCAGATCGCGGGCCGGGCCCTGGCCCTGCAGCTGGCGCAGGAGGTGGCGGCCGGTATCGGCGGAGGCCTGGAAGCCATGGCGGCGGAGGTGGCAGCAGAGCCGCCGGAGGCTGAGGCAGAACGGTACGACGGCGGACCATGCCCATGGTGCGGGAGCACGAACTGGACCACCAAAGAGCAGGAGTACGAAGAAGTGATCCTGCCCATCACCAACAGTTCCGGCCTGACGATTCCGGGCCAGCATCCGGAGATCGACGAGAACGGCCGGTCGGTCATGCGGCCTACCCGGATCCCTTTCTACCGGCCGGACGTGTTCCCGGTGGTGCTGCAGAAGAGCGTGAGCGTCTATGGCCAACTGCTGGGAAACAGCGACGTGGACGTGATTGAGGACCAGCAGAACACCACCAACCGCATGGAAAAAAAGATCATCGACCGTCTGGTGAAGGCAGGGACCCGGATTACGCTGCCGGCCAAAGCGACGCTGCGGACGGACCCGGTGGACGGAGAGCGATGGTTCCTGGATTCCCCGGCCGACAAGGCCATGATCGACGTGTACCAGTTTTCCGGAGACCTGCAGTACGAGCTGACGTACCTGGCGACGGTCTATGAAGAGGCCCGGCAGGTCCTGGGCATCACAGACAGCTTCCAGGGCCGGACGGACCCAACGGCCACCAGCGGAAAGGCCAAGGAGTTTTCCGCCGCACAGGCGGCGGGGCGCTTGGAGAGCAAGCGGACCATGAAGCAGGCGGCATACGCCCAGCTGTTCGAGCTGATGTTCAAGTTCTGGCTGGCGTACTCGGACGAGCCCCGGCCCATCAGCTACAAGGACAACGAGGGGAACACGGTCTTTGAGGAGATCAGCCGGTACGACTTCTTGAAGCAGGACGAGGATGGGCAGTTCTACTGGGACGACCAGTTCCTGTTCAGCTGTGACACCTCTGCCCCGCTGGCTTCCAACCGGGAGGCCATGTGGCAGGAGACTCGGATGAACCTGCAGACCGGGGCATTCGGCGATCCCAGCAGCACGGAGACGCTGATCCTGTTTTGGAGCAAGATGGAGGAGCTGCACTACCCCGGGGCCGGGTCCACCAAGAAATACCTGGAAGAGCGGTTGCGGCGGGAACAGCAGCAGGCCGCCCAGGCCCAGCAGATACAGCTCCAGATACTGGCCATGCAGGCCCAAAATAATCGAAGGGGAGCAAGCTCCCCCTCGACCTCCCCCACCACCAGTCTGCGGACTGGTGACGCCGCCCAGGGCGGCTGAGTCAGGGTATTTTCGCCACGTACACGCCGCGGCGAAAATGATTTCAATGCAGTTCGGCGAGCTAGACGCCGGGAGCATATACGCATGAGAACGCGGGAAAATCTCGAATAACGTCGGGGACCCCGCCGGAGCCCAGCGCCCAAGCCCCGAAGGGGCGCGGAAGTGCCCTTGGGGTGCGAAGCGGGTCCGGTGGGGAGAGGAGAAGCAGCGAAGTGAGCGAGGCCTGCCGTGTACGGCGGGACGAGGGATACGGAGCTTGCGACGACGAGGAAAGGAGGCGGCACCTGCATGAAGAACGGCGGCAAGCGCGGCGGCTTCGGCTACGTGGGCCGGATCAAGAACTCCGGGCCCCAGGTGGTACAGGCCCCCATCCAGACCACTGTGTCCAAGAAGGGCACAGTGAAGACGGGCAACGACCTCCGGAGCGGCAAGAAGTAACGGAGATCGAATAATCCGGGGCCGGGAGTGGCCCACCATTACGCAAGCCAACAGCGGGAAAATGGCAGCCGGCCAGAGGCCGGAACGGAGGCATTATGGCCGGATTTGAAGAGAGCGATCTGTATTCTGCGTTCGGGCTGGAGCAGCCCGCAGGCGGGAACGAACCGGGAGCCGCCGAACCGGGAGCGCAGGAAGGACAGGCACGGGGCACGGAGCCCGGAACGGGCGAAGCCCAGGAGCCGGCGCAGACCCAGGAGCAGGACCCCTCCCGGGATCAGGGAGACGGTGGGGCCCAGGGCGGCGCCGGCGGTGCCGGGGACGTTTCCGGAGCGTCCCAGGCAGAGGGCGGGCAGGAAGGAGAGCCCGCCCAGCAGACCAAGGAGCAGCCCCCGCAAGGGGGACGCGGCATCCGTAATGAGGCAGAGCCTCAAACGGCTGCCCAGCGGGCGGAGAATGCAGCCCGCCGGCGGCGGGAAGAGCAGCAGGCCGCCATTGACGCCGCCGTGAAAATGGCGGTGGAGGACGAGAGGGCCAGAACCAAAGGGCAGATGGAGGCCTTCTTTGCCAAGGCGGGGATGAAAAACACCGTCACCGGCAAGCCCATCACCACCCTGGAGGAGTTTGACGCCTGGCAGGCGGACTATGAAGCCGCCAGACTACAGAAGGACCTGAAGGCCGGGAAGCTGACACCGGAGGCCCTGCGGTCCGCGGTGGAACAGACGCCGGCGATCCAGGCGCTGAAAAAGCAGCAGGAGCAGCGGGCGGCGGAGGACGAGCAGCGCAGACAGGCTGAGGCCAAGGCCCGGGTGGACGCGGAGCTCGCGGAAATCCACAAGCTGGACCCCGCTATCAACACGGTGGAGGACCTGTTGTCCATGCCCGACGCCAAGGCGTTCTACGACCTGGTGCGCAAGGGCAACAGCTTCCTGGACGCCTACCGGCTGGCCAACTTTGACCGGCTGCAGGCGGCCCGGGCGGAAGCGGCCCGGCAGCAGGCCATGAACAACGCCAGGGGCAAGGACCACCTGACCGGCACCGGGACCCCCCAGGGGACCGGGGCGGCCACGGTGCCGCCGGACGAGATGCAGGCATTCAAGCTCTTCAATCCGACGGCCACGGAGGCGGAGATCACCGCCTGGTACAACAAGCACAAGAAATGAGCGGCGCCCCGGGAGACCGAGGCAGCGTGAAAAGGAGGAAACCATGTTTCAGCCCTGGAAAAGCGACAACGGGGCTGTGCTCCCCTGGGAGTATCTGCCGGCGGAGGCCGGCACCTACCACGTGGGGCAGGCCCTGAACCTGGACGCCACCACCGGCCATCTGGAGGCCGTGGCGGCGGACCTGGATACCACTCCCCCCTACATCTGCAACGCGGAGGTAAAGGTGGAGACCGCGGGGACCCCCATCCCCGTGTCCCGGACGAGCCGGGACGTGATCTATGAGACCACCCTGCAGGCGGCGGCCGCGGGCACCGTGGCGGGCAGTCGGCTGGTGGTCAAGAGCGGCGGCACGCAGGTGGGCGCCGGGGACGGCACCTTTGAGGTGGTCAGCCTGGACGGCACCACGGCAGGCAGCATCGTTCGCGGCCGATTCGTGGACCCGAAGCCCGCGGCGGGCGGCGGTGGCTAATCACCGACCTGCCGAGAAAGGAGAAACAAGACAATGCCTATTAGACTTACATTTTCCGAGGGGTCTGGCCTGAATGACAGCGTGTACGGCAAGTGCCAGGCCCCCATCCGGATGTTCCTGGAGAAGCGGGGCGAGGCCTTCGAGCAGGAGAGCGTCGTGGAGCGGCTGTTCCTGATGGGTACATCCGAGAACTACGGCGACCTGCTGACCAGCATGACCGCCATGGCGGGCTTTGAGCCCGTGGGTGAGAACGGCGCCTATCCCGAGGACTCCATGCAGGAGGGCTATCAGAAGCTGCTGGTGTATGAGACCTGGAAGGATTCCTTCTCCATCTCCAAGGAGATGATCGAGGACTCCAAGCTGATGGACCTGCGCAAGCAGCCGGGGGCCTTTATGACCAGCTATCACCGGACCCGGGAACTGTTCGGCGCGGCCCTGTACGGCGGCACCATCAAGGCGGCCACTACGGCGCAGTTCAAGGGCAAGACCTTTGACATCACCACGGCGGACGGCCAGCCGCTGTTCTCCGCGGCACACCCCGCCAAGGTGTCCGGCCCCGCCCAGTGCAACCTGTTCAAGGACGCCTTCTCCGTGGATGCCCTGGGCCAGATGGAGACGGCCATGCAGATTTTCTGCGGCGACACGGAGGAGATTCTGGACGTGTCCCCGGACACCATCCTGATCCCCGATCTGGCCAGCCTGAAGAAGGATGTGTTCGCGGCCATCGGCGCCGACAAGGACCCGGCCACCAGCAACAACGCCTTCAACTATCAGTTCGGCCGCTGGACCGTGATCTGCTGGCCCTATCTGAACAAGTTCATCACGGCCGGCACCGCGCCCTGGATCCTGCTGGACAGCAAGTACAACGAGCAGTACGGCGGCGCTGTGTGGAACGACCGGATTCCGCTGGCGGTGCGGAGCACCATCGACGAGAACACCGACGCCAACGTGTGGCGGGGCCGTTCCCGCTGGAACGCCACGTTCAACGACTGGCGGTTCGCCGCCATCGGCGGCATCTCCACGGGAGAAGAGCTCCCCGACTAAGCAACACCCGAAGCGGGCGAAGGTACGCCTCCGCCCGCTTTTCCACAAGGAGGCAACCATGAAAATCTGCGTGTACGCCATCGCCAAAAACGAAGAGCAGTTCGTGGACCGCTGGATGGACTCCATGCGGGAGGCGGACTGGGTGTGCGTGCTGGACACCGGGAGCACGGACCGGACCGTGGAAAAGCTGGCGGACCGGGGCGCCGTGGCGCGGCAGGAGGCTGTCAGCCCCTGGCGGTTTGATGCGGCCCGCAACCGCTCCATGGAGCTGATCCCGCCGGACACGGACATCTGCGTGTGCACGGACCTGGACGAGGTGTTCCGGCCCGGCTGGCGGAAGCTGCTGGAGAATGCCTGGGAGCCGGGAGCAGAACAGCTCCGGTACACCTATATCTGGAGCTTCGGCCCCCGCGGAACGCCGGGCACTACGTTCCTGCAGGAGAAAATCCACGCCCCCGGCGTGTTCCGCTGGCATCATCCGGTACATGAAGTGCTGCGGAGGACAGACGGGCAGCGCACCTGGAAGACAGCGGTATGTCCGGAGATCGTGCTGGAGCACTATCCGGACCCGAAGAAAAGCCGGGCGGAGTATCTGCCGCTGCTGGAACTGTCCGTCCGGGAGGATCCGGAGGACGACCGGAACGCCCACTATCTGGGGCGGGAGTATATGTTCCACGGACTGTACGCGGAGGCCATCCCGGTGCTGAAGCGCCACCTGGAAATGCCCGGAGCCGTGTGGCAGCCGGAGCGGTGCGCCTCCATGCGCTTTCTCTCCCGGTGCTATCTGTCTATGGGCGACAGGCGGCAGGGCATGGTGTGGGCGCTGCGGGCCATCGCAGAGGCACCGGAGCTGCGGGAGCCCTGGGTACAGGCGCAGGAGGCAGCCTACGCGGCGGAGGACTGGGAGGGCGTGGTCTACTACGGCCGGCAGGCCGTGGACATCACCGAACGGTCCGGCTTCTATATCAACGAGGACAGGGCCTGGGGCGCCTATCCCTGGGACGCCATGGCGTATGCCTGCTACCGGATCGGGGATCTGCGGGCGGCAGGAGCATACGGAGAGCAGGCGCTGCTGGAGGAACCGGACAACCCGCGGCTGCTGGAGAACATGCGCTTCTATGTGGGAAACAAGGGAGGCGGATACGAATGAAGGTCAAGGATGCCATCGCGGCGGCGGATGCCGTGAAACCCAACGCTTTCAGCGAGGAGACGAAGTTCCAGTGGCTGCGCCGCATGGAAGGCCGCCTGCAGGCGGAGGTCTTTTTGATGGCGCCGGCGCAGATCCGGGAGCTGGACTTGCAATATCCGGCGGATATGGACCGGGAGCTGTTGGTGGATCCTCCCTACGACGATCTCTATCCGCTGTATCTGCAGGCCAGGATCGACGCGGAGAACGGAGAGTATAACAAGTACGCGGACTCCATGACCATTTACAACAGCGCGTACACGGCGTTTGTGTGCTGGTTCTGCCAGCTATACGATCCTGCGGAGGGATATTGCAGCGAGGAGGCGAGACGGCATGAGGTGGAGTGACTGCGGCGGACCGCCGTACAACAACCCTCCCTACTATCTTTCGGCCTACGGCCTTGCGGTGAAGCACGGCTTCAAGGGAACGGAGGAGGAATACCTGGCATCCCTGAAGGGAGAGACCGGGGCGACAGGTCCAGCCGGACCCACGGGAGCACAGGGGCCGACAGGTCCCATTGGAGAAACCGGACCAACTGGGCCGGTTGGACCGACAGGCGCGGCCGGAGCGGCGGGTCCCACCGGCCCCACAGGAGCCCAGGGGCAGACAGGCCCTGCCGGAGAAGCCGGGCCAACGGGACCGACAGGCCCGACAGGAGAAACCGGAGCCACAGGTCCCGCGGGGCCCACGGGACCGGCAGGCGGCCCCACCGGCCCGACAGGACCTGCGGGGCCCAGCGGACAGGCCGGTGCGGCCGGCCCGACAGGACCAACGGGGCCCGCCGGAGCGGCTGGTCCGACAGGCCCCACCGGTCCGGCGGGAGAAAACGGCGTGACCTCCTTCAACGGCCGGCGTGGCGTGGTGGTGCCCCAGTCCGGGGACTACAACGCCACACAGATCCCGGTGAGCGGAGAGCCGGAGGCGGAGACCGTTGCGACGGCTTTGTCTAATAAGGCGCC